>Ga0137333_1000296_pt1 | contig 13688 bp, 11 predicted proteins | sample EasRivERMLT231_2_FD_102286 | JGI IMG/M metagenome (GOLD analysis project Ga0137333, IMG submission 102286) | Soil microbial communities from meander-bound floodplain in the East River, Colorado, USA - East River MetaG ERMLT231_2 | ecosystem: Environmental > Terrestrial > Soil > Floodplain ... | reverse complement strand
TTTGCGGCCCAGTTTCGTGGCTGCGATCGCTGTTGTGCCCGCGCCGCAAAATGGATCGAATACCAGTCCACCGGGCCGCGTCGTTAACTTGATGATTCGTTCGAGCAATTTTTCCGGCAACTGGCAGGGATGTGCATCACGGTCGCGCTTGTGTTTGATGCGATGGATGTCGAACCATATATCCGACAACTCCACTTTCTCGTCGTCACCTGCGGCCTTGCGTTCCTTGATGCAACCGGTGCGCAGGCAATACCTGGGCGAATCCGGCGGCAGAACGAAATCCTCCTTCCGCCGAGCCCCCACCGGCGAATAGTTGAACACGGGTTTTGCTCCCGGCTTGGTGTAATAGAGCAACGCGTAATGCGCGGGCATCAGCTTGCCGCGCGGATCGGAAAGCGCGTCCCACGCAATCCAATGACGAAACTCCAAATGCGAATTCAGAAACGCGGCATGATGAATCGCCCACTTCGGCAGGTTGAGCACGAACAAACTTCCGCCGGGCGTTAGCGTGCGGGCCATGCCACTGAGCCACGCGTTACACCATTCGAAGTAGTTTCGTTCCGCTAGGGCATCACCGTAACTAGCATAGTTCTTCACCAGGTTGCAGGGAGGGTCTGCAAACGCGAGATCGAAGAGTCCGTTTGGGTGTAACTCGGCGATGCGATCCAAGAATGAAACACAGTCAGCTTGATAAACGCGATTTGTCGTGATCAGGCCAATCGCGGCGACCGACGTGCGAGCGGCTGGCTTTTGAATCACGTGAAGACTCTCTACTCCATCGAATGCAGTTATCGCGGCAATTCGCCTGAGCACTCTTCCGCAATGACCGAGTCGCGGATTCGGCGACGAGGGAGGTCGCGCCAAGCGTCCGACAGCGCCGCGCCGCCCGGGTCCATCCAATGCTATTTCCCTCCCCAATCTTTCAACGAACCACCGCACGCCTCGCAATACCTGTGGGGGGACTCGCACTGGGATCATCTTGAGCAGGAGTTTTCCCGTCGGCTGCGCCCAGACTGTAGCAAATCCAAATTCATGTGTGACTTAAAGTCCGTGGACTATAACTCAGCAAACCACTACACCATTCCAGAATGCCGGACATCAAAATTACTTTTGGGAAATGCGTTCGCAGGCTGCGCGAGGAACGGAGCGTCTCACAGGAGGCGCTGGCAAACGACGCAGGGTTAGACCGAACGTATGTTTCGAGCGTCGAGCGCGGCCGCAGAAATATCTCTCTTGAGAACATTGAGCGCCTTGCAAAAGCGCTAGAGGTGAGAATAGAAACTCTATTCGCGGCTCGATAAAATGGAGACTTTCAGTAAAAACTTTCTCGCGGCTGTCCCGAGGCTGCGCCAGGAAATCCTCGCCGCATTTAGGAGTCAAGAAGCCAAAGCCGGGTTCCGCTCTGTGTGGGAGCATTTTGAAGATATTGTCAATCCAATCCTTATAGCTTGTCTTCGACAGCCACCATTTTCGATCCCTACATCGGATATTAGAGAGGCAACAAGTAAGAGCGCATATCCAGATCTCAAAATAAGATTCCAAGGAAACGTGTTCGCCATCGACGTAAAGTCAGGTGAGGATCACATGGATCCGTGGTACGACATTAGCCGCCTCGATACGTACGAGGAAAAGCACTTGGATAAGTATGCGGGAGAGTTTTCTGTCGTTGTGAGGTGGAGAGGACGCAAGAAAATGGAGGTTGTAGATGTTTACATTGAAGCCACCTATCAAACGGTAGGTTACAGAGCGGCATCTGATGGCGTGTCGTACCGCCCTTACGATGGCAAGCTCCGGCCTAAGCCGTGGTCGCAATTCGAGAAGGGAGCATCCTTCTGGCGCGACTTAGAACACTTTAGGGCGGGGCTAGCTGCATCTCGAAATTTCAGGCGCAAGTCCTACATTCTCGAATGGTACGAGAAAATGAACCCTTCACAGCGAAGCGGTTTGCGGCAAGATTTGGCGAGAATTGATTCTGGAAAACCGGTTGAATTTGATCGAGATGTTCAGAAAACCGAGGGAGACGAGTTAGCCGGGTAACACAATCTTGGCCCGCTTGAGCGCCGCTCCACGGTTTGGGTACAGCATGTCGATTTTCTGTAGAATGCTCGGATTATCCACCTCGATATTCTGCTCAGTAGGTGGGTGCCCGAGCTTGCTGGCCAAGTGTTGAACGTACATCTCCACCTCGCGTTTTGATGCGGGGGCTTTCCTCTTCGCAATGGACAAGCGCGGGACCATGAAGTCGCCGAACAAGTCGACATTATCTCTCATCGAGATGAGCTTTTCACGAGTGATCCGAATGTAGTTAGGGTCAATGTCGGTGACCACAAAATGCCTCTTCAGTTTCGCTGCCATGATTGCCGTCGTGCCCGCTCCGCAAAATGGATCGAACACCAGTCCGCCGGGATTGGTCGAGAGCCGAATAATTCGTTCCATTAACTTGTCCGGCAACTGGCAGGGATGCGCATCCCGGTCGCGCTTGTGCTTGATGCGATGGATGTCGAACCAAATGTCGGAAAGCTCGACCTTTTCGTCGTCGCCCGCGGCCTTTCGCTGCTTCACGCACGACGCTCGCAGGCAATATCTTGGCGCGTCGGGCGGCAATACGGCGTCGGTGTTGGCACCATTGCCCAGCGGCGCGTAGTTGAACACCGGTTGTCCGCCTGGTTTCGTGTAATAAAGCAGCGCGTAATGCGCCGGCATGATTTTGCCCCGCGGATCCGACAGTGCGTCCCAAACAATCCAATGGCGAAATTCCAGATGCCGATTTAGAAACGCTGCGTGATGGATGGCCCACTTTGGCAGATTCAAGACGAACAAACTGCCGCCGGGTTTGAGAGTGCGCGCCATGCCGTCGAGCCATTGATTGCACCATTCGATATAATGCTGGTCAGCCAGCGCGTCTTGATAATTGTCGTATTTCTTGGCGAGATTGTATGGAGGGTCGGCGAATGCTAGGTCAAAAAACCCTTCCGGGTGCAGTTCTTCCACTCGCTTCAGAAATGAAACGCAGTCGCCAAGATAAACTGTGTCGCGCTCCAAGCTGCGAATCACCACTGTTTCTGACACTTTGCCATTGCTTGCGACAGAACCGTTTTGCATGTCCAAGCCCGTAAGCTTGATACCTTGGGCTTTCTCCACAACATGCAGATAGCTGCCTTGTTCCTGCGAGGTCAGAGCGAGGATGCGTTTCAGAACGAAACTGGGTGCAATGGAATTGCGAATACAAACTCTGGGCAGATCGCGCCACACGTCCGCCAGCGCTGTGCCTTTGGGATTCATCAAATGCTTTTTCCCGCCCCAATCTTTTACATTCTTGCCACAAGCGGAACAGAAGGCGTGTGGAACTTTGACGGTGCTAGTGTTGAGGTGAAATGGTGAAGGCGAGCGTGAGTTTGCTTTGCTCTTGAGAAACAGCAGCAACCCTAGGTGCGATGGTTTGAGAAACCCTGTCCTCGGCGCGGCGTCGATTTCTAACGCAATCCAATACTTGAACAGCATCGTCCACGCATCATTGGCCGTGAGCGCAAGATGTTCTCCCCAAGCCGCGAGGTTGCGCGGGATTCCATAAATTAACAGCAACCCGCCGAACTTCAGCAATCGCGCACACTCGTTCAAAAGCCGCGCTGAATTATCCGCTAATCGAAAGCTTGCCGCAGGCGAAGATTTTTCGTGCGGATTGAAACTCGTGCTGACGACGATCACATCCCTGCTCTCGGAAGGCAGCGGACGCAAATCATCGTCGTCCGAGGTTTCAATTCGCTTCCAGCGCGGTGTTTTCACAGGAGTTATCTAGCCACAAAATCGTTTCGCGGAAAGCCCAAAAAGCCTACCGGCGTTTTCATTTACTTGCTTTTCAAACCCGACGGTTACAGCTTTGGTGTCGGCGACCTTCACATGCTCGACCTTGGGGCATTCGCTTTGGTGGCAACAGCCATCGAATGATTGGCGAAAAGGCCATTGCCAGTTCGCCGCAGCCAATTAGGATTTGTCCGTGCCACAGAACCGACCAGTTCGAGGTAAGCGCGTATGAGCAATGCCAAGGCTGTCACCTTTCGTAAATCGCCCCCTCACCCCGCCCTCTCCCCCGATGGGGGAGAGGGTGGCCGAAGGCCGGGTGAGGGGGATTCGGTTCCCGTTACGGATGCGCGTCCATTGTTAGAGGTCGAAGCTCTCGCGGAGAATCTTTGCGACCGCAAGCATCGGCTGACGCCGCCAAAGTCCGTTTGGGGACGCGTCGGACTGAACACGCAAGATGCGCTGGAAAGTTTCATCGCCCGCGTTTCCGTAAACGGCGACCCGCCGATCTACGACGTGCAGACGTTTCCCTGGGCAGCGAAACTGGAGGCGGATTGGAAAAAGATCCGGGCCGAACTGGACCAGGTGATGCAATACCGCGACCAGATGCCGAGCTTCCAGGACATTCTCAAGGAGGTCAGCACCATCCAGACAGACAACGATTGGAAAACATTCTTCCTCGCGGGCATTGGGATGGATTGTTCCGAGAACGCGAAACGCTGCCCGGAGACAATGCGGTTGCTGGGGAGAATCCCTGGAATGAAGACCGCGTTCTTCTCGATCCTTTCACCGCACAAACACATTCCTGCACATCGCGGCGCTTACAATGGCGTGTTGCGATTGCACCTCGGTTTGCTTGTGCCCGAGCCGCGCGAAAAGGTGCGCATCCGCATCGGCAACGACTTTCGCAACTGGACTGAAGGCAAGGCATTGATCTTTGACGACACGTACAATCACGAGGTGTGGAACGACACGGACGGCTATCGCGTGGTGTTGTTCGTTGACTTCGCGCGCCCACTCAGGCAACCGTGGCATTGGATGAACGAGCGTTTCCTGAGCATCGGGGCTTTTGCGCCGTTCCTGCGCGAGGCCGGCAAAAAGCAGGCTGCGTGGCAGAAGAAATTTTACAAAACATAGAGCTATGAATATGAACAGGATTGCGTCCACTGGCATTTGTCTGGCCTTCGTGGTGGTTTTTCTCACCTCAAGCGTCATCGCAAAAGACTGGGTCGTCTATGAAGGCCAGGCCGGCCCGGGCCGTGGCAAACACATCGTCTTCCTGACCGGCGACGAGGAATACCGCTCGGAGGAAGCCGGGCCAATGCTGGCGAAGATTCTGGCGCAACGCCACGGGTTCAAATGCACCGTGCTGTTTTCGATCAACTCTGCCGACGGCACGATTGACCCGAACACTCAGACGAACATCCCCGGCATGGAAGCGTTGGCCTCGGCGGACTTGTGCGTCTTGAACCTGCGCTTCCGCGAATTGCCGGACGCGCAGATGAAGCATTTCGTGGATTACTTGAACAGCGGCAAGCCGATCATTGCCTTGCGCACCAGCACGCACGCATTCAATTACACACGCAACAAAACGAGCCCCTATGCAAAATTCAGTTACGGCAGCAAAGATTGGCCCGGCGGCTTTGGGCAACAGGTGCTCGGCGAGACGTGGGTCAATCACCACGGCGTGCACGGCAAGGAAAGCGCGCGCGGCATCATGGTTGAAGCGTTCAAGTCGCATCCAATTTTGCGTGGCGTGGATGACATTTGGGGGCCGTCCGATGTGTATGGCGTGGTCCATCTGCCTGCGGATGCGAAGGTGCTGGTTCAGGGCCAGGTGATTGCCGGCATGAAACCGAGCGACCCACCGGTCGAGGGCAAGAAAAACGATCCCATGATGCCGCTCGTCTGGATGCGCGATTACAAGAACGAGAACGCCAAGATTTCAAAGATCGTCACCACAACGATGGGCGCCGCGGTTGACTTGGAAAGCGAGGGGCTGCGGCGTCTGTTGGTGAACGCGTGCTACTTGACAACCGGCTTGGAAGCGAAGATTCCCGCGAATGCCGACGTGAATTATGTCGGCGAATTCGAGCCGACGTTTTTTGGTTTCGGAAAGTTCAAGCCCGGCGTGAAGCCGGATGACTTTCGGATGCAATGAATTGTCCAGAAGTTCAATGATCAGAGATGATTCGCAACCCGCTGGAGTCAGCGCCCTAGACGATTTAGAACAGCGCGTGCGCGTGATAGATACGAAAGGAAAGCATCTCGGCACGATGACACTTTCTGAAGCGATGAAGATTGCGAAAGGTGAGCGAGCAAAGTTGGTCAAGATTGCAGCGTCAGCTGTGCCGCCGATTTACCGACTCGTAGCAGGACTTTGAGCCGAAGTTAGCTTCATCTCGGCTCGTGGGATCCACCGTGGTTCGAGAACTGGCTCGCAATCCTACCAGCCAAAATGGATTTACCTTTGCCCACAATGATTTTCCCCAAAATCACCGCCCGCTTCGCTTTCGTAGCCGACGGAACGTTTCCCGGTTGGCCCAGCAGTGATTCATGCGCCAGTATCGCGAAAGCGAGCGGTTCTTTGGCCGAGCTATCAATTCCGAAATCTTCATGCGCGCAGAGTGTCCCCACGCCGATGCGCTCGAACAGCATTCGGACCAGCGTCGGATTCTTCACGCCGCCGCCGCCAAGGATGATCTGGAGTCCCTCCAATTCGCGCGCTTTCATCTTCGGCAGGACGAATCGCCGGTACGCGTTCGCAATGGTGGTGGCCGTGAATTCTGTTGCCGTGGCCAGTGTGTCGGCGGGCGACAGACGCAAACGACGCGCTCGTGTCAGCAGCCATTGCACGAACGTTTCACCGAATTCTTCGCGGCCGGTCGTCTTGGGCAGGCCGCGCCGAATGAATGGGTGCTTCATACATTCGCGCAAAAGTTTCTGCGAGGTTTGTCCTGAAGCCGCCCACCGGCCATTGCGGTCGTATGACTGCCGTCCGCGACTCAACGCCGCAGCGACGGCATCAATCACCATGTTTCCCGGCCCGGTGTCGAAGGCGACGACGTCTTCCAACTCCGCGCGAGGCCGGAGAAAAGTCAGGTTCCCAATACCGCCAAGATTCTGGATGATGCGCGGGCGGGTTTTGTGCGTGAACAACACCCAATCTGCGTAGGGCGTCAGCGGCGCCCCCTGGCCGCCGGCAGCCATGTCGCGCACGCGAAAATCCGCGACCGTCGTGATGCCAGTACGTTCGGCGATGACACAGGGCTCGCCGATTTGCAGCGTGGACGGGAACTTTGCGTTCGGCAAATGGTGGATGGTCTGGCCGTGTGAGCCAATCGCGGCGATTTGCGACGGCTTCAGTCGGGCGGTGCGAATTGCCGCCAGGGCCGCGCGGGCAAAATGTTCTCCCAACTCAAAATTGAGTTCACAAATCCCGGCGACGGAACCGTGGAGAGAAACCTGCAGGATTCGATTTCGCAGGGTGGGAGCAAATGAGTGATATGTGTGGGCCAGCAAGTGCGGACGCATCGTGCGGCCACTGCCGGAGATTTCAGCGACGACGGCGTCAATGCCATCGGCGGACGTGCCGGACATGAGACCGACAACGAGGTGCCGGGTTCTGCTCATTCTAGCGCATCGCTGCACGGAGCAACGCTAGAGGAACTGGCCGAGGTGGAAAAGCGAATTGCGCCGCTACCAGCGACTTTGCGCTTTGAAGTTCACGCCGCCAATCCTAGCTTTGGGCGATGTTTCGTCCCTGCATTGACCTGCACGAAGGCAAGGTGAAGCAAATCGTCGGCGGCACGCTGGGTAAGGCGGACGGATTGCACACCAACTTCGTTTCGGATCGTTCGGCCGCCTGGTATGCGGAACTTTATAAACGGGACGGCCTGGAGGGCGGCCACGTCATCATGCTCGGGCCGGGAAATGAAGCCGAAGCGCGCGCGGCACTGGCGGTGTATCCGGTCGGGCTGCAAATCGGTGGGGGCGTAAATGCCGATAATGCGCCGAGCTGGCTGGATGCCGGTGCGTCGCACGTTATTGTGACGAGTTGGGTCTTTCGCGAAGGGCGCGTGGATTGGACGCGGCTCAACCAACTGGTCGGGACGGTGGGAAAAGAGCGGCTCGTGTTGGACTTGAGCTGTCGTCGGCTTGGAGAGAAATACATTGTCGTCACCGACCGCTGGCAGAAGTTTACGGAACTGGAAATCAGCGCGGACACGCTGCGAACGCTCGCGCGCTCGTGCGCCGAATTCCTGATCCACGCAGTGGATGTGGAAGGGCTGTGCCGCGGGATTGATCGTGAGCTGGTTGAAAAGCTGGGCGCGTGGTCGCCGCTTCCCACGACCTACGCCGGCGGAGCGAATTCCCTGGCTGATTTGGAGGCCGTCACACGGTTGGGCGAAGGGAAGATTGATCTGACCATCGGTTCAGCGCTGGATATTTTTGGCGGCCAAGGCGTGCGTTACGAGGACGTGGTGGCGTTTAATCGCAGGCAAGCAGGCGGGTAACAACATTTGATCCGCACGCCGGGTGAACTTGCAGGTCGGGGCCTCAACTGGGGATGAGCCTTTACCCGAAACTTCTGGACGGAATGCCTGAGACTCAAAACAATGGCGCTCATGCGCGCGCGCCTTTCCACCACGATTCTTGTGCTTGTCCTTTGTGTTTTCACCTTCGGCAGGGGACTGGAAACCAAATCAGCCGATCCGTATTTCGAGAAGTTTCAGCCAGTCGCCGCGCCAAAGCCGGGCAAGTTGTTGTTGAAGAAAGGTGACCGCCTGGCCATCTGCGGCGATTCGATCACGGAGCAGAAGATGTATTCGCGCATCATTGAAAACTATCTCACGATGTGTGTGCCGGAGCTGGAGGTGACGGCGCGGCAATACGGCTGGAGTGGGGAGCGAGCGCCGGGGTTTCTGGCGCGGATGACGAATGATTGCCTGCGGTTCAAGCCGACGATCGCCACGACATGCTACGGGATGAACGATCACGAGTATCGGGCTTACGAAGACCGCATCGGCCGGACGTATCGCGAAAAATCCACTGCCATCGTCCAGGCGTTCAAGGCGCACGGCGCCCGGGTGATCCATGGCTCGCCGGGTTGCGTGGGCAAAATGCCCGGCTGGGTCAAAACTGCGCAGGGCACGGTCGAGGATTTGAATCTCAATTTGTGCAGCTTGCGCAACATCGGCATCGAGATCGCACAAAAAGAGAAGGCCGGTTTTGCCGATGTGTTCTGGCCGATGCTCGCTGCCGGCCGCGAGGGTCAGCAACGTTATGGCACCAACTTCTTCATTGCGGGCACGGACGGCGTGCATCCGGACTGGGCGGGGCAGACGGTCATGGCTTACGCTTTTCTAAAATCCTTTGGTCTCGATGGTGAGATTGGCAGGTTCACCGTTGACTTGAAGCGGAACAAAATGACGGCATCCCGCGGCCACGAGGTGGTTTCGGCTGTTGCGGGTGAGTTCACGGTTCGCAGTTCGCGCTATCCGTTCTGCTCGTGCATCGAGGCAGGCATGGACAATTCCGGCATCAAGCCCGCCTACCCATCGTGCGATGATAAGAAAGGTTCGAAGACTGCAAGCATCCGCGCGGCATTGGCTTTGATCCAGTTCGACAGAGAACTGAACCGGTTCATGCTCGTCGCGAAAAGTGGCAAGGCGCGCAACTACCGGGTGACTTGGGGTGGCGAGGGCAAAACATTTTCCGCCGAACAACTCCGTCGTGGGATCAATCTGGTGGAGGAATTCCACGCCAATCCATTCAACGAGGCCTTTGCGCGCGTGGACGCGGCGGTCGCGGCCAAGCAGGCTTACGAGACGAAACAGATCAAGCAAATCTTCCATGGTTCGGAAGGCAAGGCGGACATGGAAAGTGCCGTCGTGAAAACTGAGCGCGAGCGCGAGCCACTGGCCAGCGCGATTCAGGATGCCTTCGTCCCCGTGACGCACACGATCAAGATTGTCGCCGAATAACCGCAGCAGGCAGGAATCCCGGTTGCAACTCCGACTTTGACTAATCGGTGCGTTCGGGCGAGTTTTGACGCACGCTATGCCATCAAAGAGTATACGCTGGTTTCTGGCTGCCGCCGCGTTGGGCACGCTTCTGTCACCGCAGTTTTGCCACGCAGAAATCATCCTGGGTGATCCGCCCACGGCGCCGACGGACCTGACGGGACTGCCCGGTGGCGGGCCAAGGCCGGCGAGCGTCACCGGCGGATTCATTGTGGACACCACCTCACGCGAGCAGGTGCGCTCGTTTTACAATTCGGTTTATCGGTCGTCCGACGGCGTTCCCATGAATACCACAGCGGACGTACCCACCTGCACGCCGGGCACGAACGGAACGCTGTTCAAGGAAGCAGTCCTGCGCCGGATCAATTGGTTTCGCGCGATGGCCGGCGTGCCCGCAGCGGTGACTTTCAACGCCGCCAACAATGCGGTGGATCAGGAGGCAGCCGTGATCATGTCGGCCAATACCGCCTTGAGCCATACCCCGCCGAGTAGCTGGTTCTGCTGGACGGCCAGCGGGTCGAACGCGGCCAACAATTCGAACATCGCCATCGGTCAGGCTGGCCCGGAAGCCGTGCGGGGATACATGCGCGATCACGGTGCGAACAACGCCTTCGTGGGACATCGGCGGTGGTTGCTTTACCCGCAGACGCAAGTGATGGGCACCGGCGATGTGCCCGAGGCTGGCGGTTTTTTGGCAGCGAATGCGATCTGGGTTTTCGACGCCAACTTTGGCGGACCACGTCCCGCGACGCGCACACCGTATGTGGCCTGGCCGCCGGCTGGATACGCGCCGTACCAAGCGGTTTATCCGCGATGGTCTTTCTCCCTGCCCAACGCCAATCTGAGCGCGGCGACTGTCACGATGCGAAGCAACGGCGTGATCGTGGCGGTGGCAATCGCTCCGAATCAAAGCGGCGTTGGTGAAAATTCCGTAGTCTGGGTGCCGATGGGACTGAACGCCGACAACGCCACCACGGTGTTTCCTTTCAACGGCTCCGACACAACCTATGCCATCGCGATCAGCAACATTACGGGCTCCGCGCAATCCTTCCATACCTACTCGGTCACGGTCTTTGATCCGAATGTGCCGGGACCGGATTACGCGCCGCCGGTCATTTCCGGCCCGAGCCAGCCGGTCGTGGGACAGGGCAATGTTTACACGTTCACCGGCCTGTCCTACGCATCCCGGTACGACTGGCGCGCCACGCGGGCCAGCAATTTCAACTTCTTCGACGGAGCTGAAGTCAGTCTGGCCAACTTCACGACCAACACGTCGCCGGGTTACGCGGTGCGAGATTCCGCGTTTGAGTTGGTGGGGAGTTTTTCCTTTCTTCTCGCGCATCCTTCCCCCGCGACGGAGCAGACACTTACGCTCAATCAAGTTTTTGTTCCAAAAACCAACGGGAACCTGACTGTCCGAAGCCGACTGGGTTTTGCTGCCAATGGCGAGACGGCTCACATTCAAGTGTCCACCGACGGAGGTCTTGGTTGGCAGGATATATTCACTCAATCCGGAGTTGGAGACGGAACAACTGGTCCGGTTGAGGCGTCACCCGGGATCACGAGATCGTTTCCGCTCACTTCCTTTGCGGGTAAGACAACCCAGCTTCGGTTCGCTTACACTTACGCGCCAGGAGAGTTCTACATTTACCCTCAACCCGGTTTTGCCGTTGGCTGGTATCTCGACAACATCACGATCACCAACGCCGAAGTCTGGACACTCATTGCCTCGAACACCACGGCGACAACCAGCTTCGCGTTTAATCCGCCGCAAGCGACAAATTACAATCTCAATGTGCGCGGGGTCATGTATGACGAGTTTCCGCTGGACTGGGGGCCTACCAAGACCGTCAGCGCCACCACCAACGTCCCTGCGGTCATCGTAATGAGCAGGCCAGTCGTTACCAACGGGCAGGTGCAGTTGGGCTTCAACCTCACGGCCGGATCCTCGGCCACGTTCAAGTTGCTGCAAGCCGATCAGGTGAGTGGACCCTGGACGACCAACATGATCGCGACCTTGACGACGAATGTGCCGGGCAGTTCCTATCGCTTCACGACCACGGTCGGTCCCGCGATGCGGCTGTATCGAGTCAAGGTTCCATAGGCGGAAACTTCACTCGTAACGCAGCGCTTGAATCGGATTCAATTTTGCGGCTTTCAACGCGGGGAACAAACCGGCAATCACTCCGACGGCCGCGCTGAAAGCCACCGCCAGCGCCATGGCTATGGGTGTGATAACCGGCGTGTTGGCGGTGGGCGAAATCAACTCCAGGACCCGGACGAAGCCGAACGACGCGCCCACGCCCAGGGCTGCGCCCACCAGCGCGATCACCACACTCTCAATCAGCACCTGTGAGAAGATCGCGAGACCCGTGGCACCTACGGCCTTGCAGATGCCGATCTGCCGGATGCGTTCGTTGATGCTGGCCAGCATGATGTTCATGATCCCGATGCCGCCTACGAGCAGGCTGATGGCCGCAATAATGCCGCCGCTCATCCGCGCATTGCGAATTTGCTGGTTGATGCTTTCGACGCGGCCTTCCTGGGTTTCCAGCTCGAAGTCTTCAATGCCCCGATGCGTGATCATCAGGACATTCCGCGCCTGTTGCAGCGCCGGTTCGATTTCATCCAGGTCCTCGACCTTCAAATCAATATCCGTCAGCCGCGGGTCGGGAATGCCGTCGCGGTTGGACGAAGCGCGGAAACGGATCCACGAAGTGTTCAGCGGCATGTAAACCGTCTGGTTCTTCCGCACAAACGCCCAATTGCTGCCCCCGCGGCCAAACCCGCGCTGCCGCGCCGGACCCGATGGCACGGCCTGCGGTTGTTTCCTGGCCAGCTCGCGCAGTTTCTTTTCCTGTTCGCCTTCGTAGTGTTGCAGCATGCCGACGATGGTGAAGGGCTGTTCGTTGATGTAAATGAGTTCGCCCAGCGGAATGATTTCGTGGCCTACCCGCTCCGGCGCGCCGAACAGGTCGTCGCGGATGGCGGTGCCGATAACGCATACCGCGTTGGCGTTTTCCTCGTCCAGGTCCGTGAAGAAACGCCCGTGTTCCAAAGTGTGCAAATTCATTTCCAGCACCGCCAACGAAACCCCAACGCACTCCGAAGGCATGGTGGATTTTTCGCCACGGGTGATCGTAACGTCGCGCACGGCCATCTCCGGTGAAACGAGCCGGAGCAGCGGAGCGCTTTCGCGCAGCGCGAGGACATCGTTTATGGTGTTGCCGGGGGACTGGTCCGCCAGATGTTCCTGCTCCGGCGGAACGTCGTTCTCTTCGAGGAGGACCTTGTCCGCGCCACCCATGGCCACCATGGTCTCCGTCATCCCGTTCTCCATGCCCTTGATAATGGCCGCCATGCCGACCAGGCTGGCCACGCCCAGGATGATGCCCAGCATCGTGAGCAACGAACGAAATTTGTGCGCCCACACTTCCTTCAAGCCGGCGGCAATGGTGGTCAGGAGGCTCATGCGGACTTATTCATACCGCAAAGCTTGAATCGGATTGAGCCGCGCGGCTTTGATCGCCGGGAAAATCCCGGCCAACATGCCGACCAGCACGCTGAAACCAAACGCGACCATCATGGAAGTGACCGTGACAATCGGCTCGTTTTCCGTCGGCGAAAGCTCGCTGAGCATCTGGATCAGCGCGAACGAAGTCGCCAGGCCAGTCAGTCCGCCCAGTACGGCGATGACCACGGACTCCGCGAGGATTTGAATGAAGATGTCGCTCGTTGCGGCGCCGACGGATTTTCGAATGCCAATTTCCCGAACCCGCTCCGAAATGCTGGCGAGCATGATGTTCATGATGCCGATCCCCCCCACGAGGAGGCTGATGCCAGCAATCAAGCCGCCGCTCAGGC
>Ga0137333_1000295_pt1 | contig 13690 bp, 13 predicted proteins | sample EasRivERMLT231_2_FD_102286 | JGI IMG/M metagenome (GOLD analysis project Ga0137333, IMG submission 102286) | Soil microbial communities from meander-bound floodplain in the East River, Colorado, USA - East River MetaG ERMLT231_2 | ecosystem: Environmental > Terrestrial > Soil > Floodplain ... | reverse complement strand
TATGACCCAACCCCCATATTTTTCCACCCATGGCTTGGTACGTTCGTAAATATGTATACGTTCCATCACTGCCTGGCCGCTGAAACCTGCGAGAAAACCGGAAAGTTCCCCGATCGCACCACCTGTACCCGCCGCAAGACCAACGTAGATCGGATTGAAGACAGCTCCCATGGCATAGATGATCGCAATACCTGGCGCCGGAATGAATACTGTTGCATTGGCGAGCAACGCTACGAAGAAGATGCCAAAATAGCCATATTCTTTGAACTCATCCACACGCTCGCGAATCGAAATAATATATACAGTGATCGCTATGACCGCGATTAAAGCAACCACACGCAATAGGTTGGTGCGAAAATTTGAGGTTTTCGATGAAGTTTTGGATTCGGGAAAATTAACTTGAACGTTTGTGGCGGTGATATCTTCAGATTGAGAAACAGTTGAGCGTGTGGTTTTTCTTTTTTGAACGTGTGAAGAGCGCACAGAGGTTTTCTTGGTTGCCTGCTGTGCGCTCCTGTTTTTCTTTATTGATTCTTGCTTATTCGCTTTCTTCGATGGTGACACTGATGATCTTCACGGCGGGTGCATTGCGGTTATTGGGGTCGCGCGGCGGAATGGACATCAACACGTCCAACCCCTCAACGACCTGACCGAAGACACTATGTTTGTTATTCAAATGTGGGGTGGGTCCATGTGTAATGAAGAACTGTGATCCGTTGGTGCCGGGTCCCGCATTTGCCATGGAAAGGACGCCCTGCTTGTCATGTTTCAGGCTGGGATGAAATTCGTCGCTATATTTATAACCGGGTCCGCCCATGCTGGTGCCGGTGGGGTCGCCGCCTTGCACCATGAAGTTGGCAATCACACGGTGAAAGATCACGCCATCATAGAAGCCTTCGCGTGAGAGAAAAACGAAGCTGTTGACTGTGTTCGGCGTTTTATCTGCAAAAAGCTCGATGACCATGGTACCTTTGTCCGTTTCCATGCGGGCTTTGTATTTTTTCTTTGGATCGATCTGCATTGCGGGTGGGGTGGACCATTGTTTTGCCATTTAAATTCTCCTTGTAAATTGATAGGGTTTTTGTTCTGTTTCTTTCGTCTTGCCTCTTTCCTTTTGGAGAAGAAAGACTGCAAGAATCTACGTCAGTAACGCTTCAACACGTGCGACAACCATATCCATTGCAGCTCGATTAAATCCGCCTTCGGGGATGATGACGTCAGCGTAGCGTTTGGATGGTTCAACGAATTCCAAGTGCATCGGGCGGACGGTAAGTAGGTATTGTTTGATCACTGATTCTGTGGATCTGCCGCGTTCCAAGATATCGCGTTCCAATCGGCGAATGAGGCGCAGGTCAGGGTCGGTATCGACGAAGATCTTTACGTCAAACATGTTGCGTAGAGTGGCTTCAGTGAAAATGAGAATGCCCTCCACGATGATCACTCTGTGGGGCTTCACTGTGAATGTCTGGCTGGTGCGGCTGTCAGTGGCGAAATCATAGATTGGGACCTCAACAGATTGCCCGTCGCGTAATGAGGCGATATGTTGAGTCAGCAATTCTGTTTCGAGCGAGTTTGGATGGTCGAAGTTGATCTCTGCATGTTGGGCTGGGGGCAGTCCGCTAAGATCTTTGTAATACGAATCATGTTGCAGAAAGGCAATGCGATCGCGTCCTACACGTTGAAGTATTTCTTGTGCGACGGTTGTTTTTCCCGAGCCTGAGCCGCCTGCAATGCCGATCACCAGTGGGTCTGGATGTTTCATATTTGAATTATAACCTGCAAATAAAAAGACGCCTTGTAAGACGTCTTCTTGTTGAATTAGTTTGTTAGTAGTTTGGGTTTACATGCCTGCCATGAATGCGAGACCGACAGTGCCCGGCCCGGCGTTCGCTCCCACAGCTGGGCTGACCGCGGCAAAAATAGATTCGATCGGGTTGAGAATGGGGGTGATCTTATCCAGTATGAGCTTCGCGTCATTTGGCGAATCAGCGTGCAAAGTGGCAATACGAATGGGGGTTTTGCCCGAGCATTTTTCTACAACGATCTCAACTACTCGCTCAAGCGCCTTGCTACGCGTGCGGACGCGTTCCACTGGTTCTATTCGCCCTCCTTCGACTGCGAGGATCGGTTTGAGGTTGAGAGCCGTGCCGAGGAAGCGTTGTGCCCCGCCGATGCGTCCTTGACGATGCAGAAATTCAAGGGTCTCTACAGTGAGGTATACGCCGGTATGTTCATGCGCCTTATTGGCAAGTGCCTTGCAATCAGCCATGGATGCGCCGTCTTGAGCGGCGCGCGCAGCAGTTAAAACCTCAAATCCCAATGCCATGGCTACTGTTTCAGTATCGATGATTTCAATTTTATCCTTGCCACTGGTCAGTTCATCCCGAGCCAGCACAGCGGATTGATATGTGCCTGAGAGTTTCGATGACACAAACATGCCTAATACTTCATAGCCTTGCTCCAGAAGAGTACTGAAAGCAGTATGCATATTGACAACCGACGCCTGAGAGGTGGTTGGCATCACTTTGGCAGTTCGCAAGCGAGTATAAAATTGATCGGTGGTCATGGTCACATCATCTTCATACGAGACACCCTCCCAAATCACCACCTGCGGAACAACCGTTATCGGATATTTTTCTCTAACTTCTTTCGGAATGTAAGACGTGCTGTCGGTCACTAACGCAACTTTTGCCATGGTTCCTCCATTATTTGAGAATAACGCCTGTATTTCTGTACATTTTAACACCGCAACAATCCACGGGGATACGAATTGTTAGGTATAATATCTGAGCAAGTAAATTACTGAATATTGACCTCATTGAGGAGCCTGCTTTGGCGTTTAATCCGATTAATTGGCTTTTGGGCCTTTTTTCGCTAGATATTGCAATTGACCTGGGGACCGCGAATACGTTAGTAAATGTGCGCGGCAAGGGGATCGTTATTAATGAACCCTCCTGGGTGACCATCGATAAGCGATTGCGACAACCGTTAGCCATTGGTCTGGAAGCCAAGGAAATGGTTGGGCGTACGCCCAGCAATGTGGCGGTAATTCGTCCATTACGCGATGGTGTGATCGCAGAGTTTGATATTACACAGGTAATGTTGGAATATTTTATAGGTCGAGTACATGAGCAGAGTGTTGTGCCTTTGCCGCGTCCACGTGTGGTAGTGGGTATCCCTACCGGTGTGACGGAGGTTGAAAAGCGTGCCGTCTATGATGCTGTTATGGCTTCAGGGGCGCGCGTCGCTTATTTGATCGAAGAGCCGATTGCGGCTGCGTTAGGGGCAGGGCTGCCTGTCGCTGAGATCAAAGGCAGTATGGTTGTGGACATTGGCGGTGGCACGACCGAAGTTGCGGTCTTGTCCATGAGCGGTGTGGTCGCTTCGCGTTCTTTGCGTGTGGCGGGCGATGAAATGGACCAGGATATTGTGCAATATCTAAGGAACAAATATAACTTGTTGGTTGGTGAAGGAATTGCCGAACAAATTAAGTGGAAGATCGGGTCTGCATATCCGCTTCAACCTGAGAAGACAATAGAAGTACGTGGACGTAATCTAGTCACAGGCTTGCCGGAGAGCATTGAGATCTCTTCTGTCGAAATGCGTGAGGCGTTGTCTGGATCTGTGCAAGTGATTGTGGATACCATCCGCGATGCGTTGGATGAGGTCCCGCCTGAAATTGTTTCCGATCTGATGGATGTGGGCATTTGCCTTGCAGGCGGCGGTGGTTTATTACAAGGGCTTGCCGACCGATTGACCGATGAATTAAGGTTGCGGGTGTGGGTGGCTGAAGACCCGCTTACTTGTGTTGCGCGTGGCGCTGGTATGGTCTTTGAAGATTTTGATGTGTTGAGCCGGTATTTGGTCGGCTTGGAACGCGGCAGTACACGCCATAGCGTTTAATGTGTTGTTGCCTTTCGGCAACGGTAATTGCACACTCACATGAAGAATTTATTTTCACGTACGCTTCAAACAACGATTATCTTTTTGATTGTGGGGGGGATCATGGCGCTTGCGTTGGGTGGCTATTTTAGCAGCGGCTCCAATGTTTTCACAGCCTCTTTGGTTACTGTCCAATCATGGTTCTCGTCGCGCTTTGTAGCAGTGCAGGAGTTCTTAACCGCGCCGCGCGATATGGCATCACTGCGTCAGCGGAACACCGAGTTGGAAACCGAAGTGTCTGAGTTACAGGCACAGGTGATCCAATTGCAACAGGAAGTGGGCGAAACGCAGATCCTCGCCGCGCTGGTTGATTTTTCCCGTGCGAACCCTGAAAACACATATAAAGCCGCCGCAGTCATTGGAGAAGATCCCAGTCCATTTTTGCAATATGTGATCATTAATCGCGGCTCCAACGATGGGATCCAGCGTGGTATGCCTGTGGTGACGAATCAAGGCTTGGTGGGGCGCGTGGATGCGGTCATCGCGGATGCGGCTCGTATCCAGCTGATCACTGATCCGGCTTCGAATGTCAATGTCCGCCTACAGAACGCGGAAGCTGATGCGTCACTGATAGGTTCTGTCACTGGTGACGTGACGTTGGATCTGATCCCGCAGGATGTTGCCCTGGAGCCCGGTGATCTTGTATTAACATCAGGGCTCGGCGGCGGGTACCCGCCAGATTTGATCGTCGGGCAGGTTGTCAACATCCGCACACGTGATTTTGACCTGTTCCAACAAGCGGCTGTACAGCCAGTCGTGGATTTTAATCACCTCCAGATTGTGCTTGTGATTGTTAACTTTAAACCTGTTGATTTTTCCACACTGAAACCGCTCCCCTAATATCGAATGCGTAATTTAATCGCAGTGCCTGTAATTTTCTTGGCTGTGCTCCTGCAATCGGCGATTGTCAGTCGTATTACCCTGCTTTCGGGTATTGCAGACCTGCCTTTGGTGATGCTTGCTGCCTGGGCAATGCAGGAAGAAGTGGAAACGGCCTGGCATTGGGCAATCGCTGCGGGTGTTCTGGTTGGTTTTGTGTCCGGGCTTTCCTGGGTTGTTCCAGTGTTGAGCTATCTTTTCGTGATCGCATTGGCTCAAGTCCTTCAACGACGTGTCTGGCAGGCGCCTTTGCTTGCCATGTTTAGTATCACCTTTCTAGGCACGATCGGTCTAAGTTTTTTTTCATTAGTGGTATTACGGTTTTCAGGTATCGACCTGCCAATCGTGGATGTTTTTGGCTTGGTAACATTGCCGGGCATTCTGCTAAATATGCTGCTCGCGGTCTCCGTGTTTGCAGTGATGCGCGATCTGGCACGTTGGGTGTACCCCGCTCTGGAGGTTGAATGAGTTCTCAATCCATTAATAAATTTGAAATCCCATTATGGCGCGTGCTGGTTGTCTATGGATTAATTGTGTTTGTATTGGTCGCGCTGATTTATCGGCTATTTTCTCTCCAGGTGCTTGAGGAAAATACATGGCTTAGTCAGGCAATTGATAATTACACCTTAGAAATCAGCGACCCTGCCTCCCGTGGGATTATCTATGATCGTAACGAATATGTCCTTGCGCGTAATGTTGCTTCCTATAATGTCGTGATAACGCCCGCAGCACTACCCGATGACGCCGCCGATATTCAAAATATCTATCGTGAATTATCTGCATTGATCGATGTGCCCGTGAACGAAGGCGATGTGGAATTTGCAAAACTTTTCAGTGCTTGTATTCCAGGCCCAGGCATTGCACAGATCGTGGAATTGGGCGATTCAATCGCGCCGTATACACCGGTTCGTGTCAAATGCAATATTAGCGAAGAACTTGCGCGGGTGATTCGCGAAAAATCAGTGGATTGGCCTGGCGTCGCGGTTGAGATCGAACCGATTCGGGATTATCCGACAGGCTCATTAACTGCAAATATCATCGGCTTTTTGGGACCAATCTATGATACAGTGGCAGATAGTTATGAAGAGCGCGGCTTTGTCACCAATCGCGATAAGATTGGCTACGCTGGGCTTGAAGCCTCCATGGACGATGTGTTACTCGGTAAAAATGGTTTGCGTGTCGTACAGGTTGATGTGGCTGGACAAGTGCTTCGAAACCTGGAGCCGCCCACCGAAACTGAGGCTGGGGATAATGTCGTTCTTACGATCGACACCCGCCTTCAGAAAGCTGCCGAAGCTGTGCTGGCTGATGAGATCGATTTCTGGAATAATGATTTCTATAACTATATTCGTATTTCCAGTGGCGTCGTGATTGCCATGAACCCCAAGACGGGCGAGATCCTTGCCATGGTTTCGTATCCAACGTTTGAGAATAATCGCATGTCGCGTTTTATTCCCGGATATTACTATCAACAATTAAGTCAAGACCCGCGTACACCCCTGGTGAATAATGCGATCTCTGCGGAGCTCCCGCCAGGTTCGGTGTTTAAGTTGACCACCGCAACCGGAGCATACAACGAAGAAGTGGTTACTCGTGACCAGATCATACAAACCCCAGGCAAATTGGAGTTGTGCGAAAGGTTTTCGCCTAATGATCCGTGTATCGAAGGCCGAAATGTACGTGACTTCGTAGATTGGATCTATGATCGTGGCGGTGTGCTCAATGAAGCGGGTTTTGGGGCTCTTGATTTCTTCCATTGTATTGCTTACTCTAGTAATGTGTGTTTCTATAAATTGGGCGGTGGCTATGAAGGCGAAATTGAGGAAGGGCTTGGGATCTTTCGCCTCAGCCAATATGCGCGGGCTTTGGGATATGGGGAACGTTCTGGCATTCAACTACCTGGTGAAGAGAATGGACTTGTTCCAACGCCGCAATGGAAGCGTATCAATCAAGGTGAAAACTGGTCAACCGGTGATACCTATATCGCCAGTGTGGGTCAGGGTCTTGTAACATCCACACCGCTTCAAGTCTTGATGTCGGGTGCCACGGTCGCGAACCGCGGTAAGCTCATGCAGCCGACGATCGTTTATGAGGTGCAGGATAGTGAAGGCCGGGTAATTGAAGCCTGGTTTGATCCGGTTGGTTTCGAAATTTATGAACCTCGTCAGGTTGTAGATAAGAATGGACGAACGCGAGATGTTTGGGTAAAAACGTCCAATCCTGATGTTTTTCTTAATACGCTCCCTGAGGGTAGTTATCAGATCTCACCTTTTACACCGAATATGAAATGGGACGTAACCGTTGATCCAAAGATTGAAATCTATAACTGCGAAGTTGGTTATTGTGATCCTACGGGGCAGTTCAAAGTGATTCGCCCTGAATCGATCGAAGCTGTGCGAACTGGGACACGCCTGGCAGTGACCGAAGATCCGCTTGGGACCTTGCATAAGGTATTCACTGAGGATTATCCTCTCCCGATCGCTGTTGCCGGGAAAACCGGTACGGCTGAATATTGTGACGATGTAGCACGTAAAGCCAACCGCTGTGATTTTGGATTATGGCCCACGCATGCATGGACGATGGCGTATGCGCCCTTTGACGACCCAGAAATCATCATTATCGCCTTTGCGTATAATGGAGGCGAGGGTGGTCAAGTGGCTGCGCCGATCGTTGCCCGTATTATGCAGGCCTACTTTGAACTCAAAGCCATTGACCTCGCACAGGACGGCGGTGGATAAAATCCGCTGGGCACTCATGCTATAATTTGCCAACACTTGGCTATTTTTCATGACTGAGACCAATTCATCAATTCAAATCAAAGGCTTGCGCGACGGGTTGCTCGTCTCACTGGATGATGCACCCTGGGAAGAACAGCGAACTAACTTTCTTGCCCAGGTAGATTCGCAAACTGCTTTCTTCAAAGGCGCCCGTCTGGCTTTGGATGTGGCAAGCCAGGTTTTGCATGTCAACGACCTGGTGGACTTGCGTGATCAGCTCTCCGAGCGCGGCATATTTTTGTGGGCAATCATCAGTGAATCACCTACTACTGAAAAGACTGCTCAATTGCTGGGGCTTGCAACCAGAATTTCAAAACCCCGCCCAGAGGAATCGCGTCAATTCTCGGCAGCGGGCTCTGGTGAAGATGGCGCATTATTTCTTGATAAAACATTACGCTCTGGCACGCGCATTGAATTTTCCGGAAATGTAGTTGTTTTGGGCGATGTTAACCCGGGTGCTGAGATCGTGGCAGAAGGTAATGTTATTATTTGGGGACGCTTACGTGGCATGGTGCATGCAGGTTCGAAAGGGAATAAGAATGCAGTCATTTGCGCGCTAGATCTCTCGCCCACCCAATTGCGTATCGCCGGAGAAGTTTCAGCAGTTTTGAAACCTCAGGAAAACCCAAAACCCGAAATTGCCCGTATCAACAAAGATGGAAAATTACAAGCCGAGTTCTGGTCACCCGGTTAATCTGAGTACAGGATAAACACATGCCCGCACAAGTTATCACCATCACATCAGGAAAAGGCGGAGTAGGCAAGACCACCGCCACCGCGAATCTTGCCGTTGCACTTGCGGCTGAGGGCTCAAAAGTCGTTTGTATCGATGGCGATATTGGTCTTCGTAATCTCGATGTGATCCTCGGTTTGGAGAATCGTATCGTCTACGATATCGTGGATGTGATCGAAGGTCGTTGCCGTTTGAAGCAGGCCATGATCCGCGATAAGAAACTGCCAAATTTATATCTCATTCCTGCCGCCCAAACGCGTGATAAAAATGCGGTTTCGCCCAGTGATATGAACCGTCTGATCAAAGACCTGCGCCCTGATTTTGATTTTGTGCTGATCGATTCGCCTGCTGGCATCGAGCGCGGATTCAGAAATGCCATTGCCGCGGCCGACCGCGTTATCGTGGTGACCAATCCTGAGGTCAGTGCAGTGCGTGATGCGGATCGTGTGATTGGCATTTTGGAAGCTGAAGATAAAGGTCCGGGCGCGCTGATCATCAATCGCCTGAATCCAATTCTTGTAAAGAAAAACGATATGCTTTCCGCTGACGATGTGCTCGATCTATTGGCTGTTGAGTTGATTGGTATTGTGCCAGAGGATGAAAATGTCATCATCGGTTCCAATCGTGGCGCGCCAGTTGCATCCGATCCTAAAAGTAAAGCCGGGCAAGCCTTCCGAAATATTGCCAAACGCCTCAAAGGTGAAACGGTGCCGTTCCTTGATCTGGAAAGCACAGGCAGTTTATGGGAGCGGATTCAACGACTGGCGGGGAGGAAGTGAAATGAACTTCTTTGACCGACTCTTCGGAAAGACAAAAAGTGCGGATAGCGCCAAAGAGCGCCTGCAACTCGTTCTCATCCACGACCGCACGGATCTGACGCCTGCTGAACTTGATGCGCTTCGAGATGATCTGATCGCCACGATCAGCCGTCACGTCGCGATCGATGCACAGGCTGTCCAGATCGATGTGGAGCATGACGGACGTTCCCAACGCTTGATCGCCGACATTCCGCTCAAAGCTGCTCGCCGTCGTACACGGAAGATAAAATAGAAAGGCAAAATTCTCGTCTTGAGCGGAGTGGCGTGTTCGCTACGAAGTCGATGGGCAGATTGCAAGAATAATTTATGTTACGTGATATCTCATGGCGTTATTTTGATTTTCTGTTGTTGGGCGCTGTAGTACTGGCAACAGCTTTCGGAACAACCATGATTCGTTCTGCGGTTGCGGGCAATGAAGGCCTGCTGCCGCTCATCAACCGCCAGATCTACTTCGCCATCGCAGGGATCGTACTTATATTTATCGTTGCGGCCATCGATTATCGATATTGGATGGCACTCTACCGCCCGATCTATATCGTTATCCTGATCTTTCTCGTAACCCTGACTGGTTTCGGTCAAACTGCCTTTGGTGCCCAGCGCTGGTTTCAAGTGGGCGTGTTGTTCCTGCAGCCGACCGAGTTTGCGAAAATCGTCGCCATTCTCGTGTTGGCACGTTATTTCGGTTCCACACAAAACCGCCCACGCGATGCGCGGTGGGCAGTAGGCGCTGTACTTTGGGCATCGGGAATTATCATTATGATTCTGCTTCAGCCCAATTTGAGTAACGTCGTCGTATTGAGTGTCATCCTTGCCTCCATGCTTTGGTTCAATGGCGTGCAAGTCAAACATGTCCTCATCGTTGGTGGAATTGGCGTGATACTGCTTGCAACTGTCTTCGGCTTGACCTTTCTTGGAATTCCTGTGCCATTTTTGCAGGAATATCAACAGCAGCGTATCCAAAATTTCATCCTGCCTGATGAAGAAGAGACCTTTGGCGAGACCTATAACATTGACCAAGCCAAGATCGCCATCGGCTCAGGCGGACTTTTTGGTAAAGGTTATGGCCACGGAACGCAAACCCAATTGCGCTTTCTCAAAGTACGCCATACCGACTTTATCTTTTCAGCCGTTTCAGAGGAATTCGGTTTGGTTGGCGCTTTACTGGTCATTACGATCATCGTTGTTATTGTCTGGCGTTGTTTGCGCGCCGCGCAAAAAGCCCGGGATGTGGCAGGTATGTCGATCGCATATGGGGTTGCTACATTGATCTTTTTTCAGGGGATGGTCAATGTCGGTGTAAATTTAAATATTGTTCCGGTATCAGGTTTGCCTCTGCCCTTTATTAGTTATGGCGGCAGTGGCCTCACTGCTCTGATGCTCGGCATTGGACTGGTGCAAAGTGTCGCCATGCGGCATAGACAATTGGAGTTTTAACCCTGGATTCTGAAAGCTTGCTTTCGAGTCCCAATTTAAAAATTGAACTTATTTGGGAGAAAAATACTTGACTGTAAAATCTGTACGTACTCGCATGGCACCTTCGCCAACCGGACGCTTCCATTTGGGAGGCGCTCGCACTGCCCTCTACAATTATCTATTCGCTTGCAAGATGGGCGGTCAGTTTATTTTGCGTATCGAAGATACCGACCAGAAACGTTATGTAGCTGGTGCTGAAGATGAGATTATTAGTAGCCTCGATTGGCTGGGAATATCGCCTAGCGAGGGACCTGTTCAGGGCGGAAAATATGGTCCTTATCGTCAGACCGAACGTCGCGACATCCATAAAAAATACACATGGGAGCTTGTTGATAAAGGCGCTGCTTTTCCATGTTTCTGTACCGCAGAGCGGTTGGAAAAAGTTCGCCAAGAGCAATTGGCTCGCAAAGAAAATCCTCGTTACGATGGTACATGCCGCAAGCTTGATCCAGAGGAAGCGCGCCGTCGAGTCGCTGCTGGCGAAAGACATGTTGTCCGCTTCAAAATGCCAAAGGAAGGGTCGACAACCGCCGTTGATCTTTTGCGTGGACCCATTACTATCGAAAATACTGCACTCGATGATTCTGTTTTGCTTAAGTCAGATGGCTTGCCAACCTATCACATGGCAGCAATGATCGATGACCACTTGATGGACGTCACCCATGTCATTCGTGGGTCTGAGTGGCTTTCTACATTTCCTTTGCACGTCAATATTTTGCGCGCTTTTGGCTGGGATGAACCTATCTGGGTGCATCTCTCTGTGTTCTTGAAGCCAAGTGGCAAAGGTAAGATGAGCAAACGCGAACAACCTGAAGCTCTCAAGGATGGTCACTCGATATTTGTAGGAGATTTGAAAGAGCTGGGCTATACCCCTGAAGGTGTATTGAACTGGATTGTCTTGATGGGTTGGGGTGTAGCGGAAGATGATGTGATGTCTCTTGATCAAATGGTTGAACGCTTCGACATTGACAAATTGACACCGTCACCTGCTGCGGTTAACTTCCAGAAGTTAGATCATTTCAACGGGACGCATGTCCGCCTTCTGACGACCGATGATCTGGCGCGGCGCATCAAACCTTATTTCATCGATGCCGGACTTGAAGTGGATAATGATACTTTGCTAAAAGTGACCCCCTTGATTCGTGAGATACTTGTGACATTAGATGATTGTCTCGCGTTTGCAAAATTCTTCTTCGAGGAAAATGTTGAACCAAACTCCGAAGACCTGATCGCTAAAGGACTCGATGCGAAGCAATCTGCTGAGATCGCTAAAAAGACTTATGAGATTCTCACAGCTTTGCCAGATCTTTCACACCAAACTGCCGAGCCACCCATGCGGGCGTACGTAGAATCATCAGGCTTGAATATTAATCAGGTGTTTGGGATTCTGCGCGTTGCTGTGACGGGACAAAAAGTCAGCCCGCCGTTGTTTGAAAGTATGGAGATCATCGGCAAGGCGAAATGTTTGGAAAGAGTGCAAAAGGCGATCGAGTTGTTGGAAAAGCAGGCATAACCAATCTGAAAATATTTGAATGAAAAACTCCCCGGGTGTCACTCGGGGAGTTTTTCATTGATGGTTGGCTGATTTATTTAAGTACGCCATCAATTTTGATATTGGTAACTTCTGTATCGATTCCTGCATAGGCGGGCAGGCTGTAGCCAATATAAAATACTTTTGGGCCGGCAGGGATCGACAGGTTTTCGTTCAATTTTGTGTTGTTGACGAATATGCTCATAATACTGCCCGTCAATTCAAAACGAATTGTATAGGTACGTCCATATTCATAATGCTGAGTTGGGTATTTAGCGCCATTGTTTTCGCCGGTGTCTGCCAATACAAAGTAAATCAATGGGCTGTTATTGTTGTCTTCAATCTGCAGTTTGAAACGGGCTGTATTTTTAGTTGTTTTTGGGTCGCCTAAGGGAGCAATTGCGAAATTGATATATGTTGGGTTTTCAGGGTTAACGATATACATCGAATTCACATGGACCTTAAATTCGACGATTGAGTCGTTGTTGATCGGCGTGTAAATGCCGGAAGCGACAGACGCACGCTTCTCTTTATCCAAAATATGCAAAGCCCCGGATCTATCTGGGAACATGCCGAGTGACCCAGTGTCGTAACAACCGTCAGATCTGGACGCAATGGTGTTCAATGTATCCTGATTGGTGGAAGCGATTTTCCAGACCGCGGTTGAGATACAGCCTTCCGGAATAAATTTTTCGATAACAATGATATTTGTGGCTGTTGATTCTGGCTGGGGAGTTTGGGTCGCAGGTGCAACTGTGGGTGAAGGTGTAACTGTAACTGTAGTGAGACAGCTCAGATCCCTTACCGAGGAAGATGCCAGTTCCAGCCCAACCCGATAACTGTAGTTGGCATATTTCGTTTCACCGTTTTCAGAATACTCAATTGATCCTTCACGTCTGGTTTCCCGCCAGATAATTGTATATTCCTGCTGGGTATGCGCTGGGACCTCAATATTAATAATTTCCTGATACCCTTTTTGGGTGGTATTAATATTTGCAAATTTTTGTGCAACTGACGCCTGAATTGCGACTTCTGCTGCTACAGACACCTGCACTCCTCCGCTTATGCCCGCGCTAACTGAGAATTCTTTTTGATCTGACTGACTGCTATTTTCGCTAAATTGAAATTGCGTCTTGAATGAACTGCCCGATTCGCATTGATTGTAAATCTTGGTCTGGACAATTTGACCAATGATATTATTGTTTTCCGTGGTGTTGACAATACGAATGTCTTTTGAGGCTATAGGGGTTGGTGTGACATCAGGTCCGCAAGCAACCAACATTAATAAAACCATGATTAATATGGCAAAGAGATTAAGTGATTTCCCGGCGTTCATTTCAAATCCTCCTGGTGATGATGTTTACGATTTTCCCAACCGCTAAAGTGATAATCTCGAAATATTCAATTGTTATTTTTCTATTTTAGCATACTACGATTCTGTGCGATACTCAACTGCATAGGCTGGGATTGAAATCCCTGAAATCGAAACATTCATTTCGCGCGTTTTGATGCCCGCCTCGGCTGGGATCATGTCCAT
>Ga0137333_1000294_pt1 | contig 13695 bp, 9 predicted proteins | sample EasRivERMLT231_2_FD_102286 | JGI IMG/M metagenome (GOLD analysis project Ga0137333, IMG submission 102286) | Soil microbial communities from meander-bound floodplain in the East River, Colorado, USA - East River MetaG ERMLT231_2 | ecosystem: Environmental > Terrestrial > Soil > Floodplain ... | reverse complement strand
CGCGCGAGAAGGCAAAATGATCGTCGGCGATAACAGTCCCTCGTCCACGATTCATGGGCAGGCAGTGCGCGATATGCACGCGGTATACCCTGATGCGAAACTCGTCTACATCGTCCGCGATGGACGCGATGTGCTGATCTCGGAACGCTTCCGCAACTTCGTGGAGGAATCAAAATTTCTCACAGGCGAAGACAGACGTATCATTGCCGACCTTCAAACTGATCCAGCTCCGTTCAGCGACAGTCGCCGCTCGATCTTCACCGAGACTTTCATCCGCCGTGTGGCAAAGGGTTGGGTGATAAACCTGCGAGAGACCCAAGACGAAGCCCGCAGATTATTCGATAAAAATTATTTCGGCATGCGTTACGAAGACCTGCTTGCCATGCCCTTTAATGAAATGAGCAAACTCTGGAAGTTCCTCGGTGTCAAGAAAACGACCAAGGCACTTGAGAAGACGATCCAGGCTGAAATGTCGTCCAACCCCGATGAGGAGTGGCAGGCAAAACGAAATGAAGGCATCGCATCCTTCCTTCCGAAGGGACAGGCTGGAAATTGGCAAAGACTGTTCACTGAAAAAGACAAATCCGTGTTCAAGGAAGTCGCAGGTGAGCTGTTGGTCAGGTGGGGTTATGAAAAGGATTTGAACTGGTAAACAACATGATTGACTTTTCAATTCGTCATTACAACCCGCTGCTGGATCTATCATCCCTTTCGCAGATGCTGACCGATATCGAGTCTATTGATCGCGATGGTGAAGATACCTCGGAGGAATATTTGCTCGCATCGTTGCAATGGCCTAATTATCGCCCTGAGAAAGATGTGTGGGTTGTCGAGTTGGATGGACAATTGGTTGGCTATGCAGTTGCGCTTGAACAGCCTTCACAAAACTGCACTCTGTATGTAGCAGTGCACCCACCCCACCGGCGCAAAGGCTTGGGGAGTCAATTGCTTGAGCTGATCGTAAGCCGTGCGCATGAGCTTGGTTCAAAGAACACACTCATTTATGCCAATGAACGGAACACTGCCTCGAACCTATTTTTGAAAAAGCATGGCTTTGTTTCAGTAGGCTCATCAGGCGCGATGAAGTTATCCACTTCATCAAAAATCTCCGCGTTTGATTTACTGGCTGGCTTTCAAATCAAAAAATATTCTGACGTGAATGAACCGCGAATATTATTATCGGCTTTGAATCATTGTTATCTGGATATGTGGGGTCATCAACACAATGACAACCCGAGTGAAGAGGAATTGCGCTCGCCGCGCTTCCTCAAGTATTATGCAGCTGACGATATTCTATTGCTCTTCGACCCGCAAAATACTGCTTGCGGAATTTGTTCACTAAAGCCTGAAGGCAAAAAGGATGGCGATGGGGCTATAAGCGATTTGCTCGATGCGCCCGGCGTGCTCAAAGCCTATCGCGACCAGGGTTATCAACGTCAACTTGTACTTGCTGGAATACAACATCTACGTCAAAAAGATTCGCGTTTACATCCCATTACGCTCGAATTTTGGGGTGAAAGTGAGTCCGCGTTGAATATTTATAAAGAACTCGGCTTTGAAATGTTCAATCATCTTCTCACCTATCATAAGGAAATCGCATGAAGTTTTTGATCGCAGGTGAGCTGTTAGTCAGGTGGGGATATGAAAGGAACGTTGATTGGTGATTTTGGTGTTTAGCGTGGTAGTATAATTTATTCATCCTACACAATGGCAGGTCAAGTTGAATATTCGCACCAAGATACCTAACCTGGAAACAGTTATGTCAGTATATTCTATTATTACTGTGCTACTGTATTTTCCAGCTTTTCTTCATTACTTATGGAAGCTTCCAAGCTGGCTTTTATTTTCAAGTCTTTCAGATCTTTCTGTTATTTATTTTTATATGGTCACGGTCAATTTCATTGAAAGTATTGTGATTTTGATGATGGTCCTGGCATTTTCCATTGTTCTGCCTGCCAGGTGGTTTCGCGATCGATTTGTCTCGAAAGGGGTGATGTTGACCGTTTTTCTGCTTGGATTTTTGATATACCTTGGCAGATATATGTGGCCTGAAACGCCATTTCCGTGGGGTGTGGTTCGTTTATCGCCCTTGATTTTTGCAGGGATTGTCGCGCTTGTTTTTATATTGGATGAGATACCTTTTCTTCGAAAATTACTGGAAGAGATTGCCAATCGGTTTACTGTTTTTCTTTATATATTGATACCGATTAGTATCCTTTCAGCGATTATTGTTTTATTCCGAAATCTTTTTTAGTAGAAAAATGATAAGTTATGAGGTGTTGTGATGCGTCTTGATCGCAGAAGTTTTTTGAAATTAGCAGGAGCCACGGTTTCGGCTGTCTTTTTACCTCAACTATATTCAGCATCGAGTGCGTTACAAGCTGGAAGCGCCCGGAAAAATATTGTCATCTTGCTTTTTGATGCCATGAGCGCCAGAAACCTTTCCGTGTATGGGTATCCGCGCCAAACGGCCCCCAATTTTGAGCGCTTTGCCGAGCGTTCAATTGTTTATCATTCCCATTATGCAGGCGGGAACTACACAATCCCTGGCACATCCACGCTTTTGACTGGTACATATCCATGGACTCATCGGGCTGTCAATTATAGTGGCCCAAATTTTTCTGGAAAAATCGATAATAATATTTTTGCAGCATTAGGAACCGATTACCAGCGGTATGGGTTTGGACAAAATGTATGGGCGCACCTGATCATTGCGCAATTCGAGAAATATGTTGATACCCTGCTTTCAGCTGGTTCTTTTAGTGAGATCGATTTTCTGCTAAATGATTACTTCCCCAATGATAGAAATTTTGCCATTCGGGCACTTGATGATTTCATGTTTAATCGAGAAAATACGCCTGCCTCAGTTTTATTTGGCCCACTTTACCGCGCGTTGTATTATAGAAAAACGGCTATGTTGGGTTCTGAAGGATACCCGCGGGAAATTCCTCAAAACATGAATTATCCTTTGCATTTTCGCATCGAAACCTTGTTCAGCGGCATAACATCAACAATACTGGAACTTCCATCACCTGCTTTTGCTTATTTACATTTTTATCCACCTCATTCGCCTTATCGTTCAAGCAAACGTTTTTTTGGTACTTTTGTTGATGGTTGGTCCCCTCCCAATAAACCTGTACATCGCTTTAGTGATAATACGCCTAAACAAAAAATATTAACACATCGTCGCACCTACGATGAATATGTCGCTACGCTCGATTGGGAATTTGGCAAACTGATGGATACATTGGATGAAAATGGTGTTTTTGATGACAGCTATGTAATCATAACATCCGATCACGGTGAAATGTTTGAGCGAGGGGAAAAAGCTCATAATACGGTGCTGTTGTACGACCCAGTGATTCATATTCCGTTGATGATCTCGGTACCGGGTCAGCGAATGCGGAAGGACGTGTACTCGAACACCAGTGCGGTGGATCTCCTGCCGACAATATCACATATAGCGGGCAAACCAATTCCCTCCTGGAGCGAGGGAAAGCTTTTGCCTGAATTGGGCGGAAACGAGGACAACGCCAGAAGCATTTTTGCTGTGGAAGCTAAAATGAACCCGGCTTTCACGCCGTTGCATAGGTCCACAATTGCCATGTATAAGGATAAATATAAGCTTATCTACTATACAGGTTATGAACCTGAAGACACTTTTGAATTATATGATTTAGATGCAGATATCGAAGAAATGGAAGATTTATATCCTCAAAACCCTGAGGTGGTTAAAAAGTTAAAAGAAGAACTGCTTGATTCGTTGAGCGATGCAGATAAACCCTACAAGAAGAATACCTAATAAAAACGTTTTTCGCATTCAAAGTCTTGTGTTAATATCAAATCCAGATGTATCATGAAATTTCTAATCGCAGGTCTTGGCTCCATTGGTCGTCGTCATTTTCGTAACCTCATCGCGTTGGGGGAAAAGGATATCATCCTCCTGCGCACCCGCAAAGCGACATTACCCGACGACGAACTTGCAGGTTATCCCGTTGAAACGGATATTCACGAAGCTCTACAAAAACATAAGCCAGATGCCGTTGTTGTCGCAAATCCCACCGCGTTGCATTTGGATGTCGCCATCCCCGCTGCGGAAGCCGGCTGTCATATCCTGCTTGAGAAACCCATCTCCGATTCGCTTGAGCGCGTTGACACATTACAACAAGCCGCACAAAAAAGTGGTAGCAAAATTTTGGTCGGCTTTCAATTCCGCTATCATCCCACACTCAATAAAGCCCGCGAGCTCATTCAATCGAATGCACTCGGCAAAGTATTAACTGTCCATGCGCATTGGGGTGAATATCTGCCACAGTGGCATCCATGGGAGGATTATCGTCAGAGCTATGCAGCGCGTGCTGACCTCGGCGGCGGAGTCATCCGCACGCTCACACATCCACTCGATTATTTGCGTTATCTGATTGGCGAAGTCGATTCGCTATGGTCGTTTAATGGATCTATTTCCCCTCTCGATTTGGAGGTGGAAGATGTCGCGGAGATTGGTCTCAAATTTTCCAACGGTGCGATCGGCGGCGTCCATCTCAACTATGTGCAAAGACCTCCGCGTCATACGCTGGAAATCGTTGGGACGGATGGAACCTTACGCTGGGACAATGCAGACGGCGTCTTGCAACTCCAAAAATTCCCGGCACCCTTCGCCTCCTATTCGGATCTCCCACCTGCTCCCGTTATCCAAACCTTTGCCCCCCCTGAAGGCTTTGAACGGAACCAGCTCTTCGTGAGTCAAACGCGTCATTTCATTGAGACAGCCCGGGGTGAGTCCGAACCGATTTGTCGTCTCGAGGATGGCATCATGGCATTGCGTCTCGCACTGGCAGCAAAAGAATCTGCGTCAATTGGAAACGTCCTCCATATAACGAAGAGTCTATAAAAATATTTTACGGCGCGCACACAATTTGATGGAGCTGGTCGTAATCATACTTAAACTCCACCGGGTAATCCGGATCCTGAGCTAACGCTGCGCATATATCAAAGCTCAAGCTTTCCCGCATTTTGATCTCTGCCTCAAACAGGGCTTTGGCATCAGCATACCGGCCTGCATTGACAAGCCCCTCAAGAAATGGGAAGACCTCAGATTTGTCATTTGCCATCAAACCTCTGGCAATTGTTTCATCATACAATCGACTAATTTCATCCCAGTCACCCCTTTGTCTGGCGAGCGAAGCTTTTTGATAGTAATAGCACCAGCCATGAGCAGGCTCTGTTCCGAAAATAACCACCGGCGGCACTGGCGCTTCGCCTTCCGTCTCAATTCGCTTAATGATGGAATAGCCGCCAACGCGTCTGATCAATAGCGGTTCATATTCCGAATAGATCGGCAGTATGCCATCAATCACATGGACACAGGAATTTCCGGATGGCAGGCTGATCAAAAGTAGTTTTGTGAAATCCTGCCGCAGCGAAAAATCACGCATCCGTTTACCAAGCACATCGCCTTGCAAAATGTTCAAGGCTGTATCCTGATTGAGAACTTCTGCAGAAATGAGTGGCGCCTTTGCAGGTCCCGGGCGGTAAATCAGATTTATTGGTCCCCAGATTTCATAATCTTGTTGAAACCCATAACCAACCAGAAAATAAGGCATAACGAGGGTATTACTTTTTATATCAGGCGCGCGCCAGGTGAGCTGCCACCAGGACTCGCGTTGATAATCCCAAGCCCTTGCCCAATTCATGACGTTCAAGAGTTGAGTGGATACGGAAATGCCGATCAAGGCAAGGACACCCAATTGACGGAATTTGGGTTGAAGCATCAAAACAAAACCGGTCACGAACAGGATCACTCCGCCGATGGGATGTAAACCATAACTCTTGTATGCATCAGTGGGATTAAATTCTCTAGCCGAAAGAACAACCGGCACAATGGCGCAGGTGGTAATGAAGGCACCGATCCAAATAAAATTTTTGATAAGGACAGGAGTCTCCGTTTCATGGAACTCATCGCTCCACTGCTTCTTGAATAGGAATGAGTAGAACCAGACCAAACTCATAACTACAGCAGCTACCAGCAACGCCAGGCATAAGTTAATATAACCAGCATAAGTAAATAGATAGAAAGGCTGAACAAACCAGGCGAAAAGGGTTGTATCCAAGAAGTCTTTCAATGATTCAAAGATCAAACGCAGAGACATGTTCACTAGATTGCCACGATAACTGGAAGCCAACTGACCTGCATCGGTTGCATTCCTGCTACTGTCAAAAATAAATAGACGCCAATACAAAAATCCGGCCATGACCAGTGGATAGGTCCACCACTTCTTGATGATCTCTTTGAGCAAAGTCTGCACATCCCTGAAACCATCCTGGAATAAGACAAAACCCAACAGCACCAGGCGCATGCCTTCCAGCCCGATCATATACTCATAAATGAACAAATAGTTTGCCGTCAGGATAACCGAAATTACACTATAGATAATGTTCCCAACCCTTGAATTTGTTTTTAAACTCTGCAACATGAAGGCGATCGAAAGCAATGCCGTCCCGAACCCGAAAAGATGATTCTGCTTTGTGTTTGCATCGGGTTGTGAGAGGAATCCAGGATAGACGATAAAGAGCACAGCCATCAGGGTGGTGATGTATTTCTGTGTGGGCCATATCAGACGGAGAATCCAGAAAAAGGCAAGCCCGCCTATGAAGCGCCACAGCAGTGCGTATAAATGCCAGTTGATAATCGCATCGCCCAAAAGACGATAGACCCATGAGTAAACCACTCCCATATAGGGGCGATCCGTAGAAAACAAGGATACGATACTCGCCGCCCCGCGCGCCTGGCCAGACCACAGCATGTACCAGTCATCATAGTAGTAGCCAAGTCTTGAAATGCCAATCCCATGTGTGACTATGGTTGTGAGCAGGATCAGCAGAATGGCAGTGAAAGTCTCGTTTTTATATAATTTACCCAATAATTGCTTCACCCTTTGTCTCCTTCTAAAACATGCAGAACGATTAATTGTAGCAAATAGAAATTATACCCCTGCTGATATGCTAGAGTGTTTTGACAGAGTACAATCTTCTCTGACAATTTGCATCAAAAAATCTACAAAGCAAATTCGAAAAACATTCGCACATAACGGACATTCGTTGCCCGTCACAAATGCCACAACAACATTTGCATAAGGTACAATCACCAAACTGGAGACCAAACATTGCAGGCGCGCATAAAAACCATGTTTCTAAATTACAAATGGCATGGGGCGGAAATCTATGTATTGGTCGTCCTCTTTGTTTTTGGCTTGACCGCTTGTTTGCTACTGCCCCTCAGCGGCGGATACGATGAAGAAACGCACCTGATGCGCGCGTGGCAAATGTCAGATTTTCAATTTCTGCCAAACGACCAAACCAACGGTAAAAAGCCTTTTCCTGCCATTTATTGGGAACTCTCTTATCGCAGACAAGTGATCGTCCGCGCAGTGGAACCGGGCTTCTGGACAAAATACAAAGACCTTCCCATAGACGCCTACGACTACATATATGACAGCGTCGAAACCCGGTCTGTTTACTCACCACCTTTATTACTGCCACAAGCGATCGTCCTACGCTGGTTGGGACGGAGTCAACGTTTACCGGCGCTCTCTGTTTATTATCTCTGCCGCATCGTTGGGTTATTAAGTTATATCCTCCTCACATGGCTGGCGGTTCGGCTGATCCCATTTGGGAAATGGATTCTCGCCATCCTCGCCGCCTCACCAGTGATGATCCTGCAAGCCTCCACCATCAGCGCGGATACCATCTCGAATGGAATTGCATTCCTTTTCATCGGTGGTACGTTAGCCATCGCTCAACGCAAAGACCTGCAGTGGAAAGAATGGACAACTCTCGCGTTCCTGGTTTTTGTTTTATTCTGGGGCAAGATCAACATCACTCCACTTGTTCTGCTCCCCTTCTTGCTCATTCGTCCAGCCCAATTCAAAATGAAACATGGCTATTTTCTGCTCCTCGCTCTGACGATTATCCTGTTTGCAGTGGAAGTGGCAGGCTGGAGCATTCTTGCCTATTCCAAACTGCGTACCGCGCCTGATGGCACAGATCCGCTTGGGCAAGTCAAATTCATCCTGACTCATGTTTCTGAATTCATATCCATTCTGGGCCGGGATATTATTAGGCATGGCTTCGAATATCTGCAAAATGGCACCGCCATTTACGGCTTCAACTACTGGCCCGTTCCCACCTGGACCTATTATTTATTCGGAGCGAGTCTCGTTTCCGCTTTGGTGATCACAGCAGAGCAAATCGAAAAACGGACACGCCTGATACTCCTCACAGTCTTTGTGATTTCCTACCTGGCTACGCTCACGCTGATGTATTTGACGTTCAACCCCGTTGGACAGGCAACCATTGACGGTGTACAGGGCCGCTACTTTGGGATCGTCACGCCGCTTCTTTGCCTAGCCCTGGCTGGTTTGCTGTTCCAAAAGCCACTTCGCATCCCCAGCCTTTTGCCGGCCACCTTCGGGGGGTTGAGCATATCCTTATATATACTGGGCATGTATTTGTCCTACCATGTACTCTGTGGCTCACAATACTATCAAGCTGGTCTTTGCTATCAACCTAATTATAAAAACTGGGCGCCCGAAGCGCTCTATTCAGCCCCGATCAATGATCAACTAATACTTTCACAGGAACTCGTTCCAGAATGTGCCGGCGTATCTGAAGTCCGCGTATGGGTTGATGCCGCTGAAGCAGACCCTAATGGTACAACCGAGTTCTCGCTGAAGGATGTTCATCTGGGGCAGAATGTCACAAGCATCCGCGTGGCAAATTCAGAATTACCCAGTAACGACTGGTACACCCTGCGCTTTCAACCAGATTGGGAATCGAATGGGAAGTTCTATTTACTAACAATTATCGGAAATTTACATGGTGAAGTCGGTCCCCGCTTTGCCTATTCTCTAAAACCGGAATATTCAGCTGGAAAGTTATTTGAAAACGATGAACCGCAGGATAAAGATCTGATATTTCAAACTGGTTGCCTGACTGGGTTGGAAAAATTTCTTCAGGCCCGCTCCCCGTAAAATCGTCACCTGATAACAGGGGATAACAGCAGCAATATTGTACTTACGGAAGTTGGTTTGGGATAATTTCATGGGAGGATAAAATCCGCATCAGTATGTTTGGTGGAACTTCCCGAGTGTAGTCAACACCAACGACTACAACTAAAATAGCCAAGCTGGAATGGCACAAAGCCTATTCCCAGAATTCAGCTTGTAACCAAATCCAAAATTCATTCACTGAATTTTAGGATATAATTGCGCCCTGTGTCTGAAATCTTTACAGAATTGATCTGTTTCAAATAAGGAGTATTCATGTCAAAAGCAAAACTTATCACCCCTTACGGGGGCAAACTGGTGAATTTAGTTGTGGAAGGCAAGGAGCGCGAAGAACTGTTGGCGCGCGCCGGAAAGCTACCCTCCATCAAGATCACCATGCGCAATCTTTGCGATCTGGAATTGATCGCCACTGGCGGATTTTCCCCATTGACCACATTCATGGGCAAGGCGGATTACGATCGCGTGCTCAGGGAAATGCGCCTCGCGGATGGGACTCTTTTCCCGCTTCCCATCACCTTGACAGCTGATCCCAAAGAACTGCCCACCGTTGGTGAAGAACTTGCCTTGCGTAGCGCCAACTTCGATCTGATCGCGGTGATGACGCTCGATGAAGTCTATCACTGGGATGCCGAAGTGGAGGCCGCACACGCCTATGGCACCACCGATTCCAAACATCCGATAGTCTCTGAAATGGGCCGCTGGGGCAAAGTATGCATTTCAGGTCCGATGAAGGTGGTTAACCTTCCCAAGTATTATGACTTTATAAATTTACGCCGCACCCCCACTGAAGTACGCGCCATGCTCGAAGACATGGGTCACGACAATGTTGTCGCGTTCCAGACTCGCAATCCCATGCACCGCATTCACGAAGAACTGACCAAGCGCGCCGCTGCACAAGTCAACGGCTCCTTGATAATTCATCCGGTTGTCGGCATGACCAAGCCTGGTGACGTGGATCACTACACCCGCGTCCGCACGTATAAGGCATTGGTGGATAATCACTACGATAAGAACAGCACCATGCTTAGCTTGCTCCCGCTCGCGATGCGCATGGCTGGACCCAAAGAAGCCATCCTTCACGCCATTATCCGCCGCAACCACGGCGCCAACCACTTCATCGTGGGGCGCGATCATGCGGGTCCGGGAAATGATTCCACGGGCAAGCCGTTCTACGGTCCGTATGATGCGCAGGAATTGATGACCAAATACGAAGCTGAACTCGGCGTCAAGATGGTGCCGTTCGAAATGCTCGTTTATCTTCCCGATGAAGATCGTTACGTGGAAGAGAAAGATGTGCCGAAGGGTGCCAAGACTGCCAATATCTCTGGCACACAGGTACGCGATGAATATCTTGCCAAGGGCAGGCTGTTACCTGAATGGTTCACCCGCCCAGAGGCTGCTGAAATTATGCGTGAAACATATCCTGCACGCCATGAACAGGGTTTCTGTATTTGGTTCACAGGTTTGAGTGGCTCCGGAAAAAGCGCCACATCGGAAGTACTCACCTCCCTGCTCCTCGAACGCGGACGTGAGATCGCGGTCCTCGATGGTGATGTCGTTCGTACACACCTCTCGAAGGGTCTCGGCTTCAGCAAGGAAGACCGCGATACCAACATCATGCGCATCGGCTTTGTAGCTGGTGAGATCGTGCATGCCACTGGCGCAGTCATCTGCGCAGCCATCAGTCCTTACCGCGCCGCACGCGCCGAAGCCCGCAAGATGGTCGGCGAGAACTTCATCGAAGTCTATATGGATACCCCTATTGAAGTTTGTGAACAGCGTGATGTAAAAGGTCTGTATGCCAGGGCACGACAGGCAATGGTTGATGGTAAGCAACCGGGTTTCACAGGTGTCGACGATCCGTACGAAGCACCGATCAATCCCGAGATCACCTTGCAGGGCTTTGGCGCAACCCCCGAAGCGAATGCCCGCGAGATCATCAAGTATCTTGAAGCTCAGGGTTATCTCAAGAGTTAGCATAACGATACGCAGTACGTATAATGGGGATACGTACTGCGTAATTTTTTCCCATGACACGCCTGACCAATCTCCGCCTCGCTTCATTCCTACTCCTGTTCCTGCTCGTTGTACTTGGAACCTTGCTCATCCTCCGCACGACTCCTGAGGGATTGGGACTCTCCGATGATTCCATCGCCTACGTTGCAGGGGCACGCAGTCTGCTCGCGGGGGATGGTTACCGTGAAGCCTGGCTCGCCAGCAACGGACCGGTCACACATTTTCCTCCTGGCTTTTCATCTATCCTAGCGTTCTTTGGTCTATTTGGTCTGGACCCGTTGCGCGGTACGCGTCTGGTCAACGCATTATTGTTTGGTATGAATGCAGGTTTATTAGGAGTCCTTGTCTGGCGGATGACACCCTCCCTCACCGCCGGCATCGTCATCGCTACGTTATTTGTTACCAGCGGAGAAATGCTACAGATTCATGCGGCCGCCATGAGCGAACCGTTATTCATCTTTTTAGCCTTGTTATCATTTTGGATGTTCGATCTTTATTTTGAATTCCCGCCATCTTCTGTAGGTAAAGGCATCGCCGGTGAATGGTGGTGGCTGGTGGCTTGCGCATCCTTTGCGGGGATGGCATATCTCACACGTTATGCAGGGCTCGCGCTTGCCGCTACATTTCTCGTGGCGATCTGTCTCTTACGCACGAGTTGGCGTAAACGCTTCACCACCATCGGAATTTTTCTCGCAGGCTTTCTGCCCTGGGTCCTGGGTTGGACGATCCGTAACCGGCTCGTCGCTGATAATTCCACCAATCGTACATTCGCATGGCATCCCATCACTGCTGAAAATTTACAGATCGGGCGTTATGAATTTTCGCAGTTCTTTATCCCAGTTGAAGAATGGCGCAGGGAGATCTTCAAACAACCGTACATCATCGAAGCGCTGATTGTTATCACATTGGGCGCTGTATTGATCTGGGTGCTGCTCAAGGCAAGGAACTATCTCTCGAAACCGAATCAGATGTCGGCTGTGAACAGAGGCGGGAAGCCGTCGCGTGAAGTCATCTCGTTCACCGTCGCCTTATTTATCTTTGCGTACGTCGCCTCCATTCTTGCGTCCATGCTAATGTTCGATGCCGCCACCAAATTTCAACTCCGCATCCTTTCGCCGGTCTTTGTTGGACTGTTCATTTTACTGATCAATGCTGGTATCTGGCTGCGCAGTAAGAATCGCCCGATCGTGATCGTGCTGACGTTGATCGTGCTTAGTTTTTCGGTTTACAAACAATCCGCTACCATTGCGCACTGGCAAAAGGGCGGGCTTGGGTATGCCTCGTTCAAGTGGTACGATTCAGAAGCTATGGCGTATTTGCGCGACCTGCCCGCTGATATAAAAATTTATACTAACGAACCCGGCGCAGTATATCTTTATGTGGAACGCGGCGCAGTTGTATTACCTGATCGTTTTGACTCTGCCACTGCGCTGGCGCGCGAAGACTTTGAAACTGGCGTTATTGCCATGCAGGCAGAGATCAACGCTGGTCGGGCTGTGCTGGTGCTCTTCGATCACGGTGGTAACATTGCGCAGGATGTACCCATGCTTACCGAGGGTTTGCATCTCACATATAAATCGCAAGGCGATTTTATTTATACCAAACCGTAAGGCGGGATGGCATCCCGCCCCACGAAAGGGAATATGACCATTCAAGAAAAATTTGATCTATCTGGACGCGTTGCCATCGTCACCGGCGGCGTGGGATTACTTGGCACGGAATTTTGCAAGACACTTGCCGAAGCTGGCGCGGCAGTTGCCGTAGTGGACTTGAACGCTTCCGCTTCGCAAGCCGTAGCTGATACGCTCACGAAAAGCGGATACAAAGCCCAAGCTTTTGCCGTCGACATCACTCAACCTGACTCAGTGAACGCGATGGTTGAAAATGTTTTGTCGGCATTTGGCAGAATTGACATCCTCGTGAACAGCGCGGCACTCGATCCCAAGTTCGATCCTGACGCTGTGAAAAAAGGTATCACACCTGGCGCATTCGAAGATTATCCGCTGGAGCAGTGGAATGCGGCATTGAATGTGAATCTGACTGGCATGTTCTTGATCACACAAGCTTGCGTCAAGCCGATGCTCGCGCAAGGCAAGAAGGGCAGCATCATCAACATCTGCTCCACCTACGGACTCAATGGTCCCGACCAGCGCATTTACATCAAGGACGGCGAGCGCGTGGCGTTCAAACCTGTCTATTACACCGTGACCAAAGCAGGCGTGATGGGTTTCACCAAATATCTCGCCGCCTACTATGCCGGGACAGATATCCGCGTGAACGCGTTGACACCCGGTGGCGTATTCAACAATCATGAAGATTATTTCGTGAAGAACTACTCTGCCAAGACGATCATCGGTCGCATGGCTAAGAAGGATGAAATGAACGGCGCGTTGTTATTCCTGGCGTCTGATGCATCATCTTATATGACCGGGAATAACGTTGTGGTAGATGGCGGTTGGACAGCGTGGTAATTTCCTCGTAATGGAATATATTAATAATCTACGCAAGCATGTAGGGAATCAACCATTAATCATGGTTGGTTCAACCGTACTCGTGTTGGATGCACAAAATCGATTGTTGATGATGAAGCGCTCAGAGAGCGGCAACTGGGGTG
>Ga0137333_1000293_pt1 | contig 13738 bp, 15 predicted proteins | sample EasRivERMLT231_2_FD_102286 | JGI IMG/M metagenome (GOLD analysis project Ga0137333, IMG submission 102286) | Soil microbial communities from meander-bound floodplain in the East River, Colorado, USA - East River MetaG ERMLT231_2 | ecosystem: Environmental > Terrestrial > Soil > Floodplain ... | reverse complement strand
TGAGTGCTATACTTAATTCAACTCAAAACAACAAGGGAAACCACAACATGCCCAAACAAACCTCATTCACATTGAACGGACAAGTCGCGCTCGTCACCGCCTCATCCAAAGGGATCGGCAAGGCGTGTGCTTTGGCGTTGGCTGAATCAGGCGCGGACATCATCCTCGGACTGAGGCAGGTATCGGCTGGGAAAGGACTCGTGACACAAATCCAGAAGCTGGGGCGTAAAGTTTTACCAGTGCAGATGGATGTCACCAGGTTGGATGAAATTAATGCAGCAGTTCAGGCAGGGCTTGAACATTTCAAGCGCATCGATATTCTGGTGAATAATGCTGGCATTGGCGCGCCCAACCCGGCTGAGCACGTGACCGAAAAAGATTTTGACGATACGTTGAATGTGAATCTCAAAGGGACGTTCTTCACAGCGCAGGCAGTTGGCAGGATCATGATCAAACAGAAACGCGGACGGATCATCAACATCTGTTCGCAGGCTGGGTTTGTGGCGCTGCCTACTGAGTCGGTTTATTGCATGACGAAAGCCGCCATCGCGCATTTGACGAAGTGTCTCGCGTTGGAATGGGCGCCCTACAATATCACGGTTAATGCGGTTGCGCCGACGTTCATCACTACGCCGGGAACAAAAAAGTGGCTGGATGATGCTGAGTTTCGTGACTCCGTCCGCAAACGGATTCCGCTTGGGCGCATCGGCAAGCCAGAGGAAGTGGCGGGACCGGTTGTGTTCCTGGCTTCAGCGGCGGCAGCGCTCATCACTGGTGAAACGATCATGGTGGATGGTGGTTGGACCATTCAATAGGATCCACGTCGGGGGATGATGACAATATGGCGCGGTAATTCTGAACTTTCAAGGAAAACACACAATGAAGCTTTGGCATGCAGATATGCTGGACAAAGTGATTTCACACTTTGAACCCAATGAAGATGTTTTAGGTCTGCTAATTTTCGGTTCTTATCGCAAACCGGATTTTCATTATGACTATTGGAGTGACATCGATGTTTTACTTATCGTTAAGAACGATCAGGTTGGAAAGTTCTTCCCAACCATCGAATGGGTGGATACTTTTGGCAAACTATATACATATACCCAATCATCAGATGAGTTTATATGCACAACACGCGCATGCTTTGAAGACTTCAACCGGATAGATTTTGTCATCACCACCGAAGAAAAACTGACGAGTGTTAATAACTGGTCAAGCGTCCCTTTTTCTGACGGTGCAAAGGTCGTATTCGCGCGGTCAAACGTTGTGGATGAGTTTGTGATGCAAAACATCCAACAACAGGAGTTTTCACCAGCCACAGAAGACCAGTTCCTTGGACTGGTTCGCGATTTTAGATTCAAGAGTATGCTTGCGATACACAAAGTCGTTCGGAATGACCTGCTGATCGCTTTGCATTTGTCTCAAGACCTCATTCGTGACTGTTGTGTGCTGGGCATGCTGTTGAGGGATCGAGCCGCGGGTACAAATATCCATAAGCATGGCGGCATCGGCAATCAACTTGTCGCTCAATTGGAAACAGCACAGCAACCATTCACATCTGTCGGGATTCTGGATAGCATCAAAGCGAGTCGTGAAATATTTGAAAAACTTGCTTGTGAATGGTCGACCACCTACAAGGAAAATCGTCAATTGTTTTTGGATTGGATCGAGAAGGCAAAACTTGAATTGCACGAGTAGAAAAAGAGCGTTTTTAAAATAAACAATACAGTCACTTTTTGGAGAAGATATGCCCCCTGTTGTTGAAACTTCCACACCGCCCAATACCCCAAAACCAATTGGTCCCTATAATCATATTGCAAAAGTCGGGTCGTTCATTACCATCGGGGGCACAGCGGGGGCGAATCCCGCCACGGGTCAACTTGCCGGTGCAGATGTTGCTTCGCAGACGAAACAGATCCTTGATTCGTTCAAGGTGATGCTTGAGTCGGTTAACTCAGATTTGGATCACATCGTGCACATCAATATCTTTCTCAAGAATATGAGCGATTTTGAAGATATGAATCAAGCCTACATCGAAAAAATGGGTGGGCATCGTCCAGCGAGAACGGTTATCAGCGTGAATGAACTTCCCAAGCCAGGTGTATTGCTCACAATGAATCTGACGGCGGTCACGAGGGAATAAAGCATATCTTGAAGCTCGTGTCATATCAATGATGAATGACACATGACTCGTGCTGGGCAATCTTGTACAATGCCTCCACAAAGAGGTAAACATGTATTCTCATCACACCGACTCCATTCAACGCGTCACAGAATATTTCCAGCGTGACCCCGAAGTATTAGCCTTACTTCTCGGCGGCTCCATCGCACATGGCTTTGAAACCCCGACATCCGATGTGGACATCATGATCTTCGTATCAGATGAAGATTACCAGCAACGTTTCGCGGAGAACCGCATCCATTTCTTCAACATGGAACTCACTACCTATGCAGGCGGCTACGTGGACGGGAAATATTCCACGCGCAGTTTTGTGCAACAGGTCAGCGAAAAAGGCAGCGAACCGGCACGCTTTGCTTTTACAGGCAGCCAGATCCTCTTTAGCAAGCTAGCGGGTTTTGCCGATGATATTCAGCAAGCCGCAACTTATCCCAAAGAAAAACAAGCGCAACGCATCCAACGCTTCTATGCCCAATTTGAAGCCTGGCATTGGTATTGCGGCGAAGCCCTCCAAAAAGGGAATCAATACTTACTCGGGACTTCAATCAGTAAGTTTATTTTGTTCAGCGGACGACTCATCCTTGCCCATAATGAATTGCTCTATCCATATCACAAATGGTTCCTGAAGGTTTTAGAGCAGGCAAAAGACAAACCAGCGGACTTATTGGAAAGCATTCATGCGTTGAATGAAAATCCAGTTGCGGAAAATATCGAGTCCCTTTATGAAAAGGTCAAATCCTTCCGCCCCTGGATCGAAGGCGACTTCAGCTGGCCCACACAATTCATGCTCGATAGCGAACTCAACTGGCGCGACTCAACAACTCCAGTGGATGATCTGTAGTTGAAAACGTATAATTACACGATGACTCAAACCAACCATCTCTCCCTGAGATTAACAAAAATAATTCTAATAACCGTTCTTCTATCTGGTTGTGCCAACGCGGTTAATTCCCCGCCTACACCAACTGCGGAAGTCTCCATTCCATCCACACCAACCCCGGCGGCGGATGTTCCAGTGCATGTTTGGTTAACATCCAGTGACCAATCGCATTTGCTGGAACCTCAAGCGGATATTTCTTTCAAATCAAACGTATCCACAGATGGCAAGAAGATCTACGTCAACGAGAATCATCTTTATCAGCAAATGGATGGCTTCGGCGCGTCGATGACCGACTCATCAGCGTGGTTGATCTATACTCAGTTGAACGAGGCACAACGCGCAGGTGTGATGAACGCTTTGTTCTCGCCCACCGATGGCATCGGCGTCAGCGTCACGCGGATTCCGATGGGCGCGAGCGATTTTGTCCACGGCGATGCCTATACTTATGACGACATGCCGCCCGGTCAAACCGACCCGGAGCTTGCGCACTTCTCGATCGAACATGATCTGGCCTATATCATCCCTGCCCTGCAGGATGCGCTGAAGATCAACCCGAACCTGAAAGTGATGGCTTCGCCGTGGAGCGCGCCCGCGTGGATGAAAACCAGCGACGCTCTGGGCAACGGGTCTTTACTGCCGGAGTATTATGCGGCGTATGCCAATTACTTTGTGAAATTCATTCAGGCATACGCAGCGGAAAATATTCCAGTCTACGCCGTCACCTTGCAGAACGAACCGCATCACGAACCACATACCTATCCCGGCTTGCGGATGGAACCTGAAGAAGCGGCTGTGTTTGTCAAAGAGCATCTTGGTCCGGCGTTCGAAGCTGCCGGGCTTGAGACAAAAATTTTGATCTGGGATCACAATTGGGACGAACCCGAGTATCCCATCACCCTGCTCGATGACCCGGATGCAAAGGCTTTCGTGGACGGCACTGCATTTCATTGTTACGGTGGGACGGTCATTGCACAGGGACTAGTCCACGATGCCCACCCCGATATGGACATCTACTTTACCGAGTGCAGCGGCGGCGCATGGATCCCCAGTTTTGCAGAGGGCATCAAACGCGATATGAAAGATCTGGTCATCGGTTCCACGCGCAATTGGGCAAAGACCGTCATCAAATGGAACCTGGCATTGGATAGTTCCTACGGTCCGCACAACGGCGGGTGCGGCAACTGTTATGGTTTCGTCACCATCGTCCCTGAAACCGAGACCGGCTTCACTTTCAACTACGATTATTTCTCCATCGGGCACGCCAGCAAATTCGTTACTCCCAACGCCTATCGGATTGCTTCCACATCCTTTCAGTATGAAGGCTTGGAAAGTGTTGCGTTTCAGAATCCTGACGATTCAAAAGTACTGATCGTTTCCAACAGCCACACTACCGACAAAGCGTTTACCGTTCAATGGGGTGACCAGTCGTTTGTATATACCCAGCCAAGCGGGACGATCGCGACCTTTACCTGGAATGGGAAACAAGTTGTCTCAAGCAAACCCACACCGCCGACCAATCTAAAAGTCAGAGCGTCCAGTGATAAGCTGATTATCAACTGGGAGTTCTCACCTCTGGCAGACTCGTACACGATCAAACGCGCGGATACGCCCAGAGGTCCGTATACGGTCATTGCCACTGATATCCGTGCGCCAGAATATTTTGATACGGAGGTAGTAGTTAAAGGGACGTATTCCTATGTGGTCAGCGCGGTCAATGCGTTCGGTGAAAGTTTGGATTCAGCAGAAGCACATACAGCGCCATAAAGATCCGTATGAAAATGTCAGTGGAGATCATGCTCTTCGAAACAGAGTCAAACAACGGCTTAGTTTGAAGCGTATGTCCAAAATCAAAAGTGGCTGAGACTTTTACCTCAGCCACTTTTGATTTTCAATGTGATTTAAAAAAACGTCATGCGTTTTTAAACAATCTATGCCATAATGAGATTGTTGGTTCGTCAAAACAAAGCACTCGTCCGCAAAACTGGTTAGGAGATAACTATGAAAAAGGCGATCTGTGTTGGCATCAATAATTATCCCGGCATATTTAACGATCTGAAAGGCTGTGTCAACGATGCAAAGGATTGGTCGGCGTTGTTGCAGGGTATGGGTTTTGAGACCAGCCTTATCCTTGATGCGCAAGCCACGCAGACGAACGTCAAAACCGCGTTGCAGGATCTGATATCGACAACGAACGCTGGGGATGTGGTGGTCCTTACGTATTCAGGTCACGGCACACAGGTTTCAGATCGCAGCAGTGATGAGAACGATCGCTATGATGAAGCCATCTGTTTATATGATGGCAATGTGATCGATGATGATCTGCGTGTCATCCTGGATGGGATTCATCCACAAGCCACACTGGTTGTGATCAGTGACAGTTGTTTTTCAGGATCAGTGACAAGGATCGCGCCCGAACCAGCGATACCACGTTTCATACCTCCGACCGTTTCAACTACCGGCAAAATGACCCGCCGGTCTTTTCTCCTCCCTGAAACAGGTATGCCAGAAATTTTGATCAGCGGTTGCAGTGACAGTGAATACTCCTACGATGCCGAGTTCGATGGGCGTCCCAACGGCGCCATGTCTGCGTATGCGCTGCAAGCGATCAAACAAAATCCAAATGTCACGTATCGGGAATTCCATGCGAGCTTGCGGAAGTTGTTGCCATCTAAAGATTACCCCCAATCCCCGCAACTGGAAGGTTCAGATGCTAACAAGGATCGCAAGTTATTTGAGCCACTGGCAGCCGAACCTGGACCTGCACCCGAGCCGAGTCCCACGCCAGCGCCGATGCCCGAACCAATCCCTGATCCCGAGTCGCCGGGTTGTCTGCTTGGGGCGTTGCAAGGGATCACGCGTCTCTTTAAATAAGATACCATCCGCTAATCTTCGCGAATTTTTTGAAACAAAAAAATGCGGATTTCAAGTCCGCATTTTTTATTATTCCTTCTCGCCGCTGATTTTCATCCATGCTTTTTTCATGTTCAGCGAGTCCGTTTCCATGATCGGGCTTTCACATAAAATTCTGCCCGCACAACCAAAATCTTTCAGCGCTTTAAATAGATCATTTAATTTCAAATCGGATTCAGCCAACGCCAGGTGATTCTTCTCACCCTTGGGACCGTATTCGATTCCCGATAAATGGATGTGCAGATGCTTCAACGCGTCTTTCCCCAACGCTTTCTGATACGCTTCGAGAATCCTGCTCCACTCCTTGACCGTGTTCATCGTCCCATCACCGGGACGGGCATGCAGGTGGGCGAAGTCAATGCAGGGCAGAACACCTTTGATGGATTTGCTCATCTCCAACGTATCTTCCATCGAACCCAACATTGCGGACTTGCCCATCGTCTCGGGTCTTAAGTTCACGGGATTCTTTGCCTTACGCAATTCATCCACACAGCCCTTTAAGCGCGGGATGGCAACCTTCAACACTTCCGCGGGCGGATTGCCAAAGTAGGAACCGGGATGAAAGATGATATCCGTCGCACCTGCGAGGTTGCCGTAATGCGCGGCGTCCATGAGACGTTTGCGAGATTTGGGCCACTCTTCATCGGTCGCATTTAGATTAAAAAAGTACGAGGCATGCACACTCAATGCCACGCCTTGTTCTGCACCAGTTTTTTTGATCGCGGCGCAAGTCTCCTCTGAGACACGCACGGACTGCACCCAGCCCAACTCGAACGCGGTCAACCCAATGGACTTGCTGAACTCGATCGCTCCGACCGAGCCACCCGGTTTCTTGGGTGTACCCATCGGTGAACCAACAGTGCCGAAAGAAAATGATAATGTCATAATTTTTACTCCTCACAAATTTTGAAACCAATTAAGATTATTCCATTTTTCATCTTGCAAAACACAGGTATATCGAGTCTGTTCACCCGGAATTCCACTAATAGTAATAAAGACTTCCCCAGATATCTTGTCAACCAAATTCAAAATATGTGGCTTATCAGCTAATTCTGGCTTATATCCATCAACTATAACTAAAACGCTAAATTTAGGTTTATCCTTTTGGTTTTGTGGATCATAAAGGGTTATATCTGCCAAGACATCAGTTAAAAAGTTATTGTTGGATATATCGAAGAGTTTTCCCTTAATTTTTTTGATTGTTGTTTCATATGGTCTCCTTACAATTATAGTTGCCAGTAACGGCGGCGGGAATCAGCAAGCTGATTGATTTCAAAGCTACAACCTACGGAATATATAAATCTACTTGTTTTTCACGAGCAAAGTCTTTTAATTCATTCACAACTACATCCGGTGGAAACGAGAAGTTCACAGACTGACTTGAACCTGGATCATAAACGTTATTCGTCCAAAACAACGACTCGCCCACTGCCAGTTGTGCAATTGCAACTTTAATTCCTTGCAGATCAAGCGGTGCAGACAGAATTTCTTCGGCGGTTTTGTTGCGATTGGTGCCAACAAGCAGGGAATATTGCCATTCGCCGTTTTTAGTCTGCCAGGAATACAACTCCATACCTTTGAAGGCAGTCTGTTCGGCGCGCGATACTTGCCCTGACTCTCCAAACCAAACTCCGATCTTTTGCCACAACGGTGGACCCAGGATCAGCAAACCGATCAAGGTCGCAGATAGCGCTGCAACCAACACGGCTGCTGCGCCTACATCCTTGCCCACTTTCGCCAGCGGATGATGCACCGGGCTCGCCAGATCTACAACTGCCTCGATCGATGTATTGATGAACTCAGCTGTAAACACCATCGCGATTGCCAGCACTAGCACTGCCCAATCGCGCGGGGGCAGTCCCAGCCATACACCTAACACAATCACAACCGTCGCAACGACAGAATGGATCCATGCGTTATGCTGGGTCTTAAGAACATGTCCCCAGCCGCGAAAGGCATGTCCAAACGCAGTGAGGCGGGAATAAATAAATTCTTTGATGGTCATAATTTTTGTTATAAGTTTTCGTTTGCTCTGCAACCGCAGATTTCTTGAAAACTCCGAAGGAGTGGAATGATTATAGATTCGGAAATGTTTTGCATTCAATCCCGTAGGGGTGTCATGGGTTTCTCGTTATATCATCCCTACGGGATTATTATGCATGTGTCGTCCGTTGCTAAAACCCTGACATCCCTTCGGGATTTTTTATTCTTCACGAATGACAATATCACCCAACCCAAGCGACTTTAATATCTCTGCCTGCGCCTTCCACATCTTTGTTTTCTCTTTCGGCTTGGCATGATCATGACCAAGCAAATGCAACACACCATGAACTACCAGCAACTGCAACTCGGCTTCGAGAGAGTTACCAGCTTGCTTGGCGCCTTTGGTGGCATACGGCACCGAGATGAGGATATCGCCGATGTAACGCGTACCAGTTTCCGGGTCCGATTCGGAGGCGGGGAAGGAGAGTACATCGGTCGGTGCATCGATTCCCAGATAATCCCGATTCAATTTTTGGAGTCGCCGATTATCGGTTAATACGACCGAGAGATTTACATCCAAAGCCTCTTTTTGATGGGTGAGCGCGGCATGTACAGCACGCTCGATCAATGCTGAGGGAAAATCATATTTTGATTCAATGGTGATCATGGTTTATTTCTTGGCGAGGTGATAATGTTCTCCAGCGCCGAACCTTCCTTGGGATACGTGATACGCGGATGATACGCGCCGCGCAAAATGGTGACGAAGGCATCGGTGATAATGCTCAGGTCGCGCAGGGTGAGTTGCGTGTGATCGAGCTGTCCCTGCTTTTGCGCGCCTTCGATCGTGGCAAGCACGATCTTGCGAATATCTTCTTCGGTCTGCGGGCGTTGCGCACGCGCGCGCGCTTCGGAGCCATCTGCCAGCATGAGCAACGCTGTCTCACGCGAACGTGGGCGCGGACCCGGGTAACGGAATTTTTCCACATCCACTTTGGAGGCATCACCACCCGCGGCTTCGAGCGCCTGATTGTATTGATAACGTGTGATCATCGTACCATGGTGTTCGAGAATGAAATCATCGATGCGGCGCGGCAGTTTGTGTTTGTGTGCCAGCGCAACCCCATCAGGGACATGCGCGATGATCGCCGCAGCGGCTTCCACCGGGTCGATATCTTCATGCGTGTTCATTTCACCGTGCGGTTGATTCTCGATGAAGAACATCGGGTTCAATGCCTTGCCCACATCGTGAAAGAGCGCGCCCACGCGTGTGAGCAACGCATCCGCGCCGATCAACTCGGCGGCTTGTTCTGCCAAATTCGCAACCTGCAAACTATGTTGATACGTGCCAGCCGCGTTACGCAAAAAGAATTGCAACAACGGGAAATCCGGTCGCGAGATCTCGATCAATTGCAACGCGGTGGTCAACCCCAAACTCTGCGCAAGGAAATATTGCAACACCAAAGCCAAACTTGAAGAAGCTAAGCCAACAAAAATCGCTGCGCCTGTAAGCTGCAAGAGCGCAACGCCATCCATTTGCGTAAACGGCAGGCGGAATGCGATCAACATCGCAATGCCTGCGCCCGTGATCGCCGCCCCTGCGCGGAAGAACGTCCACACACGGCGCGCAGAACCCAGCACCAACACACCGGTCAAAGAGGTCGCCAGATAATAAGGCATCAAGTCCAATGTATTTGGCAACGCATACGGCGCCAGCAAAGCGATCGCAAACGAAAACACGATGCCCGCCTCCACGCCGAACAAAGTAGCGACCAACAATCCCACCGCAGGTAATGGAAAGGCATACGGCAAAACAGTCCGATTGGGGATCGTCAAGCGCGCGCCCACCAAAAATATAATGAAGATCACTGCCACAACGACCAGGCTACGTGCTTCCAATAGGAATGCCAAACGCCGCCGTGAAAAATACAAACACACATACACCCCCACCATGATAACCAGCGCACCCGTGCCGGCATAATCCTGCCATGGGCTGGCTTCCTCGATCAAGCCAAATTGCTTGAGCGCTTCGATCTGCGCCAGCGTGATGACCTGTCCACGCAGGACAATGATTTCGCCAGCTTTATATTCCTCGGTGATGGATTGCACCGCCTCACGCGCCGACTTTCGAGCTGCTTCTGTCAGATCGGCGTTATACAAACTGTTGGCGGATACATACGTCGTCACCAGTTCCGCGACCATCGCCGCCACATCTTCGTTCAAAGAAAGACTCACCAACGACGGTATACTGCGCCGGATCGTTTCCACATCCTGCTCGCGGATGGTACGTCGCATCACCTGCTCAAGCACACTCAACGCCTCCTGTTGGATCGTATCCCAGCGTGCAGGCGTCAGTTCAATAATCTTTGCGATCGTCTCAGGGTTAAGTGTGACATCGTTGAGCGCGGCAATGTCGGATATCTTTTGTTCAGGCGTGGAATTTTCATCATCACGCACGAGCGTGATGTATTGTAACGAGGCGCGGAGTCGCTCGATCTGGCGCCGGGCAATCGAAGGGTCGGGAGAGGCGTACACCGGCGCAACCGCGTTTTCCGCTGCAACACGTGCTTCTTCGGTCCGTACCTCACTGGTGTATTGAATCGATTGAGGTGCCTGATAATCGTTGGGCGAAACATCTCCCACCTGAAGAGGCAAAGCCGCTGGACGAAATGCCAGCGGCAAAACCAAAGCCCCATATGCGATGATGCCCACAAGGACGATCAGGGTGAACTGAAACAAACGGATGCGCGCAGGCGTGGGACGGTTTCGCGCAGGAATGATCCCCATGTTAATTCAACCACCAGACTCTAAAGGTCTGCTCAGCATAAGATTCCGGATTCCAATAAAGTGTCACGCACAATCTTTCTCAGTTATTTTTCAAAGAGACGATTAGGTCTCTTTGAAATTACTTGGGTTGAAGCAGTTCTTTCACAGCCGCGCTAACCGCGTCATTTGGGGCGCGTCCCGCCACCTTGGGCATGACGAGTTTCATCACCTTGCCCATATCGGCAGGACCAGCTGCACCAGTCTCAGTAATAGCAGCTTGCACAAGCGCGCGCAGTTCTTCGGCGGGCATGGCTTTCGGCAGAAAGACTTCCAGCACTTTGATTTCGGCTTCATTGGCTTCGATCAAATCCGCACGGTTGGCTTTCTTTGCCTCTTCCAAAGATTCGCGGCGGTTCTTGATCTCTTTTTGTAAAAGCGCCATGATCGCCATATCGTCAAGTTCGATACGCTTATCCACCTCCACCTGTTTGACAGCGGCGAGCACCATGCGTACCGTGCGCTTGCGGACCTCGTCCCCGGTCTTCATGGCGTCTTTCATGGAATCGTTGAGTTGAGTTTTGATAGTCATAATGGAAGATTATACTAGAGATGGATGAAGGGGAAGAAAATATTCCAAGCGAAGGTGATTTGATAATGTCGGACAATCAGAATAACCCTAAATACATCCCAACAACCGTATAAACCAGAAATAAGAGATCAATTAAGGCTAACAAGGTAGAAATTACTGCTAGACCAATCACCACCCATAGCAGGTTTCGAATTCGTGGGTCATAGGCAGGCCACCTACGTATCTTGAAAAACCCTACAATTGATCCTCCAAAGAATATGAACCCAGGGACAATAAAGTCAGAGTAGATGAATCCCCTAAGAAAACAATAAAGTGCCATAACTCCACAAAGGACTACTAGGATCGGATTTGCAATCTTTTGGGTAGTGACAGATTTCTTTTCGAGAGGTTTCCACTCAGACAGTTGTTCTCTGATTTCCGGATTCTCCCTTAAGAGAAGCGCATATATATCGATGAACTTATGATTTCTTGTTCCCACTATATATATTTCGCCTTCAGGAGTGATCTCTTGAATACGTGTGATCTCATCGCACCGGATTTCTATCGGAGATTTATTCATTCGCATGAAAATGATCGATTGGTCTGATATCTCAATCTGGTATGAAGAATAATAATTGTAAAAGTGACTTTCCCCACGAAAATAACTAAACCCCAAGATTGCCAATAAACCTATACTTGAAGCAAAGAAAATAGATGGAAAAAAGTAACCACTGAGATAATACAAAGCTGTGATAAAAAAATGTAGGAGAAGAAGTAATGCACAAAAGATTAGGGTACTATTGCGTACAATCATCTCAATATTTGAGAGTTGTTTGACAGTCTCGGGCAATAATTTATATACTTTTCCCATAGAGTTACAATCCTTTGTATATGGTTTATATGAAAACCCAAGAACTGAATTTATTATAGCATCGCCGGTACCCGATTGTATTCCTAATACAGCGCCTGAAGTCTCACTTGTTCATTTTGGAAATGCCAGTTTAAAGTGCTAGAATCACCGCCATGTTCCTCTTTTACTTCTCCATCATCCTGGCGATCTGCTCCAGTGCGCTGTATCACTTTACCGCCAAGAGCACGCCTGCCAATGTCAATTTCACGGTTTCGTTGTTAGTAACCTACGGTGTTGCTTTCATCGTTACTCTGTTCACCTTCTTTTTCTTTCCCGCCCAACAAGGTGTCCTGACCGAATTAAAAAAACTGAACTGGGCAAGTGTCGGTCTCGCCGTTGCGGTCGTCGGCATCGAATTCGGCTTTCTGCTCGTTTATCGCGCCGGCTGGAATCTGGGCATCGCCGCCGTATTGACCAATGTGGTGGCATCACTGATCCTGCTCCCGGTAGCCATCCTGATTTTCAAGGATAAAATTTCGTGGGTCAACATTGCGGGGATTTTGGTCTGTCTCGTAGGGTTGGTCATGCTAAACTGGAAAAGATAGAATCGAATTTGAAGGAGCTAATAAAATGATGGATTCTTCTCACGATAACGCTAAATCCCAAAAAGGACGTGGGCAACATTTTTGGATTTTATACTCTATTACCATAGTATTCTTTTTGATTTCTAGTTCAATACTGTATTTGATGCCAACATCCTTTTTTTCCCTATTTACTCTTATAGTTTCAGGAATAATTATTTTGAATGCAGCGCTTTTGGAAATTCTCGTACTCAATCCAAATCTAATCGGGAGGAGAATTACGGTTATTATTTTAGGATGCTTAGGTGCAGTAGGTATATACTTATCTTGGGTTATTTGGTCAGGGCTGCTTTCTCCAAGTAAAATTCACTCAATAGGAGAGAGTTTTGGATATGGTGCAAGCATGTTATCTAGCGTCACTTTATTTCATTACCTTCGAAAGCAAAAAATAATCCGATAACGAATTTTGGAGTTTTCATCATAATGCTCGCTCGCCTTAAATCTGCTGCCCGCATCCTTATCAAGGGCGAACAAAAAAACAAAAAACGCAATCCCATTCCTGCCATCACGCTTGAAGAAGTGGCAGAGATCAAACAATTCTTCCCACGCGAGAAGTTCTTCATCTTCGGTCACGCCCGTTCGGGGACGACGCTGCTCATGCGCCTCGCGCGCCTGCACCCCGAAGTGCATTGCAACTATCAGGCGCACTTCTTCACGCGCCAGCCGTTGCTCAAGTCACTGGTCAATACGCCCGAAGCCGAGGAATGGCTGACTCGTAAATCCAACCGTTGGAATCAGGGCGGCGATCTCTCACCCCTCATCCTCCGCGCCGCCGCCGATGTCATCATGGAACGCGATGCCGCGCGAGAAGGCAAAATGATCGTCGGCGATAAGAGTCCCTCGTCCACGATCCATGGACAGGCTGTGCGCGATATGCACGCAGTCTATCCCGATGCAAAGCTTGTGTACATTGTCCGCGATGGGCGCGATGTTTTGATCTCGGAGAGATTTCGTAACTTTGTGG
>Ga0137333_1000292_pt1 | contig 13746 bp, 11 predicted proteins | sample EasRivERMLT231_2_FD_102286 | JGI IMG/M metagenome (GOLD analysis project Ga0137333, IMG submission 102286) | Soil microbial communities from meander-bound floodplain in the East River, Colorado, USA - East River MetaG ERMLT231_2 | ecosystem: Environmental > Terrestrial > Soil > Floodplain ... | reverse complement strand
TTTCGGTCCAATACCGGCGAGTCCAAGCACTTTGTTCGGGTCCATCTTTATGGTCATCATCAACGCGCCGACATTATCGATCCCGGCCTCAACCAAAATGTTGAAGACATGTTCTTTGAGACCAGCCTGATCGAGCGGCATGGCAAAGGCGGCAGTGGGAACTTCTGCGCGAGCGCCCAGGACCTTTTCCTCCTCGGCGCGCACGGCATCTTCCTTGATCTGAATTGTGCGGCGTTCAACACGATCCACAAACTGACCCAGTGAAGTAAATTCTTCCGGTGTAACCGGACGGTTTTCTGCCTTCTTTGTGAGGATTTCTTCGACCAATGGAACAGACTCAACCACATTCGGCAGAAGCGCGGCAAGCGCGGGATCATTCTTTAATTTCATGATCGCATCACCGGCGGCTTCGGTGAGGGATTTGATATCAATGCGCCAGCCAGTCAGTTTCGCGGCGAGGCGGGCATTCTGTCCATCGCGCCCGATCGCAAGACTTAGTTGATCTTCATTGACCACCACTGTCGCGGTGCGGCTGCCATCAGATTCAGAAACGTAGACACCGCTCACGCGCGCCGGACTGATGGCTTTTGAGATGTAAACAACGGGATCTGCATCCCATTGAATGATATCGATCTTTTCATCATGTAATTCTTTTACAATGGCTTGAATACGTACGCCTTTAATGCCCACGCACGCGCCCACAGGGTCAACACCTGCCTGGGTCGCTGAAACAGCCACTTTGGCACGCGCGCCCGGTTCACGTGATATCGCCCGGATTTCCACCACGCCATGATAAATTTCAGGAACTTCGTTCTCAAGCAAACGACGCAAAAAGTTGCGATGGGCGCGCGACAAAATGATCTGCGGACCACGCGGTCCATCTTTTACTTCCAACACCACTGCGCGAATGCGGTCATGCACTTTGAAGCGTTCGCCCATGATTCTCTGGTTGGCTGGCAGTGAGCCTTCGGCTTTCATATCAAGCCCAACGGTTGTGCCTTGTGCGTTTGTTGCTTGAACAATACCGCTGATGATCTCACCCACCTGGCGTTCAAAGTATTGCATCTGGTTCGAACGTTCTGCTTCACGGATGCGTTGTTGGATCACCTGGCGCGCGGTCTGTGCCGCAACGCGGCCAAAATCGCCGGGCGTGGTTTCAACGATCACCATATCGCCAAGTTGCGCTTCAGGGTTTACCTTGCGGGCTTCTTCCAAAAGCACTTCCGTCTTCGGCTCGAAAATATCTTCGACCACTTCCTTCTCGGCGTAGACGAAAACTTTACCAGTTTCAGGATCTATCTTGGCTTCCACATGCTGGGCAGTGGACGCGTTGACAGCCCGGCGATAGGCAGAAACCATCGCAGACTCAATCGCTCCAATGATTATTTCCTTGGAGAGTTGCTTTTCTTCCAGCACTTCATTGAAAGCCAGGGAGAATTCGTTCTTTGACATGCTTTTATTGCTCCGTATATTTCTCGATTACAACTTGATATTGCACATTTTGTTTGAAATAGCGTAGGGGCGAGCCGTCCATTAAAGACAAGACACCTTAACCAATCTTGAAGGGTCGCCCTTACACGCAAGGTCTATTACAAGCAGAAAAGTGGGGGTTGCCCACTTCTCGATGCGTGCGGTGATCAGTTCGTCGTGCAGCTTTCATTTTAGCATGGGGCAAAAAAAGATGCAAGTATAATAATCGCCATGTCTGAGAGAAACCTCAACAAAGCTGCATTACGCGGGGAACCATCCTATGTCTGGCGGGCGGGACAACAACGCCGCCTCGAGATGATCATCCACGCCGCGGGTGAACGCATCAAAGGCAGGATTCTGGAAAATGGCTGTGGCGTGGGCATGTATGTGGAACACCTCGCCCCTTTTGGCGGAACCATCATCGGATTGGATTATGACTTTGAGCGCGCCGCCGAAGCAGGGATCAACTCTCCGCACATTCTCAACGCCGCTGGTGAATCACTTCCGCTTCCTTCTGCGACGTTTGACCTGATCCTCAGCCATGAAGTGATCGAACACGTACAGGATGACCGCGCCGCAATCTGCGAGATGATCCGTGTTCTCCGAAGTCCCGAGCCCGCGTTGGGGAAACCTGGTGGGCGTGCAATCATCTTCTGCCCAAACCGCGGCTATCCCTTTGAGACGCATGGAATATATTGGAGGGGCAAATATTATTTTGGCAACAAATTATTCGTAAATTATCTTCCACGAAGCTTACGTGATAAACTCGCCCCGCATGTGCGCGTGTATTCCAAACGAGATATGCAAAAACTCTTTGAGGGTTTACCAATAAAACTTATCGAACAGACCATCCTCTTCGGTGCATATGACAATATTATCGCAAGGTTCGGGTCATTGGGAAAAATTTTGCGTACGATCTTACAGTTCCTTGAAAATACACCGTTGAAAATATTTGGCTTATCCCATTTTTGGGTTGTAGAGAAGACCACCTTCTCGTAAAATTGTAAACCATGGGACCATTCAAATTTATCCTTCGCTTGATCTATGATGCCTATTATGAGTGGTCGCATGATCGCGCCGCACGCCTGGGTGCCGCGTTGGCATATTACGCGCTCTTCTCCATTGCGCCCCTGCTCGTGATCATGATCACCATCGCAGGATCTGTATATGGGGAATCAGCAGCGGAGGGGCAAATCGTACGTGCCATCTCAGGTCAGATCGGACCTGACGCCGCGCGGGCAGTTGAACAGTTATTGACTGATATCTATACAGCGGGGTCAAGTTCATTTACAACACTTGTCAGTACCATCATCCTGATCTACGGCGCGACCAGCCTATTCAGCCAACTCAGGGATGCGCTCAACACCATGTGGAATGTGCGCCCTAAACGCCGCAAACATTTCTTCGGTGGGATTCTGGAAATCGCCTGGGACAGATTTATCTCTGCCGTGATGGTAATCAGCTTAAGTATTGTCCTGCTGGCAACTTTGGCGCTCAGCGCAAGTTTGACTGCCCTGAATGGCTGGTTGAAAACGCTCATCACACCCAATACATCATTCTTACTGGAAGGCGGTAATATTTTGACCGGTATCGGACTCACAACCCTTTTATTCGCACTGACATTCAAGTTGTTGCCCGATGTCCAAATTGCATGGCGCGTGGTCTGGGTCGGCGCGCTCGTGACATCCATCCTGTTTAACATCGGCGCATTCCTGATCGGTTTATATCTGGGCTACGGAGGCGCGCAATCGGCTTTGGGAGCCGCGGGATCTTTTGTCGTCATCATGATCTGGATATCGTATTCCGCTCAGATCGTATTCTTCGGAGCAAAGTTTGCGTTGGTCTACGGCTCTGCCATTGGCAGGCCCATCCTGCCTGCATCGTATGCCATGAGTTTGAAATTATCACCGTTCAATATGGATCCGCTTGATCCAACAGAGTAGAAATCCATCTTTCGCAAAAATAATTTACCCCAAATTAAATTTAAATATTAAGACTTTCGCTCACATTGCTCCAAGACGGTCTGCTACCGTTGGTTTCAGCAAACACAGCGGTCACTGACCACCCACGAGCGAAAGCCCTTATACTAAAAAACTCGCCCACGAAAGATTAATATCGGGGCAAGTATGTTTACCTTACTTCATCGGTTCCCTGAAATCATAGATCCCGTCTTTTACTTCCCACCTCTTCCCGCAACCATAACATTCCAGATACCTCTTTCTATCCTCAAGCGGTAAAAAACCACAATCGGGACACTTAAAAAACGCGCCGAGACTGGTGACTCTCGGGAAAGTCTCTTCGCCGTGGATGCTATGCGGTTTACCGCGCATCGCTTTCACAAATACCGAAGGCGTCAACTGCCACAACATGCCCGTCCACTGGAACAGGGAATCGAAGAAAACAAGAACGCCTGTTGGAACGATGCGCTTCAACCATCCAACCCGGAAGTGCGAGAGCGCCAAAGTCCTTTGAACGGTAAAGTCCATTTGATCCAGCCAATAGCGAATGGCTTTAGGGTGAAAGTCAAAATTGAGTTTTACAAACTCAATCGGCTGCAACGTGAATGGACTCCACTCCTGTTTGCCCAGCCAGTAACGGAATATTGCCTTGAGATTTAATTTGTTCGCGAATTCAAGGATGAACGTTCCACCCGGTCGCATCACATTTTTTACCTGTAGCAACGCCCGGGGTACATCCGCTATATGATGCAGGACGCGGATCATCGTCGCACCGTCGAACAACCCATCCACGAACGGGAGACGGTACGCATCCGCCGCGACGAAGAAATATTTCTCTGAGGTTCCGAGTCGCTGTTGCGCCTGTTCCAGTTGGGTGCGCGAGTAATCGAGCAGGACAACGCGGTCAAAGCCATGGTAGCGCGGCGTATTTCGTCCGGCACCAGCTCCAAGTTCAAGCAGGATGCGTCCTTTTTTAGGGAGAAGCCGCTTAAGGGCAATAGCTTCCGTGCGGTCTTCGTACGCACGTCCGCCTTTATCCCAAAAAGATGTTTGGTAATCGGAACCTTCGTAGTTGCAAACAGGAGGAGTATTGGTCATATGGTTTTTAGTCGCCTGGTCTGGTTGTATCGCATTAACGAAACCACTAAGGTTTTCGCATCACCTTTGTTTCAAACGCTTCATTGATCACATCCAAAAAACCTTTCATATGAATCGGCTTTGAAACATATCCGTCACAACCCGCATCAAGAGCACGCTTGCGATCCTGCGGCAATGTGTGTGCGGTCAATGCATATAGTGGTATCGACTTGGTTACCTCGTCTGACTTCAATCGCTCTGTTGCGATCCAGCCATCCATCTCGGGCATGCCCAGATCCATTAGAATCAAATCTGGTTTTTGCAAGCGCGCCGCATCCACACCGTCCCTGCCATTCACCGCGAGAAAAACTTCATAACCGGCGCGCTCCAACACGAAGCGCACGAGTTCATAATTATCCATGTTATCTTCAACGACCAATATACTGCCCTTACTCATAAGGATTAAATATACCTCGTCTCAGCAGTTCGGGCAATGACGTATAATTTCCCCGCCATGAAAATACTTTACGTTGTCGATGCCCGCTCCCCCATCGCAACCAATTGGATCCGTCACTTCGCCGAAGGTCGCGGCGACAAGCGCAGCAGTCCTGTGGATGAGATTCATATCGCATCCACATTTCAATGCTCTTTGGATTTCCCCATTAAGAGCCTTGAGATTACACCTGTTGCCTTTAGTTCGGTTAAGAAACCTTCCCAACGCCCGGGCACCGCTTCCGCGCGGACCGTGAACCTGCGTACTGCGATCCGACAATGGTTCGGGCCGCTGACAATTCGCCGCGCGTCGCAGCGCTTGCGTAGATACATCAACGAAGTGAAACCTGATCTCATACACGCCATGCGGATTCCCTATGAAGGCATGCTGTCTGCGGATGCATATTCAGGCATCCCATTGATCGTTTCCATTTGGGGCAATGACTTTACATTGCACGCACCGTCCACATCCATGATGAGTCATTACACGCGCTGGACAATGCAAGTCGCGGATGCGCTGCATTCAGATTGTCAGCGTGATGTTCGGCTCGCAAGAGAATGGGGTCTCAGTGTAGATAAGCCTAGTTTGGTCGCGCCAGGCAACGGCGGAATCCGAAGCGATGTTTTTTATCCCGCCTTAAAACCAGTGGATGAACCCATCATTATTAATCCACGCGGCTTTCGTCCGTATGTCCGCAATGATTCTTTTTTCAAAGCGATTCCATTGGTGTTGGCAAAACACCCAAATGCAAAATTCATTTGTGCTTTGATGGCGAATGAGACACAGGCAGAACAGTGGATTCATGAATTGAACATCGGGCATGCCGTGGAGTTGCTCGCGCCGATCCCGCATCTTGAAATGGCGAAAGTATTTCGCCGTGCCCAAATTGTCGTATCACCCAGCATTCACGACGGCACGCCCAACACACTGCTCGAAGGCATCGCCTGTGGATGTTTCCCGGTTGCCGGCGATCTCGAATCGATCTGTGAATGGATCACGCCGAATGAAAATGGTCTGCTGTTTGATTCGAATGATCCGCAATCCATAGCAGATGCGATTGTCATTGCCATCGAAAACAAAAACCTGCGGGAGGAAGCCGCAGGTTTGAATCAAGAAATCATCTCCGCGCGTGCGGAGTATAAACAGAATATGCAGAGGGCGGAAGAATTTTATAAAACCGTAATTGGCAAATCGTAATTACGAATTACCAATTACGCATTACATCTCGCGCGGCGCGCGCATTGAATCAAGCCTTTGGCGCAGTTCGATCTTGCGTTCATCCGCCGCGTGGCGGACTTCGTTGAAGAAGCCCTCTCCGCGTGAACGGAGCTGGGCGCGCAGTTGTTCGCCTGATTCAGGTGCCATTAATAAAGCAATGGTCGAACCCACCAGGCCTCCCACGAAAATCCCAATCAAAAAGCCGAACATTCTTTTCATATTGATTCTCCTCTTATGTCATTGCGAGCGACACGCTTCGCGAGGAGCGAAGCAATCCCAAACTTTGCGAGGAGATTGCTTCGACCCCTTCGGGGTCTCGCAATGACGGAAATTTCAGACAAATTTATTATAGATGAAATTCCGATTTTGTGGAATAATATGAGTGTAACGAAGAACCGCGCGTATCCGCTTTGCGTGAACGCGACGGACCAAATTCAAGGCTGCCCAATTCGCGGCACATCCAGCGGGGATGCCGCAACAAACGGCTCCTACCATTTTTCGGAGGATACCATGTCTACACCTGCTCCAGTTTCCCTTAGCGCGACGACGCGCAAAAAAGTGACGACGCTTACACTTCGTCAAAAGAAAGAACGCGGCGAGATCATCACCATGCTCACTGCGTACGACTACCCCACCGCCCTGGCAATGGACAAGGCTGGGGTTGATTCCATCCTTGTGGGCGATTCGCTTGGGATGGTTGTGTTGGGTTACGAGAACACGTTACCCGTGACCATGGAGGAAATGCTCCACCATAGCCGTGCCGTGGCACGCGGTGCCAAGACCGCACTCCTCGTTGGCGATATGCCTTTCATGTCGTATCAGGTTTCGGTTGAGGAAGCGACGCGCAATGCCGGTCGCTTCCTGCAACAGGGCGGCATGGACGCGGTCAAACTCGAAGGCGGACGCGAACGCGCGGATGCCATCCGTTCGATCACTGCTGCGGGCATCCCTGTAATGGGACATCTCGGGCTTACGCCGCAGTCCGTCAATCAACTTGGCGGGTTCCGCGCGCAAGGCAAAACCGCCATCGCTGCCAAAAGACTCTTTGAAGATGCAGTGATTCTTGAAGAGGCTGGCGCCTTCAGCATCGTGCTTGAATCAGTTCCGGCGCGCCTAGCAGAACTCATTTCAAAGAAGATCTCCATCCCCACCATCGGCATCGGCGCAGGCGTGGGTGCTGACGGTCAAGTGCTGGTTACCCATGATGTGCTTGGCTTGTTCGACCGGTTCACACCCAAATTCGTCAAGAAATATGCGAACTTCCATAATGAAATGCAAAAGGCATTCGCCGATTACATTGAAGACGTGGAGACCAAACGCTTCCCCGCGCCTGAACACACGGTTGAGATGGATGATAAAGAGTGGGATTCGTTATTGATGGAATTGGATAAATAGTTTTACGGCTTACGTAATACGTATTACGTAAGCCGTAATTTTTACCACATGAAAATATTAATCGTCGGCACCGGCGCGCTGGCATCGCTCTTCGCGGCGCGATTGACGCAGGCGGGATATGATGTCACCATGCTCGGCACATGGAAAGAGGGATTGGATGCTTTGCGCCAAAATGGCGTGAGGCTTGAAGATGCAAACGGAAACGAACAAAAATATAAAGTTCGTGCTACACATGATCCCCAAGAATGTATTGGAACAAAACACGCAATTGTATTGGTCAAAGCCTGGCAGACGGAACGCGCTGCGCGTCAACTTGCGGAATGTCTCGCGGAGGATGGACTCGCGGTCACTCTCCAAAATGGACTCGGGAACTATGAAACGCTCACGCGCAGTTTGGGCTTGAATCGTGTTGCCCTCGGCAGTACCACCACTGGAGCCACTCTGCTGGGCGCGGGATTAGTGCGGGCAGGCGGAGAGGGGATCATATCGATCGGACAGAATCAGGCGCTCGGTCAGATCGAGGCGGCTCTTCAATCCGCAAAGTTCAATGTGCAAATTGTTGATGATGCACAAGCACTGATTTGGGGAAAGTTGGTCATCAATGCAGCGATCAATCCATTGACCGCGTTATTGAAAATCCCAAATGGCGAATTACTGGAACGCCCATCTGCGCGGGCAATGATGGGAACATTGGCGCGCGAGACCGCGCAAATAGCTTATGCGGAAAATATCGATCTGCCATTCGATGACCCTGTTGCGGCAGTGGAGGATGTGGCGCGCAAGACTGCCGCCAACCATTCTTCCATGTTGCAGGACGCCTTGCGCGGCGCGCCCACCGAGATCGACGCCATCTGCGGGGCAATCGTCAGGCTTGGAGAAAAGCATAAAATTGGCGCGCCCGTCAATTGGGTGTGCTGGCAGTTGGTGAGGGCGTTGAACCAATAAGACTTCGGAACTCTCTGAAACTTCTGAAGTTTATTTCTAATGGTGACATTCTTCCACCAATTTGGTGAATTTTGTTGTATTCATCGCCTGCATCGGCATGGTAAGATAAAAGAAATATTATCGGTTCGGAGGTTTTTGATGCGTAAGTGTTTTACATTGCTATTTTTATTATTGCTTGTTTTCCCATCTTCAGCAGAGGCACAAAATGCCATAACACTTGAATCTTTGAAAGTGCGTCTATGGTCGGAGTATGATCAGCCCAGCATGTTGGTGATCTATGATTTTGAACTAACGCCAGAAACGACCCTGCCAGCCAAAGTGGACATTCGTATTCCCAAGGATGCGAATATCACCGCAGTGGCATATCAGGAAGGCATTGAGCTATTGACCATGGAGGAGTTCGCCGGTCCGGTTGAAGATGGAAATTGGCAGGTCATCACATACTTCATCAAGGATCAAACCACCTATCATCTTGAATATTATCAACCGATAACGCGGAATGAAACGAACCGGTCGTTCACTTATAAATGGACCGGGGAATACCTGATAAAAAACTTTCGAGTCGAAATCCAGTTGCCTGATGATAGTACGGCGGTCAAGGCAAAACCCATGTTGCCATTTGTGCCCAATGAGCCATTCCTGAGCGGCAGCGCCTCGGTGAGCAATTTGGAAGCGGGCAAAACCTATCAGGTGGAATTGCGTTATGCACGCACCAGTGAAGAAACGGTCCTTCCACAGTCGTCCCTCCCGGTGACGGCATCAGAACCAGTCACGCAGGACACTGCCGGGCGCGTTACACGTGATAATCTTCCGTACATCCTTGGCGGTATTGGCGTACTCCTAATCGGTTCAGCGATCTATTATTTCTGGAGCTCAAATTCTTTGCGCGCCTCCAAGCCGCGCAAGCGACAGCATAACGTTAGGACTGCAAAAGAACAAATTTATTGTCACGAGTGCGGCGCCCGCGCCCACACAGAAGATCGCTTCTGTCGAACCTGCGGAAGCAAGTTACGGACTGAGTAGCTTTCAAGTCCTCTTTGAAAATCAAGAGCCATCAACCCAAGGTTGGTGGCTCTTTTTGTATCCAATCAGTTTTTATGATTTTCTCGTAATCCAATATTTGATCTCACGCCCCAGCGGATATAAAGGCAGGAGGTCTACGCGGTAACCCTTCCCGGAATGTGCCTGCATAAGTGTGACTGCCTTCTTCAATACATCACGATCGTATTTCAAAGGCAGGGTCATCAACTCAGCAATGGCAGGATGGGGATATTTTCCTTTTACGCGGTGGTAAACACCAAACTCCAACTGCCAGGCATCCAATTCGCCATAGACCGATAAGGCTGTAACGAATCCCTGTTGCAAATGACGCGCTTCGTGAATAATCAGGGTCTTCATGCGAAGATCATCGAGAGGTGTTTCATAATTATAGTATTGTGAATTTAGACGGATATTTCCGAACACAGTCCAGAACGCGCCGACATTCGGTCGGGTTTTTTTAAAGCCAATCTGCGTTCCACGCGTGCGTAAGAACTCAACCGCAGAATTGCCTTCTTCGCAAAGGTCCGATATCCGTTGCAGGAGGCTTTCCACCCAATTCGCATGATCGATCATTTCAGATTTACTGTTCATAACCATTCTCTTTCAGGAAATTGAAAATCGGACTGCATATAAAATACTGCATAGGTTTTCACTTAACAGCGGAAGAAGTTTATAAACACCGCCATCCTCATTTTCATACAACGTTTCAATATTTGCAACCAGGCTCCACCGTAGAGGCTTTTGTGTCCATGACCACAGTCTACCAGATTCACTCATCTCATAGTTGAGCCAATATTTTCCCTGATGCAACGATGCTTCCCAAAGTAATATTTACCGTGACGCAATTCGGCAAAGGAAGGCACGCAATCTGTTGCATTATAATTATCGCCTAATGTCTTCCCAAAACGATCAGCGAAAAATGAGAACCTTATGGCCCGCCCTTTTTGTCGTCTGGGCTATCCAAGGAACGCTTTTCCTCTGGCAATTTGCGACATTGCCCTCCGATACCGATGAGGGAATTCTCTTCGGCTATTCAGCATTTCGGCTGGCAGGCATCTTCCTGTTATTTTCATGGATACTGCTCACACTGGCTCTTGGAATTTATTCCGGGCGTAAAACCGCCTGGAGAGAGAAGTGGCTGGATTCGATATTTGCATTTGGCGCAGGCGATATTTTACTGGTTGCTTCGCTGTTGATAACCATTGTCAGTCAGGCACTTTTGGCAGTTTTGTGGGGACTTTCGCAACATGGCCTTATTTCCACCTACGTAGCCTATGCAACACGCCTTGCGCCATTGCTCAATTTATGCACCCTGATTGGCGTGGAGTTCATCGGTTGGATGATTTTTCATCGAAAGCAAGCCCATCAGTTTGTTACAGAAGCAGGCAAAGCCATGCTCCATCGGGTTGTGCTTGTGTGGGCGGCGTTGGGCGCACTGGCAATTTTTATTGCGATCACCAGATTGGGAATTTCTCCAGACAAAACAGGTGAATGGGGATTGCCCGGTGTTCCCCTGTTGGAATGGCAAGTTCTCCTTGCCTGTATCGTATGTGTGTTGACTCTGATATTGGAAGTCAAGGCGGAAGCAATTAGGATAAAACACCTTGATTTTTGGATTTCTGTTGGAATCTGGTCCGGGGTTCTCCTTCTATGGTTAAGCCAGCCTGTAAACCCGAGCTTCTCCGCCCTGCCGCCGCGCGCGCCGAACTTTGAGGTGTATCCATTTTCCGATGCGCAGGTTTACGATGAGTTCGCCCAGTCGCTTTTGATCGGTAATGGCTTGAAGGGAAATGAAATCCCACCCCGCCCTTTGTATATTGTTTTTCTTGCCTTTCTGCATTTCATCGTTGGGCAGGAATATAGCCACGTTATTGTCGCCCAGTTATTATTTCTTGCATTCTTTCCAGTTGCAGTTTATTGGATTGGAAAGGAATTGTATGGCCGCCCGTTGGGAATTGCCATAGCCCTGTTGGCTGGGTTGCGCGAATACACTTCCAATATTGCCGCGCCTTTTACCAATGCTTTAAGTTATTCAAAACTGTATCTCTCCGAGGTGCCAGTTGCCATTTTGCTTGTGATCTTCACTTTCCTGGCAATTCGTTGGGCACAGACAAACCATCCAAACTTCCTTGCGTTTGTGGCGGGAGGCGTGCTGGGGATTGGGATCATGATCCGCACCCAGGCAGTCGTAGCATTCCCTGTCCTTCTATTTATCGCACTGTTAACAGATCGAAAAAAGTTTTACCCTATCCTGCGCGGCGCCCTGTTGATGATGCTTGCCGTTATATTGATCACCTCTCCCTGGTTATGGCGCAATTGGAAAAACACAGGCAAGTTGATTTTCGACAGTCCTTTCACACAAACGATCAATTTGGCACAACGTTACAGCAGAATGAACGGCATCGAGGCTGATGCCATCCGCAAACCCGAGGAAAGTAGTATCGAATATAACGACCGGTTGATCGGAATTTTCATCGAAGCAGTGTCTGCAAATCCGCAGGAAGCAGTTCGGGTGGTTGCCAATCGCTTTTTCAACAACTGTGTTGATAATATCCTGCTTTTGCCGTTGCGGAACAACCTGACTGATCTCGATGAATTATGGATGCCAAGCCGTGCATTCTGGGAGGAATGGAAAGGCAAGCCCACGCCATCCCAAAGTATGTTGCTGTTTTTTTATCTGTTTCTGCTTGGTCTTGGGATATCCGCAGCATGGAAAAGACTGGGCTTGCTGGGATTGTTACCCCTGTGTATCAACCTTGTCTATAATCTTTGGACCTCAATTGCACTGTTGGCTGGTCAGAGATTTTTGGTGGCAATGGATTGGTCCATTTACATGTATTATATGATTGGGTTATTTGTCCTGATCGGTGGCTTTTTGTTTTTTCTTGAATGTGCACGTCCCCTGGTTTTGAAATGGGTGAACTCTCTCAATACTGCCAGCACACAAATACAGGACACAAGAGCTCAACCCTGGGCGCATTTTTTCTTCGCTGGCTTGTTCTTCTTCCTAATCGGCATATCAGTCCCGTTAAGCGAAAAGGTTTTCCCCAAAAGGTATCCGCAGGCAACACAGAATCAGTTGTTCAGCGAATTCGTATCATCGAAAGCTTTTGAACAATCAAGCCTTGACCCTGCCTGCTTAAAACAGGCAATTGCTGATAATCATCTCACGGCCTCCAATGGTAGGGGATTGTCCCCCCGTTTCTACGGAACTGGTGAAGGGGAATTTACCGACAAGTTGGGCTACAGACCCTCTAATCAACCCCGTCTCTTGTTCTACATGACTGGCAACTATTATGGCCTGATTATTCTTGAACTTACGGAACCGCCGGATTTCTTCCCTAACACTTCAGATGTTATTGTTTATCACGATGGCGACGATGAGCACAAGGCATGGTTCGTGCTCGTTAGTAATGAGGGCCGGGAAGAAATATATTTTTCTGGGACAGTGAAATTAGACATTTCGTGTTATGAAAATCCATAAGCACGGAGGGAACTATTGCTGATCATTGCTCATATTTGGCATTAATTTATCGTGATATTTCTCAGACATCCAAATGCTCCAGAGCAACCAAAACCTGAACTTTCTCTGTGTCATATACTCATTGGAGAGATAAACCATGCTTAGCATCAGGGCAATATGTAAATAATCAGACCCGACCCCGCGAACAACATGGTCAGGGCAACTCCTGTTCCAGCAAGGGCATTGCCTATGAAAGCAAACGCAAGATTACGAGAAAATATTTTTAGGAATAACCAGGTGAGAAGGAAGGAAATCCATGCAAACGTGATCACTTGTAAAATGATCGCCGCATCCAGTGGATCGCTTACACCAAGCCGCTGTATAAACGCGAGGAGGATCGGATACAAAGGTGGCCAAAGAACATATGGCTGCCCAGAAAATGATGCAAACCCATTACCTCTTAGTAAATTAAGACTGGTGAATAAATACTCGGCGGAGTCCCGTGAAGTACCCAGCCCATATCTAGAGATACTCCCCCACAGGAAAATTCCCCACCAGAAATGGCAGCAAAGAAATAAAATAAATCTAATAGACAAAGTGAATAGAATACGTACAATAGCGGTATGGCAAAGCGAAAATTCAAACTAACAGACGCAGAACGGAAGGAACTACTACAAGCCTACCGA
>Ga0137333_1000291_pt1 | contig 13753 bp, 10 predicted proteins | sample EasRivERMLT231_2_FD_102286 | JGI IMG/M metagenome (GOLD analysis project Ga0137333, IMG submission 102286) | Soil microbial communities from meander-bound floodplain in the East River, Colorado, USA - East River MetaG ERMLT231_2 | ecosystem: Environmental > Terrestrial > Soil > Floodplain ... | reverse complement strand
CTGGCAGAAACGCGCCGCTGGATCGCACGCATGATCAATTCTCTGGCGAGTGTGGTTGGCAAAAATAGCGCGCATGAATTCATTGGTAGTCGCGTGAAGCTCTGCTACAACCAGGTGGTGGGGGATGGTTTCAAAGCGGCACATAAGATGTTGCAGCAAGCCTTGAGCGAAGACAAGATTGACCTGGCGTTAATTCCCAACGGGATACTTCCCATCGTGGATCCGCGTCTGGCTGCACAAGCTGTGAACTCGGATCGGCGAGATGACATTCTGATCTGGCGCTATAAAAAAGAAAAACTGGAAGAACTCGGACCGTTCGCTGATTCCTTATTGGGTTTCGCATCGCATTTTGTTCCTGCTGTTCGCGAAGGCGCATCCCGTATTGGCTTATTGCCGAACACCACGAAAAAACGCAGCTGGTTTGGGAAAGGCTAGGCGATGTTCGATATTACAGGAAAAACACTCAAGCCAGTCACTGAAGCCCGCTCCTCGGATGAGCTGGAACGTTGGTGGACGATGCTCGTGGAGGAGGCACGTGCCAAGAAAGCCATTGAGTCATTACAACGCAGTATGACTTCCACCGAGATCGAAGCTCTGGCGCGTAAAGTCTTTGAAGAAGTGAGCACGCAAGCAATTGATGCTGGCGTTACGTTACCACCAGAATATATCCTGCGTTTGATTGGTGATCTGTCTGGGATGGGTCCACTGCTAGAACTCATTGCACGTTCCGACATCGAAGACATCGCCATCAATCTTGGACACATTTACGTGTACACCACTTCGAGTGGCTGGGAACATGCCGGTGCAGCTCCCGAGGGAATCGGGGATGCCCTGCGTGTCATGATCGACCGTGCCGGACAACGTGCGCCGACTCCGGATTACCCGGTCGCAGATGCGATGTTGCAAGTCATGGTTCCACTCATTGATGGCACCGTGCGCAGGAAGGGCGTGCGTATCAATTACATCATGCCACCTGCCTCGCCTTATGGCGATACGATCACGTTGCGTGTTTCAAACTATCGCACGGCATCTGATCTCACGCAGGGAAGTCTCGCTTTACTTTGTCAAGATAGACTCCCGCCTGTACCTCGTCCCAAGTTTGATCCAAAAGATTTCCCACGCGGGAATGGCATTCTCACACCCGAAGCCGCCAATTATCTATTGAGCGTGATGGTGCATGGCGGTACGCTGGTTATCGCCGGCACAACCGGTTCGGGCAAGACTTTTGTTGGACAGCGCATACTCCAGGAAATGTTGGACTATTACCCACGTGGTGCGATCCGTTTGTTCATTGTGGAGGACAGCAACGAGATCGTCTTGAATGGTTGGAATGGAGACGGAAAGAGTGACACAGGCAATATCATTTATACGGTAACCCGTCCTGAAATTCGCGGTGGACCGCCTCCAGTCACCATGTATGACCTGATCCGTTCCGCGTTGCGTTCACGTCCGCATGGTGTCGTGATCGGGGAAGCGCGTGGGGCAGAGGCGTGGGAATTGATTCGTGCTGCCGCGACTGGACATGGACACAGCGCTTTTACCATTCATGCCACCAGCGCCGAACATGTCTGGCCGCGTTTTCTGCAGGTAGTGCAGGCGCATCCCGATGCGGCGCGCATGTCCGAGATACAGATTGCTCAATCCTTTGCGGAAGCAGTAACAGCCGCAGTGTATATCGAACGCAATCCCCAACATGGACAGATCGTGCGTGAGATCGTGGAAGTCTCCACCATTGTGGAGCGGACTGCCGCACGTCCTTCGTTCTCGCCTTTATTCAAGTTTGAGCAGGGCAAAGGTCTGATCCCCACGGGTAATCGCCCCATGCGACCGGGTTTCCGGGCATCGGACTTGAATGTATCCGAATCAATTTTTAAATCACTATAAAAGGAGAAGTGTTAATGAAATTACCAATCGTACTTAATCAGCCCCCCAATGAGTTTGACAAGGAGCGGGTTCACCAGGATTTGGAGAAACACACGGGCCTTTGGGAGCATGCCGCCTACTTTTACCAGATCATCGGCGCGGTCGGTCTGGAGGCATGCGATGTGCAGGGCATCCACTACTACCTGGTGGTCAAACCGGGTATGGAGGACAGTTTGATCAAGCTGGCAACCGGGTGGAAACCAGGCCGGTTGGAATGGGGAAGGTTTGAGGAATGTCCTCCCTTTAATAAGGGCCAAGCCAGGCATCCGAGTCGGACCGCAAAAATCCTAAAGGTCATCTGGGTGGTTTGATCCGTGAACAACGTGCAAGTGGGCACCACGCGGGTGTTTGTATTGGCAAAGGGTTTTACCCAGGTCGGAACACATACAGCCTTGATCGGGGAAGATGATACGCGCCGACTATTCGCTGAAGTATATGCCGACCCGGATCGTCCCGACGTGCGACCGCAGGAAGCGTATCAAGCAGTCATGTCTTCGATGCAACCGGGTTGGACTCTGCGGCTTTTGCAATTGTTCTGGCCCGATCCAGAACCACGGCTTGAATTTCAAAAGCATCTGCAGAAATGGGAAACACCAAAAACGGAGGGTCTGGATATTTTGCATCAGGGTTTGTTGCTGGCTGTGCAGGAGTATGCCCTGCCGTTTGTGCGCCGCACCATATTGGAATTTGTCCTGCCAGGCGATGAAGGTATTGCCTGGTGGGAGGGTCTTACAGGATTATGTGCCGGCTTTGGGTTGAAGGTTCGTTATCTCGATCAATCTGCTATTGAAGCATTAACGCGTTGGGTGCTCAACCCAAATCTGGAATAGTTCCTAATCTCCCATTCCCAACAGGATTGAGTGGAATACCCGGCTCAAAATATTTGTAAACAATTTGGGCTTCCGTTAATTTGGGAGAAATACCCCCAACCTTTTGGCGTATCATTGTGTATACCTAATATGAGCACCGATCAAAGAAAGGGAGAATTGCATGGATGACTTGCAAGCTATTCGTCGCCTCAAGCACGGCGACCTTGGCGGGTTGGAGATTCTCATGCAGCGATATCAGGTTAAGGCAGCGCGGGCTGCGTTTCTGATCACATATGACGAATCTATTGCACAGGATATCGTTCAGGAGACGTTTATTCGCATTTATCAAAGGATCCATCAATTTGACGAATCCCGGCAATTTGAGCCATACCTCATCCGTAGTGTGATTCACGCTGCGATCAATGTTGTTCGGGGAAGTGGAAAATTCACATCATTGGATGACAGATCTGATGATATTACGAACCTGCTTGATCGGGCTGTATCCGTGGAATCGCAGGTAGAGTCTACACAGCTGCAATATGAAATTTTGGATGCCCTGTCAAGGCTTTCGCCGCGACAACGCGCTGTAATCGTCCAACGCTATTATCTGGATATGAGTGAAAAAGAAATGGCGCTCACCCTGGATGCAGCGCCTGGTACAGTGAAGTGGTTGTTGAATGCCGCTCGTGAACGCTTGCGCCAGATGCTTGGGCAGAAAGGCGAGTCAAATGAATAAGAATTATCTTGATGTTTTAGATTCGGCTGCTAGCTTGCGCATCTCCGACAATCTCGATTTATTCCCAAGTGTAGCGGAGCGCATAAATCAAAGGAAAGCTTTCATGCAAACCTTACGCGCTCGACCTGCCCTTGCAGTCATGCTTGCCATTCTCGCCCTGCTTTTGTTGACAGGTGTGGCGTATGCCATTGGGCGGTTGGCTGGCTATATCCCTGGTGTTGGCATCGTTGACCAAAGTGAGCCTCTGCGTGTTTTAGCTGAACCAGTAACAGTGACGCGCGGCGGAATCACTTTGACTGTTCAGCAGGTTGTACTCAGTGCAGACAAGACTGTGCTTTTATATCGAGTTGACGGAATTCCTGAGAATGCATATCCAAGCGACGAAAATACTGAAGGACTGCCGAGTAGTTCGTATTCAAGTATCATAACTACCGAAGGAACTCCGCAAGTTTCTGAATCAATTGTTGAAGCTGATAGTAGTTGTGTTCCAGACGATCACCTGCGTTTGCCCAATGGATCAACCCTCGGCATTCGTAGCAGCCAGGGTCGTGGCTGGACTACAGGTTTTGAAAATCAGCTTGTCTATCCACCCATTTCTGGAGATACGAATGAAGTAACTTTCCTTGTCTCCTGCATATCTGGTACCTTACCTGAAGCCCTGCCTCAAAACTGGGAAATTCATCTGCGGCTCATACCTGCCTCGTCAGATCTAACTATTCTCCCTGTTGTAAATGCGCCCGCGATAGCTGGGCAGCTATCTGCCATGACTCTTGAACAGGTGATTGAAACTGATAACGGCTACATACTAATAGGGAAATTCCGGTCAATTGGCTTGCCGGCCCATGCACAGGCACAAGGCGGACCAAGTTTTGTTCTGATCACAGATGCAAACGGGCAGGCGGTGGACGCAGCTCCTGCCCGTGATCTGGAGCCCAACAACGTATTTGGTGAGTTTGTTTGGGGATATGAAATAAAAGGAAAAAAACAGGCATGGCCCCTGACTCTCACGATGGATACTGTGCAAGTGCTGTATTATGAACAAACAACCGATTTTCAGTTTGATACTGGTCCCAACCCGCAAACAGGGCAGAAATGGATTCTCAACCAGGATATCCAGTTTGAGGGGTATACGATACGAGTTGTATCCATAGAGCGAACGAGCAACGGTTACTCATTTGTTTTCAAAGCTGATCCGCATGTGGTTGGCATTACGGCTGAAATAAAGGATTTTCCTCCTGTAGGTGGTAACGGTGGAGACGGTGGTTTTGGAACGGGAGATTTATATTCAACAACCGAATATAACGGTGAGCCGCCTTCTGGAAAATTAACGATTGAACTCGGATGGCTGCATGCGAATGTGGCTGGTCCCTGGCAAGTGCAATGGAGCCCGGATAATGTTTTGCCAGCGCCTTGAAAACCCTTAATAACAACGAATGGCTGTCAGTTGCAGTAGGTCTCGTCATTGAGGTTACCCAGTTTGTGCTGGACCTGGCAATCGGTGGCGCCTATCGTACGGCGGACGCGAACGATGTGTTATTTAATGCCATCGGCACCCTGCTTGGGTACGGCATCTTCAGGGTTTTCACCTATTTGTATATTATGCTAACGCAACGATTTGGAACCAGTCCTGGAAGACTGCCGTCTTATCTCTACGAGAGCGCCTGTCGAGTGCAGACTGCTCGGTCGCCAGAATAGTTTCGTTCCATCGATATGTTAATTTGGGAGGATCTTATGGTTCGTTTTATCTTTACAAGGCTTCGATTGGGGTTATTCAGTTTTGTTTTAATTCTCACCGCCTGTGCCCTTCCAACCCCTGCTGAAAAAGGTGCCACTGCAAGTCCGCCTTTAGAACCAATCCAGCCTCCAGTTGCAACACTCACCATTGATGATCATACACAAACAGCCGGCATTGGGTCGTATTGTTGGTCAGATAATCAGGGTATCCAGAAGCTGGGTCTCTGCGTCGACCTTATCGGGATCCCCACCGCACTTGAACCACTCATCACTTCCAACACACCTTACACAGCACATTTTCATCTGCCGTTGAACATTTCCCCCGATTCGGTGTACGTCTCAGTCATGCCAGCCGTGAGCGAAATCATCAACCCTGCTCAAAACGAATTCCGTGAGTGGGGCTCTTCGCCCGGCTGGAGCGGCGCATTACCGCTGAAAAGCGACATCGAATATGAGTTTCAAGAGGGACCCGGACTCTATATTCTTCAGCTCAATGTTCAGTGGAAGAAATATGGAGACGTATCGTACGGTTTCCTTGTGCAGGTAGGACAGGGAAACGAAAATCCACCAGCTGTTTCAATGCAACTTCCCGCCTCTTCCGCCCCGACACCTGCTCTCGTTAACTTGAGCATCATCTCACCGCTTACACGTCTCGGCAAAGGCAATGTCTTTGATATTGCACCTTCTCCGCAAAAGAATTTACTTGCCATTTCCACATCGCTGGGAGTCTATCTTTACGAAACAACTTCACAAAAAGAAATCTGGTTTCGTTCCTTTAATGGCACATCCCGTAACCTTTCATTTAACCCGGATGGAACACGTCTCATCATTGGAATCACAGGTAACATTCTACCTATTGTTGATGCGCAGAATGGCAAAACCGTTATGGAATTAGAAGGCGAAGAAGGCATTCATGGAGTCTGGTCGCCTGATGGCAAATTCATTCTGACCAGTGCAGGTTGTGAACAAGTGCTCGTCTGGGATGCGCGATCTGGAAAGATGACGCAGACAGTCCAACCCTCAAAATGCAACAACGTCACGCCCGGATACGTGAATGCAGCCTGGTCATGGGATGGGAAGCGGATTTATGTGAACAGCAATTACGGTTATGTTTCCGCCTGGGATACCGCCACCTATCAACCACTCGAAGGCTATCAAGCCAACCCTCCCGAATCTACTTTTGGGTTTGACTTTGCTCCTTCAACCACACAAAATTTATTTGCGCTTGAAAATGGATTAAACGTTGCGCTCCTCGATGGCGAGACCGGAAAAATCGTCAAGCAACTTGCAGGCTCCAATAAAGCGACTCCTTTTCATTACATCAGCTGGTCACCAAATGGCAAAGCCGTATTGGCAGATGACCATTTATGGGATACAGAAACTGGTGCACTGCTCAAGACCTTTGATGATTTTATTGGGTTGGCTTGGTTGCCCGATGGTGATACATTGATTGGCATTTCGTATCTCAATGTTGGTATTAAGGGTGTTTCTGCTTCGACCGGGGAGTTGCTTTTTAAGCTGGCTAATTTCGGCCTCGTTGATGGATATAGTACTATTCCAACGTGGGATGGCGATCATCTATTGACCTTCAATGGTTCTTACGAAACTCGTTGGAATGCTGCTAATGGTCAACTGCTTGAGCAACGTTTCGTAGCATCCCAGCCAGGATGGGTCTCAACCGGTTACGCTTCCCTTTCACCAGATGGACGCTTCATCGCTGCGCCAAATGTGATTCGCGATTCAAAAACCAGACTCGAAATTCTTCAACTGCACGATGCGAATCAATACGACAAAGTTGCCTGGTCTCCAGATGGGACTCGCATCGTTTCTGGTCAATCGCTTGGAATGATTGATCCAGTCATCTGGGATTCGCAAATAGGCAAAGTTCTGAGCAGGCTATCATTGCATGTAACTGGGTTCCGACCATATCTCGGCGCATTGGCTTGGTCGCCGGACGGAAAATGGATTGCGGCAGGCGGCTCGCTCATGGATCCAAATAATGGTTTCGATGATGGCATGATTGTTCTATGGGATTCGCAAACAGGAGCACAAACCCAACTACTCACAGCAGGCATGAAATCCGAACGCATTCAAGCACTGGCCTGGTCACCAAGTCAACGTTGGCTGGCAGCTGGATCAACCAGCAGCAAAATATTCCTGTGGGATATGCAAACCTTTACCCCGATCTCTATCTTGATTGGTCACACGGATCAGGTGCTCGGTTTGAGTTGGTCTCCTAATGGAACACTTCTGGCATCAACCTCGCTGGATGGTACGGTGCTGGTTTGGGAATCCCCATGATGGCATCTTAATGAAGTGCATACCTAATACACGCGACCTTCTTAAATCACATGCATATAAATGTTACTTTTCTCCACATCCAGCGATATAGCATGTGAGTATGTCAGACTTCACCGCTCTTGATGATCCGGCGTTAGTAGAACAAGCTCGACACAACCCGGAAGCCTTTGCTATTCTCTATCGGCGTTACCTCACGCCCATTTACGGGTATCTGCAACGGCGTGTGGAGAATGTCCATGTCGCAGAAGACCTCACCGGGCAAACCTTTATGGAAGCACTGGATGGATTGAAGCACAATCGATACCGTGAAAGCGGAACCTTCCGTGCCTGGTTGTTCACCATTGCCCGCCGACGGCTGGTTGATTTCTATCGGGAACGCCCATTCGTTGAACTCATAGATCCACCTTCTTCCGAGCCCAGTTTGTTAGCCACCCTCGAAATGAATGATGATCTGAGTAGGCTCACTCACATCCTTAAGAAACTCGATCCAGAAAAACAGGAACTTTTGCGTCTACGCTTTACCGCCAATCTCAGTTTTGCAGAAATTGCCATGCTAGAGGGAAAAACCGAAGCGGCTGTGAAAATGGCAATTTATCGTATTCTGGATTTCCTGCGCCAGGCATGGGAGGCTGAAAATGGATGAATTGGATTTAACCCTGCCTCCTGAACTCGAATCTGCTTTGATAGATTTTTATACTGGACCTGAGCCAGATCGCGCCTTCACATCTCGCCTCGACCTGGAACTGCAGCAGCGTTATGAAATTATTTCTCAGGCTCCGAGGAAGAGAAAGGACTCTTTTATGCAAGCTTTGCGCGCACGACCTGCGTTAGCCATTCTCCTTGTTGTCCTCGCGTTGCTTCTTGTAAGCGGTGTGGCTTATGCCATTGGCAGACTAACTGGCTTTATTCCCGGTTTCGGTTTTACTACTGGTGATGTCTACGTTTTAGATATGCCGATCGAAGCGAGCGAAAACGGGATTACAGCCAGGGTGGAAAACGCCGTCCAAGATGAAATCAGATTGTGGGTTGAGTTGAGCGTGCGTCATCCATCAGAAGGGGACCACCAATCGCAGGCATATATTCTTTTACCGACTGGGGAAAAAATCCAGTCACAGCGCGGCGGCGTAATCATCCCTGATACTGGCGAACAACGATTAACCTTTATCTTTCCCGCACTGGGTGATCCGAGCCAGCTTGTCACATTAATATTGGAAAACTCTGATGGGCAGACGGTTCAGATGAAGCTCAACCTGCGCAGCGCGCAGTCAGATGAAGTCTTGCCGATTTTGCCCGGAAACAAACTACCAGTTCAAGGTGAATTCAGCGCTGGCATGGCGCTTGTGTTGGAAAATGTTGCGATGTCCGCTGACCAAACTGTCCTACAAGTTTCCTTGCATTTTGACAAACCAGGAATTTCTCTGGCGGGACCCTGGGATATTGTAATGACCGATGACGCGAATCGCATTTATCCACTGACATCACGCCTGATACGCTGGATATCGGTGTAACGCGTATCTATCAAACCATGCCTCTGCACGGAAACGAACGCCTCATTTTGAAGTTGGTCAGTTTCCCGTCCGATAAAGAGATGCCCATGCTGATGGATTTCTCAACCAACCCTGCGACCTTCACCTTCAATCCCGGTCCAAACCCTCAAGTAGGTCAGAGCTGGTCGCTGGATGAGAATTTACAAACTGGGCAGTTCACATTTCATATTGTGGGCGTACGCATGACTGCCCTCACAGAATTAACTTTTGAATTTGAACCAACCCAAAACGAGACGGGTGCAATGCTGTATTCGACATTGGCAAGCGGCGCTTCCGGCGGCGAGCCAGCGCAGGGCGATCATTTCACAGCAGGCATGAGCTTTACGAAAATGCCAAATAGTCCTTTTGAGATTCAATTGATGAGAGTCTATTACAGGGCGACCGGTCCCTGGCAGGTGCAATGGCAAGCGCCCGCTGCCACAACATTGAATTTCCCAACCATGACACCCGCGCCTTCTCCCACGCCGCTGATCATTCCCGCTCTGGTATCACAAGACCCAATTTTGTTGGAAGTTGAAGCGCTCTCACAAAAGTTTGACAATACAATGACACAAGATCCAACCTGGATTCATGTGGTAAACGAGAATATTACCGAACGATTGCAGCCAGGTCAAACCTATCCGCCGCCCTATTATCAGGATGAGCAATGGTATGAGATTGACACGGAAGGCTGGGTGATTCGCAACATAACGACTCACCGCGATGTGGACGGAAATATCCTGCAGCAAAGTGCTTCGGTAGGGACCAAAAGCATTAACTTCACGATGGGTGAAACTTTTGAGAATTCGCCTTATCGGCTTTCATTTGATTTGTTGACTCGGGATTTGGATAACGCCTTGCAACGTGACCAGTCTGTTATTCGTGAGGAGATAATTTACGACGACGGTTCCAGGTGTCTATTAATTACATTGTGGGAGCAATTCACGCAACCCATCCAAAACCCAGGCGCCCCCAATTCTTTTTACGGAATTGGTCGCCGCGTGTGGATTAATTTGGAGACAGGGCAGCAGCTTAAGTTTCAGACCTTCTGGCGATTGGCAGATGGCACGGAGCAGATCGAGTTAACACAAAGCAACTTGCTTATACAAAAAGTTGCTGCTCCACCATCCGATGTATTGGATATTCTGGAGAGAATTGTGATGCCATAGGAATTTGAAGATGATGGAAATCATAAAAGGCGAGGTGGCATTACCATATTATGATAAAGCCCTGGTCTCTCTACGATGAAAAAAAACGAGTGGCAAAGCCATGAACTCATGGACTATACTCAAATAAGTTTCAGTCGCGAAAGACGGAGACGCATTGTGAATAACATTGTTAACCCTGGAAAGAATTCAAGGAAAAAGCTGCCCCTTTTCATCTTCATTGCCTTGTGCATGTTGGTCTTCTTTTCTCTTTTGCTGTGGTGGGGTTGGACCAATAATAAGCGCGCTAATGAACTTTCAGAAGCCGGCACAGCTGTCATGCAAGAGCAAAACAGCCTTTCAACGGCGAATGCGAATGTTGAAGCTGGAAAGCTGCAGACAGAGAAACACTTCCAGATTGCCCTTGCACGTCAACTCGCGGCCCAGGCACAATTTGTTTTTGCTGCAGAGGATGCAAAACGACCGACCGCCATATTGTTGGCAATTCAATCCATGCGTGTGTTTCCCACGGGGGATGCCTCACAGACGTTGCTGGACAATACACTTGCCTCCTCAGTATTCCAGTTGAGACAGGATGCGGACGTTAGGTCCATCGCTTTTAGCCCGGATGGTAAATATTTTGCATCTGCCAGCGATGATCAAATGGTACATGTCTGGGATGCCTCCACCGGCAGGGAAATTTCCCACATGATGCATGATGGAGGTGCAAGTGCTGTAACCTTCAGCCTGGATGGTAGGTATGTGATTTCAGGCGGATGTGATCAGATGGATGCCAGCTCATACACATGTCAGCAGGGGTCCGCCCGTGTGTGGAAGATTTCAACGGGCAAAGAGATTGCCCGTATGACCCAAAATGATCGAGTGCGTTTTGTCGCCTTTAGCCCGGATGGAGAATATGCCATTTCTGGTGGCTGCATCCGATATTATGGAAATGAATATCCATGCATGGATGCTTCTCTCCACCTGTGGAAGATATCTACCCAGGAAGAGGTTGCCCGTATCTCTCATGACCACCATATATCCTCATTTGCCTTCAGTGCCGATGGAACACAAATCGTTTCTGGTGGCTGTGATCGTGAAGAACCCAATACTCAATGCTCCGAAGGCTCTGTTCGTGTTTGGGATTTCTCCACGGGCAAGGAAACGGCCCGCATCTCCTACGCCAATGATGTGACCTCGGTCGCCTTCAGCCCGGATGGAACCTATATCGTGGCAGGCAGCAAAGACAACACCGCGCGGGTATGGGACCTTGCCACAGGAAATGAGCAAGCCCGTATGAACCACGGAAATGCTGTCTCCGCTGTTTTGATCAGTTTGGATGGTCAATCTGTAGTATCTGGAGACGACGGTGGCAACATTCGTGTATGGCGTGCAACTACAGGAACGGAAACAGCCCGAATGCAACATCGCTACGGCGTTACCTCACTTATTCTCAGCCCGGATGGAAAATACATTGCCTCAGCCGGCAGAGACCTTACTGCCCGGGTTTGGGAAATGAGCACCGGAAAAGAGACAGCCAGGATGATCCATGAATGGTATATATCATCCATTGCCTTCAGTCCAGATGGCAGATTCGTGATCTCGGGAAGTGAGGATTCAACGGTTCGTGTATGGGAGTCCTTGAAGGGCAACGAATATGCGCGCAACACGCACAGAGACTACGTACGCTCCGTCGATCTCAGCCCGGATGGCAGATTTGCGGTCTCAGGCAGTGAGGATGGTACTGTCCGCTTGTGGGAACTTTCGACAGGCAATGTCATTGCCAGTATGTTTCAAGGTGGCGTGGTGTTTTCGGTTGCTTTCAGTCCCGATGGTCAGCAGGTGATCTCGGGTAGTTCAGATAAATCGGTCTATTTCTGGGAGCCATTCACCGGTTCGGAGGCTGTTCGCCTGCCCGTAGGTCTTTATGGAGAGGCGCTGGCTCTCAGTTCAGATGGCACATATATTGCTGCTGCGGGTTCGCAAGCGATAATCGTCTGGGATGTCATTACACAACAGGAAATTGTTCGAATTCCTTATACTGATTTTATCTATTCGGTTAGTCTTAGCTCAGATGGCAGATATATGATCACTGGCAGCCTGGACCATACCATCCGGGTCTGGGATGTTTCCACAGGCAAGGAACTCTCTCGCATCGTGCAAAATAGCCCTGCTTCCTCGGTTGCCATTAGTCCAGATGGCAAGTATCTTGCTGCCGGAGGGGATTTCACGGCTGGCATCTGGGATGCCCTGACGGGTCAGAAAATTATCCAAATCATTTCAGAAGATGGAATCGCATCAGTTGCTTTCAGTCCCGATAGTCAATATGTGATCACCGGGGGAGGCTATACCGCACGGATATGGGACGTTCACACTGGGCAGGAAATGGCACGTATTTTACAGCAGAGTGTTGTGTCTGTTGCTTTCAGCTCCGATGGTGCATACGCACTTTCGGGGAGTTATTACGATACCGTCCGTATCTGGAAATGGCATCCGGAGGAGTTAATGGCAGATGGCTGCTCACGGGTAACACGCAACCTCACCCGGCTGGAATGGCAGCAATATATTGGCAACGTGTTGCCATACCAGGCAACGTGCCCCACTTTTCCAATTGAACCAGATCCGTTGTCCATGCCTATAATCACTCCCTCTGCCATCCCAACATCCACCGCCACTTCAGCGTTACCGATTCATCCAACGGCAACAGCTGTATCAACACTTACTCCATAATACGGATGAAGGTTATAGTGTGATGTTATTTAATCGAGGCATTTAGAGCTAGCGAAATTCTGCTCTCTACTTTTATTGCTTCAGGGATGTGTTTTGAGCGCGCTCTGGTTTCATGCATCGTTTCAAGAAGGTGTTCGTCAGTTGAATCCTCAGGGCAAAAGCCAAGAAAATATCTAAAATCGTGAACATTCAATGAGTAATATCTAGACTCCCGGAGCGCTAATTATTCCTATGCTCTTTCCGGGTCTCTGGTATCCATAACGTGCCCGTCGTATAGTTTTCTCCTTGAATTGTTGAGTTCTGGGATGGAATGCCTTTGGATGTTTAACGTTCACCGGATGGATATAACTTTTTCCGCCCTTAAATACGGCTCCCCGCGTTCGGTATCCATCTCCATCACACCGCTGATCAAAAGCGGTGTATTTGAATCGAGTATGGACTTGGCTGCACGATACACTTGTGGAAACAAAATTGTGTCCAGCGTTCCGCTGAGATCTTCGACGGTCAGGAACAACATGGAGTCACCGCCTGCGGTACGAGTGCGATGGGAGGTTTGCCGGACACCCGCTACCGTGACTCTTCGTCCGATCCTTTCAACCGCTTCCAACGTTGAGATTGAGCCTGATGCAACGATTTTTTCTGAAACCAATTCCAGTGGATGGGCATCCAGGCTGGCGCCGAGAATTTCCACTTGCGCATTTACTTTTTGTTGCAAGCTCCAATCTGCTTCACTGGAGGCCGTCCACCCGAATAGACTCATTTGATTTTGTTGCCAGCCGCCAGCTTGCAAGCGCTTCAGGATGGCAGGAATTTTTCCCAAGCCATCCATTGCACCCACCCGCGCGAGAT
>Ga0137333_1000290_pt1 | contig 13758 bp, 13 predicted proteins | sample EasRivERMLT231_2_FD_102286 | JGI IMG/M metagenome (GOLD analysis project Ga0137333, IMG submission 102286) | Soil microbial communities from meander-bound floodplain in the East River, Colorado, USA - East River MetaG ERMLT231_2 | ecosystem: Environmental > Terrestrial > Soil > Floodplain ... | reverse complement strand
TAAGCGAATAAGGCGGTTGCAGCGATGTGATGCGGGCAATGGAATGCAACTTTTGCATTTCTTCGACGCTGGCATTCGACACACCAATCCAGCGCACTTTGCCCTCTTTTTGCAGGGCGGCCAGCGTATTCCAGCCTTCGATCGTCTCGTTCAACTCGTCGGCCGTCCAGTGGACTTGATAGAGATCTATTGTGTCCACCTGGAGCCGGCGCAAACTCGCTTCACATTCGCGGCGGACGGACCCGGCGTGCAACGAGTAACTGATTTCGCCTTTCGCATTCCAAATCATGCCGCATTTGGTGAAGACATAAGGCCGCGGCCCGCTCCACGCGCGCAGGGCGCGGGCGACAACGTCCTCCGAGTGTCCCAGACCGTAAACCGCCGCCGTATCAATCCAATTGATGCCGAGTTCGAGAGCGCGGTGGATGGCAGCGATGGATTTCGTGTCGTCCTGCGCACCCCAGCCGAACTGCCAGTCCCCGCCAATCGCCCACGCACCGAAGCCGATGGGAGTAATGGCCAGATCAGAATTTCCCAGAGATTTCGTTCTCATCTGCAAATGAGATTAGCAAAGGCAGTGCGGCTGTCCAATTCGCCGCCAGGTTTGCGAGCCGGCAAACGGTCGCCTGCCCGCGTTAATAGTGGTGAAAGCAACTTGCCAGCAGCAGCAATTCCGGATGTGCCGCAGAGAGCTTTGGCAGAACTACACGGATGCGAGAGCGGTAGGCCGCCAGCTTCTCGCGTAACTGCTGCAAGTCTTCCACCTTGTCCCAATGAAGCTTGTTGAAGTCGAGCACGAGTCGGCTCTTGCTCCGGGCCAGCGACTCACGGATGCGCTGGGCCAGGCCGTCTGCGTCGGCGGCAGACAAGACGCCTTCCACGCGCATCCACACCTGCTGCCTCGCATGCTGCAATTCGATCTTAACGGAAAAATTCGGGCTCGCGACTTTGGCGTGGAATTCCTCCCAAAGTTGGAATGCATTCCAGCGTTTGTCCGGCATCCGGTACGGCGTGCGTTGCAGCTTGGGGTGCTGCAAAAAATCGAACTTAAGGGTCACGCTGGTCCACAAGGCCGCGCCCACCGCCATGAATGACTTGAATCGTTCGACCAGCGTGGGGCTGCCCAGTTCCGTGTGAATGCGCCGCTCCAACTCACCAATCCCGCGCCGCACGGCAGTGTTGGGTCCGAGCAGCCTGCCCGCGAGGAATACGGGATAGGCAACCCGGAGTTCCTCGGCGTAATAACCGGCTTTTTGGCGCAAAATGGGATTCGGCGAATTCTTGAGTTTCTGATAGCCCAGCAGGCGCGCTTCCAAAACCCGATAAATGCTGGGACCGAGCCGCTCAAAATCCTGCTCGAAACACCAGCGCTGAATGTCCTCGATTTGCCCGGGCGAAAGCGTCGGGTGTTTGATCATCGTCCGGAATCCGTCCGCGCGCCGGTAGAACAGGTCTTTATCGCTGGTGTAAACGTCCTGCAAAAGATTCTCCTTGATGATCCGCTCGTAAAATGGCGTGCCAGGCACGGGGCCATAAATCAGAAACTGGGCCAGCGCTGGTTTGACCTTCATCAGGCCGGCGAGTTCCTCCGCCACTACTTCCTGGTTCTGGTAATCAAATCCAACGATCATGGACGCCAGCACCGTAATGCCGTGTTCGCGGAACTCGTTGAAAACATCCGCGATGGGCCGGCCCTGTTGCTTGGCATAGTTCGACCGCGTGCCTTCGTAGCCGATCCAGAAACCGTCAATGCCCATCTCCAGGATTTCTTCCACCGTGTATTGGCTGATGGCCTTGATGCTGGAGAAAGCAAAGATCGAAAGTTTCTTTCCGCCCTTGATCACGCAGTCACGAAACTCCATCGCGCGCTTTTTGTTGAGCAGAAAATCTTCATCCAGGATCAGGAAGACCAGGCTGGGGTCCATGTCGAGGTAACGTTCCGCGACCGCGTAAATATCTTTGCCTTCCGGCAACAGCTTGATGTGTTTGCGCGAGAAGAAATGCGAGGTGCAGCAGAAGTCGCAGCCGTTAGGGCAGCCGAGTCCGGCGAAGATTTTTCCCGTGCCCGACACTTTCCAGCCAAAGACCTTGAGCCAGCTAACGATGAGCGGGTGTTTATACGGCATCGCAATTTCCGGCTCGCCCAGCAGCCGCCGGAAGTACGCCACGCCTTCTTCGCGACAGATGTAATCTGCATACGGCTTGAGCACGTCGTCCTTCAACACGGTTCCGTAACCACCGAGGACAATCTTGCTGTTTGGCGCGTATTTGCGAATCAGGGCGACGGCTTCTTTCATCTTGTGGATGACGGCCATGATGAAGGAAATGCCCACGTAATCGTAACCCTTCTTGAGTTCGCGGATCAATTCGCCCTTGGATGGGTATTGCAGAACCACCGTCGGTGCGTCGAGGTTCTCCGCGATGTACTCGAGACCAAAATGGACGTTTACCGTGCGCGGACTGAAGATGCCCTGGGCGCGCAACACCTGCCGGTAAAGGAGTTCATAACCAACCGAGGACGCATCGCCTTGTTTCGGTCCGATGGGACGGCAGACACTGGTCAAAAGAATTTTTTTACTCATGATCTTTCACAAATGGTATTTCAGACGAGATGGAATCGTGGCTCGACGGCTCGAACAGAAGCGTGATCAGTCGGTTGCAACTCGGCTGACCTCAATAGACGACGAATGCAACGCGAAGTCAAAATACTGTTCAAATAATTCCTCACCGCTCCTTGTTCTGCGAATGACATTTTTGGTGTGGTCGCGAATGAAAGGAAGTGATGAACTGCCTTTGCCATGTCGTCGCCCTTGTCGCTGGCTCCCGACCGTTGCATTGAAAACGTGCTGGCGGTGTTGGAAGAATACAAATCCTGTCGCTGAGCCGGATGTGAATTCAACGAGGTTCGCCGAGATGCAGGGCCGGCGGTTTCGGTTGCTAAAGTCGCCGCGCGGTCGGAGTTCGTAAGAGCAACTTCAGCTCAAGGAATTTCAAAAACGAGATAGGCCGGACTTTCGGACACTTGAAGTGTGACCCTTAGGCCGGCGTCCTGCGCCACGTCAGGACGATTAGAGGTGCCCGGGCCATGGGGCATTGCCTGCGCGTCCACGAGTTTGCCTGGGACTTTATCCAGCGTGACGGTGCTGGTTCGGCCATCTCCCGTCGGCGACCAAACGACCCACACGCGCTTTCTCGAATCGTTCCCATATTCCTGCACCCGCAAGCGACCGGGTTCGTTGGTCACGACTTTTTGAAAACGATGTTCGCCCAACAAGCGTTGCAGGTGGGCGAGCGCATGGTAGGAAGGCTTCGGTTGAAAATGCCGGGTAATGCCCGCGCTGGCATGGACGCTGGGTTTATCGTCGTCGTTGAAGAAATAAATGTAAGCCCGCTCTACTGGCATGGCCGAAAACACGAGGAGTGAACGCACGAGCCATTGAGCCTGTTGCTCGTCCGTCACGCCCTGCCACTTGGCAAACGTCCCGGACTGCTCCGCCGGCTTTGTGCTGCTGTCATAACCAAATTCCGTGATCCAAATCGGCTTGCCCGGCGCGTGCGCGTCGCGCCAGCGGCAGAGCGCCTCCACATCCTGAAGATAATGCGGCAACTTGGAGTCTTCGGGAAAACTCCGCCGCCATGTCGGCCAGCCTTCCAGTTGCGCGTAGGTGTGAATGTTCAACACGTCGAACAATTCGGACAACTTCGTCACGCAATCCACGCTCTTCTCATACTCGCCGCTCTTGCCGGTTGTGAGATTGCAGGTCGCGATCTTCAGCTTCGGATCGCCGGCCCGAACGCCTTCGGCCATTGCCTTGAACATGCGTGCGTAATCCGCATCGCTCCATTTGCCCGGCTCATTGCCGATCTCCACCGAATCCACGAGTCTCCGCTTGCCCGATGGCCCGAACTCCTGTGCGAACGCTTTGCCATAGGCCATGGCGTCGGCTTCGATGTTTTTCCAATCCGCCTGCTTCACCGATTCAAACATCAGGCAGGCATCAATATTCCAATCTTTCGCGCGCCACGAACCATAAACCTTGCTCCAATCCACGCGGTTCTTGGCGAACGGAAACTCTGGCAACACCGTGGAATTCGTTCCCAAATCCCATTCCACCGGATGATAATCCCGCACCAACCCGCACACCGGCCGGTAGAGCTCCGGCTTGAACTGCACCGTGTGCCCGTTGATACCGATGAAATCGCGCAGCAAAGGGTGTTCTTCCGCAGCAACCACTGACAAAGTTTGCACCCGCAGGAAAACGAGACTGAAGATAAGGCCGATAAGAGTTCTCAAAAGGAGGCGATAGTTTGGCCGACATGCCCGGATCATGCGATGGACCTCCGGATCAACTTCACGATGAACCAACCTTGAGCCGACCTTCGTCCAGATCAATAAATTCAAACATCGTCTGGACTGTGCCCGGCGGCAGGCCGATTTCGGCGAGGCGCTCATTCAACCGCTGAGTCCCGGCGTCGCGCCAGCCGCGTTTGGTCATGAAGGCATTCCAGATTTCAACCTCTTCATCGTTTGGTCGCCGCCCGTGCTGAAGCGCCCATTCAAACAACTCCACATCGGTCTTGTCGCCCTTGAGCGTCTCGGCTTCGAGCGCGGCGTAATCAATTTTTAGAAAGCGACAGCAGCGCGCGTCGAAGCTCGTCGGGTAAGCATTGCCGCGGGCCGCTTGCCAATCGGGCGGCAATTTACCCGCCGCCGCGAGCCGCATCTTGTCCAGCATGCGACCGAAATAGACGAGGCCGCTGACCTGATCGAACGGGCTGCGAAGTCCGGGAATGATGGTGGGATATGGTTGTGCCATGATTCTGAATAGAACATTTCTGAATTCGCCACGCAAGTGAACTGCGGGGCCAGAAATACTTTTTTTTGAACTTTGTCCTTTTGCCACCACGTCATCCGTCGTGATTATGATAACGTAACCAAAACGATTATGAGCAACTCCACCAATACCGTTCGAATGCACCGCGTGCTCCGCGCCAAGCCGGAGCGGGTTTATCGCGCGTTCCTGGATGCGGACGCGATGGCCAAGTGGCTTCCACCAAACGGATTCACGGGCAAGGTTCATCACCTGGACGCGAAAGTTGGCGGCGCTTTCAAGCTGTCGTTCACCAACTTTTCCACCGGCAAGAGCCATTCCTTCGGCGGGACGTATCTGGAACTGAAGCCCCATGAACGCATTCGCTACACGGACAAGTTTGACGATCCAAACCTGCCCGGCGAAATTCAAGCGACGATCACCTTGAAGCAGGTCTTCTGCGGAACGGATTTGAGCATCACGCAAGAAGGAATCCCTGCGGTCATTCCCGCCGAAGCGTGCTACATGGGCTGGCAGGAGTCACTGACGCTGCTGGCCAAACTGGTTGAGGCTGAGATCCCTGATCAGCCGTGATGGTCTGAAATGGGAAAAGCGGCAGCTTCGCCCTACCAAATCAAATCGTGGTAAGGCGGCGATGCCGCGCCGTTACTTCTCTGCCGTGCGACCGAGTTCGGCGAGCTTGAGCACGGTGTTCCAATTCCGCGCGGTGTTCGTCACGCCGATCCATTTGTCGAATTTCTCGGCCATCTTGCATGTCCCGAATCCGTGCGGCGTGTGCAGGTAGGCAACGCCCTCGATGACCTTGATGTCCTCGCCCTTCACGGCGCAGGCGCGAATGCGTTCGACATCCTCCGCTTTTGGCGGGCTCTCGAGCAACGCGGCATGGACCGTCGTCGGTGCGTTGGCTGCGGCCCTGGCAAAAGGATTGCGCGCGATCAGATCGTCCCACTCAGCCAGCGTCGGCGCGAAGATCGCCTTGTCGAAATTGAAATGCTTGCGGCAAAGCTCCGCGATCGTGGCGATGACCTGCTTCCGGCTAACCCGGCTGCGGACGATGGCGTTGCCGCTGTTGATGTAGGTGGCCACGTTTTCAAAGCCCGCCGCGGTGAGTTTTTCGCGGAGCGCCTGAACACGCAGTTGCGTTTTCCCGCCGACGCCGCGGAAGAGAATGAGATAAACGGTTCGCTTCATCGACCTGCAATTGTTGGCTCTCTTGCCACGAGGATCAACTCTTCGGTGACCAATCCACACCTGTGAATTCCCAGGGTGTTTCGGGTCAACCAGCTACGACTCATAGCCATCGCCGCACCCTGGTCTTATAGGCGACGAAAGTCTGGCCGAAGAGAGCCACCAGCGCCTTTTCCTCGGGCTCAATTTGGAAGCGATTCATATAGAGAACAAATGCCGGCAGCAGCAGGAACGCAAAAATGTTCGACAGGAAAATGGCCCAGCCAAGCAACACCACGAAAAAACCCAAATACATGGGATTGCGTGTCAGCCGGTAGATGCCCCTATCGAACAGGGCCGACGCCGAACCTGGCTTCATTGGGTTGACCGTTGTCCTTGCCCGCCGAAACGATGCGACACCCAGGCCGCTTATGATCACTCCGGTTATCAGCATCACCGCTGCGCCCAAACTCCGGCCTGGAATCACAAACGCTGTGGCAGGCGTGGCGGCTGAAGCCAGCCACATGAGTGCGCCCGTGAAAGCCACGAGCACAGCCGGCGGAATCTTCAGTTCAAGAATATGCTGCCGGTCGCTCCGGTTCATAACGCTAAGGCCGCTCCGGGCCTTTTGAACGCCGCAGCAGCCACGCCAGATATCCCGCCGCGGTGACGTCGTAGGCAAGACACCACCCGGGCCACCACACCGGCACGCCGGGATTGGATATCAAATGACGGTGGAAGAAATCGAAGACGCCATGCGCAAACAATGCCCCGGCCACCCACCAGAGATTGAGTTTGAAGCCCAACACCGAGACGACCACGAACCCGGCGATGAAGACACACTCAAGAGCCAACGCGTGCAGCGATCCCCCCATCAACGCAAACAAAGCGTAATAGATGGCGATGACGATCATGACCACCGGATAGAAAGCGCGACTGCGATCAAAGCCGACCACGGTGGCAAAAAAGCCAATTGCCAAAGCCAAAATGACCCCGATCAAATATTCCATAGTTTTCCGATCGATTGTTGCAGAGGGCTGGGGCGATGTCCACCAGCACACTGGTAGCCTGGTAGCCGTGGTTGCGGCGGGCGCGGGTGATGCAACCCCGTTGGGGTTGGGGATTATTTTGCGGGACGGTTACCCTGAGTGATGGAATCCCGTTGGGATTCTAAACGAAGATACCGCCGCCAAACGAAAACCAGACAGGGTTCATTTACGGGCCGCTTCTCTCCTGATTCGTTTTGTTCCACTCCCCCAATCTTGAATGAAATGCCATTTGAAGGTCGACGTGATCATCCGATAAACTCGAGTCACCGCTTCTTCCAAATCTTCAAGTGCCTTGAAGGCGACTTCGTCGGTGAATTCAGTAGAAATCTGGCCTCGGTGGATAATGTCGTGCCGGTGTTGAATCAAGGCACTCAACGAGTCATAAAGCGGCTGCTTTCTTTTGCGATAGGGTTTCCGGAGTGCCCCTGCCACATCTAGCCGCTTATCAACTGCCCGAAAGTGACTCACGATCTGCTCCAAGTTCTGGAACGAAAACTGATCAGAGACTCCCCGTTCAACCGATGTCTTCCCAGCAGCAATTGCAAACAAATCCTCTCCCCTGATTCGGCTGTTCTTGAGGATGCTCAATTTGTTATCCGAGTATTTTAGCAGAGCCACAAATGTTGCCTCGAAATATTCTTCCAAGGCCGCGACCATGAAAGGGACGAGAACATTGTTTGAGAAGATTCGCGGATTCATTGCGTCCATGAACTGAAACTTGCCGGTGGTCATCCATTGCTCGCCTTTAAACTCTCGGTGCTCGGCGTAAATCCCCATTCGCACCATGTTATGTCCGAAGTTTGAAAATGCTAAATAGCAGCCAGCCTCCGGTGGTTCTAGATGTTCTCCCTCGAATTTGAAGAATCGGTTCTTGCCGAAATCTGAAATGAAATACCCACCGAGATATTCACGGAGGCGGCGAAGCGTGAGATTCTGGACGCGCATATCGTCTTCACTGCACCAGCTGTTAGTTCTAGTATCGACCTCCAATCCATCTGGCCCGCTCCTGACGACAACTCGGACACCACACAAACTCTGATAGTCCTCTTCTTTGAAGTAGTGAAAAACGACTGATCGCGTTCCATCATCTTCGCGAAAAGTGTGTCGCTGATAACCCAACATCAATAACAAGGACTCCACCCTCTCACGGGGCACAGCTTTCGGAAAATAGCTTGTGCTGTCGTAGCCCATGCCAAACTCACGCCTTCGCGTAAACTTCCGCGCCTTTTTCCACGAACTCCTTCGACTTCGCTTCCATCCCTTTTTTGAGCGCCTCTTCCTCGGCGATGCCTTGTTCGGCGGCGTATTTGCGGACGTCTTCGGTCGTCATGCTGGTTTCTGCACCGTCTTGCCGTTCTTCCAGATGATCAGCGGGAGACCGAGGCGGCGGTTTTCTTCGCGCACCTTGCGGGCAGCGCGGCGCAGAGCGCGGCGGGCGGGCGCGATGAAGTCGTCTGCTTGCCGGGTCTTGCGTCCGTTTTTCATGGCAGAAGCATACGACGCAATTCCTCCGGCGTGCAAGTGCCGGAATCGGCTCGCAATTCGGGCGGATTCACGAGGTTGTCCCAAACGGCCCAGCGGTCAGCCAGCGGCGCATAGTCGTGGATGAAATGCCGCTGGCCGCGTCCGAACCGACGCCGGATGTCGGCCACGGGAACATTATGACCGCCTTTCCTCACGCGCTCGCGCACGCGAGCGATGGCGATGGCGGGATTTGGCAGCCAGAGATAATGGAGGTACACCCGAAACCCCCGACGCTTCGCATCCCGCAACAATCGCAGGTAGGTGAGTCCGCTCAAGGTGCTTTCCAGGGCAAAAGTCTCTTTGCGGGCAATGAGCGATTTGAATTCCGCCAACAGCAAACGTCCCGCCTTCATCGCGGCGATTTCTGGCGACAAGGGCGAAAGTCCGAGCGCGAGATAGTCGGCGTTGAGGAAGTTCTTGCAGCCGACTTCCTTCAAAAGAAACTCGCGCGCAAACGTTGTCTTTCCCGCGCCGTTGCAGCCGGCAATCAGATAGATCGTTGGCTGTTGAGCAGACATGCATCACGCCTTCGCGTAAACCTCCGCGCCCTTTTCCACGAACTCCTTCGACTTCGCTTCCATCCCCTTCTTCAGCGCCTCCTCCTCGGCGATGCCTTGTTCGGCGGCGTATTTGCGGACGTCTTCTGTGATTTTCATCGAGCAGAAGTGCGGGCCGCACATGGAGCAGAAGTGCGCGGTCTTTGCGCCTTCCTGCGGCAAGGTTTCGTCGTGGAATTCGCGCGCGGTCACAGGGTCGAGGCTGAGGTTGAATTGATCTTCCCAGCGAAATTCAAAGCGCGCCTTGCTCAACGCGTTGTCGCGGTATTGCGCGCCGGGATGCCCTTTCGCCAGGTCGGCGGCGTGCGCGGCGATCTTGTAGGTGATGACGCCGTCTTTCACGTCTTTCTTGTTCGGCAGGCCGAGGTGTTCCTTGGGCGTGACATAGCAGAGCATCGCGCAACCATACCAACCGATCATCGCCGCGCCGATGCCGCTGGTGATGTGGTCGTAGCCGGGCGCGATGTCCGTGGTGAGCGGGCCGAGCGTGTAGAACGGCGCTTCGCCGCACCACTCGAGTTGCTTGACCATGTTTTCCTCGATCATGTGCATGGGCACGTGGCCCGGGCCTTCGTTCATGACTTGCACGCCTTTGGCCCAGGCGCGCGTGGTAAGTTCGCCTTGCACCTTGAGTTCACCGAATTGCGCTTCGTCGTTGGCGTCGGCGATCGAGCCGGGACGCAGGCCGTCGCCGATGCTGAACGCGACGTCGTAGGCGGCCATGATGTCGCAGATGTCGTCCCAGTGGGTGTAGAGGAAATTCTCCTGGTGATGCGCGAGACACCATTTGGCCATGATGCTGCCGCCGCGCGACACGATGCCCGTCATGCGGTTCGCGGTGAGCGGCACGAAGCGCAGCAGCACGCCGGCGTGAATGGTGAAGTAATCCACGCCTTGCTCGGCTTGCTCGATGAGCGTGTCGCGGAAGAGTTCCCAGGTGAGGTCTTCGGCTTTGCCGTTCACTTTTTCGAGCGCCTGATAAATCGGCACAGTGCCGATGGGCACGGGGGAGTTGCGGAGAATCCATTCGCGCGTGGCGTGGATGTTCTTGCCGGTGGAGAGGTCCATGACGGTGTCCGCGCCCCACTTGGTGGCCCAGCGCATCTTCTCGACTTCCTCCTCGATGCTCGACGCGACGGCGCTGTTGCCGATGTTGGCGTTGATCTTCACGAGGAAGTTGCGCCCGATGATCATAGGTTCGGATTCGGGATGATTGATGTTGTTCGGAATGATGGCGCGGCCAGCGGCGACTTCGGCGCGGACGAACTCGGGGGTGATCTGCGCGGGGATGCGCTGGGGGAAACGGCGGAAGACCGAAGGTGTAAACGAGGATGGAGGATGGAGGATGGAGGATTGAGCAGAGCCGGCGTGCTGCTTGTTCAAGTCGTTACGGACAATGTCACGCGACAAATCCGCTATCTTCGATCCTTCCATCATCGCCCTTCCCATATTCTCGCGGATGGCGATGAACTCCATCTCCGGCGTGATGATGCCGGCGCGGGCGTAGGCGAGTTGCGTAACTACTTTGCCGGGCTTGGCGCGGAGCGGGCGACGGCGCTGGGCGGTGAGGCCGGGGAATTCGATGAGGCGATTCTTCTCCTCCTTGCTGGCGTATTCGGCGTGTTTGCCAGAGAGATAGCCGTTGTCCTGCGGCTTCACTTCGCGCCCGTCGTATTCCGACACGTCGGCACGCTTCAAAATCCAATCGCGGCGTAACGCGGGCAATCCTTGCTCAGACGTGCCTGTGAACGCGGGGTCGCCCCATGGCCCGGACCAATCATAGACGCGCACAGGCCAGTTCTCCTCAACTGCGCCCGTGTAAGATTTCGTCGGCGACAATTCGATTTCGCGCATGGGCACATGGACGTCAGGATGAATCGTGCCTTCGATGAAAACCTTTTTGTTTTTGGGGAGTTGTTCAGAGCTGTGCGGCTCGAAGGATTCTTTGGTTGCGATCATAAATCAGTTTCTGGTTGTGAGTTGATGGGTTTCGGCCACAACTCGGTTGCTTCAAGGAAGGCCGTCGAAGGTTTTGAATATCCCTTCGCCAGCATTACCTGGATCAGGTTCTAAGGGTCTCCCGAGACATCGGGACTCTCAGCTGTTCCAACAGCTCCCCAGTGACACCGGCACTTTAAGACGGTGAAGCAAAAGGGTCAAGTTCCCTCCAGGGCCAGGGCCACAGGGTCGCGGTCGCGGAGTCGCTCGCGCACCGGCTCGGGCGATGACTGGTTTTCGAATGCCACTCAAATTGCGGTGACTGCGCCCACAAGTCGTGGGCCGGTCACGCCACAAAAAAGCCGGCCCGCATCGCACGGACCGGCGTTGTAAAGACCTGCGCAAACGAAACGTGCTCAGGTCTCAAAGGACTTGCCGCAGCCACAGCTCTGTTTGGCGTTCGGATTGGTGATTTTGAAACCGCCGCCGGTCAGCGCATCGCTGAAGTCCACGACCGCGCCGTGAAGGTATTTGGCGCTAAACGCGTCCAGTAACACCGAAACGCCTTCCCGATCGGCAACCAGATCACCGTCACGCTTCTCGTCGAACACCATGCCGTACTGCATCCCCGAGCAGCCGCCCTGCTCCACGTAAACGCGAAGGTGCTTGCCCGCGTTTTCGGGTTGCCCCAAAAGAATCTTCACCTCAGCCGCCGCGGGAACGGTCAGGTTGACGATGTTTTCGGTTGTCGCAGTTTCGTTCATTTGGAACTGATTGAAGCTAATGGGCCCTCATGGTGCTGTCAAACAGGACACTAATTTTTTTCGGAAGCGAGTCGTTCTTGTGCCCTGATAATTCTCTTCTCCATGGATGCGTGCAAGGGCGGCAAGAGTTTTTGCAGGCTCCGGTAGATGTTTACCGCTTGCGACCATTCCTCAAGCACCTCGGCCACGCGAGCCGCTTCCAGTCCCGCGTTCTTCACCCAGAACCAATCCGGCTGCTCGCCGTCGCGGAGGATTTTTTCATAGAGGAACGCATCCAGATACTGATTCAGCGCCTGTTTGAGCAAAGCGATTCTATCAACGCCAACTTTCTGGCCGGCCTGAACTTCGGCCACCCGGCCCAATCCAACCCTGGCCTGACTGCGCGCGGCGATGCCGGCTTGGGCCGAATTGACCACCTGCTGGAAGGCATTTGAAGAAGCCTCGTAATGACGCGCGTCGTAGGCGGCGAGTTGCAGGTAACAATTGCCAATCTCACCCCACGCCCGGGCAGCCGATTCGGAGGCGGGGTTTCTTCGATGGATCGTGCTGAACACTTCGATGGCCAGTTGCAGATTGGTGGCGCGGTTGGTTTCACCGGTGTCCAGCGACATTTGCGCACCGCCGTAGGCGAACAGCGCCTGAGTCCGGAGATCCACCGGACAGTTCGTGTCGCCAACCAGACTGGTGAAATGCTCAATCGCCGCGGGATTATCGTTCCGGCCAACTGCGGCGCGACCGGCCATCATCCGGGCCTCAAACGCCAACGGGGACCTGGGCCAGGTTTGAAACAACAATTTGAAGCTGGTCTCGGCGGCCAGATTAAACTCGCCGCCCTTGTCGTAGTAATAAACCGCCACCCACCACTGCGCCTTCGGCGCCAGGTCATTGGTTGGAAATTGGGCCACAAAATTCGTGAACAACGTGAAGGCATTGGTCTCGTTGCCGGCGTGGAAATGTGCGAGGGCGCGATAAAATTCCGCCTGCGGGCGCAGCCGGTTGGTCGCGAACGCTCCCAGCCATTTCTCGTAAACGTCAATCGCCGCGGGCCAGTCGGGTTTCTGCTGCACGGTCTGCTGTTCCAAGGTATGCGCCATGGCGAGTTCCACTTCTGGCCGCAACTCCGACTCCGGCAACTTTTCGAGAAACTCACGAAACAAAGTCCGCGCCTGCTCCGGCTCATTCAATTCGGCAAATCCCTGCCCGACCAACAAGACACTGCGGTCGGCCACGGGATTGTTTGGATAGGTCTGGAGGATTTGCCTCATGGCATTGGTGGCGCCGGCAAGGTCTTTAAGTTCGAGACTCGAGCGCAGGACCTGGTAGAGCGATTGAGCCGTCAGCACGTCCTGCACGCGCGGCCACTTCGCCGCGATTTCCTGCGCCGTGCGATAGTTCTGCAAGGCACCGGCGAAGTTCGTTTGCGCGAAAAGCGCGTCGGCGAGTTTGAACCGGGCGATGGCCAGATCTTCCGAGGGCGGCAGCCGTTCCACGGCGAGCTGGAAAGCCTCGGCACTGGCGGGAAGGTTGGTTGAAATCCAAAAACACCATCCCCGCCCCAATTGTGCTTTGCCGACGAACGCACTGTTGGAAAACGTGTTGATCAGCCGGTCGAAGTTGGTGAGCGCCTGTGGCACGAGGGGCGGCGACTTCTTGAGAAAAAGTTCTCCCAGCGTCAGCAGCGCAACATCGGTCGCGGGTGAATTGGTGAACTGCTGCAGGAATTGCCCGATGCGTTGGATGGTTTCGTCCAGGCGATTTTGTGCCAGGGCCAGTTCCGCGATTTTTGACAACGCCTGCCGCTGCCGCTCGGGTGGCGCATTCGTGGTGAGATTGAGTTCGTAGGCGGCTTTGGCCTCGTCCAACTTGCCGTGCCGCTCCAGCAGGCCGGCGCGAAAGGCAATGCTTTCCGGAAGCAAATCGCGGCGGG
>Ga0137333_1000289_pt1 | contig 13777 bp, 12 predicted proteins | sample EasRivERMLT231_2_FD_102286 | JGI IMG/M metagenome (GOLD analysis project Ga0137333, IMG submission 102286) | Soil microbial communities from meander-bound floodplain in the East River, Colorado, USA - East River MetaG ERMLT231_2 | ecosystem: Environmental > Terrestrial > Soil > Floodplain ... | reverse complement strand
AGCGCGACGAAAGACGCCGCAAGCACCAGCCCGCAGAATGGAAGGAAAATCCGCAGACGCGAGTTCGAAGCTTTGCCGAGGCCGGGAGAACGGGGCTTTTGTCTTAAATGGTCCAGATACTCCTCAAGTTTTTCCCAACAATTCTAACCTGTCCCCGCATCGAGGTTACCAGAAAAGTCTGGACGCGAATTTAATCCCCGGCGATCATGGTCCACATCCCCAATGGGTTTGAGGCGTTCCCGCGTCCGACGGTTTCCGTGGTCGTATGCAGCCCCACGTGACCATCGTGAAAGAGATAGTTGAACCGCTTGGAATGCAGCCCATAGGAAAGCGAACCATAAGTGTGGTCGGTACCGCTGACCCTGGCCACTGAAGTGGTTTGGATGCAATCTTCATTCGCCCCGCCCGGCGCCACGGGTCCCGGCCCGGCGCAAAATGACGGCCAGTCGTTGCCCGCCATGTTGCGCCCGTTGGCCAGTTCCGCGAGCAGGATCGTGCCGCTCTGGTCTTTAACAGTGGCGACCTTGTAACCGCGCGGTTCCCACTCGAATGTTCCGGGCGCCGAGGAACGCAAATTGTAAAATACTCCCACGCCCTTGGTCGGCGCGGGCAACGGCGATCCGGCCGAGTTCAGCATGAAGCCCGATCCGGCCCAGTTCATGGAGTACGATCGTCTGGCCGCGAACTCATTCAACCAGGACTCAGCTTTCGGAAACTCGATCTTGTCTGCCGGACAGCGCAGGACCTTTGGGGTGCGACCCGGAGGCGTGACGCCAAAAATCAAATCCACGTCACTGCCCACCCCTCCGATGTTCCGGTGGATGTAGTCATCCCAGGTTAACTGATATTGAGAGTCTCCGGTCGAGTAAACCGCAGGCGGATACATGTCCTGGCGATCCGCTGTGAACAGCGTCACCCCCAGCCCGAGTTGCTTCATGTTGGAAAGGCATTGGGTTCGTTGCGCGCGGGATTTGGCTTTGCTCAAGGCCGGCAACAGCATGGCCGCCAGGATGGCGATGATGGCAATGACGACCAGCAACTCAATCAATGTGAAGGCACGGCGGACCCGGCGGCAAACTCCGCAGGCCATTGTCGTCGCGTTGAGAGAACTCAAGATTTTCATTTGTCCGATATCCATTTATACTCTCTCTTCCTCCTCCGGTAAACACCTGAACAGAGGAGAAGCTTTCCCCGCTGGCGGCGGTCAGAACTGTCGCAACAGTCGCAGCCGCATGAACCGGGCCGCCTCGGCGTTTACCGGCGTCAAATCGCGCACCGTAACGCGCGCGCGCGCGCCAAGGTCGGACACATCGGCAACCACCGTGTGCGCGGCGCCCGAGAACCACGCGGCCAGATTCGAGGACACTTCCGCCACGCAATCCACGTCCGTGGCGGCCTTGTCCCGCTCGTAACTCAGCGCCAGAAACAGGAAGTTGCTGGCCGTCAGCAAGCCGCCTTGGGGCAGCCGCTCCGGTGGTGCAACCGTCGCGGACGGCAGACCCAGATAGTACTTCAGCAGATTGGGCACACCATCGCCGGCAGGCGCCGCGCTTTCGCCGCTGATGGCAGGGTTGGTCAACTCGACCGCAGCGAAATTCGTGGAGCGCCACAGATCGAAACCGGCGAGCTGACTTGCAACCTCAAGTTCGTACCAAATCGAAGCCGCATCCGCGCCGACAGTAATAACGGCATTGGTGCCGGTGCCGGTGATAGCAAGAGCGGCTTTGCGCTGGCCGCGCTCGTCCAGCGCCCAGGCGGAAACGCGGTTTGTTCCGACGGGCAAAGCCAGCCTGAAGGGCACGACTTCGGCCAGAAACGGCGGGCCGCCCCATTGGTTGCCGACGGAATCCTTGCTGGAGTTCTTCCAGACTTGCGCGGTGTTTTCCCACCAACCGCTGGCGACAATCAATGCGCTGCAATCGTTGGTGAAACTGACGCCGCGCGTGAGCGTCGCGCCGAGCGCGCACCAGCCAAGCTGATTCGAGCCAGGGGTGAAGGTCAATTCGCCCAGATTCCAAATCCGGTTTGTGGCGTAGCCAAGCACAGCTTTGGTGCGCGGCGTGTTGACAGTCACGACGCCGCGGCTGGCGCTTGTGAGGTCCCATTTCAATTCGCCGGTGTCGCTCACGAGCACATTGCCGGCGGGCGCCGGCGGCGGGTTTGTCAGACCCACGGCGTTGGTGCCAACGCTGGTGCTGAGGCGGTTCGTAAAGGCGAGCTTGCCGGAAACTCCAAGCTGGCTGCTGGAAAAAACACCCCAGGCCCCGGAATTCGCAAGCAGATCAATCTCCCGGTCGGGCGTCAGCGCCATCGTAATTTCCTGCGTGGCTGGTCGGACATCGCCGCGGCGGAAGAGATTTGCGGCCAGCAACAGGTTGGCCATCTTGCCGGAATGCTGGGCTGTGTCGAAGAACCCCCGCGCGTAACCCATCGTGGCCGTGCCGTCCTGTCCGTGGCCATAATCAAACATCCAGAGGCCATCCCAATCCTGCAACGCGCCGTAAGCCGCGAGCAGCAAGGCCGCCTCGGCACCGTAATAATTCGGCTGCGGATGGTTGTATTCGGTCACGGTGAAGGGCTTGCCCTTGATGCGCTGGCGCGCCAGGCTGGCGAGCGTGTTGTCGTCACCGAGCGTGTTCACCATCGAGATGTTGGGGAGAACCCAGTTGAACGGGTCCCAGGGGTTGCCGGGAAAATGCGGATGCTGCCAGTAAGCGTGCCCGTCAATCACATCCAGCCGGCTTTGCGCCGTGGCAGGACTGTTGGCCATGATCGTGCCGAAGATAAGTCCGGTGTAACCGCAGTGGATGCGCACGTGCTCCACCATCAAATCGTTGTAGCGGTATTCGAGGTCGCGCAGGAAGCGCAGCCAGTCCTTGCGGGCTTCCTTCGTGCCGGTGTAACCACTGCCGGAGAAACGCAGGTTTGGCACCGTTCGGCCGGCCAGGCTCGCACCGGACGGCAACGTGCCGAGTTGACCGCCGGTTTGAAACCACACGTCCGCAATCCAAAAAGTTGCCAGGCTCAATCCCATGCCGCCGAAGTTCACGCGCACGTTGCTGTCGGTCATGTTCGCCTGAAACGTGTTGGTGAACCGTTGCCAGTTGGTTGTGAGCGTAACAACACGGCTGTATCCGGAGTTCAGCCAATCCACATGCGCCTGCATCAACGAGGCGTCGAAGTTCACCGCTGGGCTGGACTTCGCCCAGAACAAAATCGTGTAGGTGTGGCCGTTGGTAATCCGAAGTCCCGTTTGGTTGAATTGAATGTGCCATGAGGCGTTACCGGCATTGGTGACGACGATGCGTGCCGAAGGCTGACCGTTGGTGAAATCGTATGTGCGGGTGAAACCAGCCCGCGCCGTGTCATGCTGTTCCGCGGACCAGTTTGCCAGTGCATTGCTGAACGCACCGTTCCGGAGCAGGTTCGTGCCGGTCGGTTGGTTGATGATATTCCACGCGGCCATCATCGCCGCATCGTTGGTGTAACGGGCGACGAGCCAGTCGTTCCAGCGCGTTTGAAGTTGAGCGGCGTAGCTCGCCGGTAATCGGTCCAGGCCACCGTCGAGCCATTTTTGAATGATGCCGTTCTCGTTGATGATTTCAACGAACGCCACAGCCGGATCCCTGGCGAGCGGCAGGCCGGTGAAACGGTTGGTCGGCGTCAGCAATTTTGTGGCGTAATCCTTTTGGAGCGCGAGCGCGGTGTCGTTGAAGTAACCCAGGATGTGCTGGTCCTTCCCATCCATCGTGGTGACCTCCGAACCCAGGCCGTCGCCGGAGCGATACTCACGGCCTACCAGCAAATTGATGTTCGCGTAAATTCCATGAGCCTTGAGGCGCGACACGGTGAAGTGAACTTTCTCAAGCTGGCTGACGTTGAGGTTGGTGCTCCGGGTCGAAGTGTAGGCCAGGATGCCGCCGCCCAATGCCCACGGCGCGTCCATGTGATGAAAACGGACGTTGTTGACGCCGAACCTGGCAAGCCGCGCGGCGACCGCATCAGCTTTGTTCGTGGGCATGAACGGGGAGTCGCCGGCAAAGTTGACGCCAAGGAATCGAATGCGCTGGCTGTTCGCCATGAAATGCCCGTTCGTGTCCACCGTGACTTGTGAGGTGGGAAGAATGGGCGGGTTCATGCCCGAGAAATCGGTCACGACTCCAGGCAAAGCATCATTCCACGGCAGGACGAACGGCACGGCGAAGCTACTCGCGGCAACGGCAACAACCACTGAACAAATCCATCGGGCACTCATTGATCGGCAGGGCGGGAAAACAAGTCAGAGAAAAAAACGCCGGCCGGCGCCAGGGGCGCCGGCCGGTTGGAGGTGCTAACCAGCACAAAACAGTTCACCAGCTTACGGAGCGACCCATTGCGTCCGGAAGAACTTCGGTCCGGCAGAAACCGGCGTTGAGTACGGGCTGGTGGCGCCTACCACTTCGCTGTACGGTCCGTTCACATTCGTCGCGCTCTGCAGTTTGACGGTGCCGGTGGCGGGTGCCGCCCAGGTCACCACAATGTTCTGCCCGCTCATTTCCACACTCAGCGGCGGAGATGCTACGAAGAGCCGCTCCACCTTGATATTGTCAACGATGAGGGCGTTGTCGGCATCGAATCCCCAAGTGGTCAGGGAGTTCGCGTTTTCGATCTGGAACTGCATGTTCATGGCATCGATGGAGGCAAAGTATTGAGCGAAGTTCGCCGTGGAGCCCGAGCCGGCTGTGCCCTGCTTCAGCGTGTAGGTGGTCGTCTGCCAGTTGGTCCTGGCTGGCACCGCGAAGTCCAGACGAACCAACTGATCGCCGTTCGTGTCTGCATCCGCCGGCTGAATCGTATCGTCTGGCGTGTTGAAGAAGATTTGCAGTCTCAGGCTCGTGTTGATCGTGGCTGGGTCCAATCCCTCCACCCGGGCGTCGAAAGTAACCACGTAGTCAGCGAGGTTGCCCGAACTGAAAAGACTGTAATCCACCGGCCCGCTTCCGCCTGTGCCGCCGCCCGCCCATTGTGGCGGCTCGGTTGCCAGCGCGCTGTTGTCCATCCGGAGCGTCCAGGCGTTGCTGCCGCCGGTGCCGGCACCCGCTTCCGCGCCACTGTAGGTAAAGAGCGGCAGGTAACTGTTCTGCGACCAATTGTAGCCGCCGTAATATCCCCAGCCCGGTTTGTCGTCCATGTTCCACTCAAGCATCGTCACGGGCCATGTGGGCGGCGGAGGCGGAGGGGGAGCCTTGACCACTACTTCCAGTCGGATGTTGTCAACGTAGAGGTTGTTGTCCACGTCGAAGCCCCAATTGCCGTCCGGCTGGTGAAGATTGATGTTGAAACGCGGGTTGCAACCTTGCAGGCGGTAAAGAATGAAATCAGCCTCGGTCTTGCCGTCGGCAATGCTCCCTTGATCCAACGTGTACACATAATTCTGCCAGTTGCTGCTGACGTTGAAGTTGATGTTCACCTGCATGAGCATGTCGTCATCAGTGTTGGCATCCGCAGGCTGGATGGTATCGTCTGGTGTAGCAAATTGCATTTGGAACTCGCCATTCGCGGACGTGACGCCCGCTTTCAAACCTTCGGCGCGCGCGCGGAAGTAAAGGATGTAGTCCGCCCGGTTGGTGGCCGTGAAAATGGACGAGTCATTCGTCCAGTTCAACCCGCCGCCGAATCCGAAACCGTATCCGCCAGCCGGGTAATTGGTCATGAATTCGCCATAGCCCGCGTTATCGAAGTTGAACTGGCCCATGGCATTCGTGAAGGAGGTGTCGTCGGGCTCGTAGAAAGCCACATTGAATAAATAAGTGTACAATGGCGCTGTGCCACCCCAATCATACTTGTAACCGTAGTTCCATCTCAGATTGTGGTTAATGCCGGCCTCGAAATCGTAATCGAACGTAGTCACCGTGACCACATTGGTAACGGGCGTCTCCTGGGCCAAGCCTTTCACCGGCCAGCCCGCTATAACAAAAGCGAAGACAATGCAGAATATCCAGAGGTTTGTTTTGGTTTTCATAGGTTTGAAGTATTGCGAGTTGTCGGTAGTCAGTGCCGGGGAAAAAAGGCTGGCTGGCGGCATGTTCGGTCGAAGTGACCTTGCAGACCCTCGGCTTCCCACTCCTGTCAGTGTCGAACCCGTTGCAGTCATTATCCCATTACCCCATACTGCTTACCCGGCTGGCAAAATAGCGAAGCCTTCGCGATCCGTCGTGTCATCAAAACTATTTACATCGCAGACGAACACAAGGCGGACACGCAAAGCCAGACGAAGCTGCAAACGTCATCAATAACGTGATGTGCAGGACTTTACTCCAGAAATCCGCCGCTAGCCACCGCCAGTTACCTCACAAGTCCCGCACGCCGAGATTCATGAATTCGATCGCGCCACCGGTATCACTCAATCCGAAAGCGCCTCGGGCGGGAGTATTGGCGGGTAAAGTAACGCGCTGAACTTCTTGATCGTCGCGTTTCACCGCCACCTCGCGGCCCTTCACGGTGATGATTAATCGTTGATAGCTGCCAGGCATTGCGCCCTCCAGCTTGATCGCCGTGCTTTTGGCGCCACCGCCACGCAACTCCACCATGGGCGGCGCAAGTTCCTTGCCCCCTGCTGGTTTTGCCTGTCGGCAATCCAGCACGAACTCCGCATCGCCAAAATCCTTCTCGGTCCACAGCACAGCCTCGGTGTTCGCTTCGCCGCCTTTGAGAGAAATCCGACCTCCACCAGCCTGCCAGCGCGATACCGTCGCCGCATTCGTCTTCCAGCCGCGCAAATCGAGGCCGGTAAAAATTGTCCGCCAGCCCAGATCCACGGGAGCGGTCAGCGCCGGTGTCACCCCGCTCGAAGGCAATTCCTTGATGCGAAGATTCCGAAACTCCACCGGTGCGCCCTCTGATTCCAGCGCCAGATAGCCTTTGCGATAGTTGCAGTCCTCGCCGCCGGAAACTTCCCTGCCATTCACGCTGAGCCGGATCACGCCATTCGTGCAGACGATGCGGTAGTGATTCCACTCCGGTGATCGCTTGCTGCGGTCTTCGGAGGGAAAACTTCTCATGCCGTGATTTTTGCCGAACGGTTTCATGGTCGCCCCGTGGATGGGGAAAACGTCGCCGTGCGTGGTGAACCAGTCGGATTTCTTCCCATTCTGCTTTTCGTATTGCTCCGCGTAGCCGTGATCGAGCACCTGCACCTCGATGCCACGCAGGAACGGCACACCTGGCGCGGCGATGGGCGTGCCCCAGATGAAGATGCCGGAGTTGCCGCCGCTGCTCAGGTGCCGCCACTCGGCTTCGAGAATGAAATTCTCGTACTGTCGCCCGGTGCGGAGCGCGCCGATGGGCTGGCCCGTGCAATGAATCACACCATCGCGAACGCTCCACGTTTCCGGAGCGCAATTTGCGTTCACCCAGCCACTCAAATCACGGCCATTGAAGAGCGGCACGAAGCCGTCGTTATCCGCGGCCAGTGCGGAGCCGAGCGTCGTCAAAAAGACAAGGATGCAGAGTTTCATGACGCGATAGTGCCGGAATGATTCGCGCTTAAAAGAAAGAAATCGAAGTTGAGGGTTCAGTAATCGGTAATCAGTATTCCGCAAATCGGTGTTTGGAACGCGGCGACGCTGAGCCCGCTCGCTGAAAACTGATTACTGAATACTTTCCTCGCAAGCGTCCGTAGAGTCCGCCACAAAGTGTGGTGTAAAATTCGCAGAAAATTTTCTTGTGGTCGGAGCATCCCGGAGCAAAGTAATGGCACAGATGGTGCAGTTGGTGGCGGCAGTTCTTTGGAAGCGTAACAAGACAGATTTTACCCTGCCCTGTTCGTGATTCTCAACAAAATCCTTGAACCGTAATGATACGATCCCGGGACAAAAAGTTGCGATTGTGGCCGACAGGCCTTGACTGGAAGTCGAAGACAATCCGACCCGTCCCACATGTTGCAAAACATGTTCAAAGGAAATCGTTAGACACGGCAAGGGTGGGGTTGCTTTGACGCGCGGCGCATGATGCGAAGCGCGAGATAAAGGCCCGCCGCACGGCGGGCCTTTTTGTTTTGGCCACTGCCCTCCAGTTGGTAGTGTTCAGTTATGGCGCGTGATGACTTGTTTTCATCCACACCGGCGGCGGAAGGGTCCGAACCGATCGCGAGTTCCGAGACTGCCCGTCATCGTCCGCTCGCGGCGCGGATGCGTCCGCGTAATCTGGACGAGTTCGCAGGCCAGACACACATCCTCTCGCCCGGCCAACTCCTGCGCCGAGCCATTGAAGCCGACCGCATTCAGTCACTCATCTTCTACGGGCCGCCGGGCACGGGAAAAACTTCGCTGGCGCAAATCATCGCCCGGCAGACCAAGAGCAAATTTGAGCGCCTCAGCGGCGTGGAATCCAACGTCGCCGAGATGCGCCGCGTGCTGGCGTCGGCCGCCAATCGTCTCGAAAACACCGGCCAGCCCACGATCCTGTTCATTGATGAAATCCACCGCTTTAACAAGGCGCAACAAGACGTGCTGCTGCCCGACGTCGAAAGCGGCGTGGTGCGATTGATCGGCGCAACGACGCACAATCCGTTTTTCTTCGTCAACTCACCGCTCGTTTCGCGCTCACAGATATTCGAACTGCGCCCGCTGGGTGAGGGAGAACTGTTTGCTTTGCTCCAGCGGGCTTTGGCCGATTCGGAGCGCGGACTTGGCTACCTGAAAATCCAGGCGGACGAAACGGCGCTCCGTCATCTCGCCAAAATCGCGGACGGCGACGCGCGCAAGGCTTTGAATGCGCTCGAGATCGCCGCTCTCACCACTGAGCCGGGCAAAGACAGCGTTGTTCACATTGACCTCGCCGCCGCGGAGCAGAGCATCCAGAAAAAAGCCGTGGTCTATGACGGCGACGGCGACGCGCATTACGACACAATCTCCGCGTTCATCAAATCAATGCGGGGCAGCGATCCCGACGCGGCGCTTTACTGGCTGGCCAAGATGATTCATGCTGGCGAAGACCCGCGCTTCATCGCGCGGCGCATTGTGATTCACGCGGCAGAGGACGTTGGCCTTGCCGACCCGATGGCGTTGATTCTCGCGAACGCGGCGTTTCAAGCGGCGGAATTCATCGGCTGGCCGGAAGCACGCATTCCGATTGCCGAGGCGACGATTTACATCGCCACGGCCAATAAGAGCAATAGCACCGTGGTGGCGATCGACTCGGCGATGAAAGATGTGGAATCGGGCAGAACATTGGCGGTGCCGGAACATTTGCGAGACGCCAGTTACAAAGGCGCGAAACGGCTGGGCCACGGCGAGGGATACAAATACGCGCACGAATACGAAGGTCATTTCGTGCCGCAGGATTATCTGGGCGCGGACAAGCGTTACTACGAACCGACCGATCAAGGCGTGGAGAAGAAAATCAAGGAGCGGCTCGATCATCGGCGGCGATTGAAAAGTCACTCGAAAATTGACGAAAACAAACCGGGGGCGTAGTCTGCCATCAATTATGAAACTCCACGTCACGCTGCTGGAACATTCGGAAGGCGTTTCCGTCAGTTGCCCCGAACTGCCGGGCTGTCATTCTCAGGGTGCGACGGTAGCCGAGGCGTTGGAAAACATCCGCGATGCTATCCAAGGCTACCTTGAACTCTATGGCGCGCCGGAGCTTCGTTGCGAAATCCGCGAGTTGGAAGTAGCGGCCACGTAACTCGATCAGGCTTCAGGCCGGTGGGGAGCATATGGATTTGGCTTCAGCCGTTTTGACCTCTTTCGTCCGGCCGGGCAAACCGTCGAAACAGTTTTCAAGCCGCTCTTCGATTCTCTTTTCCACGCCCTTTTGTCCCTGGTTTCGTGATAGCGCCTCTCCCCTTCGAGATAATCCTGCCTTGAGCGAGGGAATTGCCTCAAAGCAACTCCTTGAATGTTTCAACGCTCATGCCCGCGTCGCGCACAATCGCGCCCATTGTGTACGCGTCCACGGGATTGTTGCGCGGCACGACGACGTGAACGGCGCCCTTGGACATGAAGATGTGCTTGCTCTGCCGGTCAATGCGGAAGCCCGCCTTTTGGAGTGCTTTCACGGCGCGCAGGTGATTCACACCCGACAGCTTTGGCATATGATCGAAGGATCAGAACTTCAAGGTTGCCGCTTGTACCGCACCTAGTTGAAAAGTCACAAAGCGGTTGAACGCCTGAGCCTGTGACATGCCGCGGTCCCCGGCGAGCTTGGCTGCGCTCAGCAGGAGAGCGACGCCATCGTCTGCAAGCTTTTTGATGTCAGCATCGATCTGATTGCCTGCTTCGTAATCTTCAGGATTCATGATAGGCATTAAATTGAGAATGGCTGAGTTGCGGGCAATGAAGAACGTTAGAGACTTTTCAAGATATCACCAAATAATCCGGGGTTTTTGCGCTCGTATGCAACCATTAGCTGGAAATAATGTGATCTGTCCTTAACTCGCGGATGGAGCGTACCCACGCGTTCATGTACGTATTTCCAGTCCTCTGACTCCATCGAGACACTACTGGCGATGGCGCTGCGGTTTCCGACGGGTTTGCCTGTAAACGGTTTGAGTTTCATGCCGTCGGAGTTTATTGCGTTGTTGACGTTTGTCAATGGTAATTGTCGGTTGTTTTCGTTGGAATCTCTATTTCGAGGCGATCCGGCAAATTGATTGAAACCTCCATCCAGCCTGCGCAGCTTGTGTGCGTGACCATGAACCGATGGCGTGTTGCCGAAGCCGGGAAAGGAGCGCGGACAGCCATGTCCGCGCGAACCAAGGCTGACGTCGCCTTCGCGAATCAACAGTGCTCAGGGACGCGCGGACTCGGCGGTCCGCGCTCCGGGCGTTGAACCAATCCGTCCCCCTCATTCGCCATGAGCGATCCCCTCAACCGCGCCAAAGCCAGCTTGCGTCAGCAGGTTCGCGCCCGGCTCAACGCTTTGACTTCCCAACAGCGTGAGGTTGCTTCGCGCGCGATCTGTTCCAAGTTGCGGCAGCAAGGCATTTGGAAGTCCGCGGCTTCAGTGCTTTTTTTCGCGCCGTTGCCCACCGAGCCGGATATCTGGCCAGTGTTGAAGGAGGCGTTGCTTTCAGACAAAACAGTCGGCCTCCCTCGATTCTCGGCGGAAGCCCAGAGTTACGACGCGTTCGTGGTGCGGAATCTGGAGGCCGACTTGCAGTCGGGCCAATTCGGGATACGCGAGCCGGGTGTTTCCTGCCCCGAAATCGCTTTGAACCGGCTGGACTTGGTGCTGGTGCCTGGGGTAACCTTTGACGCGCGCGGCAGGCGGCTCGGGCGGGGGAAAGGGTTCTATGACCGGCTGCTTTCCGCGGTGAGCGGCACGAAGTGCGGAGTGGCGTTCGACGAACAGATCGTTGACGCGGTTCCGGTCGGGCCGCTGGATATTCCTGTAAATTGCATTTTGACGCCGACGCGCTGGATCGAGACCTGAACGGCGCGCGGTCCTGGAATGAGTCTGGTCTGGAACATTGTGGGCGCGGCCATTTGCCTGGCCGCGGGAGCAGGGCTTGCTTACCTGCTTCTGTCCCGAAAAACCCGGCGCGCCAGCGATGCCGAAGCGCGGGAGGCCGGGTCCATCGTCGAGAAAGCCCGCCGCGAAGCCGAGTCCTTTGCCCAAACAGCCCGCGTCACGTCCAATGAGGAGGCGGTCAAATTTCGCGAACAGGTCGAACAATCCCTCACTGAACGCCGCGCCGAGGTCACCGGACAGGAACGACGGCTGAGCGAACGGGAGACGTTGCTCAACTCCCAGCTCACCCGCATCATCGAGTCTGAGAAGGACCTGAAGCAGCAAAAGGACGCACTGGATCGCAAAGCCACTGCTCTGGAGAACGCCCAGCAGGAATTGATTGATCTCACCCGGCAACAGCGCGAGAAACTCCAGGCGCTCGCTGGCCTGTCTTCGGCGGAGGCGCGCCAGATGTTCTTGAAGGAGATCGAACAGGAATCACTGAAGGACGCCAGTAATCTATCCCGGCAGATTCACGAAGACGCGAAGGCGCGCGCCGAAGAAAAGGCCCGCAAAATCATCGCGGTGGCGATTCAACGTTACGCGGGCGATCAAACCTTCGACAACACGACCGCCACGGTCGCGCTCGAAGGCGACGATATCAAAGGCCGCATCATCGGGCGCGAAGGCCGCAACATCCGCGCGTTTGAGAACGCGACCGGAGTGACGGTGTTGATTGACGATGTGCCGGGCGCGGTGATTTTGTCCGCGTTCGACCCGGTGCGGCGGGAGATTGCGCGCGAATCCATGCAACGGTTGATTCAGGATGGCCGCATCCATCCAACGCGCATTGACGAAGTGGTGGCCAACGTCACCGCGGAAATGGACGAAGCCATCGTGCGCCAGGGTGAAGAAGCCGTGGCCAAGGCCGGCTTGCCACCGATGCACCCGGAGATTGTGAAGCTGTTGGGCAAGCTCCATTTCCGCCGCAGCTATTCGCAGAACCTGCTCGATCACTCGGTCGAGGTCGCGCACTTGATGGGATTGATGGCCGCGGAGTTGGGAATTGATGTGAGCATCGCCAAGCGGGCGGGTCTGTTGCATGACATCGGCAAGGCGGTGAATCACGAGGTGGAAGGCCCGCACGCCATCGTGGGCGCGAACCTGATCAAGGACTGCGGAGAATCAGCCGAAGTCGTCAACGGCGTCGCGTCCCACCACAACGACGTGCCGCCCGAGGGGCCGCTGGGCATTCTGGTAAGCGCAGCCGATGCCATCAGCGCCTCCCGTCCGGGAGCGCGGTCCGAGAGTCTGACCACTTATCTCAAGCGTGTGGAGAACCTCGAGAAAATCGGCAACTCCTTTGCCGGGGTGGAAAAATGTTTTGCCGTTCAGGCGGGCCGGGAACTTCGGGTCTTCGTTCAACCCCAGGCCATCAATGACGAAAAAGCGTTTGCCCTCGCCCGCAGCATCGCGGCCAGGATCGAAGGAGAACTCCAGTATCCGGGACAAATCCGCATCACAGTGATTCGTGAGACGCGGTGCGTGGAGATCGCCAAGTGAGCTTGGAACTACGCTGAAAGGTCAGCGGCCTTCCATCATGCCACCCGGCAGCCCGGTTTCCCAGGACTTGGGCGCGGCCCACGGGCGGGCTGACATGTTGTCGGATTCAGTGCTTGCGCAACCACCTGCTGACAGGCCCGCGAGAACCAGCAGAAGCAGGAAAAGCCGGTTCAGGTTGAATCTCATGAAGCGGGGTGCGCGGGAATAACCACATCGCCTTCGGTGACCTCGCCAAAAGTCCAGCCGGGCATGACATTCGCGATGCTGCGGTCCTTTTCGATTCCGCGGATGATCACTTTCGCCACGAGCCGCCCGTTGCGGCTGACCAGCAGTTGACCATCTTTCTTCGCGCCTTGCTCCTCTCCAAAATTAAGCACAACAAACTCCCACTTCGGATCAACCACAACTACTTTGCCACTGGCACTCGGGGGTAATTGCACCACGTAATCTTCGCCGCGAAGCTTGATCAATTCAGCGGTCGCTTTCTCGAGATTCCGCTGCAAAATCTTTTTCTCGATCCCCGTCACTTCCATTGCCAACTGCAAGTCGGTGATATGCTTGCCAAGGCCGGCAATCTGTTCCGGCTCATAGCCAGTGACTTTATAGCGTTGAAGGTAGGCTTGGGAATCGTCGCGCTCCTTGGTTGTGTCGGCCAGCTTCGTTTGCAATTCCGTCGCGCGCTTGGACTGCGCCTCGGCTTCGGCCTTGGCCGTATCCCGCTCCGTCGAGGTGGCGACGAGGGTTTCCTCCGTCTCCTTCAGCTTCTTGGCAGTCGTGT
>Ga0137333_1000287_pt1 | contig 13821 bp, 32 predicted proteins | sample EasRivERMLT231_2_FD_102286 | JGI IMG/M metagenome (GOLD analysis project Ga0137333, IMG submission 102286) | Soil microbial communities from meander-bound floodplain in the East River, Colorado, USA - East River MetaG ERMLT231_2 | ecosystem: Environmental > Terrestrial > Soil > Floodplain ... | reverse complement strand
CACCAGCTTTTGCCAAAAATTTTACTCCCTCTGGAGTAGCTACATTACCGGCCATAATTCTTATGTCTTTATATTTGTCTTTCAAATATGAGATTATTTCTCCTACTTGTTTATGATGACCATGAGCTACATCTACAAGAAAAAATCTAGCTCCAGCTTTATAAAGAGCAGACGCTCGTTCTTTACTATCACCATTAACCCCAACTGACACCAAAACAGGAACTTTGGCTTTATCTGTGTCAATAAAAGCATCTAAGTTATCATTTATTGAACAAAACCGGTGTAATGCTCCAAGCCCTCCAGCTTTGGCTATGGCTATAGCCATAGCAGCTTCTGTTATGGTATCCATATTGGCAGAGATAACAGGAACATCAATTGTTAAGTTGTCAAAAATTTTTGTATCCGTACTTACTATTGTACGACTTGTTACCTCGGAATATTGTGGAACTATATAAACATCTTTGTATGATAAAGCCGGGGTATTAATCTGATTGAGGCTGATCATGGATTTCCTCTATCTCCGTTAAATCTAACGGATCTTCATTTATACTAATTCCTAATGATTTTAGAAAATCTTCATTCTCCAAAACAGGAACTGGTTTCTCGTCTAATTCTTTTTGCTTTGCAACAATCATCTTCTTCATTTGATCATCCATAATTTTTAAAACACCTTTTGAATATTCATCCCCTTGAGAAGCCATGTATTGCAAAGCTTCATGAGCCAGCAATACTTCTTTATTTGCATTCAAAGCGTGCATAGTAGCATTCAAAATAATACCAAGATAATATTCAGAGATATGGCTATCATCCGTTACCTTAAAAAGAAAATCCCTAGCTATTGAGATATTGTTATATATCGCTCTGCTCTGTATCATTTTCTTCCTCTTTATCATTGGTGCCGTCGCCCGGAGTTGAACCGGGATGCTTTTTAGGGCGTTTGGGTTTGAGCCAAGTGTGTCTTCCTAATTCCACCACAACGGCGATTATTTTTTCCACAATAGTTACTTGTTTGAGCATGACAATTAGCACAAAGTATTCTTAAATTTTTTAGCCTATTGTCAGTAGTTATTCCGTTTATGTGATCTAATTCTAGTGGTGCTGGTTTACTTTGCCATTCTATAATTTTACAAATAGTACATTGTTTTTTTAATAAATTTACCTTAAATAAACGAACTTTTAATCTATGACTACCAATTGAAGTTCCTTTTTTTAAATATTGGTCTAAACTCTTTTCTGTTCTTTCATTAAAAGTTTTATTTTTACTCCAACCACGCCCCATTAAAGAAGAAATATCTAAATTATAATCTTTTATAAGTTTATATATTACTCTATAATGACCTGTTCCTCTTGGATTTTTATACCCAAGTTTTAATAAAACTTGTCGTAAAGAAGAAGATTCAGAAATTAATTTTTTAACCCGTTCAATATCAAATATTCTTTTATGTGCTGGCATAACGAAACCTTCTATCTATACAAGTTTGTTATACCAATTAATCTTTTTTAACATCTTGTTCTTTCAAAGGTATTGGTAATTTAGATTCATTTATATTTTTCGGACAGTCTAATTCGGACGATATCTGACTCCTGCCAATTGGTCTACACCAGCGTTCTCTATCTTTATTTCTTTCAATCATCTGCTCGATCATGTCACTGATCTGTTTTTCGTTGTAAGATTTACGTCTTAACATAATGGTGCCAGTGGGGGGATTCGAACCCCCTGAGTTTCTGGTGTTCCAGTTCTACAGACTGGCGCTGACCGCCATCGTCGCCGCACTGGCACACCGTATAATAAGGATTAATTTTCATATAAATTTTCCACACAACTAACATTAAATATATTTGGCCATTTACTAATTAATTGATGTATTTCTTTTACTTTACCGTTATAAATTAAAGCTTTATATTCTAACCACCCATCTGGATTAAGTGTAGTTTTTATTGTGTCCGTATAAAAACAAATTTGTCCAGTAAAATTATAAGCAAAGTATTTTCTTTTAAAACTCTTTGGTGGTCTTTTATTTTCGTATCTTAATTCCCATTCAATAGTATCGGGTTTAGGATTATACTTCCATAACTTGCCATTCTTATCTATTTTATAATGAGACATAGTACAACCAAGATCCTTGGTCTGCCAGTCCTTCTTAGCTAAAACCTTGTTATGAGGAGGTAAAGGTAATTCTACTTCCACCGTGTCGAATAATCCCACATAGACTCCTTAAACGCAAAATCCGGATGAGTATCTCTACTGCATCCGGAAGAAGTAACGAGCTTAATAACGGTTAGGCACCTTTGGTCTTGCTGCCTCCAGCCGTTACTAGGGTCGGTGCTTCTTCCTTTTCAATTATACCTAGAGATTTCAAAAAGTCAACGTCTGTTTCCTTCGGGGTACTGACCTGTGCCGTGATATACTTATCTAGGTGCTTGGCAATTGCGGGGTTTTCGGTCGATAAATAGTTTACGCAGAGTGCTTTAAAGGCCGAGACCTTTCTCGTTTTCATGGAGAATAGCAATGCTTTCAGACACACCGCTTCTTCATACTTATCATAATGCCTTAGACTGGCCATGACAACATTGAGGGCGTTATTAATTTCATCTTCTCTTAAATATTCCGTCTCTTTATCCAAGAAGTCATATTTATCGTCACTGTCATTGGCCATTAGAATTTAGTCCTTTGTTTAATTGCTTATAATACTTTATTAAGTCTTTTCAAAAACATTATAAAATGAATTTGGTTGAAATGTCAATCTTTTGAAATTTGTTGAAATACTTTTACTAACCAGTTCTTACGACTAAATTCAAAAAAATTGTGATCGAGATAAAAACCATCATAAGAATCTATACCTATATAATCCATATATTCTATAAAATGAGTATAATAATGGCTATAAAAATCATTCTTAAACCACATATGAAATTCATTATCCGGTGAATAACCACAAAGAGAACAACTAAAAATAGCTCCCTTCATATTTACTCTAGCTATATCCGTTCTCCAAATACAATCCTTTAATTTATGAAAAAAACTAAGCCCAACATCTCCACCACCAATTTTAAAAGGCTGTATTGTCTTCATTGAGTGTCCATAACGCTTCTGCAATAGAAGAATTAATAATGAAAGAAGAAAGTTTTTTTAAAGAAATCACCTTAAATAAAGATTCAGTAAAATTCTCGTTATTAAACAAGTATTTCTTTTCATCTTTAAATAAAACAAAAAAAGGACTGTGCTGCTTATTCCACTTTATCTTATCTTCAATATATTCCAAATGGTATCCATGTTTGGAAGCATACTTCATAATATGTTCAGCATAATGCTTTCTAATCAGCATATCAAAATCTAACTTCATAATATTATAGTAAATAACAAATTCTTTTCTGCAAACAATACAACCAACTTCTGCCACAAAGTTATGTGTTAGTAACGGAGGAACTTCTGGATTGATACTAATCACATACCTATTTTCATAGTCAGTTCCATGTCTAGTTGCAGAAGCTTCCTTACTAGTAAAGTTCTCATAGGCATTCAACTGAAGAGCGGTAACAACGGTAAGCCTCTCGTTGTCTATCGCCTGTCCTAAAAGAAGTTCACCCATTTTATTCCTCTAGACCCTGTAAGGTTAATGCAATAGAACGATTCAATGTAAAATTTTTGAAATCTACATAATCTTTTATAAATATCAATGGATTGGGAAATTCAGAGAGTTCATAATAAGTTCCCCGTCTAGCTATCTCTGTATCCATTCTAGCTTGTAGATAATCTTTTATCTCAACATAGATATGCATTCTAAAATCATTCTGAAGTATTGTTTGTGCTAAATCAAAATAATAACCCTGCTCATCACTAACAGTATAGAAAGAAAGAGTGGATTCATCAAATAATAAAGGAAGATGGCAGAAGACACAACTCAACATAGGAATTTGTGTTATACCCTCAACTATAACACCTTCTTTGAGCTTTCTACTTTTTCCAGCTAAGGCATCAAGCATACCTTTATTAAAATCTTCAATATCATTTTTATTCATAGTAATCATTTCAAAACCTGAGCTATTGTGAAATTAGGAAAATCTGGATAGTTTTCCATAAGCTCTTCTAAGAAATTAACCAAACCCCTATAGTCTATATCAGAATATACCTGTTTAGCACCATCTATACTTATTTCATTATTCATATATAAATAACCTATTTTCTTATGAGCAATAAAAGGAATTACATGTTCTTTCCAAGTATGTCTTGTTATTCTTGAACTCCTATAGTGTTCAACTGTTTCGTGGTCTAATTTTTCAAAAGATGGGGCAAACTTAATTTCTTTACCGCAGAATTTGCATTTGCCGTTGGTTAGGAATATATTCATATTAGTCGAGGCGAAACGCCAATTTACTTCATTAGTAACCGGAGAAAAAGCTTAACGACCATTTTTATAATACTCGTCTAATGGAATCCATTTCATACCATTCCAAATTGTAGGTTCTCCGTAATAAAAATCATCACCCATTAAAGCCCTAGCTATTCGTTTATTACGTTCTTGCCGTCTACCTTTAACAAGCCAATAAATAAAGGCAATTGCTTCTTCAAATAATTTAGGATAGTTTATCATCGGCTTCCAATATTAAAGGAATTAAACTTGTGATACTTTGACTCTGATAACCACTTTGTTGTGTGACTATATTACCACTATAACCATAACCACTTGTACCACTATTAATAGGTATAAATGCATATTTAGAATAATATTTACACTCAGTACCTAAAAGAGCGCAAGCAATGCGCTCCAATCTTTCTCTTTTTATTTCCTTATATTGCTTATAAGTAACAATAGCTAAAACAGCAAAACAAAAAGCAATGAGAGGAACCATAACACACCACTTTAAGATAGCTTGGTCATTAAGGGCATTAAAATCCCGAATAAACATACGAAAAGAAAAACCGGCCCATAACCAAGGACCAGCTAAAGTTGCTAGTCTAATCGTATATCTTTCTCCCATTGTCATATCTAAATTGGACATTTGGTTCTCTCCAAAAACTCTATTAATTGGGTAGGCCAACTCCTATCATCTGTAGGATAAGACTGTGGTGCATAAGGGTCATATGATTCTTTGCCCAATTCATAAAGCTTTTCAGCAATAATGAAGTTTTCAAAATCCTTATCCAAATGATACCTCTTCAGGAACGTATCATGATAACGCTCAAACCGCCCATTGGTAATAAATAAAAAACCAATATGCTTTACATAATGAGTTTCTTTATTATACTGAATGATAGATACCTTGAATTTCTGACTATGTAAGTCCTTTTCAAGGTAGCTCTCTTCAACCTTGGTATACCAACCTTTACTAACAATGAAATTAATTAAATGTTCATTCTTATGTGGATTCATAAGATAGCTAGTACCCTTAAATCCACAATACATACAAACCAGTTCCGGTTCGGCAACAGGAGCACTCCAAAAGTAATTTGAATTAGAAGAACTATTCATACTCTTTTCATCAAAGACTATACGATTGATCCAATTATTTTCCATACATGAGATCGACAGCTATCAGATTGTTTTTAAGATTCCTTTTACCCATTAACTTATAAAGAGTTTCCTCCCAGTCGTCCAATCTATAAGTATAAGCCCTTGAAAATACTCCATTAGGCAATTTGAAGTAATATTTCAATACCCTTTTACTTTTATCATGGGTAGGTACTATTGGATTCTCTTCTAAAAGATTGTGCTTCAACTTAATCAGACTTAAAATATGATCATCAAAAACATGTCTTAATAAAAGAGATTCAAGCCTAAGAAAAGACATTACCTGAACCTCTATATGACTATACCAAGTCACTGACTTGTAATCACACTCTATAAACGGACATACCAGTTTCCTGACATTATCCGGATTTATTATGTCTTTATTAGTTATTTTATATGCCATTTTTACCCCAAACCATGAGATCGTTGTTTTTTTACTGTAAAATCCACGAAACTATTGTCTTTCCGCCATGGCCGTGGATTCTTTCTAGCTCCTTGATGTTAGGGTAGAAGGCTACCGACTTCATCGGGGTCAGCCAAGAGATAGCACAGGAGCCATCTGAGAACTCTACCCCTTCGGCTACGATACCCGTACCCGATACTCCCGACTCGTCATCCATTCTTATCAGATTAAAAAGTTTCATCATAACTTACTCCTTTAGTCCGTCGTCCAGATAGCTTTTAACATATGTCCCTGCCTTTGTCTACCAGCAAGTGCTTGGGCCAGACAATAATTTATGAATTTATCCTGTAAACTAGATTCACTGATATAAACCAGACACTGCATATGGATAACACCTGAAGGCGTACCAAGGCCAATTTGACCAAAGGAAAAACCAGCTTCTCAAAAGATACACTATTTGCCATCATCCAAAACCTTAGCTAAACAATATAATCTGAATTCGTTCTCCCAATTCTCTTCAACAACAATCATCCATAAAGCAATATTCAAATCATAAGCTGATTTAGCTTTATTTATTCTGCCAGCACGCTCAACATCAAGAGTAATCCTTTTCTCATAATTATCCGGATCCGTAATCTTCATATTAGCGAATTTATAAGCGAGAAAAGGATTTAAATGACGATAATTCACATGCTGGAATTCCTGTTTATTTTTCGCCAAACGTTTTTCATCTTCCTCATTAAAACTAGCTAATGGACCGTGATTGGCCTTAATCGTTGTGCCACACAAATCACAGGTAAACTCCTCTGTCACCATCTTCAAGGCAGAGTTATTATCAGTATGAATATAAGAATATTCATTTGGTATCACAAGGAATTTAGTATTAGCCACCATTATCTCAATCCAGTCAGACAACGGTATTGGCCGACCACCCTCATCACTGGTTAAAGAAGTATAGTTAGCTAAGTCCTTATGCAGTGTCCATTTACCCATATACTTTTCCTTCCAAGGAGGGTTATAATTAGTCATAATCCAATCACTCATAATTCAATCTTTATCTCACTAGCATCAATAACACAAAGCTGTTGAGCGATACAGTAATTCTCGAAATCACTCATCCAACCAGACTTATCAACAAATGCAGTCAATTGTTGTTTAGCCATTGGTAATGGTTGCAGGATAACACTGTCATAAATGTTTATCCGCTCGCTCGTAATCGCATCTTCAGCCTTATACATCAAATAGGGAATTAAATGGTAATAAACAATATGGTATTCATGGGCATACTGCTTCTTATAAGCCTCATCCCCGTTCTTGATCTCATAAGACAGTAAATGCGACGCCATGTATCTTTCCATGTGACAATGTTCACAAAAGAATACTACTTTCTTTTCGACCATAGAAGGTAATGGTAGGGTAAATCCTTTGAAATGTCAAGCAGTTTTGAAATACTATATAGGGTGTGTTTGGAATTTTCGAAAAAAAAAGAGTTTCGATAAAAATGGCCCATCGGTACTAATAAACGAAAAAAGGGTCGTAAACCGTTGATTCTACATGCTTTACATTCTAATAGGGAGCATATGTTATAGGGTATCAGGAGAGAGTATGCAGTCACGCGTATACGCTGGCGCGTGTCAACGTCTCATGTTATGCATGAGAGTAAACCGTTGATACGTAATACTTTACTCTTGACTAGTCCATGCAGAGTCTCACGTATACCGCAAGGTAGAAGCGAGACTCTATCCTCCCGTATCACGGGAGATTGAGAGTCTCCCGTGATACGTTTCTCTCAATGATGCCAAACGGCTGCACCATTGAGAGAAGCGTATCAAAGTGATACGCATATCCGAAACCCGTAACGTGCGAGAGTCGCACAATCGGAGGAATACCATGGCACAGAACACGATCATCTACAATCCGTCCGATGTGGCCGAGATGGTCCTCAGCGCCGACGGCCCGAAGCTTTTCTTGCTGACGGCTTCCGACGCTGGAAAGATCCTCCCGAATCCCGACGTGGCGAACACGGAAAAGCCGTATCTCCACGTCTACGTGCCGGGACAGCGTGGGAACGTGGCGGACCCGATCAAGTCGTTCTCGCAGATCGGGACGCTGCTCGACGCCAACAAGGATCTGAACGAGGAGAAGCGGCGCAAGGTTCGGCTCGCCCTCTACGGGGCGAAGGAAGTCGGAGCCGTGACGCCGGTCCTGTTCGGATACGAGTTCCGGAAGCGGGCGGACGGGAAGTTCGACGTGCTCCAGCGTCCGGCCAAGAACGTGGCCGGGAAGGAGAAGTCGGAGGCAATCGACACGTTGACCTTCATGACCCTCGTGGAGACCGAGGAGCGGAAGGCCAACGCGAAGCCGAGGGCCTAGGACAAATGGGGAAGGGCGGTGTGGCCCTTCCCCTTTTTTTTGTATTTGATTTTGATTGAGGACAAGCAAGCACTACTATTGATTCACGGGCTATAAGGTAGTAGTGTGAAGTCGAGCACGGCGGCATGGCCCACTAACAGGAGGAATACAACATGGGTATCAAGCGAAACATGAGCATGATGAGCGAAGAGGACCGGACGCGTTATCTCGACTATCTGGAGCAGAGGCGAAACAGAACGCCAATCGAGAAACTGTCCGAGAAACTGCACACCAAGGCTTCCATTCTGAAGCACAAGCGGGACAGCATGTACCGCAAAATGGAGAGACTAGATCATCAGGCTGAGGTTCTCCGGGAGAAGATCAATGGGATGGAAACGGACTACAACTATGCCTTTATGGTGTCGAAGCAATTCGACGCCATGGAGACATACGACAAGTACGCCATCCTGTCGGCGTTCAAGATCAGGTAACAAGTAGTTTAGAGGACACAGGATAGTAAGTTAACCTGTGTCCTGTAAAACACTTGAAAGGAGGACAACATGGCCACATGTCTTTTATGTGGTGATGATTTTGGTGAAAAGATCATCACAGACAGCAAGGATGGAATATGTTCACCTTGCGAAAAGAAACTGGATGAAGAGTGTGAGCGAGTTGAATTCGCTCTCATGACTCATTCTATCTGTGCTGGATGTCACGGAAAACTCGACACCACATTTTCAGACACGTATTGTCGTAAGTGTTACGATGACGTGTGTAACGAACTAGTAGGAAAGGAGGACTAACATGAATACGGACATGAACTACAACTACCTCGTAAACAGGGCGCTTCACAGCAAGGTGAAGCGGACCAAGGAGGGGGAGATTGCACTCGCCGTGTTGACGGCGAACAACATCAGCCACGACCCGAGCTACTAGGACACAGGACCAAGATGATATCTTGGTCCTCATAAATTCAGATTAAATTATCTGGGTTTATGAGGACTAAGGGATCAACCCTTAGCCTAATAGGAGGATTGGCCATGAAGATCGTATACCACGTCCCCGGTAATCCGACATTCTTCGGATCCGTGGAAGAAGCCCTTCGGGTGGTAGGGATCGGAGCCGCTGCACAGATTCGTGGAACGGCCACAACCGAGAGACCTACTCGGTGGGGCGTTCCGAAGAAGTACTGTGCAACGTTCTTCCCGAGCCAGCGGACACTCAACAAGGCGAAAGCCAAGGTGAAGTAATGAAACTTCATCTGGTGTCCATCTGGTTCAGGGGAAAGACTTACTCGATGTTTGTCCTTCGTGATGTGAATGACACAAAGGTTCACGTCTCGCTGGAGGAATTCGAAGAGTATTTCCCTGAGTTGGTCATCTATCCCGGTCAAACGTTTTCGATTTGCTAGGAGAACAACATGGACATCAACTTCGCTGAACGGGTACGCATCAAGAAGCGTATCCAAAAGGCCGACAGGCGTATCCGCAAGACCAATGGCAATGACCATGAAGCTTTGGTCATTGAGCGCCTGTTCAAGCGCCTCAAGGAACTAGAAGAAGCCCCTCCCTCCCCCATGAACTCCGGGGAGACCACACCGGCGGTCCCGCCAACAGAGTAGGAGTATTCAAGAATCACAGGGCACTTATCGCCCTGTGATACTTAAATAAATCCTATTTAATTTTTGGAGGATGACAGGACACATCCAAAAAGGATCCAAAAACTAACCAATAGATAACCAAAAGCTATCCAATAGTCCTATCATCCTCTTTATGAGTTTGGGGTGAACAAATCAACTGGTAATATCCCCTCATCAGTGTTCACCCCGTTTTTTCTTTTAGGACAACACTCATTTAGGTGTAGCAGTCCATTCAAGGACTGCTCAAGGAGGTGCCTTATTTTTACTAAGGCATCCGGCTAAGGTACTCGTTTCGGTATTACCCGTAGGCTCGCTAGGTAATACCAGATAGAATTTTCAGCCTGTAAGGCAGTAATAGGCTGAAATGGTTTTAGCCTTGAGGGGGAATAAACCAGTGAAATTTCCCCCACTATAAGGTGTTAGTGTATTTCATTCAAATCGAGCCACGCGCCCAATGAGGTATAACGAGTAATGAGAGTTGATACCTATCCACTTGAAAGATTTAAATCTAAATTCCCTCAAACCTGTTATGCATGTGGTAAATCAGAAGTAAATTACTATCTGAGGATATACAAGAACAACTCCTTACCTCCATGGTCTAAGGCTGATAATCACATGTACGTTTGTAGTGAAACGTGCATCACACTTATCACCCTATTTTCTAATGAATTATCAGATAGACCATTAAACATTTTCGGACATAAAGAATACTAATTATTATATACATGCTGTAACAGCATAAATATGATAAAAGTGCATTTTTACGAGTTTGATATCAGATATCAAAAACGAGTAAGGAATGATAGGGAAATAATAGGGAAATAATAGGAACAAAAAAGAAAGGAGACTGAAATGAAATCAGTATTTAAACCTTCAACTGAACCTGATTTTGGTGCTTACTGGTTTCTTTTGAATTTCCTTTTTAAATGCTACTGCTACTACATAAATAAAATAAAAAAGAATTATACATGGGATGAGGCTAGATTAGCTTATTCCTCATTTATAATTCCTTGGATGAATTACATGGTTAGGATGTGTCCTTCAAACTGTGAATGGCTTCAAAAAGGAAAAGACAATGACTAATCTTGATGACATTTTTCCTACTACAGAAAAAGAAACAACAAATGCTATTATAGAAGCTTGGAAACTTCAGGCTTCTAATCAAGAAATTGAAATTAAAACTCTCAAGATTAGAATTGCTGATCTTCAGAAAATAATTTCAAATAAAGATAAAACTATCCGTAAATTGGAGAACGTTGCTTCTTGGAGTAAATAAATGGAAGTATTAGTTAAACCTTTAGATGACTGTATGGAATCTTATTGTGCTGTCTGCGGTAATATAGGGGTTAAATTATCCGCTAGACTTTACGATAAACATACTAGAGAAACTAATCTCCATATGTATGACTCTATTCACTTCATTTGTTCTGAAAACTGTGCTACTGTCCTAATCCTTTGTCCTGATGAATGGGATAAATTTAGAGGATATGAAAATGGCTGGATTAAAACCAATCAATGATGATGGTGTTGAAATAGAAATAAATGGACATAAGGTAATGCTCTACACCAGAAAACAGGTAGAGTATTGGAATCGCAAGACTATAGATGGTAGAACATCTGATTATCTCATGGATAGAATCTACACTAAGGATTTAGAACAGGTTTGTTTTAATTGCGGTGATAAATGGGAGTTTCTTCTCAGTAATGATAATGTTATTGATATTGATCAAGAAACTGCCATTTATTACTGTAATAATTCCAATTGTTCTATTGTTTTATTCTTTCATTCCCGGAATATATTCAAATGAAAATTATCATAGTTGATTTGAATTTTGACCCTAGATACAACTGTGATGTATGTAATAAAACAGGAGTTAAATACTTACTTAGATTTTACACTGATCTTGCTCAAACTCTCGGCGTATTTACATACGCTGGTTCTCTTGCTGTTTGTAGCGAGAACTGTAGTATCGCTGCTTCTTTAATGCCTGATAAATGGATAAGGAGTTAATTATGTTGACTATTATTCTTGTTGCTCTCACTCTCTATTATCTCTGTGAATCTATTTGTCATGTGATTTATGCCCAGATAAATGAATAAAATATACTATCTTAATCCTAGTGAAATAGATGCAGATTACAGAGGCACATGTGCTATGTGTAATAACCGAGCTAAATACGTCGGTTATTATAAATACAAAGAAATTAGTTTGAGTGAGTTTCCTGTTGTAATAGTCTGCTCTGAGAACTGTTACATAGCATGGTGCTTGGTTAAAAAAGATAATAATATTTGGGAGAAATGGAATGGCTAATGTAATTGACCCTACAACTAGTGAAGAGTGTGAACACAAGTTAGATGAGGCTGAATTAAAGAATAATTACACACTCAAGAAGTGTAAACATGTTAAGGGTATTACTATTGAAAAGAGGGAACCCTGTTACATGTGTCCTAAACTACATAAATATTGTGTTGATCTGATTTATAATTCAAAACAAACAGGTTATGTTCTAGTTTGTTCTGAGGCTTGTTTAATTGCTTGGATATTAGTTAGAAAATAGATGTTCGTAAATATAACTACACTTGCGGGAACTAAACGAGTGTGGAAACATCATGTTTATGATAGAGAAAAAAGGAATGAAATTGTGAGTGGAGATAGAAGCTGGTATAAAGATTCATTAATTCGTGGTTATACCCTCAAGGATGGTCGCTACCTAATCAATCGTACAGGGTATAATAAACAGGCTCTAAAATATAATTCATTCACTGCACAAATTCCTGTTCGACAAGATTCTATTCAAGACTGGATTGATAAACATGGCTGTACCTTCTGTGGTAGAAAAGAATGGTTCTACATAATTGCTGGACCAACAAGGGTTCCATCCGAAACTATCCTCGCTTGTCGTAAGAAGAAGTGTTACACTCTTTATTTGTTTGAAATAACGGAGAAGAAATAAGTGGAATAATCTTCATATTAATGGGAGGAAATAAATGAGGACATTTTTGTATGTCTGTACGTTCCTACATTATCTTTATGTAGGAATTGTTATTGGAGTAGTTATTCTTGCCTTTAGATACGTTAGAAAGAAAGCAAATGAAATAAGGAGAAAATATGATAGCTAGTACAATCCTAGCCTCTGCTCTTGTACTCGGTGCATATTCAATCCATATTGAGGACTACGACGGATCTATCTGGTTCAAGGACGTTTATCTAAAGAATACACACAATGCTTCGATTACTAACATTCAGATTGAATGTAATGGTAAGATGGCAAGGACGAGCGAGCGGACCAAAACAATTAAGACAGTTATTCCTACTCGTATCAGCCCTAAAGGTGAACTAACAGCCAAGAAGGTATTTATTGGCTATTTACCTAGGAAGACACAATCTGTATCATGCAAGATATTCGGGTATTATCATGAAGTCAAAAAGAATTGGAACTACAGAAATAGCAAATAAAGGTATTAACATGACTATCAAAGGCAATGAACTCAGAGCTTATCTCGATGATGTTAGGCCCTGTCCGTCAGACTATGACTTGTATTGGAATTCTTTTGGCGAAGCCATCAAATGGATGAGCTTTCACGGCTGTCCTAAACACATTAGCTTCGACCATGACCTTGGACCGACAGATGAGGTAGCAAAGCATTACTTCAGGTCTGGTTTGGACGTAGCTAAATTTATTGTAAATAAAGACTTAGAAATGATGGGGCGTTTCATTCCAGAAGGATTTACTTGGAATATTCATTCAATGAATCCTGTTGGGGCTGAGAATATCAATTCCTTCCTTAACTCCTATCTTACAATGAAGAGTAAATCAAATGGATGAAAAACTGCCTGATAATGTGGTATTCGTACCATTCAAACAAGCTAAGGAATTAACTGAAGCTGAAGAAATGCTCATGATTAGTAAAGCCAT
>Ga0137333_1000286_pt1 | contig 13885 bp, 17 predicted proteins | sample EasRivERMLT231_2_FD_102286 | JGI IMG/M metagenome (GOLD analysis project Ga0137333, IMG submission 102286) | Soil microbial communities from meander-bound floodplain in the East River, Colorado, USA - East River MetaG ERMLT231_2 | ecosystem: Environmental > Terrestrial > Soil > Floodplain ... | reverse complement strand
GTTGGCATCGTAGCCGCTGGGGGCTTCGTAGACGGTGGTGTAGGAATAGACTTCGCCTTTGCCGCTAAATGCAAATTGTTCTTTGGCTTCGTCGCCGCAGTTTGGGCAGACATCGCGCGGGGGGAAGATCTTGTGATCGCAGTGAGGGCAAACCTCGCCGACCAGCCCGTAGCGTTGTTTCTTGAGTCTCCAATGTCGTGGGATTTCCATGGTTATAAAGTCCTTTCTATAATTGCTTTCTGTAAGCCTAATTCTATCTGGCAGGACTATCAAAGACTCTCAGGCTTGTCGCTTTGCGGAAATGTTATGGGGATGCGGCACCGACCGTCGGTAGGTTTTAGGTGTGGATTGAGAGCAAGGCTGAGGGAAGAAAATGATTCTCGAAGTGGACCCGCCTCCAGCTAAGCCTGAAGCGGATTCTCATCCCAATGCTATAATCTCACTCGATGAAAATCCTGTTACTCAACCAAGCTTTCGTTGCGCCCGATGAGCCGGGGCATACGCGCCATTTTGAGATGGCGAAATTTTTGCGCGCGCGTGGGCACGAGTTGGTCATCGTCGCCAGTGATTTGAATTATCAGACGGGGCAGCGGACGGTGGCGCGCAAAGGGATGTTTGCCGAGCAGGTGATCGAGGGCGTGCGGATCATGCGGGCGTACATTTACCCGGCACTGCATCGCAGTTATTTTTGGCGCATCATTTCTTTTTTTAGTTTTATGTTGAGTTCAGTGTGGACGGCGCTGCAGGTGCGCGATGTGGACCTGGTGATGGGCACGACGCCGCCGATCTTTCAGGCGGTCTCGGCGTGGGCTGTGGCGTGGATGCGGCGCAAGCCCTTTTTGTTGGAAGTGCGTGACCTGTGGCCCGAGTTCGGCGTGAATATGGGGGTGTTGACGAATCCAGTATTGATCGCGGCGGGACGTTGGCTGGAGAAATTTTTGTATGCGCGCGCGACACATATTCTGGTGAACTCGCCAGCATATAAAGAGTATATGATCGGCAAGGGCGTACCTGAGAAAAAGATCACGTACATCGCCTACGGCACAGACGTGGACATGTTCAATCCGCAAGTGGATGGCTCATCGATCCGCAGTGAGTTGGGCTTGCAGGATAAATTTGCAGTGTTGTATGCCGGTGCATTGGGACAAGCGAATGATATTGACACGATCCTGCGTGCGGCTGGACGATTGAATGACGACGACAAAATTCGATTTGTGTTATTCGGCGACGGAAAGGAACGTCCGCGGTTGCAAAGTGAAGCGGAGCGGATGAAGTTGTCGAATGTAATTTTTGCTGGTGTGCGCGCGAAAAAGGACATGCCGCTGGTCGTCGCCTCTGCGGATGTGTGCCTCGCGATCTTGCAGGATATTCCGATGTTCCGCACTACATACCCGAACAAAGTTTTTGATTATATGGCGGCGGGACGCGCAACCGTGCTGGTTATTGATGGCGTCTCACGGCAGTTGATCGAGGCATCGAATGGGGGAGTATATGTGCAACCTGGCGATGATGAATTGTTGGCAGAGACAATCCTTGAACTTTCAAAAGATTCAAAACGCGTTCAGCAAATGGGATTAGACGCCCGCGAGTATCTGGTCAAGCATCTCGACCGCCGCGATAAGTTGAATGAAACGCTTGAGTTACTTGAAAATCTTGTTAATAAGTAATGTCATGCTGAGCGTAGCGAAGCATCTCTACGACAATTCCGGAGATTCTTTGCCACGGATTTACCCTACGGGTACGATGTCACAGATTTGCACGAATTTTAGAGATCAATTCGGGAGAATTCGTGTAATCCGTGGCTAATGGTTTTATTTGCCATGACATGTAATAGGAAAATATGAAAATCTTCGTTACAGGCGCACCTGGCTTCACAGGTTCGCGCGTCGTCCCTCTCCTCCTCAAAAGCGGATACGAAGTCCGTTGTCTTTATCGCGCCTCCAGTAATCGCTCGTCCCTTTCTGGTTTGAATATCGAATGGGCGTTGGGAGATGTTTCTGATTCGCAGTCGTTATCCACCGTCATGCAAGGCGCAGACACTCTCATCAACGTTGCCTCGCTCGGCTTCGGTCACGCGGATTCGATCGTCAGCGCGGCAAAAAACGCGGGTATCCAGCGTGCCGTCTTCATCAGCACTACCGCCATCTTCACACAACTCAACGCGCCGAGCAAGAAAATCCGTGTGGCGGCGGAGCTTGCCATCGAAACAAGCGGACTGAAATACACCATCCTGCGCCCGACGATGATCTATGGCAGTCCGCGCGACCGTAATATGTGGCGGCTGATTCGCTTTATGCGTGTTTCGCCGATTGTCCCGATCTTTGGCGATGGCGAATATTTACAGCAGCCCATCTACGTGGACGATGTCGCACAAGCAATGGTGAGTTGCCTATCCGGTGAAAGCACGATTGGCAAGAGTTACAACGTTGCTGGGAAGCAGGCGCTGACTTATAACGATGTTATTAACACAATTGCCAAAGGGATGAACAAGCGTGTGTGGAAAATCCATGTTCCGTCGAAACCTGTCGTGAGCTTGTTGCGCTTCTTCGAGCGGATTCGGATTCCGTTTCCCATCAAAGCGGAGCAGGTCTTGCGGTTGAACGAGAATAAGGATTTTTCGTATGCCGAAGCGCAAAAGGATTTTGGGTTCAGTCCGCTGTCGTTTGAGGAAGGGATAAGGCTTGAATTAAATTCCTGGTAATTCAATGCATCTATTTCAGCTTTGTGCGAGAAAGGTTACAATAAGTTCCATAGACAATTGTAAAGCTTGCTAACAACAAAAGTGTTTTTTTATCTTCTTGCTCATAAATTAAGTTTGTTCTGAATACTCGGTGACTTCTAGGGACCGCCTGGCGTGGTCTCTCTTTACTCAGATCTCCTGTAAATTTTTTATGAAAAAGGGCCAATTAAACCGGGAAGAATCACTATATCAAATCACCTTTGACGCGCTGGCAGATGGGATAATCATTCAGGACGCGTCAACGGGCTTGGTAATGCACGCTAATCAGTCTGCGCTAAAAATGCACGGTTATGCCCGCGAAGAATTTGTTGGTTTTCCCTTCACCAAGTTTATCCATCCCAGCAACCATCATTTGTTAACCCTCTACGCTGAGACGGTTCAAGCCGGAAATATATTTGAGATATTGGCAGTTCACGTGCGGCATGATGGCTCTTTGTTTAATGCCGAATGGCGTGGAACAGCGTTTACTTATCAGGATCAGCAGTATTGGCTTTGTACTTTTCGCGATGTTAGTCAGCGTATTGAAGAAGATGTGATCCGCAGAACGGTTCAGGAACGGACCCATGAACAATCTGCCTTGCTTGAAATATCTGAAGCATTTGCATCTGCGCTTGAAGTTAAGCCAGGCTTTATTCTTGAACAGTTCCGAGGGATCATAGAATACACTCATGCAGGCCTCTTCGCTGTGGAAGAATCCAACTTGATCGTTTTAACCACCCATAATCCGAGGGAGTTGGAGCAGGCGCCATCTCTAAATATACAATTGGATGTTCCCGATATCTTAACGTCATTATTTACGAAGCAGCGCCCCATTCGGATTGCAGATGTATGGAGTGCTGACCCGGCTGCAAAATTCCTTAGGTCATTCCTTAGTAATGAAGCGGCTGCAATGTTAAAAGATGCCCGATCCTGGATGTGGGTACCTTTAGCAGTTAAGGGGCGTATTATTGCAGTCATAGGCCTGGCGCACTCAGAACAGGATTACTTCAAAGCGCGGCATGCGGATATGGCCATGACTTTGGCAAACCAGGCTGCCATTACGCTGGTCAACGCGGAACTATTTGAAGATGCGCAATCGCTTGCCATATTGCAGGAGCGTCAGCGTCTCGCGCGAAATCTGCATGATGCGGTGAACCAGTCACTGTTTTCGGCTGGATTGCTCGCTGAAGTGCTTCCGGGTTTATGGGAACAAGATCAGGATGATGCGCGACGTGCCCTTGAAGACCTGCGCAGCCTCACACGCGGCGCGATTGCGGAAATGCGCATGTTGGTATCAGAATTACGACCGTTGGCACTAACGGATAGTAATCTGAATGACCTCTTGCATCAATTAGCTGACGCATTCACTGGCCGCACAAGTATTCGTGTGACTGTAATGATTACAGGTGAAGATATTCTGGATAGTGACGTGCAGGTGGCGGTCTATCGGATCTGTCAGGAGGGATTAAATAATATTGCCAAACATGCGTCGGCCAGCCGCGTAAAGATCAAATTACAATACACGGCTGGTAAAGTCGATATGCATATTCAAGATAATGGACGCGGCTTTGCCTCGGATCTTGCATCTCCTGGTCACTATGGACTCAGTATGATGAAAGAACGTGCCGAAGCAATTGGCGCGCAACTGGAGATCATGAGTCGACCGGGCAAAGGTACCGTGATCATCTTTCGTTGGCAGGCAACCTCAACACAGGAGAGTGCATGAAGAAGAACTCGTCTCACCCTATTCGTGTCGTGATCGTTGATGACCATTTGATGGTGCGCCGCGGTTTGGCGACATTCTTGAAGGTCTTTAAAGATTTCAAGCTGGTTGGTGAAGCGGATACTGGCGAATCTGCCATCCAACTCTGTGAAAAGCTTCAGCCGGATGTTGTGCTTATGGATATGGTGATGCAGAACATGGATGGGGCAGCGGCAACGCGCCTGATTCGTAAGCAGTGCCCATCAACCCAGATCATTGCCCTAACGAGCTTCAAAGACGATATTTTTGTTAAAAGCGCGCTTCAGGCTGGAGCGATCAGCTACCTGCTCAAAGGCGTATCCGCCAATGAGCTTGCCCAAGCCATCCGGGCAGCGCATGTCGGACGCCCGACGATTTCGGCTGAAGCCACGGAGGCTTTGATCCAGGCTGCCAGTCAGGATGTGGTGCCGGTGATTGACCTGACCGAACGTGAGCACGAAGTGCTTATATTAATGGTTGACGGCCTGACCAATACGCAGATTGCTGCAAGGCTTACTGTAAGCCCAGCCACAATCAAGTCACATGTCAGCAGTATTCTTGCCAAATTGGGAGTTGCCAGCAGAACTGAAGCAGTAGCCCTGGCTTTGCGCCATAAATTAGCCTCCTAGTTCATACTAAATTTCCCCCAAGTGACGGAGACAAACATTCCCCCAACGATGGATGCGTTGGGGGAATGTTTGTTTTATGATGAAGTATGTCTCGAAGGCACGAATCAGGTTTTAGCGCCAATTCTTTCAACGTAGCTCCTGTCAGAATCACGCTCTGCTCGATCGACGAAGTTGTTGATAACTCCAAAGAAATATGGGAAGGAAGGTGCGTAATGAGACTAAGTCTGTTTTTTCTGCTCATGGATCTAATTACCGCACTGGCTTATCCATTTATATTTGTATGGCGGAAGCTGCACCATTCGTTAAATTTCGATAAGCATAAAACGTTCCATACTCGATGACCATAAAGATTTTTAAGAGAGGCAGATAACAATCCAAAAAGATGTTGAAACGGAACTGGTTTTGCGTGAAATCTTTCAGGGTGGAGAAAGTTTGGGATAGCAGAAACAATTTGCTGGTAGAAAAGATGCGGCATTTCCCGTCGCATTCGTAGTTCATTCAAATACAAAAGGAGAAACAATATGCTTCCAATTGGTGATGATAATAGCTCGGTTAGAACTGTGCCCATCGTAACCTATGGGCTGATCGTGCTGAACGTGCTCTTCTTTCTTGTGGAGTTGAGCAGCGGTGACGCTTTCATTACGAAATGGGCGTTCGTGCCCAGCCGCTTTCTTGCAAACCCGGCTGCCGATTTTATAACTTTGTTTACCTCCATGTTCATGCATGGCGGGTGGTTGCATTTGGGGAGCAACATGCTCTACCTGTGGATCTTTGGTAACAATGTAGAAGATCGTTTTGGACAGGGACCCTTCCTGGTTTTCTATTTGCTCTGTGGGCTTGCAGCAACTGCGCTTCAACTGGCTTTCAGCCTCGATTCGAATGTTCCGAACCTGGGTGCTTCTGGAGCAATTGCAGGCGTGCTGGGCTCTTATGTCCTGTTGTTCCCGCGTTCCAGAGTAAACGTATTGCAAAGTCAAAGGGTTATTCCGATGCCAGCATTAATGGTGATCGGCTTTTGGTTTGTGATGCAGCTTTTTAGCGGTATAGGTTCCATAGCCGAGACATCCGATACAGGCGGCGTTGCGTACATGGCACATATTGGTGGGTTTATCGCCGGCTTTGTATTGACTTTCCTGTTTAAAGGAAGTTCAAGAGCCCGATTAAATGCCTAAATAATCAACAAGCCCTTCTTGTATCTCCCCCAAGTGGTGGATATAAATATGCCCCGGCTGTAGGATGCGGCTGGGGCATATTTATTATAAGATTCACAATATGATGCGTGTTTTCATTGCCAATGCAAAAACAGAGGAACGATCAGCTTTACGGTTTATGTTGGCGAGTCTCAAACTGGAGGTTGTTGGTGACGCCCCGGATTGGCAAACTGCTTTAGCAGAGGCTCCTGCAACAAACTTTAACCTGTTACTTGTAGATTGGGATCTGTTGCCCGCCGATGCTGTCGCCAGTCTTTCTGCATTGCGCCAGGCATGCTCAAATGCGATCATCGTTGTACTCACCAGTTACCTGGATGCCCACCAGCAAGCCGCACAATCAGCCGGGGCGGACGCTTTTATAAGCAAAGGTGAAATACCCAATCGCCTGGCAGATCATTTGCTTGTCATATCCAGGAATTTGAATTTGTATGAGACAACGCGAAGTAAAAATGAATCTGAAAGTATTCCAAGGAGTATCTTATGAACAAACATATTCTCGAAGGTCAGTGGAAGCAAGTGCGCGGCGAGGCCAAGGCCTGGTGGGGCAAACTCACCGATAACGACCTTGATCGTGTTGCCGGTAAGTTTGAAGTTCTTGTCGGCTTGTTGCAGGAAAAGTATGGTTATACCCGTGAACAGGCGACTGACGAGATTGACAGACGTGTAACCGACTTCGAAGCCGGACTGAAGGAAGATATGGAGATGGCTTCAAAGTCGAAATAACGGATCGCTGAAGCAGCCCCGCTTCAGCCGATTTTCTGGAGGTCGAAATGACAGACGAAAACAGAGTAACAGAAGTAAGGTCAGTACAGGATGAGCCGGAACGTGGATTGCGTATCTTCACTTTCAAGGCTACTCAACTGGTTTGGTTACTTTTCGGCATACTTGAGACTTTGATCGCATTGCGGATCCTGCTTAAGTTAATTGCAGCCAACCCGGCCAGCCCCATCGCGGCTTTGATCTATGGGTTCACGGATTTGTTCCTGTTCCCCTTTGCCGGACTGACCGCCACCCCCGCAATCGGCGGCATGGTATTGGAACTCTCATCCATCTTTGCCATGGTGGTCTATGCCTTGATCGCATGGGCCATCGAAAGAACGATCTGGGTTATCTTCTACCGCCCGCGCGGACCGGTTGTTGAAGTCACACGGCGCAGTGAACATCGTACTCATTAAAGACCACGCTAAAAATCGAAAGAAAGAGAGAGAACCATGGACAAATATACTCATGAACAAGAAGCCAATACAAAACATCCAGCGACCTTTTTAACGGGAGTGCTGCTGGGCGGTGTAGCTGGCGCTGTAACTGCGTTGCTGTTCGCCCCACAGTCTGGTGAGGAAACTCGTCAGCAGATCCAGCAGAAGGCTGCGGAACTGCGCGATCAAACGACCTCGACTGTTGAGAATACGGTCGCCCAGGTTCAGAGCAAGGCCAGCCAGCTCAAAGCTGACCTCGGCGAAAAGGCAACGAGTCTAAAACATGACATTGAGGAAAAGGCAACGAATCTAAAACAACAGGGGCAAGACGTGCTGGTTGAACAGCTTTCTGCTGCCACTAAAAAAATTCAGGGCAAATAGAGTTTGACCAGCCCTGTTTATGTGTGTCATTGCGAGAGAAATGGATGCGAGACCATATTGCGTGAGTAGTCGTTGAAAACGATCTCGCAATGACACATCGACCTCAGAATACAAATCTACCATGTTTGCTGTTTGACCAAAAAGGAGAAAACCATGTTAGAGACCATCATCGTAATCCTGATTATCTTGTGGCTGTTAGGCTATGTCGGACCTGTTTCTTTGCGAGGTGCAGGCAATTTTGTCCACGTATTGCTTGTCATCGCCCTGATCCTGATTGTCATCAGGCTGTTGTAGTATCAGTTGAAAGGAAGGCACCCATGAAAAAATGTAAAGATGTAATGACGGAAGACCCGGTTTGTTGTTTGCCCACAGATGCCGTTTCAAAAGCTGCGCAATTGATGAAGGATGAGGACGTGGGTTCCATCCCCGTCATTGAAGATGAAGAGACCATGAAACTGATCGGTATTGTGACGGACCGCGATCTGGCGCTGCAAGTTGTGGCTCCTGAGCGTGATGCCAGCACAACGCAGGTTGAAGATGTTATGACCTATGAGGTCATCACCTGCCGTGCCACTGATGACGTGCAGAAAGCCGTGGACGCCATGGCACAACATCAACTCCGGCGCATGCCGGTCATTGATGGCGATCATCGCATCGTCGGGATCATTTCCCAGGCTGACGTAGCGACTCGGGTCGAGGAATCTGAGGAAATTGCTGAAATGGTGAAGGAAATATCTCAACCAACAGCGTAGGATACTCCTCTACAACGAAAAGAACAGGCGACCACGTCGCCTGTTCTTTTCGTTAAATTTAAAATTTCAGCCATGCAATAAAAATGGAGGGCAAGTATCGTATAATTCTTGCAGAGAATACCCATGAAAGCGCTTACCTGTCCCAACTGTGGAGCATCCCTGCCCGGGCACGCCATTCAAGCGGATCTCGCGATATGTGAGTTCTGTGGCACTACATTTCACCTGTCAAAAAGACTGACATCCGAGCCAAGCCTGGGCACCCTGTTGCTCGGCGCCGATTTTGGGAGCCGGACCCTGCACGGCTGGGAATTGATTGAAGAGGGCAAGCTGACCTTCCACAAAGGCAATCCCTCTGAACTGCGGGGCAGTTATGGACCGCGCGTCAATGCCTATTATGTGTTGAAGAGCTCGGGCGTTTTTGATGATTTCGACGCGGGGATCAATATCAAATTCACAGATGGTGACCAAAACCTGATCATGGCTGGGCTTTATCCCCGCTTCACAGAGACGGGTGGTTACGGGGTGTATATCTCCCCTCTGGGGTCATACGTCATTGGTTATTTTACGAAAGATAAGAACAACGAGTGGGTATGGGGAATACTAATGGATTGGACAAATCACTCTGCCATACGCGCTGGCATGCATGAAAGCAATCATCTGCGCGTGATCTGTGATGGGGAGCGGTTCCGCGTCTACCTCAACGGGGTGCTGGCGACTTCCTTCAAAGACAGTCGTTTTAAGCTGGGCAAATTGTATGTGGTTGCGGAACCGAATGGGCAAACGGATTTGGGCATCGCCTTCTCCGACCTCCAACTGAGAGAAGTTATCAGGTAACGGAACAAGGCTTGCGGCTTGCTCCGCGACGAGAACAAGGATTTTGGGTTTAGCCCGCTGTCGTTTGAGGAGGGGATTGGGCTGGAGTTGAATTCCAAAAAATAATCGGTGGTCGAGTAGCCCCGAGCGTTCTTTGCGAGGGGCGTATCGAGATCATCTTGCACATGTCAACCAATAAGCATCAGAGTATAATTAGCACATGCCCACCGTCAAAGTGATTGGACGACATCGCTTTTATTTTTTCAGCAGAGAAAACAACGAGCCGCCCCATATTCATGTGGAAAGCGCCGAGAATGCCGCCAAATTTTGGCTCTCGCCGATTGAGTTGGTGTGGGCAGTTGGATATAATTCAAAGGAACTTCGTCAGGTTCGTGAGTTAGTGGAAGAAAATAGGGATTTCTTCCTGGAGAAATGGTATGAACAGCCTAGAAATACATAGCCCCACCTCAGTTTTAGCAACAGACGTTCGCTTTACGGACGATGCTTTGCAAGTCAGCCTTTCCGATGGACGGGAAATTTCTGTTCCTTTGGAATGGTTCACCCGTTTACGAAATGCAACACCCGAACAGCGGAGCAAATGGCGTTTCATTGCGCGTGGAATTGGTATTCACTGGGAAGAGATTGACGAAGATATTGCAGTCACAACGTTGCTACGTGTATGACCTTCCAGAGAACTCGGAGATTTCTAAAATCTCCGAGTTCTTATTTATGAGCAGATCCTGCGGCTTGCTCCGCGACGAGAACAAGGACTTTTCCTACGCAGAAGCGCAAAAGGATTTTGGGTTTAGTCCGCTGTCGTTTGAAGAGGGGATAGGGTTAGAGTTGAGTAGGGTCCGTTGAAATCTGTAAGATATTGAGCGAGTGGGTGAGTAATGAAAGTCTGAGAGAGGGGAAGGTATAATTCTGCCAATGGAAATTTTAGATTTGGTTGCACATAGTTACGAGCAGGGAAAACGTATTCTTGAAAAGCGGGAGACGAATACTCTCAAGGAACACGGTCAGTTTCTCACGCCTCCATCTGTTGCTCGTTATATGGCAAAACAATTGGTGCAAATTCAAAGCGGCGCATCTCTGCTAGAGCCTGCAATTGGCTCTGGAGTCTTAGTCTGTGCAGTGATTGAACGGTTGATTGCTGAGAAACGTCCACTTGAAATTTCCATTACTGCTTATGAAACAGATAAAGAATTATGCTATGTAAGTCGTGAAGTTTTGAAGGTTGCAAGCGAGGAAGCGGAAAAGGATGGAATAAAAATCAACTGGCAGGTGCATCAGGAAGATTTTATTCTTGCTTGTCTACCAGAAGATAAACAACCTTCCTTGTTTAGTTCACAAGAATCGAAACAAAAAGTATTTACTCATATTGTTAGTAATCCGCCCTATTTCAAGCTCAACGTGGAAGATAAACGCGTAAAAGCTGTTTACGGGAAACTAAATGGACAGACGAATATCTATACATTGTTCATGGCTCTTTCTGCAAAATTACTTTCCCCACAAGGTAAAGCTTGTTTCATTGTTCCACGCAGTTTTTGTTCCGGTGTTTATTTCTCCGAATTTCGTCGTGATTTGCTCAAAGATGTCACGCCACTTTCAGTACATTTATTTCAATCGCGCGATAATATTTTTAAAGGCGATGAAGTTTTGCAAGAGAATGTGATTTTTTCTTTTGAAAAAATGCCTCAATCCAAAGAACATCGTTATTGGGCAGGACATGTTAATATCTCTTCGTCCAAGGATGATAATAGTTTGGAAAATGGGATTATCTCACGTCAGGTTTCCTTCAATCATTTTCTAAGTGACCATGACGGATTACTGCTTTTTCGCTTGCCAACTGGGATACTTGATGAGCAAATTCTTGATGCTGTTGATAAATGGGATGGTTCACTTGAAAAATATGGCTTTCAGGTTTCAACAGGTCGAGTGGTTCCTTTTCGCACAAAAGAATTATTGAAAGAAAAAATCAAAGTAGGTAATGGAACCGTTCCCTTGCTTTGGATGCAAAACGTCAAGTCGTATCAAACGGAATATCCGCTTGATGGTTTTGATAAACCACAGGCGATTTTGGCAAATGACCCTTCACTGCTTGTACCCAATGCGAACTATGTTTTATTGCGTCGCTTCAGTGCTAAGGAAGATAAACGTCGCCTTGTCTCTGCACCATTTATTGGGGAGAAATTTGAATTTGAGCAAATTGGTTTTGAAAATCATTTGAATGTGGTTTTTAGAAAAACAGGAGTGCTATCCACTTCCGAGACAATCGGTCTTTCTGCGCTTTTGAACAGTGCAATTATTGACCGCTATTTTCGCATTGTAAATGGAAACACTCAAGTCAACGCTGCAGAACTGCGAATATTGCCCATTCCTCCGCTGGAAGTGATAAGAAACATTGGCGAAAAGATTCAAAAGGCTAACGTAGATACTCAAGAAAAGATCGAGAGCATAATTTTCTCGACACTTTGGGAATCTAATCTGCTCACCGAAGAATTTCCGATGATACAGGAGACAAGAATTACTATGGGAAAAATCGAACAGGCGCAGGAAATTTTGGAGACACTCGGTCTGCCATCTGCTCAACAAAATGAAGTGTCAGCATTAACCTTGTTGGCATTGGCTAAGTTATCGGAAAAAGATGCATGGAAAAATGCCGAAAACCCGATGTTACGTGTTCATGATATTCTGATTGAAGTTAAGCAAAGATATGGGCGTGAATATGCAGAAAACAGCCGCGAGACAATAAGACGCAGGGTATTACACCAATTCGAGCAAGCTGGAATAGTAATTCGAAATGCGAATGATGCAACACGTCCAACAAATAGCGGTTTGACTAATTACATGCTGTCTGATTTAGCATTGGATGCTATTCGTGCTTATGATAGTTTGAAGTGGAAGGCAAAGGTCAAGAATTTTACTGAGCAACAGGGTAAGTTGTTGGATGTTTATCTAAAAACTAGAGAACAAACAAAAATCCCATTGCAAGTTGGGGAAGGGATAATTTACAAACTATCACCTGGCAAACATAATAAGCTTGAAGTTGCGATTGTAGAAGAATTCTGTCCGCGTTTTGCGCCGGGAGCAAAACTCATTTATCTGGGCGATACCTCACAAAAGACGTTGGTATATGATGAGCCTGTTTTTGCCAAACTTGGCATTCCTCTTTCACAACACGGGAAATTCCCGGATGTGATTTTGTATGACTCGAAAAAGAAATGGCTTTTTCTGATTGAGGCTGTAACATCACATGGTCCAGTATCCCCGAAGCGTCAATTTGAACTTGAGAAGCTTTTTGAAGAGAGCAAAGCAGGAAAAGTATATGTAACCGCTTTTCTGGATTTTGCCACTTACAAAAAATATGCGAACGACATTGCTTGGGAAACTGAAGTCTGGATTGCCGAGATGCCTTCACACATGATTCACTTTAATGGGGATAAATTTTTAGGACCAAGATAGTTCGCTTGAGGAGAGGCGCAAAAGGATTTTGGGTTTAGTCCGCTGTCGTTTGAAGAGGGGATAGGTTTGGAATCAGGTGCTAGTAGTTGAATTAAACGCAGGTCAATTGTTGCAAATGTGCTTATTTAGCAAACAAGTACCAAAGCAAACTCTTCACTGCAGAGTAAATTGCAGTTGAAGAAAGCAAAACGAAAAATATTCCAACAAATATTGCCCACCCAGATTTTGCTTTTTCATAATTCCTCAAACTATTTTCTCTAATATTTGAAATTGAAAACAAAATTGCTGCACACCCTAGGACAAAGAACGGGGAAAAACAAGTCAACATTGATATTGCGTTCCACGGATTCATGTTGCCAGAGGAACAATCATAATTGTATCCGCGACTAAGAGATATTGAATATCTGGCTTGTTCTTGCGTTAGTTTTGCACTTAACCAATATCCTTTGCAATATAAAACATACCATCTTGCATTTACATCTAGGTCACTTTTTTTCAAAAAAGACCACCCCAGAGATTTTAGTTGTATATCATACTCGTTTACGATTTCGTTAAAAGGCAATGTCGTTTCAAATTTTCCGTCGACTCTAATAAGAGAAGTCCCAGCCTTATAAAAGGTCTCGTAATTGATAAGAGTTGTCTTCGCAGGATGAGTTAACTTTAGGTAATCGGTTTCAAGGTCGGCAAGAGCTTTTTTGTTCTGGAAGATAATAAATGGAATGATTACCCATAAAGTAAAAGCAAAAAGAAATAATAATAAAATTACTTTTGCTGACTTTGGATTTCTTTGGAATAGATTTGGGTATAAAGATCTTTTCATATGGCATTGAGTTTAGCATGAATCCCGTTTAAAGCGAAAATCTCAACTCTCGTTTACAATCATCCCTGTGACCCAACTTCTCATCTTCATCCTCCTCACCGTCCTCTCCTACATCGGAGTCTATTTCATTCGGCGTTATGCCGAGCGACGTCAGATTC
>Ga0137333_1000284_pt1 | contig 13915 bp, 13 predicted proteins | sample EasRivERMLT231_2_FD_102286 | JGI IMG/M metagenome (GOLD analysis project Ga0137333, IMG submission 102286) | Soil microbial communities from meander-bound floodplain in the East River, Colorado, USA - East River MetaG ERMLT231_2 | ecosystem: Environmental > Terrestrial > Soil > Floodplain ... | reverse complement strand
TACTTGACTGCTTGCGCCGTAAACCGCGTCTTCGACGGCTACGTCCACCACTGCCTCAAGCAGATACCGGACATGACTCCAGTGAAAACGCCGGAGGAAGCCGATTTGATCTTCTTCGTGTGGACGTGGCGGCCAGAGTGGGAGCCTGACCTCGACATGATCCGGCGCATTCTGATGGCCGCCCGCCCAGTGGTCGTCTTTGACTATTTGGAATGCACCAACGACGTGGAAATTGTGCTCACCAACCCGAACAATGGCGTGCGGAACCCGGCTATCCAAAAATACGCGCCCTGCGCCGCCCTTGAACCGCTCATCAAACTTTGCTTCAAGCGGGAGTACAGCGCGACCATCACACCCAAAACAACCTATCCCATCCTGCCGACCGACTTCATGTGCGACACGCAACTAAATGATGAACCGGCCAACCGCGATGAGTTCGAGCAGCGACCGCTTGATTTGTTCTTTGTCTATGGCTACAGCGCGTGTGAACGCATGTTGCTCCACGCCGAACTGCTGCGCCGCTACCATCACCCGCGCCAGATTTGCTTCACGCTCCAGCAGATCGAAAACGCGCTGAAGATGGGAACCCGCAACATCAAGGCGCTGCTGTATGTGCCGCCCGCGCTGCGCCACCCACTGGGTGACATTCTGAAGTACCAAGGCATGTCAAAGCTGAGCCTGTCGCTGCGCGGCGCTTCGTGGAAGTGTTTCCGCAACGCCGAAGCCTGCAAAAACTCGGTCATGATGCTGCAAGACTGTCGCAGTGCGTTTGCCTTCCCGTGGATCAGCGGCGTCAACTGCCTCAGCCTGCCAAACCTGCCCAAACCCAACCCCAGTCCACCGTACTGGCTCGATTTGGAAGCGGCGCTCAGCCGGATCAAAAGCGCACTGGATTCCGACCTGCACCCGGTTTATCTTGCAGGCCGGATGAACTCCGCCAACTACGTGACCAAGACGTACATTGAGAACTATTGGCTGGCGAGCCTGCGGCGCATCTGTCTCTGGCCGTGAATATCATTGTTGTCGGCAACACCCACCGCAAAGCCCTCGTCACCGACTACCTGAAGTTTCGCTTCATCCAGCACAACTGCGCGGACTACGACCTGCCGAACGGTTGGGTCGACCAGCACAAGGTGGTCTTTAACCCCACCGGCTGCTACCGCGCTTTTCGCGGTCATCAAGATGCGCTGGCCCACGTCAAAACCGTTTCGCTGGTGTTTGAGGATGATGCGGTGCCCCACACATTCAACTGGTCGGGCCTTGCGCTATCCGCGCTCAGCTACCTCGACGACTTTGACTGGATCAGCCTACATGGGCGCGAATTCGATCTAGCCGCCCTCCAGTTGGTCACCGATCTGGGCAATGGCTACAAACTGTATACACCTATCGACCACCCCGTCGGCATTAACGGCTGCTGCATGGCCTATTGGATCAAGAAAAGCACCGCCGACCGCTATCGCGAAGCTGAGTTCGACGGGATGCCCTGTGACTTGTTTCTCTGGCAGAACTTCAAGGCCGCGATCATCGACCCTTCACCGTTCCTACACGACCGCAGCCAAGGAAGTCTGATCGACGTAGGGGCACGGGAGTAGCCCTTTGAACCGCTCCGGGTCAGCGGCCTTCCACTCACGCATCTGAGCAACACGCCACGCACAAAACGTCATGAACGCCCGCTCATCAAAAAAGGGATAAAACCATTTGGCGTTGGTCGGCAGCAACTTGATGCCTCTTTCGTCCAAAGCGAGCGCATAGGCGTGGTTCAGTGCTTCAACGCTCTGCTGGGAGTACAGGCGTTCCAGCATTTCGTACCAAACCTGCTTGATGATGACATTGGGCCAGCAGATGAATTGAAAATGCAGGAACACGATCTCACCCGGCAGCCGGTAATGCTTAACTTCAAGCGGAACGCGCTCCACGTGCAGATACTTGTCGGAGTAGGCTGACTTGCCGTCGTCGCAAAAAGCCACGGTTCTCCAGTTGCCCACCCACGGACAGGGATCAGCGCGGTACTGACGAGCGTTGCGCCAGACATGCGTCCACGGCACCTGCAACGCCTCCCCCGGTGTCAAGGAATCGAGCGCCATCTGCACGTAATCTGCCGCATTGGCCGCGAACGCCTCATCGGCGTCCAGCACCAAAAAGCATTCGCCGCCAATTTCGCGCCCCGCCTCCAGCAACAGGTTCCGGTCGCGCCCCTCGTTGTGGTCAGTCAGGTGGCTTTCAATAATCCGGGTAACCCGACATTCGTTTTGTATACGATAGACGTGCTCCAGCGTGTCGTCCGGTGAATTGTCATCAAAGTAAACAATTTCATCGACGCTCCGGGCCAGCGCCCGCAAGCAATACTCGATGCGACCGCCTTCGCCTTTGGCCAAGACCAATCCAACTTTTTTCATGTGCGCTGCAACTGTAGCCCGGACAGGTAACCCACGGCTTTGAACGTGATGTAACCGTTGGCCGGAACGACCAAGGAAAACTTCACGTAGTTGCTGCCCTCCACAAAAACCGGCGTCACAACGGGGTTGTTTGACTGTGACGTAGGCAGCCCCGCGTTTACAGCCACATAGAACGTACTGGCTGTTGGAAACGTGCCCTCATTTGCATACAGGTACAGGTCGAAATTACCAGCCGGAAGATTACGGATGCGAAAGGTGTTCTCGTAAGGCACCGGCCCCAGATAACCGCCCACCCAAGTTTCCAGCATGTCGTCCCAGCTTGCGCCTGAACCCGCAGCGGAGTAGAGCGGCGCGATGCGCTCCAAGATTACCGGGCTGCGCTCGTTGGCGTAAGTCTGGAGACACAGCACAGGTGCCTCGGTGAAGCTGAAGAATTCCAGCGACGCAAAACCATAGCCGTAGCCAAACCAAAAACCGTAGACACTGGCTGAATAGTAGCAGTTGGAAGCGGCTATCGTTCCGAAATCAACAGGAGTGTATACATTCCAGTAGTCCTCGTCCGACAACCCGGTCGCCGCCAGACCGGCTTTACCGCCATTTCCGTTGAAGTCGATGTTGATGAGCAGCGGCGTGGGTGTGAGCAACTGCTTGAAGTAGCTGATCCCGCCGGTCACCGTCACGAGGATGCCCCGGCTCAAATCCCGCACGATGCGATCCGGCGCGAACCGGATCATGCCTCCCTGACCCGTCACCACGTTGCCATTTTGTGGCAGCCAGTGCTTGTTGAGCGTGAGCGGATTGATGGTCTTCTTACCCAGTTCGGCGGCCATGAACAACTGCGTGGTCAACAAGGTGCCCAGCGTGTCCCCGCGATAAACGGTTTGTCCTTGGATCACAGCCACAGTCTGCAAGCCGCTGACCAGTGTGCTGACACCGTTGCCGTGGTCGATCAGGACAACCTTGACCGCCGTGGTTTGCAGCGTCGCGTCGTTCGTCTGCCAGCGCGGTATCTCCGTGTAAATCTTGGTCACGGTGCCGGTACCCGGAGCGACCGCCGGTTCGCCCACCACCATCTCAACCGTGATGCCAGAGTTTAACCGGCCCTCGCCGGTAAATGGAAACAGTATCAGCGCCGACCGGGCAAAGGGCGGGCGCAGCTTGGCGAGCGTAATCAGGGTAGCGGTAGAAATGTTCATGCGGGGTTGACGGGCAGCGCCTCGGCCTCACCGTAAAACTGCGCCGGTTCTGGATCGACCAGATCAAAGGAGTCGGCATAGAACGTGGCGTCCACCGTAACCAATGCGTTGTCGGTGTAGGTGAGGTCGGACAGCTTGTAGGCCGCCAGCCACGCCCGCTTCATCTGCCAAGTTGAATGGATCACCATGTTCTGTTCAACCACGCTCCCTTGCAGCGATCCGTAAGCGGTCGGCGATTGTACACCGGGGGCCAGCGACGCCGGAATCTGCTGGCCTGACTGCATCAGCCCGGAGCGGCGACGCCGGTTCCGGTAAGTGATGTTGGCCAGTGTTTGCGCCCGGCGCAGGCGCTCGGCGTTCTCGGCGTCGACCTTGGCACTGTTGTCGATGAACCCCGTGGCGTCGTTACCCCGGAGCAGGAAAATGTTTACATTGAACTGGAAGTCGACCCGGAACTCGCTGTTGAGCTTGAGCCAGTTTGCCAGCGGCGAATAACCGTCGCTGCGGGTGCCCCGGCCTGCCCGCGTGACCGAGAGCCATGCGTCGAGAAATTTAATCACGTTGCTTTGGTCGTCCTCAGCCTTCGTGTCCAGAATGAACACGAGCTTGAAGGGATCAAGCGGGTCATCCCACGAAGGCATCTGAAAAGGAATGCTGTCGTGCCGGATCGGGTCAGCTTTGGTTCTTACCTCTGGCAGCGTGATCGACCGGACATACTGCGGGATGATGGGCGCAAGCTGAATCCGCGATACCGTGGCCACGTTCTTGACCGCCTGCGTGAAGTCGACCCAGTACAGGTCATTCCGTTGAGGCTCAAGGCCAAGGCCCGAATCGGCTTGTTTGCCCCACAGGTTGGTCTGATTGACCGTGGTGATGTCACGTGCCATACGCTGTAACTACCTTTAGAGATGAATTACGGCTTCACCTACGCTGGAATCGTCGAAGCGAACAAAGACCCGCTGAAGCTGGGACGGCTTAAAGTGCGCGTGCCACACGTGTACGGCTCAGAGTCCACCGGCAGCGGCTACATCGCTGTAAACGACCTGCCGTGGGCGCTTCCCGCCGGAATGCCTGCGGGCGGCTCCGCCGCTTCGGGTGGCTTCAGCCAGTTGCCGGAGCCGGGCGACAAGGTGTGGGTGCGCTTCCTTGACGGTGAGCCGGAAAAACCGATCTGGGAGTGGGGGATGCAGTCGACGGATGACGCCAAGAACCTGAAGCTCCACCGCTACGGCTTTGGCACGCCGGTTGGCACCCCTGACCGAACCATCTGGACGCGCTACTCCCACGCCATCGAGATCAATGCCGGTTCCATCATCCTGACCACCAGCCAAGGCTACCGGCTCGTGGCGACGGACGCGACGGACGCTGCCTCACAGGACGGCAACCTGACGCTCACAACCCAGAAGGGCAACATGATGATCCTCGATGACCTCGATGACACCATCAAGTTCATCGTCGTCGAGGACATGTATTTCACCATCGGCAGCGGCGTGATCGGGTTGAGCGACAGCTACGCATGGGAGACGATGACACAGGACTACTCGATCATCTGCGGACGGGAATTTAACGTCACATCAGTTGATGGCCTCACCCTGACCACGGCCTCGGACATCTTGATCGACTCCTTGGGCAATACAGAGTTTACAACCACAGGTGACTTCTTGATGGGCTTTGCCACGCTCAAGCTGGGACTGGCCGCCATCCAGCCCGCCGTACTGGGCACCCTGCTCACCACTTTTCTGAACAGCCTTGTGCTTTACCTCGACACCCACATCCATTCCAACGGAAATCTTGGCTCACCCACCGGGCCGCCCATCGTGCCGTCGACTGCCACACTCACCCCTCAGATACCCACGCTTCTTTCGACCACGGTGACGGTGCAAAACTGATTTTTGCCGTTCTTCTTGGTATGCCGATCAAGACGAATCTGAAGTCAATGACGCCCCGCCGCCAGCAGTACAAGCGGGAGATCACCCTGCTGTCCCACGGTTATTCCAATCCCACGGCATGGCCGGACGGTAAAATAACCATCTACCCGTGGGATAACGCCATCGACCAGTGGCTTATCGAAAACGTGCGCAAGCTGACCAAACAGGAACTTGTTTACGGACTGCTGAAACACTGCTCCGAACTCAACGGCGGCGCGGTGGACGATTTCGTGGCCGACGAGATCAACGTCGTGTTGCTGGTCAGCCGGGCTTTGACCACCGATGGGCTTGTTGTATACACTTCACTGTGTCCGTTCTGCGGAGTCAAAAAACAGGAAAAAATCAAGGTGCCGGAAGAACTGGAGAAGGTTGGTGAAAAGGCCGCCGACTATCCCGGCTTCGACGCCATCACACTGCCGATGGTTCAGGACGTGGTGAAGATCAGGCCGCTGCTGGTGAAGGATGAAAAACTCATCGTCACCCGCGACGACGAAAAGCGAAAACTGGTGGCGGACGCCGAACTGCGCACCATGATGCGGGTCGTATCCATCAACGAATCAAAGGCCGAAACCTTGGAGGAACTGGTCACTTGGTTCCGGGCGCTTCACGCTAAGGACGCCAAATTTTTGGAGGACGAAGGCCGTCGCCTGACGCCGCACCTGAACACCAACATCCCGCATCGCTGCGACGAGATGGACTGTGGTCGACAGTTCACCTATCCGTTGAACTTCGACATGGAGTTTTTTCGTTGACGCGGCCACAATAAGCCGCGAGGCGCGATACCGCCTCCTTTTTGAACTGGCTTGGGACAACCACGGATTAACCTTGGCGCTCAACGACATTCCAGACGACATGATCCAGCAGATCGCCCTGTGGCGGAACGAAAAAGTTGAACGCGAAAACTCGGCGATGCCCAAGGTACGATGACTGACCTCGTTTTCGACGCCAACAGCCTGTACGCCCGCTCGTGGTTTGCCGCGCAGCGCATCAGTCCTGACCCCAAGGAAGCCCTCCGGCTGGCCCTCAACACCATCCTGCTCCTGCTCAACCCGGACACGAACAAGATCGGCAGCATCTTCGACCGGACGCTGTTCGCGTGGGACAACAACCAGAACAAGGCCAAGAACCGCGATCAGAAGCCGCCGGAGTACCATGAAACAAAAGCCATGCTCAAGGAAGTGCTGGAGTTCATGTTCGGCACCGTGAACGTCGACCACCCGGACGCTGAAGGTGACGACATCGTGGCCACTGTTGTATACAACACCAAGCCCAGCGACCTAATCTACATCGTCTCCGGCGACAAAGACCTGATGCAGCTACAGGGCGGCAACTGCCAGTACTACTCGCTCAACGACAAGGCCGTCCTCTCCACGTCATTCATCGTCCACAAATTTCACGGCATCAAACGGCCCAGCCAGATCGCGCTGGAACTGGCCGTCGTGGGTGATCCCGTGGACAACATTGGCGGCATCAGCGGCTACGGGGAAGTGCGCTGCAAGAAGCTGTTCGAGGCGGTCACGCCGGAGATGAAGTTCGAGCAAGCCATGAACGCCATCGTGGCCCAGTTGCCAGAACCACGCGCAGAAGAATTTAATGAAGCGCTGCTGCGCACCTTGCTGCGCAACGACGTGCCGGGCATTCCCAGTCCGGCACCCCTCAACTTAGCGCCGCCAGCGGACGTTGAAGATTTGGGCATCCCGCAGATCGGTTACTACTACCGCCAAGTCCACCACACCTATACCGTAGAACCGTATTAGAGGTTCAAAATCGGGATCATGCCACCGGAAGCCCGGTTGGCATAGCGCGTGACCGAGAACTCAAGGAAGGCACCCCCGGAGGCATTGCCGACCATCTGCACCTGCGGATAGGCGGACGTGACCTCAAAGCCCCTGACTTCATTTGCCGAGAGCGTATTGTAAAAATCGCTGCCTGACGCGCCCAGATCAACCCATGCCGATCCGTTGAACTCCTGAAAGCGGTAGTTCATCGTGTTCACGCCGGAATTTTTGATGATGACCTGCATGTTGACCGGCCCCTGCTGCAACGTGCTCCACAGCGTGCTCTGGGTTTCGCCGACGATCTGGGAATCTGTGATGAGGATAATCATAACTTTAGAAACGTATACGCCACGTCAGCGTGGGTGAAAAATCAGATGTTTTGTTGATGCTGACCGCTCGCACCTTGCGAGCGATCAAAGCCTCGCCGCCGCTGAACAAGCCCATCTCGCTCAGGATGTAACCATTGGCGTCGTCGTTGGCCAGTGTAAACGCTACACGTACCACGAAAGGCGACAGGAAATCCACCGCGTCGATTTCCTTGGTCGTGCTGCCGTTGTTAAGTGTCACCGGAGTTTGCAGCGCCACGTCAGTCACCTTGGCCGGTGTTAGTCCCGTTCCCACGCCAAACCGTTGGACAGTGTAGTTTGAAATCGGACTGCGGAAACCAAAAGCGTAGGCCACTATCTGGCGACCTTGATCGACGAACAAGTTGGTGCCTAGCGGTACTTCGTGACGTTCCAGACCCCAACCAGTGAACTGACCGCCTGCTGGGACGATCCAGCCGTAGTCCACCGCCTGCTGCGTCGACAACTTTTTGCCGTCGGCCAGCTTGATCCCAGAGATCGTCAAAATACCCTTCGGTCTGTTCATGGCAGTAATCCAGCCTGCGCCATCTGCTTCATCATCCTCGGATCAGTCCGCGAAGGCTCTCCCTTCGGCGTGGTCTTGTCCACAACCTTGCGGAACAGCGCGTAATCCTCTGGATCGACACCTGCGGGCGGCTGCGTAGGCAATCGCTCCATAAAACGCTGCAACCGGCGCTGGCGGTGCTCGCTAATGCGCCGGATGACCTTCCGCGACACTGATTCCAAGCGCGGCGAAAATTCACACTGACATTTCGGACACTGGGCAACCTCGGCATCCTCGACCTGCTGCACCGTCGCATCGGGGCTGCCGCAGCCGGGGCAGACCATCATCTCCTGAAGGTCAAAAGACTCCGCCGGGGGAGCCTCCAAGGGTATCTCCGGCGCAGCCGGAAGCACCCGCATGACCGCAGCTTTGTAAACGTCGTAGCTCAACTTGCCAGAACCGGGTTAATCACCATGTTGTTCACGTCGACCGGGTAGTACCGGTCAATTTGCAGTGTAAACAAAAGGTTGACGTACCCGCTCTGGGTCATATCCGCATCTGAAAACCGCAGTCCTTTGATGATGCACCCTTCGAGCACGTAGGTCAGACCTTCGTCCATCGTGTTCTCGCCGGGCTGGACATTGCCCCGGATGTCCTGAACCTGACGCTGCATGTTCGGAATGATCCAACGCATGTTGCCCTTGGCCTTGACCTGTGTGGTGAGGCCAACGCCGCCCGTGCGTGGGTTGGAAACGAGCCAGTACCACTTTTCCAGCGCTTCGGCCACCTGCACACCGAACGCGTAGCGCACGGGGATTTCGACGGAGGGCGTCGGCGTGTCGCGACCAATCAGATAGTTGGTCTGCTGCATGTACTTCACTTCGATCATGTCGCGCTCGCGGGTGGGGAAGGGGAACTTCTCCAGCAGGAACTCAACGTTGTTGCGCCAGTCAATGCCCAGCGCTTGCGGAAGGATGATTGACACCTTCCACAGATCGTTGCGTTGAAGGTCAAACCCGTTCGCAGACGCAATCGCGCCGAACGTGTTGTTGAAGTTCATCTTTGACATAAGACTTAACCTAGCGTGTTAAGGACTGCGCCGCTTTCGCGGACAATCGCGTTGATGTAGATGCGTTCGGCCACGTCAGTCGGGATCAGTTCGAGATCGACGACGACCTCGCGGTTGTTGCGGGTTTCCGCCGTGTTGTTCCGGTCGTCCATGACCAGATTGTACGCTTCGATGCCGCGCTCGTTGGCAATGCGGTCAAGGAATTCCGTGAAGGCGAGCTTCAACTGGATGAGCAATTCCGCGTCATTCGGATCGAACACATACCGACGAGCCACGACTGCCATGCCGTTGACGACCCAGTTGACGAGAATGACGTTGTGAACCGCCGTGAGCTTGCTGTCGGCCCGCTGCATCGTGCGCTCGCCGTAGAGGTAGTGGCGGCCCTTGATCTTGAGGATCGGGTTCACGGAGTTGCCGTTACCGTACATCGCCTGCTTGGTGTCCTCCGACACCCGGTCAAATTGAACGCGCTGCGCCATCGGCAGGTAGCCCCGGTTTTCACCGGCAGCCGCAAACCACGGCTTGTCGACGTTGAACGTGAAGGCCATCGCCCTGAGCACACCCAGCGTCGGGGGCACCCACTTCGTCTCGGCAAACCGGTTGGTCATGATAAACCAGTTCCAGTAGACCGCGACGTTGCGGTTGTCGAGCCGTGTGCCGTCCTGCGTCGGCAGCTTGCCGTTGTGCCAGTCGACGGCTTCGCGGGCGTTGAGGCCCGCCGGAACGTCACACAAGCCCATTGCGTTGATCTTGGCGCAGGTGCGGCCAATCTGTTCCATGACCGCGACGCTGATGTTGTCCATCGGCGCGGCGAGAATGTTGATGTCCACCGTGTCGGTGTCCTCGAAGGCGCGAACACCGGACATCGTGTCGGTAACGGGGTCGAGATCGCCGATCCAGTCCGAGTCCTGCGGGTTCTCGCCGTTGTAACCAGTGGTAAACTGGCCGCCCGTGTCTTGCACGTTGCTCACGGTGATCGCCAGCCAGCCCGCATTGGTTGCGCCCAAAGGCATCGGGAGCGGGAGGCCGCTGGTGGCCACGCTGCCGAAGAACCGCGCATCCCACGGAGCGACGGTGTTGGCGGGGCACCAGTTATCGGAGAGCAGGCTGGTTTCCGCGTCGACATAAACATAGGCGCTCTGGCCGCGCTCCAAGCGCACCGTCCAGAAGTTCACCGTGTCGCTCGGATCGTCTGTGATGTTGTCGTGGGTTTCAACCAACGCCGAATCCCAGTAAACTTCGAGCTTCTTGGTGCCGCCGTCGGAGCCGGGGCGAATCTTGAGGTACAGTCCCTCGGCGCTGGCTGCGCCATTGGCCCAAGTACCCTCAGTGGCCGCCTTCATAAACAGGCAGATGACCTTGCCCGTCGGCTTGTAAAGTGCGGCAGACGTGTAGTTGTCCTGCAATGGAAGCGCCTGATAGCCGATCTGCGGAAGGTCGGTCTTCTCCAAATAAATGGTGCCGCTCGTGTCGCCGTAATTGATGAGGCTGCTCTTGACGCGAACTTCGTGCGTCGAGTCCTTGTTTGACTCCTTGATCTTGAACACATCGCCAACCGCAATCGCCGTCGCGTTGGCAGAGCAGTAAAACTGGAACTGGTTCTTGTAACCACTGATGGAACCAACCGATGTATACACTGAATCGGAGTACTGCGTCGAGTTGCTGCCGTAAGTGTAAGCGTAGAGCACGCCTTCCGCCGCGTTGGCCGCCTTGTCGTAAATGCTGTATCCAATGGTGGCCGCCGTGTACCCGGCTGCCAAGGCATCACCCGCTGAGTCGATGACAATGGTGCCGCCACCTGCGGATACCACCGAAACGTTGACCGTGGAAGCCAAACCAGTTTCCTGCACGCGCAGGAACACATCACCCGTTGTCAAAAGCGCCTGAATCCGGGGCGCATTGGACACACTGTAAAGGGTGTAGCTGTTGGCCCCGGATGCCCCGTCCGACGGAGCCAGATCGGTGTACTGATTGCCGATGCGCACCACCGTAATGGCGTCCGTAAAATCAGCGATGATGTCCACCGCATCAGCCAAAAAGTAACCGCTGCCATCCGGCGTGGTGATGTCGGTCGTGTTGTTCGTTGTATAGCTGGTCGTGATCGGCCTGCCAAACGTGTTCACGAAGTCCTTCAACGACTGAATCGGCGTCGGCGTGTTGAACGGCCCTTTTGATGCCACACCGATCAGTCCGGGCTTGAACCGGCTGGTCGAGGGCGTGAAAAAGGATTTGTCGACAATCGTCGTGTAAACCCCCGGAAAGGTTTTTGGTGTGATCGTTGCCATAATCGTTTCGCTGCTTTAACTACGCATGTGACCTCACGAAAGCACCCGGCTCCATGAGAAGCGCCACGTCAGGGTCAGCGTGTGCGTGTTGAGTTTTGTTTGAGCCTCGTCAAACACGAAAACCATCGTCGTAGCCGTGTAGGCGAAAAAGGTGTTTGGACTGTGCCCGCCAAAGCCCATCGAGCGGAGCGCCACACTGTTACCCGTACCAACTGCCAACGTTCCGGTCTTGTCGACGTAATAGTTTCCAACCACGTACGCCGCAACCGTGGCCGCGACACTCCCGGTGCCCGCCCGTGAAATGGAGGAACCGAAACTAGCCGGAGCCGTGGAGGTATCAGACACAAATACGCCGATGGTCGATGTCTGTGCCGGTTCACTTGCCTGAAGCCCGTTGTCGTAATTTTGCGACGCACCGCTGGTGGCAACTTGCGAAAGGCCGAGAAACTGAATGGCTTCCACGCCGGTCGTGTCAAGGGCAGGAGCCACCGGCCAGCCACCGATAATAGCGGTCTTTGAAAACGGGGCAGCGGGCAACAAGGTGAGTTGAAGCTCGTAGGTGACGCGAAGCTGCTGGCCAGCAGTTACAGGCACCGGAGCCGCCAGCAGGATGCGGCTGAAAATAGCCGTTGGGGTGGAGACGTGCCAGCCCACTCCGATCTCGGTGTAATTGATCGTGCCGACTTCAGCCGTGAAGTCGTAGGTGCGGCGCATCTGAAAAACATTCGAGGCCAGTGTGGTGCCGGTGTAAGGAGCACCGGTTAAATAAGTGCTGGTGCGCTTCAGTTGGGAGGTCAAACCAGTTTGATTGGTTCTGTATACAACGAAGTCTGCTGCCGGAACAGTCGCAGAGTTGATTACTTCAACGACGGTCGGGCTGGTGACGGTAATGATGGTCGCTTCTTCGCTGGTGTCCCACTTGATGACCTTACCGGCATCAGTGAGGGTATCTGTAAACACGAACGTACCGCCAACCAACGTGACCGTCGTGCCAGATTGGCTGGCCGTGGTCGGACTGCTGTCGTCGGAGGTTGGTGTAACACCAGTTCCCGCTGAACAGTAACGAAAACAATCGGCCCAATGGTCGGTAGCCACTTGATCCAAACCTTGGTTGAGGATCAGGTTTTTCTGACGTGGGTATTCCTTCACCACCTTTCCAGTAGCCGCGTCGACCACGAAGCACTGGACAAAGCCTTGCGCGATCTGATGCTGCGCTTTGATGATCTGGTTCATATTCAAGCGTACGTTCCGTTGTAAAATCCTGCGGTCATCGAACCTGCCTCGAAGTACGTCCCGCCGCTGACGATCAGCGCAACGTACGTTCCCGCCGTAAAGGCACTGCTCAAAGAGCCGCTTTCGTAATAACTACCAGCGTCAACGACCACATTTGCGTAAGTGCCCGTTCCAAACATCCAGTCGGTCGTGATGAACTCCGTTCCTGTCCCGGCGTTGATAATCGTGTCAGCGTGGGTGCCCACCGTAAACGCCTGCGACTGGCTGCCCGATTCGATCAGAGTGCCAACCGAGACACTGACCGCTGCATAGGTACCGGACTCAAAGGTCACAACCTCCGGTGACTGCTCGATGTAAACAAACAAGTCCATCGAACCGACATGGAAGGCCCACTGATTGGTGCCGCCGTCACTCAACGTGCCCGCGTCCACCATATCCGCCGTGCCCGCATAACTCCCGGCGTAGAAACCCCACGACATGCTGCCGTAGTCGGTGCCAAAGGCTTCAGCGGGTGCGGGCGGAGGCAACGCGGTGAGGGTGCCGCCACCAAAAGCCGCAGCACCGGCCATCGCCGGATAGCCGGGGAATGACAACGGGCCGGGAAAGGTGACGATGAGCGATTGAAAGATGATCTCGTGAACCTGATCGCGCTCCAAGCGTGCGTTCTGAAGCGCCGTGGAGCAGGTGCCCGGATCAGGCATGACACTCACCGTGTCGCGGTAGCTGATAACGTCGCTTCGCACGTCCTCACGCAAACTGACGGTGCCCGTAAACTCAAACGCGTCGTTCAACGCCTCCGGTGGTGCGGTGCCTTCGCGCATTATCAGATACCAGAGCGCCGGATAAATCCTGTAGTTCAGGTCGAGATCGTAACCCTCAACGACCACCGTAAAGCTCGTGCGAAACTCGATGTTCTTGTCCTGCTCCGGTTCCTCCGGCGTCATGTTCTGGATGTCGCCGTCGATATAGAGCCGGATCAACTTGTCCCCGAAACCGGGGTAGCTGACCTTGATCCACGTTTGAAGCTGGGGGCCGCCCGTGCGCCAGAACTCACGGAAAAGCTGGGACGTGAAAAACGCCTGTGTATCAGGGCGGTTGCAGAAGTGGTCGACCTGAAACCGGTAATCGAACGCCATCGGAAACCGGCTGGTGGTGACCTCCGCCAGATTGCAGCGCGTCAG
>Ga0137333_1000283_pt1 | contig 13923 bp, 11 predicted proteins | sample EasRivERMLT231_2_FD_102286 | JGI IMG/M metagenome (GOLD analysis project Ga0137333, IMG submission 102286) | Soil microbial communities from meander-bound floodplain in the East River, Colorado, USA - East River MetaG ERMLT231_2 | ecosystem: Environmental > Terrestrial > Soil > Floodplain ... | reverse complement strand
GTCTTAACGCGCTCATCGCTACATCTCCTTTTTGAATTTGATTTCAAAAAGAAAATATAGCCCGAATATCTTTATTCCGTTAGATGATTTATGGGAATCTGCGCGAAGCGCTTAGTTCAACTAGCGTTTATACGGACTGCATGGTCCCTTATATAAGATCCGTATAAAATCGCACCGTTGAAGGGCTCTATAGAATTCGATAGAAATCTGGTCTGCCATTTACCGTATTGTAGGTTTTGTATCTGTTCACACCATAATAGACACTTTTGTGTTACTTGCTGAGTTATCGCTCTACAAACTCTGCGGAACATTCATATGATGAGATACAAATCACCAGGAGTAGAGAAGAGAAAGAGCATGAATATTGTTCGCACAATGTTCGAGGCTGTTGAAAAAATGTAATAGGGGAAAAATCTATAAGATAAATAAGTGCTTTAGCGCAGAAAGGGAATAAGTTCTGTATTCATCGCACACCATTGATTTTAAGACGCATGCGATTATTAGGATTGGTACAGACGAAAGCCCGAATTGGTTTTCGTCAAACTTTCTATTGAGTTTTGGATTAGTTAATTGGGGGATCGTTGTCAACGACCAGAACTGAATTAGCAGGACATTTGCAATCGATTGCAAATTAACTGATTAAAGAATTTCTGTTAAAGTGGTCTCGCAGGGCGTCAGATTACAGCAGTTGATGATTAGCGATTACGCGAGATGGATTGTCTTGCGCGGACAAATTGTCAGGCAGAGGCATTTCTAGAGACGTGCAAGCCAATTCAGTCAATGACAAAGTCTGACTTATGCTCCCACTGCCCGTCGAAGAACGTTTGTTACGGTGTTAGTTGGTATCGCCAGATGCCTGAATCCCAACTCACCTATCCTCAAAAGAACAACCTGTCGTAACATGCACTCGCGTTGTGGTGGTGTCCATGCATCACCCCAGTTAAGGTTAAGCGCACCACAGGGCTGGCACCAATAGCGAGCAAAGCATCCTGCGCATTCTGCGAGATCATCAGTGTACAAGGGAAGCCCTTTTTCCTGCCGCAGGTAATCATCCGAAAGGATGTTGCCCAGATAGAACTCTGGATTCTTGTACAGCAGATGACAGGAGTACACATTCCCGTCAGGTCCCACAGCAAAATCCCGAGTTCCGGCAGGACAACCTCCCCCGGCAACACCGGCTCTGGCTCCCTGTAGCAACGGCAAGAGGAGATCCTTGAAATACACGTCAATGGGCGGGTTTCGCTCATTCACGAGCGAGTCGAACCACCAGTCAACGGCATCTACGTGGTAGTTACAAAGCCGCTCAAAATGAGAATCGTCGAATGGGCACAATTCCAGCGGTGCGGGGGGATACGCAGTATGAAAGATGAGCTTCTTTACCCCTAAACTGGTCGTGAAATTGAATAGGTCAACAATTGAACATTGCATATCGATATGTAGAGATGTATACACCGTTTCAATAGCTACCGGTATCTGTACCTTCAACAAGGCCTCTATGGTCTTGACGGCATGATCGAATGTGCCTGTTCCTTGCGCAGTGGGTCGCAGCATATCATGAATATTCCTAAAACCATCAATGCTCACTGTCGCGCCTATATTGTGCTCCTTGCAAAAGTCTGCCAATTCGTGCGAATGTCGAGAGGCGCCATTTGTTACAATCCCGAAACTCGGTGGTCGAGAAATAATTCCCTCCCTGACCATACAAAAAATCTCATCGACAACCGCTCGGATCGCAGGCATGTTCAGAGTGGGCTCACCCCCGAAAAACTGTACAAAATTACACGAAGCGTACTTGGAGAAAACCCGTCGAATGATATTCCTTGCTGTTTCCTCGCTCATGATCATCTTCTTGCTGGTAAAGTCCGAAAGCCTAACGTAACAGTACCCACATCTAAGGTTGCACGCCTCTGAAACGAAAAGTATAAGCTTATTGATAGGTCGTGCTTTGTGCGATTGTGCGTTCATCTGTGTTTACCACTATGTTGTGCAAAACAGTGATGCTTTTTGAGGCGAGCGAATGAGACGCATGCGACTACCCCAAAGCAGCCGCATGCGATCAACTAAACTCCGGGGGATAATCAATAATTATCCTATCGGATTGACAACGTCTGCACCCAGCACCAACGTGTTGCAACAGCAACAACAGCCTCTTCCACAGGCATCATTGGCAATCTGGGCAATATCAGCAAAAGAGGCAGTGGGATATTTATCCTTGGCCTCAAGAAGTATCTTCACGCGGGCAGTGAGGTACTCACGATCGACGCGCCCCTGTGCCTCAACCAACTCGACGGTGAAGAGGGGACTTACTCTTGCACCCTTGGGAACTGGATTTGCCATTTTACAATCTCCTATTGATGTTTCTTACTCGAGTTTCTTGTATGTCGACGCCACCTTGAACATTCTCATCAGACCAAAACATCACCTCCCTTCAATTCCGAGTGGGAGCATGGGCTCTATAACTTATGCCAACATTTCACTATAGATCCTTAACGGATCTTACAGTAATCAGGTATACGCAGTATTCAAAAAAGATGATTAAATGATAACTTCGTTAGCTACTGAAAGAAAATAGTGTTTTCCGCCGCTGGATTATGATCCAGTAATTATATATTAACATTGATGTTAGTGATTAACTTCCAGAAATCAAATGACAAATGTCATTTATTTGCCATGTAGATTGTAATTTTCGATCTGTGTTTACATTCAGCTTGATTATGTTCGCTATGAATCTTCTCTATTATGCGTATTTTCAAGTAGGGGATAATCCCTGACACAAATGCCGATATTGTTCGCACAATATACCAGCCTGTTGAAAAGCAAGTCAAAGAATTCAAGGGTATAGACTAACTGCATATTCACATCATAATTACTGTTAGACCATGCAAAGAAGGAAATCAGATAGGGGGAAGAAGAGAGCAAGCGTCGTACAATGTAGATTTTGCGACCAAATATTGCCTATGCTGATAGGAATCTACATAAGTTAGATTTGTTTCCTCAAAGCACATCAATGTTGTGAACAAGACGAGGCTTAAATTCCTTAGGGATAGCAAAGATTTAAGAACCAATCAGAATCCTGATAATGTAGAGGAGCTTCTGGCTAGTTTGCGTTTTCAACAAAGTGAAAACTTGAACTGGCGCCCATGAGGCATAGCAAATTAGATAACTACGACCGTATTTCCATTATTCCGTTTAATATCCAATTCCTCAGTTTTCCGCATCTTGCCCTGTTAGTAAAAAATCACATTGTTGATTCTTTTCTTTAGATTCTTATAATAAGTTACAGCAACTCCAAACGCTTTGGGAGATTATTTTTCGAACTTGATGCCACCATTTCTGAATATGAGAGTTGTTCAATTTGGACAAATTGGGTCTTGAAATTTGTATCAAAAGGTTGTAAAGTATTACTTAACCACAGCAAACTCGATCACCCTGATTTAGGGAGGCTATTCGTCCAAAAATCTCCAAACATACAAAACAGCTTTTTCCGACTGCTCCCGTGTAGTGATTCTGCCTGTCACGCGAGAAATTGTCATAGATTTCATAAAGACTTAGACATCGTCTTCAGAGAAGGATCAAACAATGCGCTTTAAATCCCCAGAATCGAATTTATGGACCATACTGGAAACGAGAAATACGTCATGCCCGGATTTAAGGTGTTCCGCTCGCTAATTCCGATTCCTAAACCAGACACAGCGGTTAGTACTGGAGCATCATATCAAGCAGCCAGACCCATGAAAACCGCTTTGGTAACCGCAGACCGGACGACCCAAGGCTCTCGCAAATCAGCGGAAGTAACTTCATTTCGTAAATGACAGTACCTAGCCCATAATTCGTGGGTTAGGTACAAAGTATCGCAATTTGAACGACACTCAATGCTTTTTTTCGGAAAACAGTATAGGATATAGATTGAAAATACTAACGATAGCTCCTATAATGATCCTAGAAAAACCGGTATAAAAACATTGTCTCCACAAATATTGACTGGCAGAGAGACTTCTCTGCAACATTGCTCCACGATAGTTTTTTCAGTTCACTGCCGTCAGGAGGAACGCAAAAATATGAAAGTGAAGGTTTATCACAATGGTGATGATGTTTTCATCACTTGGAAACCAGTCGGATTTATTCCTGATTGTCGTGGATTTGGGCTCTTGCGCAGGCGCAATAGTGTTGAAGAAGTCGTAAGCACATGGGTAGGTTTTGAGGGTCAAGAGCATGAAGAAGGCGAGCGTCGTGCCTCAACGAACTGGCCAATCCAGAAATATCAGTGGACTGACTACATGGCAAACCCCGGAGACAGGGTTGCATATCGGGTTCTGGCCATGGTTGGGCCCGATAAGAACAATCTCCATCCCGATCCCAAAAATTCAAGCAAATGGACAAAGGAAATCAGGCTAACACCTCAGACTGGGCAGGGTATTGAGGTTTACTTTAACCGGGGTATCATCGCGAGCCAATGGATTGCACGTCGGCTGGGCATTACCGCCGAAGATCTTCAGAGCAAAAAACTACGAAAGGCAATTGAAACTCCGGGCGACTCCTTACGCAGCTTTCTTTCGGGACCGCTTGGTGCGCGACTGTTTGAGTTGTTACACAGTGCCGCCAATCAAGAACGCGAAGTATATGCTGTATTATACGAGCTAGATGATGAAGAACTTGAATCAGCATTGGAAAAATTTGGAAAAAGAGCTCATGTCGTTCTCGCAAATGGAAGTGTTAAGACAAAAGGTAAGGATCAAAACAAAGCAGCACGTGCACGGCTTCAAAACAAAATTGACCTACACGACCGGATGATCTCGCCAAAGGCACTCGGTCATAACAAGTTCCTAGTCATCTGCGACTCTCAGAACAAACCGCGCTGGGTGTGGACAGGCAGTCAAAATTGGACCAAAACCGGGCTCTGCACGCAAGCCAACAACTCTGTGCTGATCGATAACTTCGATTTGGCGGCTGAGTATCGGGTACAATGGGATCGACTTCGAGATGCATCTGCTGAAACACCAGATGCATTAAAGACAAGCAACAGTAAATTTCGTGAGTTCAAGTCCGGAAAAACATCGGTGCGTTTATGGTTCACCCCAACCGTGGGGTTGGTGGCTCTCAAGAACGCTCGTAAGATCATTGAGGAAGCCAAACAGGGGATTCTTTTTCTGATGTTTAATCCAGGGCCAAAAGATACTCTGCTCAATGAAATCATTGAGACTGCTCAAACCGCAAAAAAGGACAAACCTCTCTATATTCGGGGCGCGATTAACCAGGATCCAAGTACTACGAAAAATCCTGTGGCGCTATTTGAAAAAAATAAGCTGGAAGATATTGACTTTGACATTAGTCTACCGGCAGCGATCGACGAACCAACAGAATGGTTCCGCAAGGAATTGCAGAAATTGCCTAGCACTTTTGCAATGATCCATAGCAAAGTTGTGTTGGTTGATCCATTTACTAAGCATCCCACCCTTATTACTGGTTCGCATAACTTGGGTCCCAAAGCCAGCAGTATTAATGACGAAAACCTTTTGATCATATACGATGCGCCCAAACTTGCCGCGGCTTATGCTGCGAATATTATGGCAATTTATAACCAATACCGTTGGAGATTTCGCAGGCATAAGCAGTCCAAAGGCAAGCGCTGGAATGGACTTCGGGATGCTGACTCTTGGCAGTATGGGTACCTCAAGGCTGGAAGCGCAGCACTGCGTGAGATCAATTTTTGGGTTGGTGAATAATTGCTAAGCATGGATAGTCATTAGAAAATTCTTCAATAGACCCTCAGTGTATTCTAAGTTGCATTGATTTGTCAGGAGGTTATCTTTATGCCACTCGACCATGGTTACGGTGTTCTCTTAGGTAGAGTTCAAGATTATTATCGCGACCCGCCAGATAACTTCGGGCGTTATTATCATGGCAACCTAATTCTTAATACGACCATGGGTTCATATCGTTGTGCAATTGATGTTGATTCCCATCAGTCTAATGTGGGAGTGGAATGGCGGACTTTTGGCTTACGAACGAGCGATCTTAGTTCTGTGGTCAATCTTAGCCTAGGTTATCACCCTCTCGCCAGTATATCTACTTCAGGTGCCTTAGACTATATTCGTAGTGGGATGTTCGCAGTCCGCGTTGGCTGTCTTCGAGCATTCCTGCGATTCATTGGTCTTGATTCTTCTATCCGTGGCACTTGGAAGCGAGGAACCTCAGTCCAAGCTTTGATGGATCTAGAACCCTTAGTCAATACAACTCGAGCCGCGGGACTCTTAGCTTTAGTATACGGAGAGCCATTTACCGACGGTCTGGGAATGCACAACATTCACCAAAATCAAGGCGATCCTGCTGGGTCACAATGGTGGGCAGAGAATGGCATTTGGCAGGATGGGTGCACTATTCTACAGCAGGATGCGGACAACTTTACAGCATTTATGAACAAATTTACCACACAGTCTTATACGACTGACTCTCAAGGTCATCCAGCTTAGTATCAACAAGTAAGCCTAAATTTATCTTAAATCAAATTTCGTTACTTGCAATTCTAACGGGTTCCACTAAATCAGAGTCATTTGAAACCAATATTGCAACCCGATGAAGAGCTTTACATCTGTCATTGACCATAAAGGCTGGAATGTTTATATCTGAACCCTTTTCTTCCGTTTTGATAACTTGGGCGGTTTGGGTTGACCTAACATATAAGTGGGCTCATACGGTCAGACAAGAGGAAAAGGGAATTAATATTTTTTTACCGTTGAGTATAATATTTCCAGAAAAACAGTTGTTGGCTGATTCAGAATCCCTACAAGAATTTATATCAAAAGGAGTTGGAGCATATGACAACGCTAGATAAAGATCCTCTAGGTACTAGGACTGGTCCTTCTTTCGGTATCACCCTAATCCCATACCTCATTCACCATATAAATCCGTTACAAGATGAGAATGCACCACCTTTGCCATCGCCCGATCAAACTGGAACACTTCAACCAACGGATGTTGACACGCTTTACCAAATCACCCTTTATCCACAAAAAAAATGGTCAATTGACAGTCAGCAAAATGATCTTGATCCAACGGTTTTCACAAACTTTATAAACTTCAAAACCCAAGAAGAACCCAGCTACTACACGGCATATTCGCAGACTTTGATGCTGTATAACGCTTTAGTCAATCAATTTGGTTCAGCCGATCAGGCAATGGACTATCTTTACACACCAAACCCCCAAACGCCTCCTCAAAACTGGGATGTGGTTAGGAACTGGGCGATAAAGGAGTTCCTCCTGCTGTTCATCATCTCTGGAAATTTTCGTGCATATGGGTGGATGAATTTCCCAGGTTGGATGGGGGGTGGGCCCTTCAATGATCCAAACCATTTACCATATCGAGGGATTAATTATGGTCACTAATACTGCTAAAGTTGTAATCGTTGGCTCGGGGGTCGCCGGTAGCCTTGTTGCCAGCACTTTGATCAATGCGGGCGTTCAGAGCATAGTTATGTTGGAGGCGGGTCCCAAGATTCCTATGCAAGACCCCAGGATGTGGTTCGACTTTATTACAACGGGTGCAAACCCATATGGCAATGTTTACGATACTCCTCAAGATTATGATTCTGCGGGGAATAATCCCTGGGCAATCGTTGGTGGCCGCCTCTTTGGACGTGGCGGGTCTACGCTACATTGGGGTGGCTGGACGCCTCGTTTTATGCCAGAAGACTTTGCGCTAGAGACAAATACTGGGCTTGGTATTGACTGGCCTTATACGTATGAAAATCTTGAGCCTTATTATTGCAAAGCAGAAGCCTATATAGGCGTAGCTGGAGTCCCACAGACAGGACAACGTGACTGGCGTAGTCAACCTTATCCAATGGCAGGTCCTGTTCTACCTTTCACAGCTAAACCCATTGTTGATGCTTTACAAGGCTTGGGTTATAGCTTTGGAAATATGCCAGTAGCTAGAAATGCTGTTGCTTATAATGGCCAGACTCAATGCCTTACCACAGGAACCTGTCATTACTGCCCAATTGGGGCACGTTTTACTGGCGATCAACCTTTGGATGCACTTGAAACGAACCCTAATATTCAAGTAATTTACAATGCTGCGGCCACCACTGTTTTGATGAGCAGCAAAACTCTAGCAGCTGGCGTGGAGTATTTAGACACGACTACAGGGGAGATCAATCAAATCTCCGCAAGCGTTATTTTTCTCTGCGCGGGTGCTTTTGAAATTCCCAAATTGCTTCAGCTATCCACTAGTCTTTATTGGCCGGCGGGCATTGGAAATGACAATGATCTGGTTGGCAGATATTTAGTTGCCAATCCTTATCTTTATTGTCGTGGTGGGGCTGCCACCAATCCTTTACTTTACCAGCAAGAGCTGAATTTTCCCAACTTGGCTTCACGCCAATGGGATACACCGGATGAACAGGCGCACGGGAAATTTCTCATGAATATGTCCTACGATGCACCGATCATAAATCCTGGCAGCTTAATGTATACAGGTCAAACTATTGATGAAATTAATCAGATGGTTACGGGCCCCTTCCAATATGAGTTACAAGGTGCAATATCACCATTGCCGAGTTATAATAATCGCGTCTCCGCAGCTTCTGGGACAACCAGGTTTGGGTTGCCACGTACCAGTTTCTTTACTCCGGATCCTATTGTGCCGCAAGATACCATTAATCTAAATGTTCAGCGGATGACACAACTATATGAAAAAATGGGTTGGACTGTTAGCGGTGGAGGGGCATATCCACAACGAGGCGACCATGCTGCATCTACTTGTCGTATGGCAACCTCAGATAGTGAAGGCGTTGTTGACCCACAAATGAGAGTATTCGGTACAGACAATCTTTTTGTTGCATCTAACGCAGTTTTGCCAACTATTGGTGCTGCCAATGTAACTCTTACATTGGTCGCCGCTGTCATGAAAGCACTCGATGAAATCTTGGCGCAAAAACCACAATGGGTATAAATTTAGGAGACTGTTATGACTGACCCGATTTCAATTTTTCTTCCTCTTAATACGTACATTAATGTCATGGGATTCACAAATGCTGTCTATCTCCAACAAGTCACGATTACGGATGAGCTTGGGAACATGCATGCAATGCAAGGTAGTGGTGAACATAATCAACCGATGGAAAATGGTACCTATGCATTCACTACTCCAGCTAGTTCCAAAAGCCCAGCAGGATTTCAAATTACAGTTTTAGTTCAAAACCAAGAAGGAGGGCAGTGGGTTCCATCCAATGTCACCAGTGGGAAAGTATCGGTGGCGTATTACAATCTAGTTTTGGTCGTTTCAGAAGATTCTACCGATGAAGACTGGAATGACGCTGTTGTACAATTTAGTTGGTGGAGCTCGCCATCATAATGGAGTTATTCCAAATAGATCTGCGGGAGCACCTAAAATAGAGAGCAAATAAAGCCGAGGAGGTAAGAGAATATTTTGGGAACGATGTTTTTGCAAAATTGTAAAAACGCAGAAGCAGCCCTGCATTGCTGGATTGCATATATGACTTAGTTCGCGGTAGTGCTATTTTCGAGTTTTTCAACCCTGTTTTCTAAGCTGTCAAACTCATCTCTCGTTGGAGCATCGTCTTCTAAATAGGCTAGGGAAGTACCGATTTTGTCAAGCCGGTCGTTTACTTTCCTAAGTCCATCACTCATTTCTTTTCGTAATTCGTCAACTTTACTGTCAACCTCTTCGACTCTTGAATTTACTTCATCAATCTTCTTGAGAAGTAAATCAAAGTTTTTTGTCGGTATTATGACGGGGGAAATGTAATGAAAATTAACGGCTGGCGTTGCCTGCTGGTGGGCGGGCGTGGAACAAGAAATGACCAACGGATCAGCCCAAGAAACTGAGCGGCACCTGCCAAGACACCGATCGTAGTCCCTACCATTTATATTATGAGATATAAATGAACAGGAGTGGAGGAGACGAAGTGGTTGAATATTGTTCGCACAATGTTCACTTTGCGATGCAGATTTACAGTCTGTTGTTAATCATCAAATCACCAATCTGTGAATCGCTAAGCGGAATCATGGGGTAATGAATTGAAAAGGAATATAATCTCAATAGCCAACTATTTCCAGCCTAATGCTAAATCATTTAGGGAATTGCGCCACCAGTAATCAATAAGCTATTAAGTACAGTTTTGAAGCTAAACACCTCGTCAGACACGGTTGCAATTGATCAACCTACGTGGAGAATGCTGAATGTCTATCAATACTTATCACAGCACTATTGAGCGGTTGACTAGAGATAAAGCTAGTCTAGAAAAAGAGCTTGCAAGAGAACGTGACAAGCTGAGCAAGCTACAGAACGAAATAGCCTCCGTGTCACGAAGTATCAGTAACTCCACCAGTGCAAGCCTGCGCCAATCGAAACAACGCCAAATTAATTCCAAACAAGATGAGATATCACGATGTCAAAAGAAAATTGCCGAGCTCGAAGGGAAAATCGCCAATAGGCTGAGTGATCTCAATCGCAATTTAGAGTCCCTTAAGAGAGCAGAAGACCAAGAGCAGCGAAAGGCTGACGGCGACGCCAAAAAACGTCGTGAACAAGAAATGAGGCACACACGAGACGTCACACGGGAACTAGAAAGACAAGCTCACCTGCATTCAACTCTACGGAACAACCGACTCATTATCGACTTAGCGCGACTTCCAACAAAAATCAAAGTCCTTTTTCTAGCATCTAATCCTCAAGATCAGACGGAACTGCGTCTTGATGAGGAAATACGGGCTATTACCGAGAAAATCCGCTCATCAGATTATCGAGATTCGGTGGAGTTGATCTCAAGATGGGCTGTCCGCCCAACAGATCTTCTGCAAGCATTGAACGAGTACAAGCCCCAAATTGTCCACTTCAGCGGTCACGGTTTACCAACCGGCGAGATCGTGCTACAGGCCGACGATGGTAGTACGAAGTTGGTAACGCAGGATGCCATGGTCGCCACAATGAGCACTATGATTGATAACATTCGGCTTGTTATCTTCAACGCATGTTTCTCGCGCGAACAAGCCGAAGCGGTAACGCAATACATCGATGCGGCTATTGGTATGAATACGGATATAGGCGACGAAGCAGCCAGAGTCTTCTCAGCACAGTTTTATTCTGCTCTCGGCTTCGGGCGTTCAGTGCAGAATGCCTTTGAACAGGCAAAAGCTTCTCTATTACTAGAGAACATACCTGAAGAGGATACCCCTGAGCTTTTCACGCGTGAGAATGTTGATCCTAATGAACTAATCCTGGTGAATCCGGCAAAGTAAAACTATCTTACTGATACCTAACTCACGCATCCAGTCAACAGGCTTTGTATGCGGCTGAAGTTCACTACTCAAGGTTGCCGTTCAAAAAAGGACGAAATGGTAAGTTAACGGAATTGAGCCTGAATACACTTGATCGCAAGTCTATTCTTTCGTTGTATTGACATCGTATTATATAATTTATATTGTGAAACAATAACAATGATTATTGTTCCATAGATAACCTTAAATGAAACAAATACTGGGGGAGCTTTTAAAAAAGTGGTGGAGTGATCTATTGCCGTCGATTCGTCAAAGAGATATTAGCTTGATGGAATATTTTGATACAAATGTAAAGAAAATAATAACGGTTGTTGGTTTTCGGAGGGTGGGAAAGACTTTCACTTTACTTGATTTTGCCCGTAAGTATGGCAAGGAAAAATGTGTTTATATAAACTTTGAGGATGAGCGCTTACCTAAAAAGACTGAAGTATTAAGCGCATTGTCGGACCTGGTAACCGAAATAAAAGGGAGGGAGCCGATTGTATTCTTGTTGGATGAGATTCAGGAAATACCGGATTGGAGTCTTTGGGCAAGACGAATAAACGAAACTACTAACCATCGGTTAATTTTATCCGGCTCATCTTCTAAACTATCTTCTCGCGAAATACCAACAGAGTTGAGAGGGCAGGCTATAACAATTCCTGTTTTCCCCCTCAGCTTTAGAGAGTTTTTGCGCTTTCGCGAAACTGATCCAGACACCGTTACTAGACCTCAACTTTTAAATCTTCTGAGAGAACATCTGACTATTGGAGGAATGCCTGAAATAGTACTAGCAGAAACAGGTTTAAGGCCACTAATACTTACTAATTATATGAATACATTTGTGGATCGTGACATTATAGAACGTTACAGGTTAAGAAACACGGAGGCCTTTTCGGACTTATTGAGGCTTCTTCCCAACACTCGAAACTTTACCTACTCCAAACTTGCAAACACCTTGAAGAGTTTGGGGCATAGCGTGGGCAAGGCAACGGTAATTCGTTATATGCAGTGGCTTGAGGGTTCTTATTTTCTCTCCCGCCTGGAGCTTTATTCTGCCAATGTCAAAACCAGAATTCAATCGGTTAAAAAGGCTTATCTTGTCGACAACTATTTTTCCACACAGTTTGGGAGTACGCAGTCGGAAAATTTAGGACACCTCATGGAGCAGTCAGTATATAACTACCTTCATATCCGCTCAGCCTGGCAACCACAGTATAAGACAGCTTACTGGAAAGATAATGTTGGTAATGAAGTTGATTTTGTTGTATCAAACAATAGAAATATTGATGAACTTATACAGGTTACATATGCCAACACATTAGCCGAAGTTTTTGAAAGAGAAGTTAAGGGATTAATAAAAGCTGCAAAACAACTCAACCTAAATTCAGGCAAATTGGTTACCTGGGAAATTGAGGACAAAATAGTAAAAAACGGGATTGAATTAACTTTCATTCCCATCTGGAAATGGTTGGGAGACCCCATTACTCAAATTTGATATCAATCAGCCTTTTAAGTGCGGATAATTGTTCCAAGAAACGCTCAATTATTTTTTCACCCCCCTTCACCTGGATGTTATTAGGTGGGGGATAATACTTATAGCGAAAATTTATGTCAGTCACAAAAGGTCGACTTTGCAATCCTATTAAGCGTCAGTCCTGAATCATCCAGTCACCAAGTCTACAAATCACGAAGGCCGAAGCGCAGGGTAATAGCTTGAAAAAGGGGGTGCAATTTATACCCCAATCAATTTTGACGTGATGCCAGTTAGGCACCCGAGAAAGTATACATATGAATAGGCAATCAGTCATCCAAGCAATCACGGAAAGGGTTGAGTCTGCCAAGCCAGTCGATTACTCTTTGTGGACAATCGGTCTGACGCACTTTCCAAATGAACGGAAAAGGCCGCGACAATGGATCGCCGATTCATTGTCTGACGCCCAAGACATCGAATCCTATTTCATAAACAAGAAGGGCATGAAGGGAGGTACTACCGAGGATCTTAATGACCACAAAACTGTCTGCGTCTATATTTTCTGACACCGAATGCCAAACAGTCAAATTGCTAGTAATTTTGGGTTAGCTGTGCCGCGTCGATTCCCAGCCAATCTGAGATATATCATTCTTCTTGTTCCAAATTCAGGAACCGTTGCAATATAGCTCAACATAGAGAGGGGGATTGTGCCTTATGGGATACTATTCATTCTTCCCCTGGTTGAGAAATAAATTCTCCTTAGTCGTACAATATCTACTTTGCGACGATAACTTAGCCTCAAAAGATGATTGTTGTTCAGAAATAATGTGTGTTTGATCCTGTTCTTTTGAACAGAAAGACCCATAATATAAAAAATTTAACAAAACGCTATGGGATTCTGTAAAGAAGTTTTCTACCATAGCGTTCATAGCTCACTAGCTTTGGAAATTCAGCTTTGAGTTGCTGGCAGACATGTTCGGTGTAATACGCTTTGAAATCCCGGTAATGCGATTGATGAAAGTAAATCAGAATCGTCATGATCTCACTGCGGAATGTGTCAATGATTTGAGACACGAATTTTGAGAATTTAGTCACTCCAACGGGGAGATTGTTTGTAGACGAAATTCGGGTAAAATAATCTCACCCCAAAACGAAACGGGAACGGCACTC
>Ga0137333_1000282_pt1 | contig 13975 bp, 17 predicted proteins | sample EasRivERMLT231_2_FD_102286 | JGI IMG/M metagenome (GOLD analysis project Ga0137333, IMG submission 102286) | Soil microbial communities from meander-bound floodplain in the East River, Colorado, USA - East River MetaG ERMLT231_2 | ecosystem: Environmental > Terrestrial > Soil > Floodplain ... | reverse complement strand
GCATCCAGCAACGCTTCATCGAAACGGTCGCGCGGCACGTTGTAGGCATAGCGCGCCGTCGTGCCCGTGAGGTTTTTGAAGAAGAAGGAAAAATTGAGGTCATCGCTCAGGTTGAACGTCGCGCCCGGCTTGAACGTGCTGAACCGGCGGACGGAATCCTCGACGCCAAGCTGTTGCAGCATTGGTATGATGGCCGGAACGAGCGATTCGCCGACGATCAATGGTGTGGCTTTTGGCTTATGCCAGATGGCCACGCGCACGCCGGCCCGGGCCAGCAGGATCGCCAGTGTGCTGGCCACCGGTCCGGCACCGAGGATGGCGACGGTGCGGATCTGATTGCCGGGCGTTGCGTTCATTTCTTCCCCAACAAGACCATGCGGAACATGCCGTGGTGCCGTCGGATTTCAAAATCCTTGAATCCCGCCTGCTGAGCCATGCCGCGCAATTCGCCGACGGTGAACGCCGCGCGACACGACTGAGGTCCGTCATGGCGGAGGATCGGACTCCGGACGATGGTGCGGGCCAGCAGTTCCATGATCCAGATCGCGCACCAGTTCCGGCGCAGATCGTTCAACACGCAACCTGCGCGGGCGATTTCTCCCATCCTTCGCAGCAGCGCCACCGAGTCCGTCGGGCTGAGATGATGCAATGTGAGTGAACACAGCACGACATCGAAACTCTCCGCGGCGTACGGAAGCGCCCGCAGGTCGTGTTGTTCGAGTCTGATCTCCGGCCAGCGCTGACATTTTTCCCGCGCCGCTTCGAGGACGACCGGGTTGCCATCCACGGCGACGACATTGATCGGAACTCCGGCTTCGCGAGCCCAGGCAACGATGGCTCGCGGAATGTCGGCACTGCCGGTCCCCAAATCGAGGATGCTGACGGTTGACTTGCTTGCTTCCACCAATTTCCGTACGTATTGCAAAACCAACTGATGCCCGCCCAGGCGGCGGTTCAGGCGTTCCAGGATCCGCAGTTCCTCGCGCAACAACTCCGGGGCCACGCCGGGCTGGTCAATCCATTCCGGCTCATCCGCGCTGAATTGTCGTTGGGGCGTCAATAGGCTCATGCTGATTGATTCGAGGCGGACTTGCGGAGCAAACCGCAGCGCGGGCAACACGAAGCCCTGCCGGGTGGCGGGCCGAGTCTTATTCCACAAGTCCATGCGCGAGCAGCCTAGTTTGCCACGACCGCAAAGGCAATCTCGCCGACCGGACCCGCAGAATCCGGCTTGGCTTCCCGGCCAGCGCCACGAAGTGCGGGTTGAGGTGGCCGGCTTTAATTTGACTATCCGCTGCTTGATTGTTAGAACGCTGCGGCGGCGGACTCTTGACCATGAAAAAAATCACGCATCCCAAATACAGCCGGATTCTGTTGAAGTTGAGCGGCGAGGCGCTGGGCGGTGAAGGCGGCCGCAGCATCAACCCCGAGGCCGTGCATAACATGGCGGAACAAATCCGCGAAGTGCGCGACCTGGGTGTCCAGGTGGTGATCGTGTTGGGCGGCGGCAATATTTTTCGCGGCCTGGCCGGCAGCGAGCGAGGTATCGAACGGGCAACGGGCGATTACATGGGCATGCTGGCCACGGTCATCAACTCGCTGGCGTTGCAGGATGCGCTGGAAAAAATTGGCGTGGCGACGCGGGTGCAGACGGCCATTACCATGGCACAGGTGGCCGAGACGTTCATTCGCCGCCGCGCGGTGCGGCATCTGGAAAAGAACAGGGTGGTCATCTTTGGTGGAGGCACGGGCAATCCATATTTTTCCACGGACACGGCCGCGGCACTGCGCGCAAACGAGATTGGCGCGGAAGTCATTTTGAAAGCCACCAAAGTGGACGGCATCTACGACAGCGATCCCAAGAAAAACCCGAAGGCCAAACGATTCTCGCAAATCACCTACCTGGAAGCGTTGCAGAAACAGCTCAAGGTGATGGACTCGACGGCTTTTTCCCTCTGCATGGATAACAAAATGCCGATCATCGTGTTCGACCTGTTCAAACCGCACAATCTCAAGCGGGTGGTGCTGGGCGAGAAAGTCGGCACGTTGGTGATTGGTTGAACGGGTTGCACGTGTCACCTGCTGGATGTGTGTGAATAAAGCCAAGCAACTGATGTAGCTCAGGTCACCAAGTGACGTACCCGATTCCGCGCAGTTGATTTTGTGGGCAAACTGGCCAAGGGTGAGTTATGACATTCGCCTCGCGCAAAGATGCGGGAAACCGGCTGGGGTGGCTGTTGCGCGATGCGGGCCTGGAGGTGGACCTTGTCCTGGGATTGCCGCGCGGAGGCGTCGTGGTTGCCGCCGAAGTCGCGCGGGTGCTGCAAAAACCGCTGGACGTGCTGGTCGTGCGCAAAATCGGACATCCCTGGTATCGCGAGTTCGCCGTCGGCGCGCTGGCCGAACCCGACGTGGTCATTCTCGACGAGGATTCCCTGAGCCGGAATCCCGTCAGCCGCGCGCAGTTGGATGGAGTGATTGCGGAAGAAACCGGGCGGTTGCAGCAATACCGGGCGGAGTTTCACCCAGGAGGGTTGCCCGGTCTGGCGGGGAAAAGTGTCGTGCTGGTGGATGATGGCCTGGCCACGGGAGCCACCATGGAGGCGGCGGTTCGGGCTGCAAAGAAACAGGACGCGCGCCGCGTCATCGTAGCCGTGCCGGTGGCCTCCACCCATGCCACCGAGCGGCTGGAAAACGTCGCCAACGACGTGAAGGCGTTGCTCGTTGATGAGGACTTCCAGGCCGTCGGCCAGTATTACGCCGAGTTTTCCCAGACCAGTGATGAAGAGGTGCTGGCTTTGTTGCAGACTTTCCCGTGAGCGGGTTGGGATGTTGGGCTTGCCGGCCGCTTGCGTAGCGGGGAAGCTCTGCCGATTTTTCCATGCCTGAACTGCCTGAAGTCGAAGTGCTCGTGCGGCACCTGCAACCTCTGATTCGGAATAAGACGATTCGAAGTGTGCGGGTGCTGCGGGCGAAGGTGCTTGGCAATACTTCGCCGGCAGAACTGAAACGAACGCTGCTCGGCGCAAGATTTGTCGGGTTGACCCGCCGCGGGAAATACCTGTGCTTCAAATTGCATGCGCGCCGACGCGCCGGGCCGGTAATTTTGGTTGGCCATCTGGGCATGACCGGGCGGATGTATCTCTCCCGACGGCGCGATGCGTTGCCCAAACACGCCGCCGTGGTGCTGGAGCTTGGCCGGGAGAATTTTGTTTTTGAAGACACGCGGTACTTTGGCCGGCTCACCTTGGATGGCCGGGCGATAACTCGACTCGGTCCCGAGCCGTTGGCTGACGGATTTTCCGTGGGTTATCTGAGCACGGCACTCGCGCGATCAACTCAAGCCATCAAGGTCAGGCTTCTCGATCAAACGCTGGTCGCCGGAATCGGAAATATTTATGCGAGCGAAGCCCTGTTCCGCGCGGGCATTTCGCCGCGACTGCCTGCGCGTGGACTAAACACGAAGCAATTGCGAAGACTGCGGCGCGCCATTCGTGAGGTATTACGCGAGGCAATCCGGTTTGGCAGCACCGTTCCGTTGCATCACGGTCATGCGGCTGACGGAGACGGACTGTTCTATTTCGGTCGCGCTGCCGGCGCGCCGGACTACTACGAGGAACGATTGCGGGTTTATGACCGGGAAGGGCAGCCTTGCGCGCGCTGTGGCGGGGCCATCCGGCGAATCGTGCAGGCGGCTCGCAGCACTTTCTATTGTCCACGATGCCAGGAGCAGACTGAGAAACGGCAAACGCGCTGATTGAGAGCAAACGCAGGCGAATCGCGGCCAAAATCAAATTGACGGTCGCAAAAGCGGTGGCTAGATTGCGCGTCCGTTTGGGTTCCAGAGTAGCTCAATGGTAGAGCACGCGGCTGTTAACCGTGTGGTTGTAGGTTCGAGTCCTACCTCTGGAGCCAATATTCAAGTCGTTGAGGTTCAACGGCAGCTTCCCAAGGTGGGCGCGAAAAAAAGGCCAATTGCCAGAAGAAGTGCCAGAAGAATTTTGGGTTTCCTGAGATTCGCAAGTACTCCGGCATAATTCGGCAGAAGGCGGCTGGAACACCCTAACGGTGTGACTCGTTCCGTTGGCATCATACACATCTATGAAGCAACGGTATTATCTCTACCGACGCCGGGGCACGTTTTACGTGCAGGATTCCCGGACCGGGAAACAACAATCGCTCGAAACCAAGGACCGTAACACGGCCCTGCGCCTGCTTGAAATCAAGCGCCAGACCGCAGCCGATCCGGCCTACCATCAATTCATCCTCAAATCGTGTCTGACTGCACAAGACCCGCTCCTATCCCGCCGAACCTGGCAGACAGTAATGGAGCAAATGCAAACCCACGGTAAGGAATCCACGAAGAAGCGGTGCGCTCGCGCCATGAGGTCCAAAGCGTTCAATCAACTCCGCGGCATCAAACTCATTGAGACGAGTGCAGAAGACTTTCTGACGATTCTCAATGGCGGGAAGGTGTCGGTTGCCCATTACCTCAAGCGGCTTCACAATCTGGCCCTAGGACTTGGCTGGCTCGCCTTCCCGGTGCTCGCACCGAGGCTCTGGCCGAAACCTCGTTACCGGCTCAAGAGAGGAATCACCCTGGCCGAGCACCAACGCATCCTGGCCGCCGAGAAGCATCCGGAGCGGAATCTATACTATCAACTGCTATGGGAAATCGGCGCTTCACAGAGCGACGCCGCTTTGCTCTCAACTGAAAACATTGACTGGCCCACCAACACGCTTTCCTACTCTCGAATGAAAACTGGAGAACAGGCGAGATTGACTATCAGCCGGAATCTGGCGCGAATACTCAACGAGCTTCCCACCGCAGGGCCACTCTTCCTCAAGCTTTCTCAAATTGGAGACAATGCCCGTTCCGCCGAATTTTACCGGCGCTGCAAACTACTGGGCATCGAAGGCGTGTCATTGCACAGCTACCGCTACGCTTGGGCGGAGCGCGCCAAGACGTGCGGCTACCCTGAACGCTTCGCTCAGGAAGCCCTCGGCCACAACAGCAAGGCTGTCCACCGCGCCTATGCGAAAAAGGCCCAGGTCGTAATCCCGGCGTTGGACGACTTTGAGGAACGGATGCCACCTGCTGCAATTGCTGGTGGCCGACTCAACGCCGTCGTGGTTCGCACGACAACCTTACAAACTCATGCGGTCGCGCCGCCGGGCTAATTATCACTCTCCATGAAACCAGACGCATCTTACATAAAACTGCAAACGAAACTGCGGACCTGGATCAAACAGGGTAAGCCACTCCGCGAAAGGATCAAACTGGAAAGGGAATTGGAAAAGAGATTCGTCGCCGCATGGGGATTTACCTCGGACCGGCATAGACTGGCCAGATCAATCGGCCGGTTGATATGGATCAATTTCATTCCAGGTTTTGACCACTGCGACTTTTACGCAGGTGCGAATGGCGAACGTGTCATCATTTCCCAAACATACGTCGAGTTTCCTCCTCAACTCAGGGCCAGCCTTACACTGGAAAATGGCCTGGCTCCGGAAATAATCGTCGCGACTGAATGGGCTTTCTACAATCCAGGAAATGCCGACCTGAGAATCCTGAAGTTCCCTTGCAGCTATGAGAAGGCTTTGGAAGAATCCAAGCTGCGCAACAGTCGCCTGTCGGAAATCCAAGGCGAGACGGAGCTGAAACGGAACGAGCATTACTGAGCCATCACGTGAGCGAGTTATTTTGGTGAATATTCTAACTGAGCCGCAGATGATTGATTGCGCTGGCAAATTGCACCAATTGATTTCGGGCTTTGGTGGCTGCAAACATATCAGCCGGAGTGGATAACTCGATCCCGTTTGGCTGTACGGACCCATTTGAGGGCGTCATTTCAAATCTTGTGTGCCACGTGACACTCTCCACGGGGAACAATGTTTGATTGTACCGCGCAAATTAAGTTTCCATCTCTGTCCCATCCTAGCGCTGCCAACATCGCCGGCGCGTAAACCGGAAATTGACACAAAATAAACGCAGCCAGCTTCCGCCGTGTGCGACCGCCACGACCCTGGCCGAATCGTTGCCCCTTCAAAGGTGGTGTGTTATTTAACACCCGGGTCACGTGTGAACGTTCCGACCTTACCGCCTCAGCCAGCATGCTCACGGTGTAAGGCCGGCCCTTGGCGTCGCGGCAGAACGCGAGCAAGTCGTGAAAATCCTTGTTGATAATCTTTCCGGACTTCATTTCTCGCTCGCTCCAGCTTTCGACACGGCTATGAATGCCTCGGTGATTGTCTGCTTCGCCTGTTTAGAGTGTTGTTATGGTGTCGAGAATTCCAAAAGTCCCTTGTGAGTCACGTGGAGTAATCATCAAAGGCTCGACATGGCCTCGCCCGTTGCTCCAGAACGAGCGCATTGATCGGAGTTTCTCCGTTTTCTACAGTTCTTGGATCGCCAGTGATCCATCACCGCCCTGGTCGCGCGATCGAGCCTGCGCGTATCGCTATAAAGTTCTAAAACATCCGCGTTCGAAAAGTATTTTTGGGCATTGCGAGTCGGAGATCCTAATGGTTTGAGAAAGCTCTTCTCGACAAGGATCGGAATGTCGTGGGCTTGAAAACCCAGGAGCCAAGCAGCCTCCGAGGCATCCAGCCGGGCGGGAAAATTGCGCAGGTTGAGAAACTGTTGACGCTCCGGGCTTGCGGAATTGGTCTTGATTTTGGAGGGCATTAGGCGCGGTAAAAAATAAAGTTCTACTGCGCCTCCTTGAAGCGAGATTCTGCACGGCACCTCGCTCTGGTCAATATGTTTTTCGAGTTTTTTGGATTTTCAAAATGCAGCAGCGATCAAAGGTGGTTCGCACGTCCGCTGTTGATCACCCGTCACCACCGGGCAGTTGCACGCATCCACCAAAGGTGAGAAGTCGAAGGAATTTCCCGAAGTAGAATTGAGCCATGAAACAGAACGCGTGTTCGCGTGGTTGCGCAGCCAATGTCCGTTCAACCCCGACTTTGAGAAACACTTGGTTGGTTACGCGAAGTTGGCCGGAATGTGGTAGGCCGCACCCTCTTCACCTCAACCGGCGAGAGGGCAGGGTGCGGCGTCGGAGTTTTCGCGCGTGCTCTGATCCGCCCCAACTTTCGCTGACCCGCCTGCATTGCCAGCCGGATTCGAAACTCGATCGCACTCTCCCAACGTCGGGCCGCATTGGCCACTTCGCGATCCTGACTGCGTTTGGCGCTGCGCATGAATTGCATCAAGGCGGCCAGGAAGTCCTTTTCGCCGCTTGGCAGCTCCACCGGCCCTTCCTCTTTCGGGGCTGGATTCATCTCACTCATAACCTGACCAGTCTGGCCATGCGCCTTTGACAAAACCTGTCCAACCCGTAGCTCTACGTACCAAAACTTATTCACAATCCACCTCCGCATTTTGCCTTCGCGCTTTGCGCCTCCCCCCAACAGAAATCGCGTAGCGCACCTCGCTTTACGCGACCGACCTTTCCAGCCTTGAATATCGCCTTGGCGTCGCTCCTACGGCTCGCTAAACTTAGCCTCGCCTGGCCAGCCTTATGAAAGACGCGCACAGCCCGTCTGAAAACGAAATTATTTCCGAAGCTCTGCGGTTGCAATCTCCCGAGGAGCGCACCACTTATGTCGAGCAAGCCTGTGGCCAGGACGCCCGGCTTCGCCAGCGGATCCTCGAAGCGATTTCCAGAGCCTTGGAGAGGGATGGACCAGCAACAGCCACCGCGGCGCAATCGCCACAGGAAACCATACGGCTCTCACTTCCTGACGACCCGCCTGGCGAAAAACCGGGCGACCACATCGGCCGCTACAAGCTCATTGAGGTCATAGGTGAAGGTGGAATGGGCCGAGTCTGGGCCGCCGAGCAGACCGAACCTCTTCGCCGGCAAGTGGCCCTCAAAGTTGTCAAGCTTGGGTTGGACACCAAGCAAGTCATCGCACGATTCGAAGCGGAGCGGCAAGCCCTTGCCTTGATGGATCATCCCAACATCGCCAAGGTTTTGGACGCCGGAGCGACCATGACCGGCCGACCCTTCTTTGTGATGGAGTTGGTGCGTGGCCTTCCCATCACAGACTACTGCGACAAGCACAATCTTACGCCGAGGGACCGACTCCAGCTTTTCGTCAGCGTTTGCACGGCCCTTCACCACGCGCATGGGAAGGGCATCATTCACCGCGATATCAAACCCTCGAACATCCTCGTCACTTTGCAGGATGGACTGCCTGTGCCGAAAATCATCGACTTTGGCATTGCCAAGGCCACCGCCGGCCAGCGCCTGACCGATAAAACGCTCCACACCGCAATGTCGGAGTTTATCGGCACGCCCGCTTACATGAGCCCGGAACAGGCTGAAATGAGTCCTTTGAGCATCGACACCCGCAGCGATATTTACAGCCTTGGAGTGCTCCTGTACGAGCTTATGACTGGCACTACGCCATTCGACGCGCGCCAACTGCTTCAGGCTGGCATCGAAGCCATCCGCCGAATTATTCGGGAACAGGACCCACCGCGTCCCTCCACTAAACTGAGCCTCTTGGACGTCAACAGGCAGACCACCATTGCCAGGCACCGCCAAACCCAGCCACCTGACCTTATTCGCCTGGTGCGCGGGGACCTCGACTGGGTCATCCTCAAGACCCTGGAGAAGGACCGCACGAGGCGCTACGAGACAGCCCAATCGCTGGCCGACGACGTTAGCCGCTTCCTTAACAACGAGACGATCCTCGCGCGCCCCCCAAGCACTCTCCATCGATTCGGGAAATTCGCCCGGCGCCACAAGTCCACGCTCGCCTCCAGTTCTGTCATCACCATTCTGGTCCTCGCACTGCTGGTCAGTGCCGCCTACCGAAGCAATTACGGAAACATTTTGATCACAAGTGAGCCCTCAGGCGCCGCCATCTGGGAAAGCGATCAAATGATTGGTACGACTCCTTGTCGGGCCAACAACATCCGAGCCGGCAAATTAGAGTATCGGGTGCAGCTCGAAGGATACGAGCCTTGTCCGTTCACTCTCGAAGTGGGGGCGAAGGTCACCACAGAATGGAAAGCCGTACTGCGAAAACCTGGCAGCCCTCTGACTGTGGACCCTGAGTTATCAGAATTTGATGCAAGAATTCTTATGCTACAGGGCACGGTGGAGATCATGCGAGCTGGCGCACCCACTTGGGTTCTTTCCCAAAACAATCAGGTGCTTCGCCCGGGTGATCGCATACGAACGGGTCCAAACACCAGAGTAACCCTCAAATGGTCTGACCAAAGCGTGGTAACTTTTGGCCCATCGACGGAAGTGGAGGTGTTGAGAGGTCGAAAGGAAATAAAGGTGATCACCCGGCATGGCACGGTGGGCATCAGAGGTTGATCCACTGGGGCGATTGGAGACGGCCAATGCCAGTTGCGTGCGTGGATGTTCCTTGAAGTCCTCAAATCCTACGAAGGTAAAACCAACCTCACCATCGAGGTCAACGAACGCGGCCTCCACGTCGAATGCTACAGCTTTCCCGTCGAGTCGTTCTCTCGCCAAACCACGCCGCCGGCCAGCTTTCAGGTTTTCCCGGTCACGGATCTGTATGTACTCGGCAAACCCAAGACACCATGAAAATTTCTCACCTACTCGAATACTCCCGCCGTCGCGACGCCGAACTCATCAACCGGTCCGTTTCTTCCGATTACCTTCCCCATTCACCGCGCGCAAGCCGTCTGTATAATATCCAGCGTGCAGCCTTCAGACGCGCCTCCTGTGCCGCTGCACTTAAGACTCAGGCGGTTGATGTCGTGAATCGTGACGCGTTGGGGAGAAGCCCACGCGGTTATCGTTGCCTTCCGGTTCCCGAAGTGGTCCGCACCCGTCAGTGTCGCAACACAATTGCGCGATCCCCGCAGCACTACCGTAACGGTGCATAGCCCCGGCGCATTCGTCCGCCCGGGCGCAGTCCAGACCAATGTCTCGTCCGAACCGCATGGCAAGCTTGCGCTGAAGAGCGATGTCGTATTGGTCTGCGATGGATACGCCTGCTGCGACCCGCGCGAACAGTCAATCTCGTCAATCGTGTAGGAGCACCCACCTTCATGTGGATGGGTGAAATCCCCGCAAAGCAGCCATACCTCCGTGACATTCTGCAAAGTCACCGTTACGTCATTCGTGCCTGTGGACCGCGTGGTAGTCCGTTTGGAAATTGCCCAATTCGGCTGGTTGGTGACCATGGGAAAATCATTCGTGATTCCTGCGCCCCAAAACATATCGTTGGATCTAACCAGGAATCCCCACTGCGATCGCTCGCCTTCATATTCCAGGCGTGCCCGGCAATGCTCCGTGCCCCGATACGTGATGGTGATGTTGCATCCGCGTTTCAGGTCATAGGCCCGCCAAATACCTTGCCGATGCGCAGGCTGATTGAGTTCACCATAAGCACATGCCACCGTGCCTGAACCCAGATTGTTCACCGACGTCACATCGCGCTCGGACACGGATTCGCACCCCGTGCCAAAAACCAGCGCGACCAGCAGGCCAGAAATGAAGTGAGCACGGCTCATTGCGGACAATCAATTTGCACAATCTCGCAAGTGCACGGATGCGTTCCCGTCTCGCCACGATTTCCGCAGCGGAAGAAAATACTGCGCACATTGACAAGCGTCAGGAGGTCACCCACCCACGGCGTGGCGAACCTCACGGTCCTTCCGCTGGAATCCTCACACTCGACGATGCCGCGACAGTCTTTGTCTCCGCCTCTGATGCGCACAGTCACATGACAGCCTTCGTCCCATTGTCCAATCGGAGCGACCCATATCGCGCGCTCCAGCTCCCCGCAGGTGGCAGTGGCATTCGCTAGATTGGCGGCGTTGACGCGGACCGTTTCGATCTGATCAGCGTCCAGCGAGCAATTGACGCGGTCAATCGTGTAGAAACATCCGCTGGGATGACGCTCCCCGTTTTGGTCACCGCAAGTCAGCCAGACTGTCTGCACATCACGCAACCGCACTGTCCGGCCCTCCGGTCCGGCCGGCTCGGTGGCCTGGCCCGGCGTAAGCCGCAACGGATCGTGTTTTCCCTGCCCGGTCGCGTGTGTCGGGGAAATGGTGAGCAGACGCGCCTGGCACGTCTCAGTCCCGCGATAGGTCACCGCCACATCGCAACCCTTCGACAGGCTGGAGCTTTCCCAGATGACTTGCCGCCAGTGGCAATCCACTGTTCCTCGCTGCAATACCGGCACCGTGGTGACGTGACGAACAACAGTTGTTCCGCAGCCTGCAGAAACGACACAAGCCAGGGCAACGACTCCAACCTTCAACACGGCGTTGAGAGACATGGGAACGAAGGGTCACTGATGGTTCGCAAATGGTCTATACCAGGTCAAATTGAAAAATCTCCCGATCAGTGCGGGCGTATAACTGAATTGGCTGATGAATTCAGGAACGCGGACAATTCAAAAGTCCCGGTAAAATTCACTGAACCTCTTCAGCCATCTTTTTTCCCCGTGTGCATCCGTGTCAGCCATGCCATCGTCCCTGCATGAGCGAGCCGCTGGAAACGCCCGACGATCATCGCGGAGGCGGATTCACCACGCTGGCCTGGGTGTTGGTGTTCCTCGTGTTGCTTTACCCACTGAGCGTCGGCCCCGCCGTGAGACTCTCCGGCGGCAGACTGGCACCGACCCTCGACGCTTTTTACTCCCCTTTGGAATACCTTTATGACCATGTCTCTCCAGTCCACGATTTCTACGAATGGTATTTCCGCGTCTGGGGAGTGAAATAATGGCCGTTGATTTCCCTGCGTGCTTGCGAGGCTTCGCCTTTTCCTACGCACGCCAGTTCGAGGCTCTTCACGTTTCCGGATTTCCCTCCGCACCCGATCCATGCAATCCTTCCTGCATGAGCGAGGCCGACGAAACGCCCACCGCCGACGCGCGCCGTGGAGGCTTCGGCGTGTTCGCTTGGGTGGCGATGGTGCTCGTCGTCTATGTGCTCAGCTCCGGCCCGGTAGCCAAACTCATCGAACTCAAATACCTGCCCAGCGACCCTTTCGTGGCCTTCTACTCGCCTGTGATCTGGCTGGCTGAGAATTTTGAGCCCGCTGCGGATTTTCTTTATTGGTACCTGGGCCACCTCTGGCGTGTTCGTTTCTGAGATCCTCCCCGCATGAGCAAACCGCAGCAAAAGCCCGCCGACAAACCGCGCCGCAGCGGTTGCGGCACGCTCGTCTGGGTGACTGGGTCGTTCCTGGTGTTTTATGTGCTCAGCACTGGCCCAATTGCAAAACTCGTTGAGATCGGCATGATCAGCGGCAGTGCCACGCGACGCGTTTACGCGCCTTTGACCTGGCTCGGCGACAACTTCCCTCCCGCGGAGTCCTTCTTCGACTGGTATTTGGAAGATGTGTGGAAGACCAGCAGGGAGAAAACCATCATAATCTTAATCCCCGCTCTCACCGCGTGAGACGAAGTCCTTAACGCGGACGCTCCCCCATCAACCGCACCTTAATGCAACACGCTATCCCTCGCTCCCATTGGCAAGGCGCATCAGCGCGAACCTCCGCACAGCCTCGCGCTTCCGACCGCCGCATAAAATTAGGCTGCTGATTTGGGAACGGTGGGGTACTGAAAAGTATCGGAAGAGGTCGCCACCAATACGGGAACGCCTCGCTCCTCAATGTGTTGAATATGATCGATAAACTCCTTGTAGTTATCCAATGCCGCGGGAGATTTCCGGTTGAGAGGGCAGTTTGTGAGGATCAAGTCGATGTGTTTAGGATCAATAGATGCGTACCGATAGCCCGCTCTGCCTGGCCCTGACTGCAATTTGGAATTGTCAACGCACACCACTCGCAACGAACTACGGTCCATGAACAAGTTTTTTACGCTGCTTTCTTCTTGGGAGTCGCTGCAAACCTCGAACCGGTCTAGGTCTACCCTCGTGGCGCCTAGGATGCACATTCCAAATTGGAGAATCGAAACGGAACGCAGAAATATGTCAGCCATAGCTCCCGCGATGGTGGGTGTACGAAACATCTGTTGACCACCCACAATGATTGTCTTTACCCACACGTCGGAAGGGCCGAGAACCTCAAAAATGCGACGCGAATTGGTACAAACTGTTAACGAGCACAATCGCGACCCAAGAAGTGGAATGTGAGTTTTCCGTAGAAATCTGGAGAGGCAAATGTTAGTAGTGCCCGAGTCTATCGCGACCAGTCGGCTCGTTTCTGCCCAGAAATTCTTTAAGCAACGTTTCAATGATTCGTGCTGACGTCCTAGCGAAGCACTGGACCGCGCGAGAAGTTTCATTATCTCATTTGCTGGTGACAGCGCGAATCCACGTCCAGTAGCGACCGGCTGATCGCACTTCTTTAGAACCTTCTCGATCTCGGCCTTCATTTTGGAATCCTTAAGAACGCGCTCGAACATCTCATCGAGTGCCTTCCGCGCGCTCGGTTCCTGCATCCACGCCGGCAGGCGGCTGCTGTCGGTGTCCACCTGAACCCCGCAAATGAGGCTCGCAGCCAGTTTGGCGACCAACCCCTTCTCGTCGACGTTAATCGTCTCTCGAACCGTGTCGTCATCCGTGTGAGGGCCTTCCAGAAACACGATTTCTTTCTCGGCGGGATTATTCCGACACACTTGAAGTTTGAGAAGACAACCGACTTCCGCAAACTGCTGAATATCCCGCATGGCAGTGTCTTCATCATATTTTACACCCAAGTACTCCCGTACCATCGGAATCGGCAGCGGATGGTTATCAAGCACGACATGTCGAAAGATCAGTTGGCGGCGGAGATGGACGTTTTCTTTCATAGCGTGTGAGTACTGGAACTCGGTTGCGCGTAGCAGCGAGTTCGAATGGTCTTAGGGTCGGCGGAAACCTTTGCAAGGAGATGCTGACGAAGCGAGAAAAACTTTTTCTATTGACAACAATAAAGACGGTAAATCAATGGGGTGTTCACCTCATCCTTGCCCAAAAAAGCCGGTTCTGTGTAACCCTTGGGCCAAATGCCACCCTCAT
>Ga0137333_1000281_pt1 | contig 13998 bp, 15 predicted proteins | sample EasRivERMLT231_2_FD_102286 | JGI IMG/M metagenome (GOLD analysis project Ga0137333, IMG submission 102286) | Soil microbial communities from meander-bound floodplain in the East River, Colorado, USA - East River MetaG ERMLT231_2 | ecosystem: Environmental > Terrestrial > Soil > Floodplain ... | reverse complement strand
TTCCGGTGGACATTTACGTGGCGGGCTGTCCACCGCGGCCCGAGGCGCTGCTCGATGCATTGATGAAACTTCAAAACAAGATTCAGCGTGAACCGCTGCTGGCAACGCTGAAGAAACCCGGCCCGGCGCTGGCCAAAGCCTGATTTCTTCGGAGTGAACGCCACAGACCTCGCCAATAAACTTCGCGAAAAGTATGGTGAACTTCTCTCCGGGCCGACGGAGTTTCGTGGCGAACTCACGCTGAACGTTGCCGACGCCGGGCGCATCGTCGAAGTCTGCGCGTTTGCGAAGCAGAAACTGGGTTTCGATTTCCTCGTGGACATTTCCAGCGTGGACAATTACGGCGACGACCCGCGCTGGACGTTGGTTTACGAGCTGTATGGCATCGCGCACGGCCAATACCTGCGGCTCAAGTCAAACGTGAGCGAGGAGAAGTCCGAACTGCCGACGGTCACCGGCGTGTGGCGGACAGCGGATTGGCACGAGCGAGAGATTTACGACATGATGGGCATCCGCTTTCGCGGTCATCCGGACCTGCGCCGCATCATCATGTGGGAAGGCTATCCATACTTTCCGTTGCGCAAAGATTTTCCGCTCGGCGGCAAGCCCAGCGAATTGCCGGACGTGGCGTTTAGCAAGACCGCGCCGATTGAGGGCGGGCCGTTCGTCACGGCGCCGGGTGGCAGAGATGCCATCGAGCGCGAGCCGCGCGTCAAAGATCTAGGTGATTAAGAATGGCAGAGGCAAATCCATTCCCAAAATTGCGTGCGATCGCCGTTCTTATAGACGGTGACAACGCTCAACCTTCGTTGCTCGACGAAATTCTTGCGGAGATAAGCAAGTATGGGCGCACCACGATTCGACGAATCTATGGAGATTGGACAAGCCCGAACATGAACGGTTGGAAGGATGTTCTCCAAGAGAACGCCATCCAGCCGATTCAACAGTTTCGCCACACTGTCGGGAAAAATGCAACCGACAGTGCCATGATCATTGAAGCAATGGATATTCTGCATTCGGGGGTGGCCGATGGTTTCTGTGTGGTGTCTAGTGATAGTGATTACACTCGACTGGCAACTCGCATCAGGGAAAAAGGGTTGTTCGTGATGGGTATCGGCCGTCAGGCGACCGCAAAGGCCTTCAGGAATGCTTGTGATGTTTTCGTGTTCACTGAGAATCTGATTCCTCAGGAAGAGAATCCGACTCCTCAGGAGGAAAAGCCTAAACAGAAGCCTGCGCAGTCACCTGCTCCAACGAGAATTTTGTCAGTTATGAAGGCGCTTCCGCTGCTGCGAAAGGCTCTCGAAAACTGCGCGCAAGAGGATGGTTGGGCAACGCTGAGTTCGGTTGGAAGCACCATGCGGGGCTTGGACTCAAGTTTTGATCACCGGACTTATGGTTGTCCGAACCTCAGAACGCTTATCGGCAAGTTTTCTAGTCTTCTCGAAATTCGCGAAGAGAAGACCAACGGCGGAAACACGGTCGCTTTTGTCCGGTACAAATGAATACGACCCAAGAAATCGAAATTCGCGATTCCGCTGCACAGGCCGCAACGGCGGCGAGGGCTTTGCCGCGACCGAACGACGAGGATTTGCAGGACATGCAGGGCGAAAAGATGGTCCTCAACATGGGACCGTCGCACCCGTCCACGCATGGCGTGCTGCGCATCGTGCTTGAACTCGACGGCGAGATCATCACCAAGGCCGTCCCGGACATCGGCTATCTCCATCGCGGCGATGAGAAGATCGCCGAGAACATGACGTGGACGCAGTTCATCCCGTACACAGATCGGCTGGATTACCTCGCGCCCATGGCGAACAACGTCGCCTACGCGCTCGCGGTGGAAAAACTCCTCGGCATCCACGACAAACTCCCACCGCGCTGCCAATACATCCGCGTCATCTGCGCGGAACTGGCCCGCATTTCGTCGCATCTGCTCGGTGTCGGCTGTTTCGCGATGGACGTGGGAGCGATGACAGTTTTCCTCCTGACGTTCACGGAGCGTGAGAAGATTTACAACCTCTGCGAGTCCCTCACCGGCGCGCGGTTCACGACCAGTTACACGCGCATCGGCGGCGTTTCGCGCGACACCCCGCCCGGTTGGTGTGAGGCCGTGCGCAAGTTCCTCAAAGAGGTCGTCGTAAACATCGCCGAGGTGGAGACGTTACTCACCCGCAACAAAATCTGGGTGGACCGCACGCGCGACGTGGGCGTGATCTCGAAAGAGACGGCAATTGATTACGGCCTCACCGGACCGAACCTGCGCGGCTGCGGCGTGGATTACGATCTCCGCAAAGCCCAACCGTATCTCTGCTACAAGGATCTGAAATTCGACGTGGTGCTTGGTTCCGTGGGCGATTGCTACGACCGTTATCTCGTGCGCATGGAGGAAATGCGCCAGAGCGTGCGCATCATTCATCAGTGCCTCGACAAAATCCCCGGTGGCTTGGAGAACAAATCGAAAGAGCCGGTGAACGTGGCCGATGGCAAAATCGTTTTGCCGCCCAAGAACAAGGTGATGTCGAGCATGGAGGAGTTGATTCACCAGATCATGCTCGTGACGCAGGGCATGAACTGCCCGCCTGGAGAAGTTTATATCGGCCACGAAAATCCCAAGGGCGAACTTGGCAATAACATCAACAGCCGTGGCGGCGGCACGCCGTATCGGATGAAAATCCGCGCGCCGTCGTTCTGCAACCTGAGCATCCTGTCGCACCTGCTGCCGGGCCACATGATGAGCGACACCACGGCCATCCTCGGCTCGTTCGATTTCGTGATGGGGGAGTGTGACCGATGAACGGCAAAAACACATTTTCCGAAGCATTGGCTACGCCTGAACAAGTCCTCGCGATTTTTCAGGACTGGCAGCGGTTGGAATGGGGAAGCACCCTCGATGCAAAGCAAATCCTATCCTTCGATACAACCGTCAAAGATTGGCGGGATGATTGCGAGCTTCAGGGCTGGCAGCAGCTAGCTGAAGCGTTGAATAAATTCTTCAGCACAGCTTTCTCCAACGACGAGTGGCGGGCCGTGATGAAGCCAGAAAAGCAAAAAACTTTGCGAGATGTTTGTTTGCTTGTCGCAAGCCGCGCGAGCTTGCCCAAGGTTGGTGAGTTGAAAGTTTTCGGGAAGCCCTGCAAGACAGCTTCCGCTTTCTTCGCTCTGCGATCTTATTTGCAGCTCGCCGGACTCGACGTCGCACGGCTTCGCCCTTCGACGAAGCTCGACAGTTGCTTGCGGTTACACTCTCAGGCTGTGATTGAGGTAATCACCAAACTTGCTCCTGGAAAAATGCCGCTGATGAAAACGAAGTTTAATTTGGGGCATCGGCTCAGTGGGTGGGCTTGCTTGACAGGATTACTCACTTTGGTTGCCGGTGGAATTTTGGAAAGACCAGAATGGACAGTCGCTGGCTGTTTGATTTTGCTCTTTGCCTTTATCGCGGTTACCGTGTTTTCAAATCTTCCCCCTGCCGTGGTCCGCTTGGAAGGATTAGAAACATTTGGCGATTTGAGTCGCTGGATTGCAGCAGGGAGCATCGGAACGAAAGGCATTCACCGATGAGCTTTTCCGTTCCAGCCAACTTGGAAACCGAGATTGACGAGCTGATCACGCATTATCCCGTGAAGCGCAGCGCGTCGCTCATGCTGCTGCACGCCATCCAGGAACACTTTGGCTGGATTTCGCAGGAAGCGGTCGAGTGGACGGCGAAGAAGCTCGGCTTGCAACCGATCAACGTCCACGAACTCGTGACGTTCTATCCGATGTTCCGGCAAGCGCCCGTCGGTAAACATCAGATCAAGGTCTGCCGCACCTTGAGCTGCGCGCTCGGCGGCTCGCACAAACTGCACGAACACTTTTGCACCAAGCTCGGCCTCGACGCCCACGCGCACGGCCCGCAAACGACGAAGGACGGCAAGTTCACGGTCGAGTTCGTCGAATGTCTCGCCAGTTGCGGCACTGCGCCCGTGATGATGTGCAACGAGGATTTTTACGAAGGCGTCAGCCACGCGAAGGCGGATGAAATCATGGGATGCTGCAAATGAATTGGCTGCCCGACATGGATTTGAACCATGACAAACAGATCCAGAGTCTGCTGTGCTACCGTTACACCATCGGGCAAGCCGGAGCGTTGGATAGGCTAATCGCTTTCCCCGTCCAGTCAAGCCGCCAGACCACAGTCCCGCGGGGACGGGAGACAGTAGCCCACAGCTTCAACCATGGGTTGGCTTCGCACAAAAATCACAAGCCCTGCAGGGCCGAAAGGAATATTGGAATGAATTTCTGCCGTCCCTACGGGACTCGGTTTGGTTCCAACTTTTACCCACGGTTGAAACCGTGGGCTATTTTCAGATGCCTTTCCGGGGCATCCCTCATCACGCATCACGCATCACGTTCTTGACTATGCCGTCCGAATACAAACTCGTCCTCAAATACGCCGATCAGCCGGGTTACACACCCGACCTCAAATGTTATTTGAAGCACGGCGGCTGCGAGGTGCTCAAGAAGGCGCTGGCGATGCGGCCGCTGGATTTGCCCGACGGCAAAAAGAAATCACCGCCGGAACAAATCCGGGAGGATGTCATGAAGTCCGGCTTGCGCGGCCGCGGTGGCGCAGGTTTCTCGTGCGGACTCAAGTGGAGCTTCGTGGATCGCCGAAGCGGCAAACCAATTTATCTCATCTGCAACGCCGACGAATCCGAGCCGGGCACGTTCAAGGATCGCCAGATCATTCACAAGGACCCGCACCAGCTCATCGAGGGCATGATCCTCTCATGCTTCGCGAATGACGTGAAGCTTGCCTACATCTACATCCGCGGCGAAATGCCCGAAGGCGCGCGCATCCTGAACCGCGCCATCAAAGAGGCGAAGGCGAAGAATTTCCTCGGCAAAAACATCCTCGGCAGCGGCTACGATCTGGAGATTTACGTTCATCGCGGCGCGGGCGCTTACATTTGCGGCGAGGAGACCGGCCTCATCGAATCGCTCGAGGGCAAGCGTCCTTATCCGCGCATCAAGCCGCCGTATTTTCCGGCGGTGCTCGGCCTCTACATGTGCCCAACCATCGTCAACAACGTCGAGACGCTCTGCAACGTGAAGCACATCGTCGCGATGGGTGGCGCGGAATACGCCAAGCTTGGCACGCCGAACAACACCGGCACGCGCATCGTCAGCCTGAGCGGTCACGTCAAGCGTCCCGGCTACTACGAAATCGAAACCGGCAAAGCCACCATCGGCCAACTCATCAACGACCCTGCCTTCGGCGGCGGCTTGCGGGATGGACGCAAGTTGAAGGCTGTGATTCCTGGTGGTTCATCGGCGAAAGTTCTGAAGGCCGGCGAGAAGTTCAAACTCAAGCGCAAGGTGGACGGCAAGGATGTCGAGCAGGAAGTGGACCTGCTCGACTTGCCTTACGATTTCGATTCGCTGCTGCAAGCCGGCACGATGAGCGGTTCGAGCGCGATCATCGTCATGGACGACAGCGTGGACATCGTCGAGGCGCTGGCGAACATCAGCGAATTTTACGCCCACGAGAGCTGCGGCCAATGCACGCCCTGCCGCGAAGGCTCACTCTGGATGAGCAAAGCGTTGCATCGCCTCACGCACGGCCAAGGCCGCAAGAGTGACGCGGATTACCTCGAAAAAATCGCGAACAACATTCCTGGAGGCCGCACCATTTGCGCGTTCGGCGAAGCCTGCTCGTGGCCGGTGCAAAGTTTTGTAGCGAAGTTCAAGGAGGAATTCGTCGCGAAGGGCGCAGCGGATGAAGCGCTCCGGGTCAAGGAATCAAATCGCGCCAAGGACACACCGAAGTTAGAATTGGCCAAAGTATAGAACTATAGAAAGAGTCATTTGTTATGAGCACAACCGCCCAGAAAGTATGCATCGAGGTGTTGAGCCTGCCGAAAGAGTCACGAGCAGAGATTGCCGAGCGGATTCTCGCCAGTCTGGAAGACAAAACAGACAGCAAGGCGGAGAAAGCCTGGAAGACGGTGGTCCGCCGGCGCCGCGCTGAGATTTACTCCGGCAAGGCCAAGGTGCGTCCGGCTGAGGATGTGATGCGAGATGCGTTGAAAGCCATCTCGTGAAACCGGTCGCTTATCATTGTGATGCGGACATTGAATTGGTTGGTGCAGCCAAACGTTATGAGTGCCAGCGCGACGGTTTGGGGAAGAGGTTTCTCCGTGCCGTACACTTTGCCTTGGCGAAGGTTCAGGATGATCCGGAGCGGTTTCCGGTTTACGACAGACCGGTTCGCTCGTGTCGGGTGATCGGCTTTCCCTATCGCGTGGTTTACGAAGAATTGCCAGACGCCATTTATGTGGTTGCAGTTGCTCACATGAGCCGCGAACCCGGTTATTGGAAGCACAGATTAAGTTGATGATATCCGCAGCAACAACAACCGAATCCAAGCCCGCGCCGGCCGCGATCGAAAAGATCAAGGTGAAGGTGGACGGGCGCGAAGTCGAAGTGCCGAAGCTCACTCCGGATTGGCAGGGCAAGCTCGCGCCCACGACGATGATTCAGGCCTGCGACGCAGCGAAGACCGACGTCCCACATTACTGTTATCATCCGAAGCTGCCCATCTCCGGCAATTGCCGCATGTGTCTCGTCGAGTTCGGCACGCCTGCACTCGGACCGGATCGCAAGCCGATTCTCAATCCGGACGGCACAACAAAAATCGCGAAGTCGCCGCGCCCAGCCATCGCCTGCGCCACACCGATTTCACCCGGTATTGAGATTTACACCAAGACGCCCGCTGTGAAGCAAATGCGCGAGGGTGTGCTGGAATCGCTGCTGATCAATCACCCGCTCGATTGCCCGATTTGCGACCAGGCCGGCGAATGCAAACTCCAGGAATACTCCGTGGACTATGGCCAGAGCGCGAGCCGCTTCGTCGAGCCCAAGGTTCACAAGCCCAAGTCGGTTGATCTCGGTCCGCGTATCATGCTCGACGCCGAGCGTTGCATCCTTTGCACGCGTTGCATCCGCTTCACGAAGGATGTCGCAGGCGATGACGCACTCGGCATCGTGAATCGCGGCAGCTACAACACCATCGCCACGTTCCCCGGCCTGCCGTTCGACAACAACTACACGCTCAACACCGTGGACATCTGTCCGGTGGGCGCGCTGACGTCGAAAGATTTTCGCTTCCAAATGCGGGTCTGGTTCCTCAAGGAGACCAGGAGCGTCTGCACGAGTTGCGCAACGGGGTGCAACATTCTCATCAGTTCCCGCGAGGAAAAGGTTTACCGCTACACGCCGCGTGAGAACGACGGCGTGAACGGCCCATGGATGTGCGACGCCGGCCGCTTGAACTATAAGTGGATTCATCGCACCGACCGATTGAAGGACGTTTTGGTTCGCGGGCAGAAATCCACCTGGACCACGGCGCTCAACGAGATTGCAGAAAAGCTGAAGCACGTACCCGCGGGATCAGTGGCGATCATCGCCTCCGCACGGCAGACCAACGAAGAGCTTTGGTTGTTGTGCAAACTCAAGACTAAGCTCGGCGCGATGAGCGATTCCATTCCGCGCCTCGGCAAAGGCGACAGACTTTTGGTTGATGAGGACAAGAATCCGAACGCCAACGGCGTGCGACTCACAGGAATCAGCTTTACTGAAATGGGCATCAATCTCGCGAAAATCGCCAGCGGCATCGAACGCGGCGAGATCAAGACGCTGATCGTTTTTGGAGAAGACATCTTGAGGCACGCGGTGGGCGCAAAAACCTTGCGGGAAAAGGAACTCGTCAGCGAGGTGGTCGAGGAACACGGCATCACGGCGGATTTACTCCGCAAGTTGGACACGCTCATCGTGAGCGACATCCTCCCAAATGAGACGACGAAGCTGGCGCATTACGTTTTGCCCGGCTGCGCCCATGCTGAGAAACGCGGCACCTTCACGAACACCAATGGCCGCGTGCAACGGTTCATGCAGGCCATCCAGCCGCCCGGCGACGCGCGTCCTGAATGGGATTTTCTGCACGACCTGGTTTACAACGTCACGGGCAGGAACGGCTTCCTGACCATCGAAGGCTTGTTCAATGAGATGGCGAAGGATGTTCCGGCGTTCAACGATTTGACTTGGGCAGGTCTCGGCGACACGGGCGTGACGGTGAAGATTTGATTTTGGAAACGAGAGTGCAGCGAATTCGCAGCCTCTCATTAGCACCCGGCTTTAGCCGGGTGTTGCGGGTGCGGATTGAGGCTGAACCGTTTTAACGGTATGGCCGCCCGCTGAGAAACCGTTGAAACGGTTTCGATGCATGGCGGACTTTGTCACCCGGCTAAAGCCGGGTGCTAATGAGATAACAGTTTGAAATGATTGATTGGTTCAACAGTTTGGATGCAACAACGCAATTCGCGCTCTTCACGGCAGTGAAGGTCGTGGCGGCGTTTGCCGTGATGATGTGCATGGTCGCCTACGTCGTGCGTGTGGAAAGGGGCGTGTGCGCGTTCATCCAGGACCGGGTTGGACCCAATCGCGCCGGGCCGTTTGGACTTCTCCAACCTGCCGCGGACGCAGTGAAGGCGTTTTTCAAGGAAGAGTTCACGCCGGCGCACGTGCGCAAATTGTATTACCTCCTCGCGCCAGCAATCGTGCTGATGCCTGCCATTTTGAACCTCGCGGTGATTCCTTTCGGTTCGACGCTGGGCAACGCGCAAAACAAGATGGTCCTGGCGGACCTGAACGTCGGCATTCTCTACACCTTCGGCATCGTGTCGCTGGGAGTTTACAGCATCGTGCTGGCGGGTTACGCGGCGAACTCGAAGTATCCCTTCCTTGGCGGCATCCGTTCCAGCGCGCAGATGATTTCGTACGAAATCTCCATGGGCATGTCGGTCATCCCGTTGTTACTGCTGGTGGGCGACTTGAACCTGTCAGCGGTGATAGGCTACCAGACGCACGGCCTGTTCAGTTGGCTGGTGTTCAAGCAACCGCTGGCGTTCGTGATTTTCCTGGGCGCGGCGTTCGCGGAAACCAATCGCACCCCGTTCGATTTGCCGGAAGCCGAGCAGGAACTGGCCGGCGGTTACAACGTCGAATACAGCTCCATCAAATTCGCGCTCTTCTTCATGGGTGAATATGCCAACATGATCCTCGCGTCGGCCATGATGGTGACGTTGTTCTTTGGCGGCTGGACGCTGCCTTGGTTTGGTCTCGACCAGCCGGCGGCGACTCTCCTCGGCGGACTGCTGCACATCGGCATTTTTCTCGGGAAAGTGTGCCTGTTCCTCCTGATGTTCATTTGGGTGCGCTGGATGTGGCCACGCTTCCGGTATGACCAATTGATGGATTTGGGTTGGCGCCGGTTCATCCCGCTGGCGCTGGCGAACATCGTGGTTACGGCGGTGTGGTTGTGGTGGCAGGCAAAATGAAAGAAATAGCGATCAGACAGAGTTTCGCGATAGCGTTTGGCTTTGGCCAGACGCTGGTTACCGGCTGTTGCCCCCACTCATTAACACCTCGCTTTAGCGAGGTGACGGTCGCGGGAAGTGATCGAAAAACTGTTTCAACAGTTTTTCGTGCGTTAGAAAGACACAGGAAATGAATCGTCTCCATGTCCCTCCACTCTTACTCTCGCGTTTGGTTGCACCTGGTATGGGCGACGATCGAACGTCGTCCCCTGCTGACCAAGCCAACAGCGGTGAAGCTCTCGGCTTATCTGCACGACTACTCCAAAGAGAAGCAGATTTACATGAAGCTCAACTTCGTGAACCCAGATCACGTTCATGCGTTGATAGATTTGCCAACAAATCTATGCATCGAAGATATGATGCAGTTGTTCAAAGGCAGTTCGTCGCATTGGGTGAACGAGCAGAATCTTGTCGTGGGCAAGTTTGGTTGGGGTCGCGGGTATGGAGTGTTCTCGGTTTCGGAATCGGGTGTGGCAGAAGTTTGCGCTTACATCGCGAATCAGGAAGAGCATCATCGGAAGCGGGATTTTGCCGAGGAACTGAAGCTATTCGTGGAGCGCTACGGGTTGACGTGGCGAAAGGACAAGAAATGAAACTGTTGAAACAGTTTCATTCGTCGCGCCCAGCCCACACCCCGCTAAAGCGGGGTGTTAATGAGAATCTGTTCCGGGCGAAGAATTGAAATGATCGTCAAACGCAAACCATTGAATCTGTTCGAGCGGCTTTACCTGCCGGCCATCATCGGCGGGTTCAAAGTCACGCTGCGCCACTTCTTCAAGAAGAAGGTGACGATGCAATACCCCGAGGAGAAATGGGTCGTGCCCGAGGGTTACCGCGGCGCGCCTTATCTCGTGAAGGATCAGGAGGGCAACACCAAGTGCGTGAGTTGCCAGCTTTGCGAATTCGTTTGTCCGCCCAAAGCCATCAAGATCACGCCGCCCGGCCCGGCGGGACAGCTTGCGGATCGTCCGAACGCGGAGAAGATGCCGAAGGAATTCGAGATCAACATGCTGCGGTGCATCTTCTGCGGCTTCTACCAGGAAGTCTGCCCGGAGGAAGCGATCTTCCTGCAAAAGGACTATTCACTCAGCGGCACGAGCCGCGCGGAGATGATTTACAACAAAGAGAAACTCCTTGCCCTCGGCGGCGTTCATGCCGGCGTCCAGAAATGGAAGCACAAAGCCGAAGAGGCGAAGGAGCAGGAAAATTTCCCGGTGAAGGTCTAAACCAAATCAAACCATGAGAACAACTATCAAACTAATGTTGGCTGTTGTTGCAGCAGTCACCTGTGTTGCTGCGGTTTCGTCGATCAACAAACCTGCGACGCTCTACAACCCTGAACAGATTAAAGGCAATGTGCGCGTGGTCTTGCTCCGGGTTGACCGCACCACAGTTTTCACAGATGTAGGTTTCCGGGAAACCAGGTCGCAGAAGATTCATGCAATTCCGGGCGTTGGTGTCGCTTACGCCGTGGAACTCTTGGGCGACGAGCCGGTGAAGCACTGGAACACAGTATCGGATGGGAAGCTGGTTAGTATTAACGGCAAATCGATTGCAGATACCATGCCTGAGAACCTTAGTGGAGGTGGCCTCAAGTCAACGCTTGAGTATGAACACTACAATTGGGGAGCGTTAAAGAAACCCGCAGTAACCAACCCCAAGCGAACCCATGTGATTGAAGTTTGGGAACGTGGGGTTCGAGTTCCCACTGGAAAGATTGACTTACGTATTACAACCGGTTTCAACGACCACAAGGAAGAGTTCGTTTTCGAGAATGTTCCTGTCGAATAACGTAGATGCCTCCTTTGCCCGACATCCTATTTTACGTCTTCGCGTTCCTGACGCTCGCGTGCGGCGTGCTCGTCGTGGCGAATCCGTTCAGCCGCAATCCGGTCACGAGCGCGATGTTTCTCGTGCTGACCATCATCTCGATGGCGGGATTGTTCGTGCTGCTGCACGCGTTCTTCCTCGCGGCGGTGCAGGTGCTCGTCTATGCCGGCGCAGTCATGGTGCTGTTCCTCTTCGTCATCATGCTGTTGGATTTGAAAGAAGAAGAGCGTCGCAAAGTCAAAAAACTCGGCCTCGTCGCCGGCTTGATTTCCATCGGCGCAATCGTCGGCATCTTTGTAAAATCGCTGCTCGCAACGCTGCCCGGCCAGAATTTACCCGCGCCGACCGCCGAGGGCGCGACCATCCCGCTCGGCAAATTGTTGTTCACGAATTACCTGTTGCCGTTTGAAATCGTTTCCCTCCTGCTCCTCGTGGCGATGGTGGGCGTGATTTTGCTCAGTAAGAGGGACCTTAAATGAGAAACGAAGATGGAAGATGGAGGATGGAAGATGGCGTCGAACGCATGCCGTCTTTACCATCCTCCATCCTCCATCCTCCATCCTCACTGCAAAAAGAATGAACGTAGGCTTGGAACATTACCTGGTGGTCAGCGCGCTTTTGTTTGCGCTCGGCCTGCTGGGCGTCATCACGCGGCGCAACCTGCTCGTCGTTTACATGTCGCTGGAGTTGATGCTCAACTCGGCGAACCTCGCGCTCGTTTCCTTTTCGCGGTTCAACGACAACCTCAACGGCCAGGTCATGGTGTTCTTCATCATCACCGTGGCAGCGGCGGAAGTGGCGGTCGGCCTCGCGCTGATCGTCGCGCTTTATCGCAAACGCCAGTCCGCCCACGTCGAAGACCTGACGAGTATGAAACTATGATGGACTGCGCATTCCATGGCTGTTTGGGGAGCGCAGCCGCCTCGGCTGCTGTTCGACCCGCCCTCGCGTCGAACACGGCGGCGTGCGAACGAATGACCGCGTTCAATTTCACGCGCAACGATGCCAACGACGAGGGCGTCGTTGACTGCGCCCGGAGCGGGCGCGCTCCCCAATTTCAAATCGGATGAAACTCGAAGCGTTAACCTGGCTGATCCTGTTCCTGCCGCTGCTCGCGGCGGGCATCATCACGCTTTTCACCCTGCGCAACAAGGCGGTCAGCGCCACGCTGTCTATCGGCGCGATCGTCACGGGCTTTGTCCTCACACTGGCGGTCATCAAATTCGGCGGCTGGGAAGCGCGCGAACTTTCCGTCAACTGGCTCTCCATCGGCAGCCTGAACGTGGACTTTGGCCTCAAACTCGACGCGCTCAGCCTGATGATGCTTCTCATCGTCACCGGCGTTGGCAGCGCGATTCATATTTATTCCTACGGCTACATGCGCGACGACCCGGGCTTCTCGCGGTTCTTCGCGTGCATGAGCCTGTTCACGTTCTCGATGCTCGGCATCGTGCTCGCGAACAATTTCCTCCAGATGTTCATCTTTTGGGAACTGGTCGGCGTGTCGAGCTACCTGCTCATCGGTTTCTGGTTTGAAAAAGCCAGCGCGGCGGATGCGGCGAAAAAGGCTTTCATCACCAACCGACTGGGCGACTTCGGTTTCATTCTTGGCATCATCATCATCTTCACCTTGCTCGGCTCGCTCAACTTCTCCGCGTTGGAATCCGCCGGCAGCATTGCGGCACTCGGTGGCATGGCGACGCTGTCCGGGCTGCTGATCTTCTGCGGCGCGATGGGCAAGTCCGCCCAATTCCCGCTGCACGTCTGGTTGCCCGACGCCATGGAAGGCCCGACGCCCGTCAGCGCGCTCATTCACGCCGCGACGATGGTGGCCGCCGGTGTTTACATGCTGTGCCGCGTGTTCTTCATCTTCACGCCCGACGCGCTCACCGTCATTGCCTGGGTCGGCGGCTTCACCGCATTGCTCGCCGCCCTCATCGCCGTTCAGCAACACGACATCAAACGCATCCTCGCCTACTCGACGCTTTCGCAACTCGGCTACATGGTCATGGCCGTCGGCCTCACTTATCCAGAAGCGGGGATGTTCCACCTGACGACGCACGCGTTCTTCAAGGCGCTGCTGTTCCTCGGTGCTGGCTCGATCATCCACGCGATGCACCACGAGCAAGACATCTGGAAGATGGGCGCACTTCGCAAAAAAATGCCCGTGACGTTCTGGACGTTCATGGTCGGCACGCTCGCGCTGGCGGGTTTCCCTGGACTAAGCGGGTTCTACTCGAAGGACGCAATTCTTGACGCCGCACATCACGAGAGCCTGCTTTTGTTCATCCTTGGTATTGGCGTTTCCGCATTAACTACATTCTACATGTTCCGCCTCGTATTCGTCGCTTTTCTTGGTTCGGAGCGCACGCATGAGGCCGGGCACGCGCACGAGTCATCGGGCGTCATGGTCTGGCCGCTGCGAATTCTTGCCGTGGCCAGCATTGTTGGCGGAGTCATTGACATCGACAACCTCTTTTCAAGCGTTTTCCCTCCCCACGACAAGAACCCTCTCTCGCAGGGAATTCTCGCGGAGCTTGTTTATCCCTTTCAACATGCACCCATCGCCGCTTGTAGTGGTTTTGCGGCGTTCGCGGTTGGTTTATTTGCCGCGTGGAAACTCTACGCGAACGCCAAGACTGATCCGTTGCCAGAAAAACTCGGCGGTCTGTCCCGCGCGATGGCGAATCGCTTTTACTTCGACGAGATTTACGAGGCCACGGTCATCCGTATCCACGACGCCATC
>Ga0137333_1000280_pt1 | contig 14048 bp, 14 predicted proteins | sample EasRivERMLT231_2_FD_102286 | JGI IMG/M metagenome (GOLD analysis project Ga0137333, IMG submission 102286) | Soil microbial communities from meander-bound floodplain in the East River, Colorado, USA - East River MetaG ERMLT231_2 | ecosystem: Environmental > Terrestrial > Soil > Floodplain ... | reverse complement strand
TCCTGCACTTGCAGACTGGCTTCATGCGAAACACCCGCGCCGACATACGCACCGGATGCAAAGAGTTCCTCACCGATCAACGGGTCCTGCGCAGAAGCATACAAAATAGACTGTGCTGAAAGATTATCACTGGCAGCCACCAAATGCGTATCTTCACGGTCTGCGGCTTCAACCAGCAACGCAGACTCTGAACCAAAATCACCCATCACCACATTTGCAGAAACCATTTCGTCACGCGTGACGGGAATTGTCCCGGCGGCAGAGGCAAAGGGTGTCAGACCAGCCAAACGTCCAGTGCTGACGCGGTATTGATCTTCCGCACCCGCCGCACGATAACCAGCCTGTAATGTATCCTGTGACAAAATACTTAATGAAGCATCCCCTGAAGTAACGATCGGCGGGCTATCGCTCATGGAAGTCCGCTCAGCCAAACGGCGCAACATGGCAAGTCCCGCCAATGCCGAAGCACCACGTGCTGTGAATAAATTTCCACGTCCCAGTGAAATATGCAGGCGTGTACCATTCTCAACAGCCAAACCAACCACACGATTGAGGCGTTCAAAAGCCTCGATACGTCGCAAAACAGCCGGCGATTTACGCCGTAAATATGTAATGGCTAATAAAAGTAGCGCAGTAAAAAGAACGATACCTAATGCAAGCATTAAACTTCCTCCCCACGCAAGTAACGGACGAATGCCTGTGTTTCTTCCTCTTCTTCAAGCATGAGAGCAAGCGCCTTGATCTTTTCCCCTGGCACGAATGGTTGACTGACGAACAGCGCTTGTGCGCCCAACAAAGTGAGAGGGGCTCCCGCTTCCAACAACCATGAAGCAAGTCCATCCAATTTGAAGCGGCGTAATGATTCAGCCCATTGTGACCAGTCTGCACGCGATTGCATGGACAAAGTATAGCATATTTTATTCTTGCCTTCATACGTCCAAGGGTCATGGGAATTTCATTGTCATTGCGATTGAAACACTGAATCTAAAATAAAAATCACCCTGTTTTTACCATTGCGTTTAAACGCATTTTGCATCACGACCACCATAGTATAATGACAGCAGAATTTATCCGCGGAGGAACAATGACAGATAAAAAGATCCGTGTACTGGTTGCCAAACCTGGACTCGACGGACATGATCGTGGCGCAAAAGTGGTCGCACGCGCATTGCGTGATGCCGGCATGGAAGTGATTTATACTGGTTTGCGTCAAACCCCTGAAATGATCGCTGAAGCCGCCCTGCAAGAAGATGTGGATGTAGTGGGTTTATCCATCCTATCGGGCGCGCACATGGCGCTTGCCCCACGCATTCTCGAATTGCTCAAAGCGAACGGACAGAGTGATGTAAAGGTCTTTATCGGCGGCATCGTCCCTGATGAAGATGCCCCTCGTCTCAAAGAGATGGGTATTACCGGTATTTATGGTCCCGGCGCCTCGACAGAAGATATCGTCAAGGATATCCGCGAAGCGATCACATAAATTACGTAATACGCAACCCGTATTACGTAATTTCATTAATTATCCAGAATGATCTTTACCCAACCCGTGCTCGAGGGCAATCGCCTTTCCATATCGCGTTTATTAACCCAGGTTGAAAACGATACGCCTGATGGGCGTGTTGCGTTGGCTGAAATCTTCCCCCACACTGGCAAGGCACATCTCATCGGTGTGACGGGCGCACCAGGCACAGGCAAATCATCGCTCGTCAATCAACTCACCCTATATTATCGTAAACAAAATAAAAAAATCGCCATCATCGCCGTTGATCCATCGAGTCCCTTCACGGGTGGCGCGGTGCTTGGCGACCGCGTACGCATGCGCGATCTTTCTGGCGATGAAGGTGTCTTCATCCGTTCGATGGCATCACGCGGTTCCGTTGGCGGTCTCGCGCAAACTACTGCATCCTTCACACAAGTCTTTGATGCTGCAGGCTTCGATATTATTATTATAGAAACCGTCGGTGCAGGGCAAAGCGAGGTAGATATTGCACGGCTCGCGCATACAACGATCGTAGTCGAAGCGCCCGGACTCGGCGATGACATCCAAGCCATCAAAGCTGGGATTCTGGAAATCGCGGATGTGCTCGTCGTCAACAAAGCTGACCGTCCCGGTGTGGAAAATACGGAACGCGCGCTGCGCTCCACGCTTGAGCTTGCCCATCCAACGAAACGCGTTTTCCGCCACCACGGGCAGACGACGTCCATCGACGCACCTGAAGCCGATGCCAACATTTGGATTCCGCCGATTAACAAAACCATCTCCACGGACGGGAAAGGGATCCCGGAACTCGCCGACTCGATCGCCAAACATATCGCCCACCTGCGTCAAAGCGGAGATTGGGCACTTCGTGACCGCGCCAGATTAGGGTCCGAGTTGGATGCGGTGTTACAGGAAGAGTTGGTCAATCGATTTTTTGAGAGAGTCAAAAAAGATGAATACGACTCTGTTGTGGACAAAGTCTTAAGCAGAAAATTATCCCCTTATGAAGCAGTGAAACTATTACTCAATGGAAATTCGGAGCAGGAGCGCTAATGGCACAGTACGAACAGCATGATCATGATATGAAAATGTATGGTGATATCAAATTATATGGGGGGTCGGGTTCGCCTGAACTCGCGCAGAAGATCGCAGATTACCTCAAACAAAAATTAAGCCCGCGGGAAGTGATCCAATTCCCCAACGAAAACATTTTTATCAAGTTAAGAAGTAGCACCCGTGGACAGGATGTGTATGTCATTCAAACCACATCTTCCCCTGTTCATTACAACCTGATGGAATTATTGATCATGATCCAAACCATTCGCCTGGATTCCGCCGCGCGTATCACAGCAGTTGTGCCATATTTGTGTTATGGACGCTCCGACAAAAAGGATCAGCCGCGTGTGCCCATCACTGCACGCCTGGTAGCAGATATGATCGAAAGCGCAGGCGCAGATCGCTATATGACTTTTGATCCGCATGCTGGGCAAATTCAAGGATTCTTCTCCATTCCCGGCGATGTGTTGACCGCCTCCCATATGATCAGCGACCACATAAAAACCAACATGTTGAACAACATGAAAGAGCCGGTTGTTGTAGCCACTGACCTGGGCTTTGCCAAAAAGGGTCGCAACTACGCCCTTGACCTTGACCTACCCATTGCTTTCATCGAAAAGCGCCGCATCGGTAATGATGCCAAAGCCGAAGCCTTGACCTTGATCGGTGACGTGCAGGACCGTGATGTGATCATCGTCGATGACGAAGTGGATACTGGTGGTTCGATCGCACAGGCTGTGCATGTTGTCAAGAACAATGGTGCGCGCGATGTGTATCTCGCCTTTATCCACCCGATCTTCTCAAGAAACGCCGCGCAACGATTGGCTGAGTTGCCCCTTAAACACATACTCACCACTGATACAGTTTCCATTCCGCCCGATAAGATGAATTTTCTTGAAGGCAAAGTGACCATTCTATCGGTTGCCCCCATGTTGGGAGAAGTCATCCGCCGTGCGCATGAGGGTCGCAGTGTCGGAGAAATGTTCAACGAATAATAGCTATTGGCAATTAGCGGTTAGCAAGAACGCTAATCGCTAAAAGCTAACTGCTAACCGCTGAAAGCTACTTATGCCTGAACTCCCTGAAGTCGAAACATTCGCACGCCAATTAAAACCAACTCTGGTCGGCAAAACGATTCTCTCTGCTGACCTGCGCTGGAATCGCACGCTTGCCACACCCTCGCCCAAAAAATTCAAGGAACTGATCCAGGGGCAAAAGATCCTTGATATCGGTCGCCGCGCAAAGTATCTCAATATCCAACTCAAGGATTTCAACCTCATTATCCACTTGCGCATGAGCGGTGACCTGCTTGTCAGAAATAGTACAATCAGCCCTGCCAAACATGACCGCCTGCTATTAAAATTATCAGGCAACAAATCATTGGCATTCAACGATACTCGTAAATTTGGGCGCGTGTGGCTGACAGCCAACGTTGAGGAAGTATTTAGCAGGTTGGGTCCTGAACCCTTCAGCAAGGAATTTACACCGCAATGGTTGCACACTGCACTTCATAATAAAAAGCGTCAACTCAAACCATTGCTTCTTGATCAAACCTTCCTCGCCGGGCTGGGTAACATCTATACGGATGAAGCCTTGCACATGGCAAAACTGCATCCAGTCGCCACATCGGATTCAGTCACAGCGCAACAGGCTGAGGCGTTGCATGAGGCGATCCGCAAGGTGTTGAAGGCAGGTATCCGGCGCAACGGCGCATCCATTGATTGGGCGTATCGTGGCGGTCAATTCCAAAATTATTTTCGGGTGTATGATCGGGAAGGCACGGCTTGTCCGGTTTGCGGCACGGAGATCCAAAAAATGATCGTTGGTCAGCGCGGCACGCACGTTTGCCCAAATTGTCAAACGGTAAGGTGAACTATGGAATTCAATTGGTCAATACTCGGTTGGATCGGCGCAATTATCTTTGTATACATTTTCGGCTTGTTCGAAGGACGCGGTCAGGGCAAGAAAATGCGCGCCGCTGAAGAAGCACAAGCGAAAAAAGAAAAAACTCCTGAGCCTGCTAAACCGGCAACACCCACTACGATCAAAGTGGATGACCCCGGTCTCATGCGCATCAAAAACGAAAACGGATTTTTGACTCTCGACCTCGATGGCACACGTGTGGATACCTCGGCATTATCGGTTGACCAGCGCAAACGTTTGATCGAAATGCTGGGACTGATCCGCCCATGGCTGGAGGGCAAGCCTGCACCGGCTCCAATAGCCACAACGCCTCCACCCCAACCTAAACCTGTTGCGCCAACTCCAATCGCACCTACGCCTCAAGCGCCTTTAAGACCCATCGCTCCAGCGTCCAGTATCAATCCGCTCACAACACCCAAGCCGGGCACCATGGCAAAAGATGACCGTCCGTCGGCACCTGCCACCAGCATCGTTGGACAGATCGACTCGGTCTTGCAAATGCGCCTGGCTGGTACACCGCTTGAAGAGCGCGGTGTCTTTTTGGCACAGTCACCAGATGGTGGCGTGATGGTGTATGTGGGTCTCACAAAATATATGGGCATTGACGATGTCCCCGATGCCGAGATCAAAGCTGCCATTCGCGCCGCGATCACGGAATGGGAAAATAAATATACCCCTGGGTTGTAGTTCGAGATAATTTCTCGAACTACATGTTATAACGGCTCACGTGTAAAGCGTGCGGTCAACACCGGGCAATGCGCGGCTTCTGCAATTTCAGCAGTCACATTGGGGGCATATAACTGACGCAGGGCATTGCCGCCAAACGGCGAGCCCATACACAACAGATCATAATTCCCCGCCTTAAGTACAGAGTCGATCTCCTCGACAATATGCCCACGCCGCACTTCAACACTCGCGGTTAAACCAGCGGCTTCCACAGTATCCACTGCCTTACGCAAATTACGTCCAAGCACCGTATCCGTGTTGATCAGATCACGCCAATGTGCATTAGCAACCCGTGAAGTGGGGTAATCCAGATCAACCGGTGGAACAATATGCAATAAAGTTACTTCCGCCTGACTTTTTATCGCGATCTGCAAAGCCAGGTGTTCAGCATCCACTTCAAAACCTAAACCACCAACACAGATCAACAATTTATTTAAAGGCAAACGCACCTGAGGCACATATAAGATCGGGCTTAAGATCGTCTCCATAAAATGACGGACCGAACGCCCCGTCAACCACCTGCGGATCTGCGGACGCCCCAGTGGACTCACCACCGTGATAAAGTTTCCGCTATTCGCTTTCTTCGCGATGACCTCCTCCGCATCACCCTCCTGGACCTCGAGGCTGTATGCCACACCCTTTTCCTTGAACAAGCTGACAGCGCGTTCGAACACATCCTCCAAAGGGTGGTGATCGTCCATCGTCGCAGGATTCAGCTTCTCGGTCACGCCCAGAAGCGTTATCTTTGCCTGCAGTGCTTCTGCAAACCACGCGCCATATTCAATGCCGTTCCATGTCCCTTTAAATCCATTTGTCGTGATCAATACTTCCATCATTATCCGTAACTCCGTCTGCCATAAATAAATACACCGAGTATCCCCGCGCCCAGCAACACAAGCGGGGATGGAACTTCAAACCAGAAAGCCACTGCACTCAGTACAGCAATGAGCACTACGCGACGGTCGATCTTTTTACGTGTACTCGCGCGGAACAATTCCCACGCCACCACAATGATCAAAGCCGCCACTGCTGGGCTTAACCCTGCCACAAAACCATCCAACCAATTCGCGTGTTGAAACTGTTGCAAGACCGACGCAACAATCAACATCATCACGGTGGGAGGCAATATCGCACCAAGCAATGCTGTGAATACACCTGGAATGCCGCCCGCCGCAAAGCCCACGAACATGGCAAGTTTCAAGGCTTCACTGCCAGGCAACACATTGGAGAAACCGACCGCTTCCACGAACTGAGCTTCGGTCATGATCTTGCCAACTGCTTCTTTATACAGCAACCCAATGGACGCAGGACCAGAAGGCGAAAGAATATTCACCTTGAGAAACATCCACAACAAATTCAACCAAACAGAAAATTTTGATGGCTTCATGACAAAAAGAAGACACCCACTAGAGCCGCGATCACCACAACAATACGTTCAGGCACTTTTAGAGACATGGCGATCAAGCTGACGATCCCAATTGCCCAGCCTTGCCAGCCGGTTGCCCCGCCCTTTTGAAAGATCTTCCAGGCGGTAAATAACATCAATACAGAAATGGCAGGCGCAAGCCCTTCTACGAAATTCCCCACCCAGGCTTCACGTCTTACGCGATGCAGGATCATCGTTACACCCAAAATTATCAGGGTCGGCGGCAAAATGGACGCTGCCAAAGCCACCAAGCCACCCGAAATTCCCCCAATGGCATAGCCGATGTACATGGCAAGTTGTAAGGCATCACTACCCGGCAGAACGGACGATAATCCCACCGCCTGCACGAATTGACTCTCCGTCACCAGTTTGCCCACCACTACTTCGTGATAGAGCAATCCCACTGAGGCGGGTCCCGATGTGCTGAGCAGGTTTACTTTTAGAAATAACAGGAAAAGTTTAAGCAAGATATCCAAGGTTCTTCCTATATATAAGCCCCCATTGTAGCAGAACAAAAGCGGAGCGGGGTTCTATCTACCTGCTCCGCTTCATGTTTATAAACTGTTTTCCTATTCTCAATATGGCTTTGCTAAAAGTTCATCCAGTACTTGCTTGGAGCTTTCATCCAAAGTCGAATGTTTGGACTGTCCGTGTGAATCCATGGTGACAACGACGGGGAAATCTTTCACTTCGATCACCCACATCGCTTCAGGGACACCAAACTCTTCGAGCTTATAGACTCCCAAAACTTTTTGCACGGTCTGCGCCAAAAAAGAAGCCGCGCCGCCGATCGCATGAAAATATACGCCCGGTGTCTCCATACAACCTTTGAGAGTCTTCGGTCCCATGCCGCCTTTGCCGATCACACCGCGAATGTTGAAATGCTTCATCACGTCAGCTTGATAAGGCTCCTCGCGCGTGGAGGTAGTAGGACCAGCTGCCACAAACTTATATTCCTTGGTTGCTATTCCGCTGACAACGGGCCCGCAATGATAGAGCACACCTTGATTTAAAATCTTCTTGATCTCATCATACACTTGCAGGTCATCACCTTGGGGCTGACGAGTCTTTTTGATAAATGTGTCGCTCATCCACTTGTGGACGGCGTCGCGCCCGGTCATCATGATTCCGCTGAGCAGAACCGGCTCGCCAATGTGCACACTACGGATATCTTCATCGCTGATGGGGGCTGTTAATTCACGCATGTTGTTTTCCTTTTATCTACCACGAAAGCAACGAAGGGTCACAAAGGAAAAACATAAAAATCCTTCGCGTACCTTTGTGGCACGTTGTGGTTAAAGAATTAATCGTATTCAACTTCCTCGCCCGTCACAATCATCTTGCGACGGCGGTATGCCCAACACATATATGAAACGGTGACAAAATAACTCGCGGGCAGACGATGCATCCCCGTGATCTTGGTATCGAGAACGGTTGTGTTACCGCCAAAACCCATGGGACCAATGCCCATTTGATTCGCTTCATCGGTGAGGCGCTCTTCCAGTTTAGCGATCTCGGGGTCGGCGTTGCGCGTGCCCATCTTACTGAACAAGACTTCTTTGGATTTGGCATAAGAAGAACCGCGGTCGCCGCCAATCGATACACCCAAAATACCAGGCGCACAACCATAACCTTGTGCTTTTTGCACTGCATCCAAAACTACTTTACGAACGCCTGCTAAATCGCGCCCCGCGCCCACGCTGTTATCCGGCAGTGAATATTGACGACCCACATTCTCACAGCCACCACCCTTAAGCATGAGTTCAACCGTCAAAGGCTGATCGGCATCCACTTCTTCAAAATGGATGGTGGGAAAATCTTCGCCGCCGAGGTTATTACCTGAGTTCTTATCGTAGATCGCGTCCACAGCGTTCGGTCGCATATAGGACTTTTTGGTTGCTTCCGCCAGCGCAGTTCTAATCTGCTCTTTGAGTTTTCTCGTGCTCCACCCCTCTGGGTAATGAACATAGAATATCGGCGTGCCGGTATCCTGACAGATCGGCGTCGCATTCGCACGCGAGAGTTCGATATTCTTCATGATCGTTTCCAGCGCCCCGCGCGCCGCAGAACCTGGTTCTTCTTTCTCGATCGATGCCCGCAAACGGTCTTCCACATCCTTTGGCAGGCTGGACGAAGTACGGTGAATCAGTTCAAGGGTTTCGTTGGTAATATCTTTCTGCATAGGTGCCTCCAATCAATATTATGATACTCCAATTCATTTGGATTTACTAATCCATGAAGCATAAAACCCACCTGACAATTGTAATTTTCCGATAAAATTAACGAGGTCACGGGATTACAATCAATCTTCTAAGCAAGCTTTAGTGGTAATGGAGACAATATGACCCCAAATACATTTCGCACAGAAAAAGATTCACTGGGAGAATTACAAGTCCCAGCTTCAGCTTATTATGGCGTGCAAACCCAACGCGCAGTGGACAACTTCCCCATCAGTGGATTGCGTCCCTGGCGCGCATTTATCTGGTCCATTGCAGCTGTGAAACGCGCTGCGGCACTCGTGAATTTTGAGTTGGGTCTGTTCAACGACCGAGATGCGGACAGCAAGCATTTCACAGCCAAACAACTTTCAGAGTCAATTGCTCAAGCCGCCGCAGAGATCATGGACAGTAAACTCAACGATCAATTTGTTGTCGATCCCTTTCAAGCAGGTGCAGGGACGAGTCACAACATGAATGCGAATGAAGTCATTGCGAATCGCGCCACTGAAATTTTGGGCGGTGAGCTTGGCAAGTATTATGTCCATCCGAACGACCACGTCAACATGGCACAATCCACCAATGATGTGATTCCAACTTCCATTCGGCTCGGTGCATTATGGCGCGTGGATGAATTATTGGTTGCGTTGAACAATCTGCAATTAGCGCTTGAAGCCAAATCGATAGAGTTTGATGATGTCATCAAATCGGGGCGTACCCATTTGCAGGACGCTGTGCCCGTACGCTTGGGACAGGAGTTTGGCGCCTACGCCAAAGCTGTCGAGCGTGACAAGGAACGCGTCCGCAGGGCGGCTTACGGGTTGAGAAGGCTTGGGATCGGTGGAACAGCTGTCGGGTCGGGTTTGAACGCGCATCCCGAATATCATGCGCGCATGGTACAAAAATTATTTGAACTAACTGGGCTAGAGTTGTATCAGTCCGACAATTTATTTGAGTCCATGCAATCGATGGCGGATGCAGCGGACTTCTCTGCCTCGATGCGAACTCTGGCTTTGACTCTGATCCGCATCGCCAATGACTTCCGTCTCCTTTCTTCTGGACCTTCAACCGGACTCGACGAAATCAGATTGCCCGCCGTTCAACCGGGCTCTTCGATCATGCCAGGAAAAGTGAATCCCGTTCTGGCAGAGATGCTCGATCAAGCGATGTTCCATGTGATCGGCTGCGACACGACCGTGGCGATGGCAGTGCAGGCAGGACAACTAGAATTGAACGTGATGATGCCGATCATCGCGCACAACCTGTTCGAGATGATGCAGGTGCTGATCGGATCAGTGAACGCATTTACCGACCGCGCCGTGAAAGGCGTGACTGCCAACCGCGAAAAAGCGGAAGGCTGGCTGGCAAAGAACGCCATCATCGTGACCGCATTGAATCCCGTAATCGGATATGCCCAAGGCGCTGCGTTGGTAAAAGAAGCACTGGTTTTGAACGCCTCTATTAAAGAGTTGGCAATGGAGAAAGCCAAAACAGGCACACTGAAACACCGCGATGAAGATCGACCAGTTACTGTTGATGAGATCGAATCCGCTTTGGGTGATTTACGCAAGTTGACAGATGGGGGGATTGTGGGCGGAGTCAGCGGAGGTGGATAAGCTATATCTCAAAATCCGAAAGAATCTATAGATAAATGGAGAGACGGCTCTCAATTCTAATCCTGGCGTGATTGGTCATCCAAAAAGTTCAATGAACCAACTCAACAGTGCGGGATTTTTTCTCTCAAACAATTTGAGACTCGAAGAGATTCCAAGCAGAAGGCTTACTGAGATGGATAATCCCACGATAAGAATCCCAGCAGCAACCATATAGCGTTCCCACCCCCTGGCTTTCGCTGAGGTGTAGCCTTGACAGTATCCGATTATGCTCAATAACATTAGCATGGGCATAAAATCCATGACATAACGCATGGCAGCCCAGAAAAATACCAAAAGAAAAACGAGTGCAATCAATATGCATCCAACCAGGGTCCTTGTAAGCCAAACGAAATGAGGATCAGTCTCAGGAGGTTGAATCCCGGTCCGGTGTAAAGGTTTGCGCTTAACCACCGACAGCGCGGAAAAGAATATGAATGGCACGATATATATCAAACCGGTTACCGGGTTGGTATTATAAAAATCAGGCAGGTCCAGAAATGGCAGGATTGATTGGATATTCCCGCCGTTGGAAAAAACGAAAGGAAACTGATCATGTATCTGCGGAGGTACAAGAAAATAATTGTATATGTTCTGAACGAAATACCGATACGACATCACCTCATGCAGATGTTTTTGTATGTAGGTGCCAGCCAACTGATAGGTGAATCCAGTTTCGGATGGGGAACCAAACCTCGCCCAGTTATACCAAGCCAGCAGAGCAACTCCAATTAATACGGGCGATCCAAGATAAAGCGCTTTCCGCAGCAGAATTTTGGGAGAGACCGTTCCATTCATCCAAATTTGGTAAATGACCATGAGCATCAGAAAGCTGATAGGCAGGATGAGTGTGAGCCGCGTTCCGATGGCCAGCGACCAACTAATACCAGCAATTACCAATTTGAAATCTGCAGAAGGCTTTCGCATAACAGCTGATAACGCCGCTGAAAAGCCCGCCATGACGAAGAATTGCCCGCCCAGGATGGCAGCTTCATAAATTTCGGCTCGACCCAACATCCAAGCGGATGGGACCGATAAGCCCACCAGCAATAGTAACATGACCAGAATCCATTTTGGCAGGCTCTGAAAATAACGATCCCAAATGCTAATTACGAGTTGGGTCTGCCACAGGAACAACCCACAAGAGAAACCAAAGACCAAATATAAATCAGGGAGGTCTTTTGGAATCAGCAGTTTGAGTGCGGCAAGGATCAGAGCAGGGACTGGACCCCAATAGAGATAGAATTTTCCTTTATACAGCGAAAAATCTGGCGGCACCTCAACTGCGATATGTTGCGCTGGATCGTATGGGTTGGAGAGTGCCAGCAATTCTTTTGAGGGTTCCACCGGCAGTGAGAGTTCATGCTTGAGAAACCCCTGCGCCAACAGGGAATAATATGCCGAACGCGCAGGCCAGGTTGTCCACAAACCCAAACTGATAAACCAAACGTAAACGATCAGAACAAATCCAACGGCAGGAATAATAAACCGATATTTCCATATCGCCTTTGCCGCCTCGACCACCGCTGGATGGGTCTCAAGCCAGTTGTGGAATGGTTCCCGCTGCAAGAGTTCGAGAAACCTGGTTCTCAACACCCTCGCAAGTGCTTCGATTTGTGTGAAAAAAAGGCATATCAGTATCAGGCAAAGTCCTATTACAAAAATGAGAGATCGACCTCGCCCCCACCCAGCGTGATAATCCAGCCCCCAGCTCTCTGCAAAGATCGCCAAACTAGCCAACAAGAGTCCACTAACCAACAGAAAAAAGCGTGAGAGTTTTCTTTGCACCAAGCGATTATAACAAAGCGGTTTCGATGGTTCTCATGCGATTATCTTTGACCACCTCACGAATTGACAGGGTTGTTGCGATCTACACAAGCTGATGGATGGTTGAATTGTTGGAGGAGTCAGTAGGTGCGACGCACCTGAAATCGAATTTGAAGCATCCATTCCAAATCACGCGGGTTTTATAGATAAACTTCCCAACACAGGACAAAACTTATGGACTTCGGCAAACTCTTTCAATCCATTGAAGATGCAGTATATGAGGTGATGGTGTGGGTCATGTTGCTCCCCAAGACCTTGTTTCGCTCCATGTTCAGACCGCGATGGGCGATCCAATATGTAGATGAAGAACTGAGCAAGCAGTCGGAAGATCGTTTCGATGAATTTCTTTCGCCGGTGTTACTATGGTTGATCGCAGCTGTTCTTCCATTAACCATCTCCACCCTGCTCAAAGACGGAAGCATCAAAACAATCCCTGAGTTGATCAATGCCCTACGGGATGGACTACTCTCTCAGGCGCTTTATGCAACACTCATCCCTTTCACGTATATTGTTTGGATGGCATGGATGAGTACGCAGCCGGTCAAAAGATCTTCGCTTCGAGTCTCTTTCTATAAGCATTGCTATGCGCTGGCTCCGGCCCAATTCTTTTACGGTGTGTTTGCAATCCTTTCCCTATGGAGCAACTTCTTTTTGTTGCTTCTGCCATTCAGCACTGTTTTGCTTGTGATTTACGAGTCTTTCGTTTTTCAAGCGGAAATGAAAACCAGTTATGGGAAGGCGTTTTTATATGCCTGCGCTCCGCAACTGGTTCTGGGTGCTTTGTTATATTGGATGATTACGATTACGATGTAAAAAGCTAAACAAGGTTTAGACTTTCACTACCCTCGCCCTCATCACAAACCGATTGACTCCCCCAAAACGATACTTGTAATCCTCATCGCCGCGCATGAAGTCGAATTCGTGGCGTCCGTTTTCGCAACACCATTGAATGACGTGACCAAGCAAGACCCAGCCGGGGGAAAGTTCCATGTGGGCGCGGCTGACCCCTGAGTTGTAACCCCAGAGTTTATTTTTGTAATCAAAATTTAAAGAGGCCGCAACTTTGACTCCATCCACTTCAAGGAACGCCAACCAGAGATAATTCTGCTCGAACGCAGCGCGGATCGTAACGGTCATCTGCTCGCGCATGGCGGGATGCAGGAAGTTTGCTTTATTGGGGTCTTGCACCATTAAGTCGAAAAAGTTGTTGATTTCGTTTTCAATATTTGCTTCACGGTCAATTACCAGAAAGCGGACATTCAAATCCGATTCCGCGGCGCGACGCATTTTGCGTTTGATCTCATGACGTTGTTTTTTATCAATATGCGCGAGATATTCTTCAAAACTATCATTCAAAGCAATGCGTGGAGTGGGACGATAAATATCCTCGTGATAACTCCAGCCGCGTTTCTCTGATTCTGCTTTGAGGGCGGCGAGTGTGAGCGAGTTATCGGGGAGGTTATACCAATCGATGGCAGACCAGTTACCGGCTACGGATGAGGTGAGGAAGTCAATCAGTCCAGAGAGGAAGCGCGATAAGTCCGCTTCACGGACGATCAGATCCAGATAATCAGAGATTTCGATACTGCCAACCAGCATCAGTGCCTGTTGAGCACCGTATTCCGCGATGAAGAGCGGCGCGATGCCAATAAGCTGATCATTTTCAGATGCAGAAACCAAAACAAGTTCGGCATTCTGCCATTCGCCACCGCCAAGGGTCTTCCACCATTCGGCGAGATATT
>Ga0137333_1000277_pt1 | contig 14115 bp, 14 predicted proteins | sample EasRivERMLT231_2_FD_102286 | JGI IMG/M metagenome (GOLD analysis project Ga0137333, IMG submission 102286) | Soil microbial communities from meander-bound floodplain in the East River, Colorado, USA - East River MetaG ERMLT231_2 | ecosystem: Environmental > Terrestrial > Soil > Floodplain ... | reverse complement strand
AGAAGAAATGAGGACTTTATGCTTCGCAAAACATTTGAAAGTGAGATTAAACAAGTCAAAGATGACGTGCTGATGCTCGGCAGTATGGTGGAGCAGGCACTTGTCGATGCGGTTGAATCGCTGAAAAAGCGTGATATCAAGGCAGCGGAAAAGATCTTCCAGGAAGACCGGGCGATCAATGGCAAACGCTTTGAAATTGAAAATAAATTAATGGTGCTGATCGCCACCCAGCAACCCATGGCACATGACCTGCGCCTGCTGGCATCCACCATGGAAATTATCTCTGAATTGGAACGCATGGGTGATTATGCCAAAGGCATCGCCAACATCAACATACGCATGGGAGACGTCGCCCTGCTCAAGCCGTTGATCGATATTCCGCGCATGGCCCAAAAAGGCGCGGATATGTTACACCGCTCACTGACCGCCTTCGTCAATGAAGATGTGGAAGCCGCCAAAAAGATCCCCATCGAAGATGATGAAGTGGATGCGCTCTACAATCAGATCTACCGCGAGTTGATGACCTTTATCATCGCCGACCCCAAGACCATTGAACGCGCCAATTGGCTGTTGTGGGTGGCGCATAATCTGGAGCGTTTTGCCGACCGCGTCACGAATATCTGCGAACGCACGGTTTTCATCGCTACTGGCGAAATGACTGAGATCAAATCCACTGATGATGAGTTCTGGAAACAACAACATCAGGAAAAGTAATGCAACAAAAAATCCGCCGAGTTAGCTCAGCGGATTTTTTATATATACCGAAACGCTCGCAAGGGTTAAGCCCCCTGCGAGCGTTTTAAGTTATCCCATTCTTCCCGTAATATAGGCTTCGGTTAATTCCTGTTTCGGTCTTGTGAACATTTCGTTCGTATCAGAAAATTCCACCAATTCTCCCAGCCAGAATAAACCAGTGAAATCAGAAACACGCGCAGCCTGTTGCATGTTATGGGTCACGATCACGATCGTGTACTCTTTCTTCAATTCAGCGATCAACTCCTCGACACGCAAAGTAGCGATCGGGTCTAACGCAGAAGTGGACTCGTCCATCAGAATCACTTCGGGTTGCACGGCGACAACGCGGGCGATGCACAGGCGTTGTTGTTGACCCAGTGAAAGACCCAAGGCGTCCATCTTTAGATCATTCTTCACTTCATCCCACAGCGACGCGGCGCGCAGGGATTTCTCCACCAAGTCATCCATATTCACTTTCATCCCCATCACACGCGGACCAAATGCCACGTTGTCATAAATAGGCTGGGGGAATGGGTTTGGCTTTTGAAAGACCATGCCTACACGCTGACGCAACGTGACCACATCCATATCATCTGCATAGACGTCTTTTCCATTGAGCAGAATCTTCCCATCCACGCGCGTGCCTGTGATCGTATCGTTCATGCGGTTCAAACAACGCAGGAATGTGGATTTTCCACAGCCGGAGGGACCGATCAATGCAGTCACTTTACGCGGTTCGATCTCAATATTTATATTCGACAAAGCTTTTGAAGCGCTGTAATAAAAATCAAGATTTTGGACGGAGAATGCGGAGGCAGTTGTGGTCATGGTTCGATTTTATCAGAAAGGAAGAAAGCTGAATTACAAAGTGACCTTACGCACCACTACGCTCCCGCAGGGTCTGTGACCCTGCGGTGTAACCTGTAAAACACGGCGGTCACACATTGTACCCTTCAGGGTAGACCACCTCTGAGCGTTACGGCGTAAAGTGAGTTATAAAGGTTGAATATATATCGGAGACGCATAGCTCTCAAAGTGCAGAAATTTTTCTGAAACAGAATCAGCTCCGGGATGAGTCAGAAGCGTTTTTTTATCTTCCCAGTTTCCCTGTTTACTTGTTTCCTTGTGTACGTCCCATCCTCCGACTATAATTCGCGTCAATGAACCGAACCATCCTATCCATCCTGCTTTCAGCCTTTCTGTTTCTTACAGCATGCGGTCCCACTTCATCAGCGGAGACCGCATCTGATTCTCAGGCGACGTATATCGAGAATAAAGGCTCAGATACGATCGTCAATCTGGCGCTTGCGTGGGCGGAACAATATCAGAGCGACCACCCGGATGTCCGCATATCGGTGACAGGTGGAGGGTCTGGGACGGGCATTGCCGCGCTTATCAACAACACAGTGGATATCGCCAACGCCTCGCGCCAGATCAAGAGCGAGGAAGTGGATGAAGCAAAATCCAATGGAGTCGAACCGGTGGAACATATCATCGCGCGTGACGCGATCGCGGTCATCGTGAATCCTGAAAACCCGGTCGACGAATTAACCCTGCAACAGATCTCAGATATTTATAGTGGCAAGCTCACCAACTGGTCTGAGGTCGGTGGTGAAGATCGTCCCATTGTACGGCTTTCACGCGAGACCAACTCTGGCACGCATGTTTATTTTCTGGAAACTGTTTTACGGTTGGGGAGCAAGGAAGATAAAACACTTTTTTCAACCAACACATTATTGCTCCCATCTTCTGAAGGCATCATCGCTGAGGTACGTCAAAACCCGAATGCCATTGGTTACGACGGGCTTGGTTATGTGCCGAAAGATCTCAAGATGATCGCGATCGCCAAGGAAGCAGGTGGCGCGTATGTCCTGCCTTCCATTGCGACTGTGAACGACAAGACCTATGCGATTGCGCGCGATCTTTACATGTACACCAACGGCGAAGCCACCGGCATTGTGAAAGAATATCTGGATTGGATCCTTTCGCCTGAAGCACAGGAGATCGTAGTTGAGCTTGGGTTTGTGCCAGCCCTAAACCCCAACCCCATTCCTTAAGGAGCGGGCGGAGAACTGTATGGAAAAATCTTTAAACTGGCGTGAATTTATCATCACGCGCCTCATTCAAACATCGGGCTACTCAGCCATCCTTTTCGTCGCGTTGATCTTTTTCTTTCTGTTGCGCGAAGGTCTGCCCGCGCTCAGTGAAGTTGAAACATCCTCACTGTTCAACCCGCGCTGGTATCCCATTGAAGATTATTTTGGGATCTTGCCCCTCCTAACCGGCTCGCTCATTGTTACCCTCGGCGCAGGGCTGATCGCGGTTCCATTCGGAATTGGCACAGCGGTTTATATTTCTGAGATCGCGCCACGCTGGATGCGCGAGATTCTAAAACCTCTGGTGGAATTGCTCGGTGGACTCCCCTCCGTTGTTTTGGGATTTCTCGGGATTCTGGTACTTTCGCCATTCATACGCGTCTTTCTGGACCTGCCAACTGGTCTGACCGCCCTGACCGGATCCATCCTTTTGGGCGGGATCGCCGTACCCACCGTCGTGTCGGTTGCGGAAGATGCACTGGATGCTGTTCCACGTGCCTATCGTGAAGGTGCCTGGGCGTTGGGCGCCACGCGCTGGCAGACGATCTGGCGCGTGACCTTACCAGCCGCAAAATCTGGTGTGCTCACTGCCATCATGCTCGGCGTGGGGCGTGCCATCGGCGAAACGATGACCGTGATGATGGTGACCGGCAACGCTCCGGTGCTCGCCGTCAAATTGGGCAGTCTCTTCTCTCCAGTCCGCACGATGACTGCGACCATCGCCGCAGAAATGGGTGAGGTTGCGAACGGCAGTACGCATTATCACGTGTTGTTCTTCATTGGTATGGTGTTATTCCTCATCTCACTGGGTGTAAACATCGCGGCATCGTCAGTTGTCTTCCGTGCTAAGAAACGTGCTGAGAGGATTCTGTCGTAATGAAAATATCCATCAACCGCCACCTCATGCAACGTCTCGGCTTTACAGGCATCACCTTGATGGCTGTAGCCACAGTACTGCCAATTGTCGCAGTGGTCATTTACATCCTCGCACAAGGACTCCCTGCAATCTCAACTGAATTTCTCACCGGCTTTCCGCACGATGGCATGCGCGCCGGTGGAATCTTGCCCGCGATTGTCGGCACGTTGTATCTCACGATCGGCACAGCGATCTTCTCGGTTCCACTGGGCATCGCCGCGGCGATCTATCTTTCAGAATATGCCTCCGATACACCGCTCACCCGCACGATCCGTATTGCCATTATCAATCTCGCAGGCATTCCATCGGTTGTGTATGGACTCTTCGGGCTGGGACTGTTCGTGCTCTTTCTGAAATTCGGCACATCCATTCTGGCGGCATCCATGACGCTCTCCATCATGACCCTGCCAGTCATCATCAGCACAGCGGAAGAGGCGTTGCGTTCCGTTCCGCAAGCATTCCGCACCGTCAGCATTTCACTAGGCGCTACACGGTGGCAGACCATTCGACGGATCGTATTGAAAGAAGCATTGCCTGGTATTCTCACGGGTGTCATCCTGGGGCTTGAGCGTGCTGCAGGCGAAACCGCGCCGATTCTATTTACAGGTGCGGCGTTCTTCCTGCCTCGTCTCCCCGGCTCACCCTTCGATGCGACCATGGCGTTGCCGTATCATCTCTTCGTGATCTCAACCCAGGTCCCTGAAATGCCGATCAAAATTCAATATGGCACGGCGCTGGTTCTATTGGTGTTTGTGCTTACCATGAATCTGATTGCAACCGTCATCCGTTCACGCGCGAGGTCGAAGCGACAATGGTAGATAAGATCATCATCGAGAATCTCTCGCTTCAATATTCCGACGGCGTCGAATCGTTGCGCAATGTGAGTTTGAACATTCGCGAGAACGCAGTGACCGTACTCTTTGGTCCGGCAGGCGGCGGCAAGTCCACGCTGTTGCGTTGCTTGAATCGTCTCAATGACCTCACTGAAGTTAAAGCTTCAGCTGGTCGCATCATGATCGATGGTGAAAATGTTTTGGATCCAAAGACAGACGTCATCGCGTTGCGCCGCAAAGTTGGGATGGTCTTTGCGCGTCCGGTCCCATTGCCTTTGACCATCCGTGAAAATCTGACATACGGTTTGGAACTCGCGGGCGAAAAGCGTCGCTCTAAACTGGATGAAGCGGTCGAACGCAGCCTGAAGCTGGCAGCCATCTGGGATGAGGTCAAAGACCGACTCAATGAGCCCGCCATCGCCCTCTCGGGCGGACAGCAACAACGCATCTGCCTTGCGCGCGTGCTGGCTTTACAACCTGAGATCATCCTGCTCGATGAACCTACATCGGGACTTGATCCGATCTCCACCGGCAAAGTGGAAGCCGCGTTGGTCGAACTAAAAAAAGAATACACGATCATCCTCGTGCCACATTCCGTGCAACAAGCAGGACGCACTGCCGATTACGCCGCGTTCTTTTTGCAGGGCGAGTTGATTGAATACGGCGAAGGCAAGTCGCTTTTTACCGCGCCCAAACAAAAACGGACCGAGGATTACATCACCGGGAGATTTGGGTAATTATCCTTCGCGCTGAGCGGAGTGAGCCGATAGGCGAACGCAGTCGAAGCGCAGTTGTTGTAGCAATATTAGCTATATTGATGAGTGCGCTTCGACTACGGGTCTCACTACCGTTCGACCCTCCGCTCAGCGCGAAAGAACTTTATGAAAACCGTCCTCTTCCTCTGCACTGGCAACTCATGTCGATCTCAAATGGCGGAAGCCATTGTCAATGCACGGCACGCTGATCAATGGCAGGCATTTTCAGCGGGGACAAAACCTGCGGGGTATGTTCATCCTAAAGCGATTCAAGCGTTGGCAGAAATCGGTATTACTCATTCAGGTTCATCAAAACAAATTGACGAATTACATACCAAAGATTTTGATGTCGTTGTAACAGTCTGCGATTCAGCTGCAGAAGAATGTCCCGTGTGGCCCGGGAAAGCGGGGAAACGCATCCATCACAGTTTCGTGGACCCAGCTAAGGCTGAGGGAAATGACGAGGAGCAGATGGCAGTTTTTCGCTTGGTAAGAGGCGAGATGTTGGAAGTCATTCCCAAGATATTGAATGGAGAAATCCAATGAATAGTCCATATGACATTTTATTTGAAACGGTTCGGATCGGTCCTGTGACAGCTCCGAACCGTTTTTATCAAGTGCCGCATTGCAATGGGTTTGGGCATCGCATGCCGCAGGGTATGGCGGCGATGCGCGGCATGAAAGCGGAGGGCGGCTGGGGCGTGGTGTGTACGGAGGAAACAGAGATCCATCACACGAGCGATCTTTCGCCGTATTTTGAGGGACGCATTTGGGACGATGGCGATATCCCCACGTTGAAGTTGATGACCGATGCGCTGCATACGCACGGCGCGTTGGCGGGCGTGGAACTTTCTTATAACGGCATCGATGCGCCGAATTTATATTCGCGTGTGCCGTCGCTCGCGCCGCGTTCGATGGGCGTGGTGGGCGGCTCGGGCTATGACCCCGTGCAGACGCGCCGCATGGATAAGGAAGATATTCGCAACGTGCGCAAGTGGCATCGCGAGGCGGCGTTGCGGGCGAAACGCGCGGGCTTCGATATTATTTATTGTTACGCGGGGCATGGGATGACAGCGGCAATCCAATTTATTTTGAAACGTTATAACGATCGCACGGATGAATACGGCGGTTCATTGGAAAATCGCGTACGCTTCTTTCGAGAGATGATCGAAGACACAAAAGATGCGGTTGGTGATACTTGCGCGGTGGCGGTGAGGTTTACTGTTGATGAATTACTCGGCGAAGATGGTATCACGCATCAGGGCGAAGGCTATGATGTGGTTGCGATGCTCGCGGAGTTGCCCGACCTGTGGGATGTGAACGTGAGCGGTTGGAGTAATGATTCGGTCACATCACGTTTTGGAAAAGAGGGGCATCAGGAAAAATATATTTCGTTCGTGAAAGGGTTGACGTCAAAACCGGTTGTAGGGGTGGGACGTTATACGTCACCTGAGTCGATGGTCTCTGCGATCAAGCGCGGGGTGATGGACATGATCGGCGCGGCGCGTCCTTCGATTGCCGACCCGTTTCTTCCAACCAAAATAAAAGAAGGACGTATCGAAGATATTCGTGAGTGTATCGGTTGCAATATCTGTGTGACTGGTGATACTCGTTTCGTGCCGATCCGCTGTACGCAGAATCCGACCATGGGCGAAGAATGGCGGCGCGGCTGGCATCCTGAAATCATTTCACCGAAGAAGAGCGAAAATGAAGTAATGATTGTCGGTGCGGGACCAGCAGGACTCGAAGCGGCACGGGCATTGGGTCAGCGGGGATATGATGTGACTTTACTCGATGCACGCAAAGAACTTGGTGGCCGTGTGTTGCTCGAATCGGCTTTGCCTGGGTTGAATGAATGGCGGCGTGTCGTTGATTGGCGAATAACGCAACTCAAGAAAATGAAAAATGTTGTGCTGTATCCATCCAGCCCGATGACAGCAGAAGAGATTCTCGAATCAGGTGCGCAGCATATCATCCTTGCCACGGGCGCGACGTGGCGGCGCGATGGTGTGGGAAGAACTTTGTGGAAACCAATTCAAGGGTCTGATTCAGAGAATGTGTTTACACCGGATGATTTGATGGATTTAACTCTGGAGTCAAGGAGCTTGCTCCTTGATATCGGACAGCAAGCTGTCCGACTCCAGAATGTGGTGATTTATGATGATGATCATTACTATATGGGTGGTGTTTTGGCTGAATTACTCGCAGAACAGGGATACAATGTTTCGCTTGTCACACCTGCGCCGCTGATCTCGTATTGGTCGCAGTTCACGCTGGAACAGGAACGCATTCAATCCAAGTTAATGAAGTTGGGCGTGAAGTTGTATCCGCAGACGGTGTTGAGCGAGATCAAAAAAGATTCGGTGAGATTGTCGCACACGATTTCGGGAAATGAAGTTGAATTGCCGCGCGATGGGGTTGTGTTGGTAAGCGACAGAACGCCAAATAGTTCTTTATATTATGAACTTAAACCTGCGCTTGATGAAGGAAAAATAAAATCACTTCGCATCATTGGCGATGCCGAAGCGCCAAATATCATCGCACAGGCGGTGTTCGCGGGTCATCTTGCGGCGAGGGAGTTTGATGAGGATAAAGTTGAGGGGACGCCGTTCAAGGTGGAGAGGATTGCAATGAGTTGAATTTAAATATTTTCAGCGCAGTTATCATAACTGCGCTGAAAATATTTAGTGGGACGAGAAGGAATCGAACCTTCTTGCGTTCGCTCCCACACATCAGAGGCAAATACCCTGCTTATCCAAGCGCATCTCTTGTAGCGTTGAGGAATTGAGCCATCCGTCCCAGGAACGCAGCCCCACCAACTACACTAACCGTGCGAATGATTGTCTTCATATTGACCTCCAAATTGATTGTGACGGAAACAATGATGTTCACAGCAACCATGAGAGTTGCTGTAATGTAGAGAAACAACATGGACTCAATCAAGAAGCCACTTGAACCAGCAAAGAACTTACCTAAGTATGGGCCTATTAAGGTACGAAAACAATATATCACAAGCCAGAAAAAATGATTGCTTATTATCACTTTACCACACGCGTTCCAAATCCGGGTTTGCCAGCGGACGACGACCGATCTTTGCCATATCGATCCATTCGCCGTGAATTTTCAGGCGCACGACGTCGGCGGTGAAATCGGTGACAGTACCGCCGTTGTTGTTGAACAACGATGAACCCACCGCGTAAATATCCACGGGGACGCCCAACTTTTCGAACTTGCGGATCTTATCGGGATTAAACCCGCCGGAGACGACGATCTTCACATTGCGACAATACTCACGCGCTGCGTCTTTCCAGATCTCGGGCAGGCTCCAGCTTTCCCAAGCCGAATCCAATCCCTGACGGACGTTGAACACGAGGCGCGGATTCACACCGAGATCCAGCGCCGGGTCACCCAAAGGTTCGACGGAAACATCACGCAAAGTCCCGCTGGTATCGAGACGCACACCGTACAAAATATATTTTGCAGCCTCGGCTTCATCGTTCAAGTCACATAATTCGCGATATTTCATGAACATGGCTTCCATGGCACGCAGCGTATCACGGACCGAATCGTTATTGAAATCGACTAGTGCAATACGCGGGACATGTGCAGGCAGGACGCGCGAGAACTGCATCATGGCTTCCGCGGTGTCGCCGAGGAAAGAGGCAATCGCGGCATGGGCAACTGTCCCGCCGCCTGCGCCGCCCCACCAGTCACCCTGCGCATCGGTCGAGACAAAGGATCCGATCTGGTGTGAGAAGTCCATGTTGAAGCGTTCGATGGCAAGGTTATAGGCGTAGCCATCCGCAGCCTGGACCTCATGCAGATCGAAACGTGCGGGAAAGAACAACACGGGTTTGCCGCGCGCTGCCATCAACGTCTCATAGACATTTGTGGCCACGCGGCTTGAACGAGTCAATACACCCAATGATGGTGTTTCAAGCAATGCAAAATCGCGATACCGACCACGCGCCTTGATCACGGCTTCGGAGTTCAATGGGTTGCCATCCGACTTGACGACCGCTCCATCGTGGATCGCCCACACTTCCAATTGATCGGAGGTGTCGATAAATTTTTCGCCGTCCCAATAGCCGGTGCAGTGCCTGAGCATTTCGAGTGTTTTGTCGATACCCACGACCACAGTATTGCCCACACGGCGTGTGAACCACTGCATCTCGACTTCGATGTCGCCGACGGCGATGTTATCGGGCGAGACATCCATTGGCAGGTTGTGATGCTTGCCAGAATAGGTATATTTTTCAGCGGAGAGCGCGGTGAGCATGCGACCAATATTCTCGAAATATTTATCCGAGTACCAACCGCGGCGCATGCGTTCGATATCCAGTTTGAAGGTTTCATTGGTAAGACGGGTTTTGTCAAAGATGGTCATGGGATTCTCGATTTCAGATTTACGATTAAAGGGTAGAGATTGATTGTGTTGATTGAATGATGTTCATGCCAGCTTGCGCGAATCTTTCGTAGGCTTCGTTTGCGGCATCAGTGTGATCCACCACGCCGGGGACGACAACGGGGGATGAACAATCATCCAGCAGATAAACTTTCTTTGCGAGGGCGGGATCAACAGCGTTGATATCGTTGAGCAAGTCTTGAACTGTCCATGCCACGCAATGGGATTTGGCTTGACCGGCGATGATGAGTTTATCGAATTGTTGAAGCTGTTCGATAAATTTGGTGTTGTGGGTTCCCAGCGTCTCACCCATGGGACCTGTCAACACTTCGGGACCGACAACGGAATAGTTTTCAGTGAAGGGTTTATCGCCTTTGATCTCAATATCATATTGCGTGTTGCGGGCAATGGAGTGGAAGAATAAGGCTTCTTCAACAGAAGAGACCAACGCATGACCAATACCACCGAGCATGGCATGATAGGGCCAGACTGTCAGCGCGTATTTGCCTTTCTTTTCCAACTCTTCAGCATAGTGCAGTAGCATTTGCTGACCATATTCGGGTGCGAGATCAAATTCATTGGCAAGGGCGGGGTTGAAAGCCCATGTGCCGTTTTTCAAGTCAGCGACATGAATGTCACTATACGGGCTGGGGTGATTGCCATTCTTATCGACAAAGAAAATGGCATGGAAGACCTGCATGGTTTTGTGAGTGTCCATGGTGGCGGTGATGTGCGAAATGCCCGCGAGGTTGCGATAGATGAACTCCGTGAGACGCGTGTTGTCTTCAACTGCACCGCGTCCGCTGCGACCACCAACGTAGAGTTCGAACTCAGGAATGCAGAAGGTGTTTTGCACATCGATCAGCATCAGCCAGGTACGAGTCGTCGAAGCAGAGGCAGGCTTGCCCTGAGTTTGATCGAAGGGGTGAAGGGCGTGTTGACGCGCCCAGTCCCGGGCTTGTTTGGCACGTTCTTCATAGGGAATCCGCCAGACGGCGCCGACTTTGTCCGCGTTAAAAAATTCGGGGATGGGTAAATTGGTTGGGGTCATTTCGCCTCCGTTAATTAAAAAAGGTGATTTCCATTTTTTTGAATTGATACAACATGGCGGGCCGGTGCGCGCCGAGGAGATCCTTTTTGCCGGTCTCCTGCAACAACCCGGTGGCAAGCATTCGTTTTCTAAAGTTCCTTTTATCGAGCTTGTCGTCAATAATGATCTCGTACATCTTTTGCAATTCAGATAATCTAAAATGCTCGGGCATCAACCCATAAACGATGTTGCTGTAACTGGCTTTGGAACGCAAACGCTGGACGGCGTACTTCAGGATCTCTTTATGGTCAAAGGCAAGTTTGGGTAACTGCTCAACAGCGGACCAGGTGAGATCGGCAACTCTATTTGATTCGGGTTGGTCAAGGCTTTCCCAGGGAATCAGGGCGAAGTAGACAATCGTAATCACTCTGGCCCGTGGATCGCGCCTGGGGTCTCCAAATGTATAGAGCTGTTCGAGATACACATCCTCGACGCCGGTCTTTTCTTTGAGGACTCTGAAAGCCGCATCTTCCAACGATTCGCCGACTCGCAAAAAACCGCCTGGCAGTGACCAACAGCCTGAGAAGGGCGCCTCAGCGCGTTTTGCCAGCAGCACCTTGAGCTTATCTGTGTTGACGGTAAAGATCACAAGGTCAACAGTGATGCCGGGTTGTTCATAATCAACATAGTTAGTGTTCATTTGACACTTAGTATAGTATCTTTTTGGGTTTTGTCAAGCCCTTCTAAAAGCATGGCAGAGCCTGGGGCGCAGTTGACTTTTTAGCCTGAAACCTTTACACTTTGCTTAACTTATTTGCACTAACAGGAGCAGGCATGGTATCTCAATTCCAACTTATTATGCGATCGGGTCCCACACCGGGGGCTTCCTTCATTTTGGAAGGCGACCAGTTGACTGTTGGACGTGATGCAACGAATGAGATCGTCATCAATGACGCTGAAATTTCACGCCGACATGCGCGTCTCACCTTCCAGGGCGGCAAGTATGTGCTGGAGGATCTCGGCTCCACCAACGGGACGTTTGTCAACGGCCAACGATTGGCTGGACCACGCGTACTGAAAGCGGGTGAAGTGGTTCAGTTCGGCGAGCAGATCATGCTGGTCTTTGAAGTCACATCCATGGATGCTGGCGCGACCGTGGTCTCGCCGCGTGCTTCAGCAGCTGTACCTTCGGTGCCACGCCCGCTCACACCCGTTCCTCCGCCCCCAGTGGTTGAATATGCTGGCAATATCCCCGCCAGCCCGGCGCCCGTGGCAGCTACACCCACCAAGAAGATGAACCTGACACCGATCATCATCGGTGTGGTTGTATTCCTGATCTTGTGTTGCTGCATCTCATTGTTCGTTTGGGTGGATTCTGACGCGACCGGATCACGCTGGTGCACCTTCCCGTTCAGCATTATTGCGAATATCTTGGGAAGTTCCTGTCCGTAGGGCCCGATTAGTTTCCTGAACATGAGGTTCCCGTGAATGACCAATTTACGGGAACTTTGTATTTTAAGTTGCCAAACACCTCGCTCTTGACTAGAATATGAATACGGTTGTATTTTTATCTGATAACCTTACGTACTTAGCCATAGAGCGCACAGAGAGTTTTGAGTTTTTCTCTTGCTTTCTCCCCTGGCACCGCCCGCCAGGGCAGGTGTGTGAACTCCGTGGCAAATGTTTTTGTGATTAACTCTTTTTGGAGCGCCAGCCATGAATCAAACATCTACATCATCACCGAGTTGGGGTTCGACAACCAAGTTATTGATTGGGTTGGTCATTGTTGGCATTTTGGCATTTTTGCTATATCGCTTTGCGAATCTGGTCACCCCGTTGTTGATGGTGGTTGTGCTGGCTTATTTACTACACCCAGTCACTTCACTCATGGCGCGCGGACTAGGTATCTCGTGGAAGGCGGCGGTCAACATTCTGTATCTCATCATCCTATTGAGCCTGATCGGCCTGCTGACATTGAGCGGCGTGGGATTGGTGGGACAGATCCAAAGCCTGATCGTATCGGTTCAAGATATTGTCGCCAACCTGCCCACGTATGTGGAACAACTCTCCACACTGAGTTTCACTTTTGGACCTTTTACATTGGATATGCAGACCCTTGATCTGAACGCGCTCAGTCAACAGGTGCTTTCTTATGTTCAGCCCCTGCTTGGCAGAACAGGCAGTCTCGTTGGCGCTTTGGCCGGCAGTGCGGCACAAGGTTTTGGCTGGACGGTCTTTGTCCTGATCGTTTCGTATTTCGTGATGATCGAAAGCAGCGGTTTGAGTCGGGACTTGTTCAAGATAGATATCCCCGGCTATACAGAAGATTTCACCCGGCTCGGCAGTGAGCTAAGCCGCATTTGGAATGCGTTCCTGCGCGGGCAGATCATCATTTTCATTCTGGCAGTGATCATTTATTCCATTTTGTTACCCATATTAGGTGTGAGATATGCTTTGGGAATTGCCCTGATGGCCGGGCTTGCAAAATTCCTGCCATATATTGGTCCTGCAATTACCTGGGTGGTGATGGCATTGGTCACGTTCTTTCAGACCAATCACCCGTTCGGCATGCAGCCTCTCGCCTATATGGCAATGGTGGTGATCATCACATCCGTGATCGATTGGATCATCGACTCATTCGTCACGCCCCGCATCATGGCAAGCACCTTGAAAGTCCACCCTGCTGCGGTGTTGGTTGCCGCATTGGTCGCCGCAAATTTGTTGGGCATCCTCGGCGTGGTCATCGCTGCGCCCTTCCTCGCATCCTTTACCCTGCTGGGTAAATACACCATGCGCAAAATGTTCGATCTGGACCCATGGCCTGAAGCGGAAGAAAGACCAGCTCCATCCCTCGGTGCAGAATGGATCGCACGCATCAAATCATTTATCAACAACCGCAAACAAAATAAACCGACCAAGGAGAAAAATAATGAACAGCAATAACAACGGACCCCAAACTGAAACCATCGCCGAGACCGATAACTTTCTGGCATGGAAGGCTGAAGAACCCGATGGCGAGACCACCTATCACATCGAGCTGAACAACGTCACCGTGCACTTCTTTGCAGAAGAGTGGAATGAGTTCATGCAGTTGATCAAAAATTTAAAATAACCAACCTGCTCCCGCCGCAGTCATCGGCGGCGGGGACGCCGCCGAGAGCAATCATGAAACTCAAAAACGCCATTACAGATGTGCGCGGCATTGAAGTGGGGCACGCGCAAAATGAAGCAGCGCTAACCGGCTGCACGGTCATCTTGTGCCGTAAAGGCGCGGTGGCAGGTGTGGATGTGCGCGGCGGCGCACCCGGCACGCGCGAAACCGATCTACTCAACCCGATCAACCTT
>Ga0137333_1000276_pt1 | contig 14147 bp, 16 predicted proteins | sample EasRivERMLT231_2_FD_102286 | JGI IMG/M metagenome (GOLD analysis project Ga0137333, IMG submission 102286) | Soil microbial communities from meander-bound floodplain in the East River, Colorado, USA - East River MetaG ERMLT231_2 | ecosystem: Environmental > Terrestrial > Soil > Floodplain ... | reverse complement strand
GGCATCTGGAAGGATCAAAATAAACTCTTCACCGCCATAACGACAAATAATATCGCTTCCACGAATGCTGGCTTTGAGCAACAGACTTAACCAGCGCAAAGCCTTATCGCCCCCATCATGACCGAAAGCATCGTTGATACTTTTGAAGTGATCGAGATCAAGCATGACCACTGCCAGGGGGTGGGTGGTGCGATCAGCGCGGTTCAGTTCTTTTGCAAGTGCCTCTTCCATAAAACGCCGGTTGAACAAACCGGTGAGCGAATCCCGAATAGATTCCTGACGAAGTTTTTCATGAAGGCGAGCGTTGTCAATGGTAAGGCCCGCAACCCTGGCAAACAGTCCGCCCAAACGAATATCTTCATCGTTAAATGGAACATCTGATTGCGAGCGGCCTGCGCCTAACACTCCCTGACAAGTCTCTGTGGTGAGGAGCGGCAACAGCATGCCCGCTTTAATACCCAATGCAACGGTCTGGGGTCTGAGGTTGGGGAGCGCAGAGTAATCTGTTGTAATAAGTGGTTCACGGGAATCGAAGACCTTCCAGATCGGGCTTTTATCTTTATCACGCTTACCTGTGATCTTTTGGAAGGGCGAGTCTTTTGGCGAAAAGGCGCGGTCGACCAAAAGATCGTCTTCTTTCAGAGCCAGGTAACTGACATCTGTAGATAAAAGTTTGGAGGCTTGATCCACAATTGCCTGTAAAAGGTCTTCCCAGTTACGCTCTTTAAGCAGATCAAGCGTGATCTGGTGAAGCTGTGATAAACGCTCATTGTTGCGGGTGAGGCTTTCATATAGTCTGGCGCGGCCGATGGCGATACTAATTTGACCGCTCAATGCAAGCATCAATCGTAAATCAGCCTCGGTCAACTTTATGTTGTATCTGCTCTCTATGTTTAAGACACCTACTGCGCGGCCTTCATCAAAGATCGGGACTGCCACCTCCGAGAGGATGCCTTCCAGGGCTCCCAGGAAGGATGGATCGCTGTCTGTATCTTCTAGAAATACCGGCTCACCTGTGCGGATGACCCGGCCGCATATCCCAGCGGTGATTGGAATGGTCGAGATCACATTTTCGTATCCCACCTGATGTTGTAGGACCAACAAATCGCCTTCTCGTAGGTAGAGGCTAACGAGGGCGTATCCAAAAGTATCGGCGATTGCTTCCACGGTCCGTTTCACGATGCGAGTCAAATCGATTTCACTGATGATTGCAGTGCGTACTTTGTGCAACAGACTCAATTCCTGTGATTGCCGTGTTGCCCCGCTGATGAGTTGAGCATTGTCCAGCGCCATGGAGGCAAGGTTTGCAAAGCGTTGCAACTGGTCGATCTCTTCTGGCGTGAAGGTGCGATCAGGCTCATCGAAAGCGACTCCAATCACGCCGAGTACCTTTCCCTGAATTTTCATGGGAACACATGTAAGTGTTCTGAGCCAGCCAAATTCAGGCATGCGGTTTTCCCAAATGCTGTAATCAGGGATCATCAACTTCTCGCCAGTAGCCCATACGCGACCAGATAAACCCTCACCCAGCCTCGTGCGAAAGCCGAGTTGTGCAGCATAGTTGCCGATGGCAACCTTCTGGACAAGAACATTTTTCTCTGGATCAACGATATCAACCATGGCATGGCGCGTGTTCATCAAGTCAGCGGCATGGTGTAGGATAGCCTCGAGCACCACATCAGGGTCATGATGGTTGATCAAGCCGAGAGTAATTTCATGCAAGGCGGCTAGATAATTATTTTGGGAGCGAAGAGTTTCTTCACTTTGCTTTCGCTCTTCGATCTCATATTGAGAATTGGCGTGGAGTTCCGCATTTTCGAGCGCCAGAGAGGTAAGCTGAGCGAACAAGGAAGCGAGTTGGATTTCATCGGATGTAAAGGGGCGGCCCGCCTCGGAACGTGACAACGAAAACACACCCAGGCAATGATCGCCAGAGATCAGCGGCACGATAATGGTTGCATGAATGGATAGATCCCCGAAGACTGGATTCCGTTGCGACCAGTTGACGTAATCATCAATGATCATAAGTTGGCGTGTGTCGTAGACCTGCCATGAAGCCGCAGCACCCTCGCCTCGCCGCGTATGCAAGCCCTCCTCAAAACTCTGGTTCGCGCTGTATGCCCGGGCGATCATCACATCCCCATTGACGATATCAAGATCGGCAAAGGGCGCGTCTAGTAATCTTGTTGCGTTGCCGATAATGGCATTCAAGAGATCATCCACGTTGCGCCGGTTGAGCAGGTCTAGCGAAATTTGATGGAGTGCTGCGAGATAATCGTTCTGGCGGCGAAGCGCTTCTTCAGCTTGTTTACGCTCGGTGATATCCTCCCAAAAGCCTTGAACAAATTGTGGCTGTCCCGATGTATCGTGGGCGAGTATGGAATGATCACGGACCCAGATCACTTTGCCATCTTGAGCTATCATACGATACTCCTCGGTAACGCGTCCCTGCGCCAGGGTATTGGGGGTGACAGCAATGGCACGGTCATAATCTTCAGGATGAACGCACTTCTTCCAAAAGGACGGATCTTGTTCCCATCTCACAAATGGATAACCTAAAAGCGCTTCAATCTGCGGGCTGACATATGCATCGGTGCTGGACTCCTCATCGAGCCCATCGATATATAAGACGGCTGGCATTTGCTCGACCAGTGTACGATACTTCAATTCCGCTTCACGCAATGCCTGTTCAGCTTGCCTTCGTTGAGTGATATCCTGTTTAATGGCAATGAAATGGCTAATTTCTCCACGCTCATCGCGTACTGGCGTGATGCTCTGATGTTCAAAGTATTCGGAGCCGTCCTTGCGTCGATTAATGATCTCGCCATCCCAAACGGATCCACTGTTAATGGTGTTCCAGAGGGTCTCATAAAACGCTGCATTGTGTCTGCCTGACCTGATCAAATGCGGTGTTTGACCAATCGATTCGACGAAACTATACCCGGTGAGTTGTGTATACGCGGGGTTTACCCATTGAATCACACCTTTAAGATCAGTAATTAAAATGGCATTGACTGTCGCTTCCAGCGCGGTAGCTTGCAAACGCAATTTGGCTTCCAGTTGTTTGCGTTCTGTAATATCGCGAATTGCCGCCATGGTGAACAGACCCGCTTCTGTGTCCAACGGGCTGAGACTGATCTCAACTGGGAAGATACTGCTATCCTTGCGACGGGCGAGCAGTTCCCATTTGATATCCGAGCCCATGGGACGTGCTTGAGGGTTTTGATAGTATTCAGCACGATGAGTTTTGTGAATTTCACGGAAACGCTCAGGTAATAGGATTTCCACTGATTGACCTATCAACTCAGCTTGTGGGTGACCAAAAATTTTTTCACACTGTATATTGGCAAGCGTGACTTTGCCCTCCTGGTCAACGATCAACATGGCATCGGGAGCGGATTCAAGCATCCGGCGGAAATTATTTTCGCTGGTGTGGAGCGCGTTCTCTGTTTGCTTATGCTTGGTGATATCGCGCACGACAATCAACCTGCCTGTTAACCTGCCACGCTGGTCAATTAATGGTGAAATACGAAGATCGAAATATTGAGGCGAGTCGCGCTCTATGGCAAGTTCAGTCCTTGCATCAGTGACGTTACGGAAGCGGGCCGCAAGATCGGGCCAGGTTGTGAAGGTTGCTTCTGCGCTTTGACCTAATACTGCTGGACCGATCAATTCTTGCATGGCTGGGTTGATATCCACGATCCGGTTTTGGGTATCTAATACCATGACACCGTCGTTCATGCTTTCGATGAGCAGACCGCGTGCGATGGGAAGCAAATCGAAAATATGATAGCGAAGAATTGCCCAGGCGACAATGAGTCCCATCACGGGGCCGGCAGCAAAGGGAAAGCTGATTCCTTGTAAGGGTGGGAAGCCAACTTGCGAGAGTACGTTGATGATCAGAGGCAGAATCGTAGAGATACTTAACGCCATGGTTTGTCGAAAGGATAATGGGGAGATATGACCATAGGATCGCCAGAGCAGATAGATGGGCGTTAAAAGAACCGCATTAAGATATAGCAATCCGACTCAAAAGATCGGACCATTTGTCCAACGCAAGGCTGATGAAGCGCCGACCAGTTCCAAATGATAGCCTGAGCGGAATAGCGGATTCTCCGTCCAATTTAGAATCAGAATCGCAAGCGGCACACTGGATAGCGCAAGCAACAGACGACGATTCACGAGCTGGGCGTAACCGCTAAACTGCATGACCATCACGAGCCATGCAATTGCACCAATACCAGCTATTTCCACCCGACTCTTGAGGGCAATGACCTTAATGGTAAAGTCGGAACTGGATATGTTGAGCGCCTGGGATAAAGGCAGGAATGTGAACACGAACATTGCCAGGCTGAACGCGATTGCCCCCGGTAGGTGGCGATGACGCCAGCCATATATCGCCAGGCTCGCGTTTAAGATCGCCGAGGCAATAAAAAGTAATAAGAGCGGGGATACGTGCATAGACACTTCTCCTTATCAGCGCGGCACAGATAGTTGCACGATGTATCAGGTAGTAGGTCACCTGATTTCTAGTTTACGTTTATTGCCCACTGATGGAAGATGCAGTTACATTATCAGCACGATATTTATGTGCTCAATTTTGAGCAGGGAGATATTTTTCGTGCAGACTTGCCAGATGATGATCGACGTGACCAACGAGCATGTAGATCAATGCCCGTGCGCTGACGATATAGCCGCTGGCGGTGCCGAGGCGAAGGATCGCTTCTGGGCTCATGTTATTAATCGCAAGAATATTGGCGCGGCGCAAATATTCAAATTCTAGAAGCAGATCCTGTAAGGCGTGATTATCAAAACCTGACGCGCGGACGTAATCGTCCTGTTCAAAGCCTGGCAGGGGAGTAGGGTCATTTCGCGAGATGCGCAGGAGTCGGTAAGAAAAGACGCGCTCTACATCGTTGAGATGTCCCATCACTTCCTTTATAGACCATTCCTGTGGCGCATCGCGGAACAAGGCTTGTTTGTCTGAAAGATTCCCAAGCGAGGCATTAAGCTCGTCGATCTGTTGAGCGAGAGCTATGAACACATCGCTTCTTGCCTGTGCGCGCTGAATATAGCCCGCATAAAACTCTGCGTATTCATTAGGTTGGGGAGTTGTGATATTCAAAGCCATGCAAGCCTCTTTTATAGAAAATAACGGTTGATCTCGTCTGCCACTTCCAGTGGACGTGTAATTGTTGGCACATGTCCTGCGTCTTTGATAACATGGAGATGACTATGTGGTAAATGAGACGCCAGCCATTCCGCATCTTCCAGTGGGACGAGTTTATCGCCATCGCCGTGAATGACCAGGCTGGGTAGTTCTATTTTGCTGATCTCGGGTCTTAGATCGATGCCATAGGTGCATTCGTTGAGTTTTATGGAGGATGCTTGACTCGCACGCTGTAGAATTTTTCTGCCCCAGGCGCGGATCTCTGTACTGTTTGGTTCTGATTCGAGCACGCAAGAATCCACAAATGCCCCGATGGTTTTTTCGAAATTGTTTTTTAGCCCGGTGACAAAGGGTGTTTCCCCGTTGGATATATCGCGATGATACAGCGCATCTACAAGCACCAAGCCTTCAAATCTTTCCGGCTGTTGTAACGCCGCGGACAAGGCGACCATACAGCCTGCCGACTCTGCCCCGAGAACGCATTTCTGGACCTTGAGCACATCCAACACTGCGAATAGATCATCGACCATGGTTGGAATCGAAATTGATTCTATTGGGGCAATAGTTGCTCCCGTGCCCCGATGATCATATGCCACAGCGCGCCAGGTTTTGCTCAGATATGTGAAGGGTTCTGCCCATAACTCCCAACTGCCTGTCCAGCCGCCGTGCGCAACAAAGGTTCGTGGTCCGTTCCCGAAATCAACGGTATACAGTTGTGCATTGTTGTGGGGAATGAACATGAAGATTCTCCAAAAGCATACGGATAATAGAGGTGATTATACTGCTGTATAATCTTTGAATGAAAGATATTGTTGAGCAGATCGTTTCTGACCCGCGCTATCTGAAGAATATTGAATATGGTGAACCGCGTTCTGGGCATCCTGAGGGCAAGGTTAAACTGCATATAGTTGAACTGGAAAAGATCCTGGAGAAATTTACCTCGCGAATCACCGAAGAGCAGTATTGGAAATTGAAATTCCTGATCCATATTCACGATACCTTCAAGGCAGAAGCAATTCCCAACTCACCGATCGAAAGCTCACATAGCCATGCCTCTCTAGCGAGAGCCTTCGCTTCAGAATTTATTGATGATGCTAACCTGCTCAATATGATCCAGTTCCATGATGTTAATTTTGCCTTGTGGAAGGAATATGCAGCGACTGGTTCGTATGATCTTGAGCGACTTTCGAGATTGCTGGATACGATCGTTGACTGGGACCTCTTTTTGATCTTCTTAATCATTGATGGGAGTAGCATTGGAAAAGATCCGGAGAAACTTCGCTGGTTTATTGCCGAGGTGAGAAAATATAAAAGAACCATTGTGGACGAATCATGGATTGTTTAAAATCGAGATAATAAAATGACTACACCTCCCACCGTTTCTGTTGAAGAGTGGCTGGCAGATCTTCTGCCTGACGTACAAATAATCGTGAAGGCGCTTCGGATTGTCGCTAGAAAGAATATGCCCAAAGCCCGCGAGTTTATCTATCACGATGCGATCGGATATTCAACTTCCGCTTCGCCCGCTGACCGGATCTGCTACATCGCTCCGCAGAACAAGGGATACGTGAACTTCGGCTTTTTCTTTGGCGCAGGTCTTCCCGACCCGACTCATTTGTTGATCGGCGAAGGGAAGCGATTACGCCATGTAAAAGTGAAAAACAAGGCGGAAGCTAAAAATCCGGAATTGGCAAAACTGATCGCTGCGACCTGGATGGGAGCTCATGAGTCGATTGCAGGTATCCACGCGGGACGGAAGAAGACCAAGAGCTAACTCATCCACTTGACGCAAACCTTTATCAATAAGATAATCGAACCATATCCTTATGTCCAACTCCCTTGATGACGCGGAAATTCACCGAATTGTGCAGAACGTAGTCCAAAATGTGATGGGTTCTACGGCACGTGAAACTATCCAGTCTAATGGCAAGAAGGTTGTCGCCATCGGCGCGGATCACGGTGGGTTTGAGTTGAAAGAAGCACTGAAGAGCGACATCACCGCACTGGGATTTGAAGTCAGTGACGTAGGTACAAATAGCAAGGACGCAGTGGATTACCCCGACTTTGCTCATGCGGTCGCGCAAGCCGTGAGTTCGGGCAAAGCGTGGCGTGGAATCATGATCGATGGCGCTGGGATTGGAAGCTGCATTGTGGCAAACAAAGTCCCTGGCGTGCGGGCGGGCATGGGGTATGATATTTCGTCCGCCAACAATAGCCGCGAGCATAATGACACGAACGTGTTGACACTCGGCGCAGGCTTGATCGGCGTTGCGCTTGCCAAGCAGATCGTAAAGGTCTGGTTGACCACCGATTTCGCGGGCGGACGTCACACCCCGCGCGTGGATAAGATCATAGCGGTTGAGAAGAAGTATTTGAAATAAAAGGATAATGCTGCTGGTTGAGTAGCCCCGTGTTCGTCGGGGCGTATCGAAACCAGCAAGTAAGCAAAATGATTTCTGTTATTGGTGGTCTCGATACGTTCCTCTCTAGCGCTCGGAACTACTCGACCACCGGTGTATGGATAAAATAAAGAGACATGACTAAACCTGACCCAAAACTCGTTGAACAAATTGTAGAAATTATCACCCATGAAGTCCTTGCTGCAATGGCGGAGGAGCAGGAACGTTCTGCGAACCCTGAAGGCTTCCAGTGTAAATTTGAATGTGCAGATCAACTCTGTGTGAAGATGTGTATGGATCGCACGGGGAACGTGGTCAGCGCTGGAGCGCAGAGATTGACATCTACCCTCGGTGTCATACCCGGTGACCTGAGTCTGGCAAATATGATCGATCACACCTTGCTCAAGCCGGATGCCACACAACAGGAAGTTGCCCAGCTTTGTTTTGAAGCCCGTAAACATAACTTTGCATCCGTGTGCGTGAACCCGACCTGGGTGGGGCTATGTGCGCAACTCTTGCAAGCCTCACAGGTAAAAGTCTGCACAGTGATCGGCTTTCCGCTGGGGGCGACATCATCCGAAACGAAAGCCTTTGAGACGAAGACCGCTATTGATCAAGGCGCAACCGAGATCGATATGGTCATCAATATCGGTGCCTTGAAGGCGCGTGATCTGGAATTGGTCGCGAAGGACATTCGCGGAGTCGTGAATGCAGCGCACAGTCGCGGCATTATCGTAAAAGTCATTATCGAAACAGCGTTGTTGACCGATGAAGAAAAAACGATTGCGTGTCTGCTTTCCAAAGAAGCGGATGCCGACTTTGTCAAAACGTCCACGGGTTTTGCGGGTGGGGGCGCGACTGTCCATGATGTAGAGTTGATGCGCAAGACCGTCGGACCGGAAATGGGCGTGAAAGCCTCGGGTGGAGTCCGCACGTTTGAGGATGCCGAGAATATGATCAAAGCCGGAGCCACACGTATTGGCGCAAGCGCCGGGGTGAAGATCATTCAGGGTCCGAGCAAGCAAGAACCGGCGAAGAGCGAAGCGACCGCAGGTTCATCCAAGAGTTATTAAGAGCTTAGCCACAGAGAACGTAGAGCTCTTTGAGTTTTATTCTCAAAATCTCAGTGAACTCAGTGGCAAAGAAATTAGGAGTGTGTATGTTAATCGCAAAAGTTATTGGCACAACCGTATCCACGATCAAAGATGAAAAATTGCATGGGCGCAAGTTGTTGATTCTGCGTCAGACTGATGAACATGGTGAACCGTCAGGCAAGCCGTATGTCGCTGTCGATACGGTTGATGCGGGCGTTGGTGATCTCGTGCTGACCGCTGCCGGTTCATCGGCGCGGCAAACCAACATCACCAAAGATACGCCGGTTGATTCGGTCATTATGTCTGTCATTGATTCGCTGGAAGTGGACGGCGAAGTTGTATTTCGTAAATCATAGAGGAGAATAACATGCCTGTTGATCATCAAATGATTGCTTTGGGAATGGTTGAGACGCGCGGACTGGTCGCCGCGATCGAAGCGGCGGATGCGATGGTGAAAGCCGCGAACGTGGTGTTGATCGGTTCGGAATATGTGGGCGGCGGTTATGTCACTGTGATGGTGCGCGGTGATGTGGGTGCGGTCAAAGCCGCCACGGATGCTGGCGCTGCTGCGGCAAAACGTGTGGGCGAACTTGCCTCGGTGCATGTCATCCCGCGCCCGCATGCCGACGTGGAGATAATCCTGCCGCAATCGAGCAAGGGCAATTTCGGCGGACGCGGTGAAAAGAAATAAGCGATGCCGAAAAAGTTCTATACCGAAAAAGATATTGAAGACCTCTTCAATAGCGGCGCCAAGTCGTTGCAGGTCACTGATGAGGTTGTGTTGACCGAACTGGCTTATGAAAAAGCTAAACGTCTGGACTTCCAACTCATCTATGATCGCGTGGACGTTCCACCTGCCGGGCCAGTACGACCTTATCTTTCGGAAAAGAATCCGATTCAGTCGAAGCCAGTAACTGCTTCTGTTTCATCAGCTGTATCTCAGCCCAAACCAACTCAATCTGATAACGATATCGAAACACGGATTCGTTCCGCCGTTATTGCAAAACTTGGCAATCAAGTGGATGCGAAACTGTTGGATAACATCATCCATCGTGTGGTCAAAGCGACGGGGTTGAAATAATGATGTGTTTTGTACCGCGACATTCATGTCGCAAGCCGTTGAAAAGCGACATAAATGTCGCTCCACGAATTGGGAATCAATAGCATGTTATTTGGGCGCGTACACGGTACCGCAATTTGCACGATGAAATATCCCGGTACGGAGGGGTTGAAGTTGCTCATCGTCCAGCCGTTGAATAAAAATCTGGAACCGATCGGCATCCTGCAAGTCGCCGCGGACGTGGTGCAGGCTGGTCCCGGTGATTTGTGTGTGATGGTGCGTTCACGTGAAGCTGCGCTCGCGATGCCGAATGAGAAGTTCGTGCCCATTGACTTGGCATTGATCGGCATTGTCGATGAATTGGAAGTGAAGCCTGATGGTGAGTTTAGTTATACGTTGAAAGTTGGACAAAATAGGTTTACATAACCAGTCAACCCCGGTGGTCGAGTAGCCTGAGGCGATAGCCGAAGGCGTATCGAGACCACCGAATTGAATTGAAAAATATATGATCTTAGGTAAAGTCGTTGGAACCATCGTCACCACCATCAGCCATGCGCATTTCAAGAATCGCAGACTGTTGGTCGTTCAGCCATTGATCATGGACGGTGACAACATTGCCCCCGAAGATGACTTTATCGCGTTGGATAATACGCAGGCGGGAATCGGTGATACCGTGTTGGTTAATCGTGAAGGCAATGGCGCACGTCAGGCATTGAACATTCCTGACGGATGTGTAATCTCGGTCATTGTGGGGATTGTGGATTCGGTTTATTTGGAAAATTGAGGCTATTCAAGTCTAGAATTTCTGTAGTCACCGACAAATAGGTAAGGGAAAGATGGATATGGATGAGTACAAAGATCGCATGGCTGTAGAAATCTCTAAACTTTCGAGAAATATATTCTTTTCCTCCCTTGGTTTTGCCCCGCTAAGTGTATTGTCAGAAATCTTGCAGCTAAACTGGCTTGTTGTAGCTTTTACTGTATTGTTTGTGGTAGCGGTTCTTATTAGTTGGATAACGCCAGGCATATTCCTTATGCTTGGAAAACCTTGGCTTGCTCATGCTTGGCTTCGTGGCATAAATCCAATTTGGTATTCCGCAACCCCCTGGAGACAATTATCTTTAGGCGCCAAAGTGTATATCATTGTCCAGTCCACAATAATAGCGGTTTTTGCTTCAATGGCATTGATTATAGTTTTTCTTAATGCTTTTAAAAAGTGAGGAATATAACGCATGAAGAAAATTATAAAACTCCCAACCTTACCATTTGAAACCAAAAAGAAATGCTGGTCTTCAAGAATAAACGGCGTGCTGTTGGTAGTCATTATTTGCTCTTGTTGGGTTTCCTTATTAGCGTCAGCAATGCGCGCCGCACGCGTTTCCAAGCTGCTTTAACGAGATTCACCTCTTCGGAGTTAATTTTGCGTGGGCTATAACGCGCTTCCACGAATGCTTCGGTAATTGAATGTACATCTTCATTCACCGATGGCAATGCTCTCTCCAACGTAACCTCATATTCAGAGGGGGTTTGCGATGACTTCCGCTCTACGCCCTGTTCTCTGCCGCGCCGAATCATCGCAAGGTAGAAGAAGTAAATTTGTCGGCGTGGATCGAGCGCGTTAAGACGAAGCAAACCGGGGCGAGGAAAGAAGCGTTTCCCTTCAGGCCGCGAAACAATACCTTGCCATGCATCCGCGATCGTGCGTGACAAGGCTCTACGTGCTTTATCCGCGTTGTTGCTTAGCCATTGCCAGACAAAGAAGAGCCAGCTTGCTATAGGTAACTTGCGGAGCGTAGCTTGAAAACCACCATGTTGTTTCACAAATCGTGCGAGCGAGAAACCAACAATTACAAGTAGCGCTCCCCACAAGAGGATCGATCTTATCAGCACTAAGACTGGATCGTTAATGGGTAACACCGATTCCGCTAATGGGTTTGGCGGAAGAGGAGTTGGCGTAGGAGCAGGATGTAATTGATTTCGAACTGGGATGCCTCTTCCAAACAAGAGGAGAGGAAGGCTGAATATCAACGATACGAGAAATATGATCAATTGGCTGATAAAGAACAATGTACGGACTAGAAAACCAAACAATATTCCCAGCAGGGAGAACAACCCGAGGTTATCACCGGCTGGCAGGACACTGACTACTACAGTTAGAATCAAAATGAAGAAGAAACTATACAGTCCCCATTTCCTGACCAGATTGTTTGAGGCAACAGCAATGTGTTGTTGATTCCAATTCGTTTGCAACGATATCAAGCGACTTAGGCTGAGCAATGCAAATCCGAAAATAAAATAGAACAGGGCGCCCGCTTCCGCGCCTGAGAAGCGACTCAGACCTTTAAAGGTGCCATCACTGTTATACATTGTGTTCAGATCGACGCGTGTCAGAACAGTCAATATCACCAGACCAATACCCAGCTGAAGAGTTAGATTCACCAAGCGTTGGTGGGCCGGCAAGATATCCTTTTCAACAGGCATCGAGGTTTCAGCTAGAACCAATTTCTGATCCAATCCGATTTCATCGAGTAACTTCAAAAATTGACCAGCTATATGCCAGGCAAGAAAGGCGAGCAACAAAGTAACGATGAATTCCGAGTTGAATAAACTCACAAGTTTGCCACGTGTGAATAATGAAATATCTCTCAAGAGCGCATCGGGACCCTTGGCAAAAGACAACAAAATTTTAGCAAACAGCACAATAACAATCCATTGCGCCGCGTGGGTAATTGTCCATTCCCGGCTGAATGGGATCAGGGTTTTCATTCGTTTGTAGGTATAGAGGCGATCTATGACAATGAACGCTGCTATACCTGAAATGATGTCAGATGACCAATCCGGTATCTCGTTTTGAATCAATATGTCTATGGTCATTACGAAGCAAGCCATCATAATGAGCACCAGCATGTAGCTGAAGAAGCGGAATGCCTTTGGGTTTTCAACCATATTGAAATTTGAACTTTGATTCATACGCGTTTCGATGCCTGCATCCAGATTTTTAGATCTTGCTCAGTTACGATCGAAAAGACTGGTATGTCAAAAATTTTAGCGCGGCGAACGATAGCCTCATCGGCGACGTTCCTGCCAGCCAGGATCAAGATCGCATTCTGACCCTTTCGACGTGCCTGATGGAGTTCATCTAATAAATCGTCACCGGCCTGCCCTGTGATCACGATCAAACTAGTGCCCCAGGCAAGCTGATAGCGTTGTTGCTTGATCAATGGGACAAGCGCTGAGTCATCAATGCCTTCACTCCGTGCCAGTGTTTCCAATAAACGCATGAGATGAAGCTTTCCTTTTCGCAGGGGAATGGCTTGGGATTGACTATTAGTCGTCAGTGGATCGCGACCATTCACCAGCATTCCAACAATTTGCTTTTTGCTGATGATCCAATTGGAGATGGAAGCCGCTATCACAATTGCCAACTCTATCGAATCAGCACGCGTGCGATAATAATAGTCATCGGCGTTGAGGTTTAACACGACAAATGTTTCGAGCGCGATGGACGGCTCGAACAATCTCACCTGCAATTGGCCCGCAGACGCAGAGGCTTTCCAGTCGATCCTTCGCAAGGAATCGCCAGAAATATATTCGCGCTTGCCAAAGACACGCGTCGGGTCTTCGAAAAGCGGCAGGGCATGGCGTAACGTCCCATGCGGCGAATAAGAAGGAATTTCAACGGAAGAGAATGGAATGATCTTTGGATAAACTACTACATACTCAGCCTGGTTTTCCGCACGCAGGGATTCATTCATACCTAGAATATCGCCCGTAGACATGGAAAGAGGTCCAATGGGATAGTAGCCACGTTTTGACGCTTCGACAGAATACTCGAAATTCGCATCGGAATGTGAGCCCAAGTTGGTCACCGTTTGGAAAGTATGCGGCCCCGCAAGCGCTACTGGCAACGTATCGCGAAGTTCCAGCCACGGCAGCGGCAACCAGCCTTTGTTTTTCACATGCAGGTTGATTTTAATTTTTTCGCCCAAAAAGGCGTGGGTGTTGAAACGCCGCTTGGTTTCAACCTGTGCTAAAGCCTATCGAACCCACCATAAGCCTGCTACAAGTCCGCCGAAAACCATGTAGGCTAATGTCAAGGCAAAATCGCCTCGCATGAATGCGGCAATCAACAAAAGCACGATCAGCAGGGGGAGAACCGTACGAGACATAATGGCAAACTCTAACTATTCACATTGCCCAGATCGAGCGGCGTTTTTTCCAACACATCTGCCAGAATTGTATGCGCTGTACGACCACGAAGTTCAGCTTCAGGCTTGAGAATGAGGCGGTGGGCAAGGGTCAACGGCGCCAGTGTTTTAATGTCATCGGGAATCACATAATCGCGTCCGCGAATTGCCGCCAAAGCCTGTGCCGTTTTCAGCAACGCCAGACTTCCGCGCGGACTGACTCCCAATGCCAGATCT
>Ga0137333_1000275_pt1 | contig 14171 bp, 15 predicted proteins | sample EasRivERMLT231_2_FD_102286 | JGI IMG/M metagenome (GOLD analysis project Ga0137333, IMG submission 102286) | Soil microbial communities from meander-bound floodplain in the East River, Colorado, USA - East River MetaG ERMLT231_2 | ecosystem: Environmental > Terrestrial > Soil > Floodplain ... | reverse complement strand
CGCCCGCAAAGCTGAATGCCGCATCGTTGCAGTCTGTACAGACGGTGAACTGGCCAAACGTGCCAAAGCCAATGATATTCCCGTGTGGACGTTTGACCACGCTGGTCAACCGCGCGCCGCTGTCGGCTTTTCGTTTGGTTTGTTATTGGCTATGTTCCAACGCCTTGGTTTCATCCCCGATCAAAAAGAAGCGGTTGACGATGCGCTCGCATCCATGCGCAGAACACAACAACATTTGAAAGCGGACGTGCTTGCAGTGAAGAACCCTGCCAAACGTTATGCCGGACAATTGATGGGGCGCTGGGTCACATTCATGGCTTCAGGTTTGATGACCGCGGTCGCTCGACGCTGGAAAAGCCAGATCAATCTTGTGGCAAAAGCCGGTGCGAATTTCGAATCTATTCCCGAAGCGGATCACAACACTTTAGCCGGTACGCTCAACCCACAGGAAACACTCAACGCCCACACCATGACTCTGTTTTTACGTGCGCCCTCCGATCATCCGCGCAATCGCCTACGTTCGGATCTTACACGTCAAGCCTTCATGCTCGAAGGCATGAACACGGACTATGTTGATGCCCGCGGCAGCACTCCTCTTGCCCACATGTGGACGCTGATCCTCTTCGGCGATTACATGTCCTATTACCTTGCGATGGGCTATGGTGTTGACCCCACAACGCTCAAAGCGCTGGTTGATTTCAAAGAAGCAATGGCAGAAGCGAAATAAATAACCATCATTACCTCAAACTGAAGATCAACTTTCCAGCGTTATATACTTCCTTCTCGGGTTGATTCCTACCACCCCCTCAAAAATTCCTTTGATCGTTTTCATATCCGCCTCCATATTTTCAGTTGGATGAAACACCTGTCCCATACGAACTTCCTTATGTTTGCCATCCACAACCGCTATTACGATGGGAATCCCCGCGTTCCTGGCGATGTGATAAAAGCCGCGTTTCCATTCAGACACATGATGGCGCGTCCCTTCGGGTGCGATGGTCAGGATGAATTTATCTGATTTATTGCATGCATCCACCATTTGCTCCACCAATCCAGTGGATTTGGACCGATCCACTGGAACTCCTCCGCAGTAGCGAAAGAACCAGCCAATTGGAAAACGGAATACCTCCGCCTTGCCCATGAAGCGGACGTTTGCCCGCAGAGTGAAAATCACGCCGAGAAATAAAACGAAGTCCCAATTGGAGGTGTGCGGCGCGCCGATCAAAACGAATTTCGGCAGGTCAGGGAGTTTTCCATCCACGCGCCAACCGATCAGGCGCATAATGAATCTCGTAAGGTAGTGAAAGAACTTGCTGAGAATCGGGGTGTTGAAGATGGTCATATTTAACTTGGTTTCCTTTTGCAGAATACATAACACCGACCCTTGCGGTGAAGGTGCGACACCTTCGCGGATGTGAATTCTGTGGTTAAATATTCTTATGTCTTTGAAATCCGCTGCCCGAAACCTGATTTACAGATCCGAAAAAAGCTTTCAACGAATCCGCTTTGGATCACAACCTCACGACCTGCCCATTTTACTTGGCATTTCCTTCCCCAAAAGCGGCACACATCTGCTCGATCAAATCCTGCTGGGCTTTTCAAAAGTCGCGCCCTATGCAAAACGTCTGCATTCATTCTACGCCGAATATGAGGGCGAAAGCGGAATCAAGCGCGCGCCCAAACAAGCCCTTGCCTGGCTTGACGCACTTCGTCCGCGTGATGTGGCGTCTGCACACCTCTTTGCCCGACAAGATGCTGTTTCTCGCGTATGCTCGCCCAAATTCGTTCCATACTTTATCTTTCGTGACCCGCGGGATGTGGTCGTCTCACATGTTTTCTATGTCACAGAAATGGAGTCGCGTCATGTGCATCATGATTATTATCAGTCGCTCCCCGATTTCAATGCTCGCCTCAATGTCAGCATTTTGGGGAGACCTGATACGAATATCGAATTCTCAAATATCGCTGACCGTTTTGCACAGTATCTCGGCTGGCTCGACCACCCCGAAGTTTTGACAATTCATTTCGAAGATTTGATTCATGACCGCGCCGCGACATTGACCCGCATCATGGAGCACCTCCTCGCCCGCGCCTCGCTTCACACTACCCGACAGCTGATTCTTGATTCTTTAGAGTCTTCCATCAACCCGACCAAGTCCCCGACATTTCGTTCAGGCAAGACTGGTGAATGGCAGAAATATTTCACTGACGAACACAAAAAGATTTTCAAGGATGTGGCTGGGGATTTGTTGATAAGATTGGGGTATGAAAAGAATCATGATTGGTAACGTTACTCTTGTCGGTTTAAAATCCCTGCCTTTAAAAGGAAAACTTTCTTATGAGATCAAATAAGCAGATGTGGATCTCGTTGGGGGTCCTATTCGGTATTTCTGCACTGGCATATCTGCCTCTGGTGGGTAAGTTCGGTTATTTTAATGACGATTGGTATCTCATGTACGACGTCCGTACGCAGGGGGCTCAGTTTTTTCACGCTATTTTTAGCATTGACCGGCCGGGGCGGGCGTTCCTCATGATCCCCTTGTATTCCCTGTTCGGCTTGAACCCGCTGCCTTATAGCCTTGCGGCATACCTGTTCCGTGTTTTGGGTGGGGCGAGTCTGCTTTGGATTTTGCATCTTCTGTGGCCCCAAAAAAGATTCCTAGTAGTAACAACAGCCGTTCTATTCACAATTTATCCCGGCTTTCTCTCACAGCATAATGCGATTGACTATCAGTCTCATATTTTTGCCTTGTTCATGGCGCTTCTTTCGGTGGCTCTGACCCTCAAATCTCTTTTAGCAACGGAGCGCGGAGCGAAAATCCTGTGGGCGGTGGGATCCATTTTGCTGGGGTGGGTTTATTTGAGTCAAATGGAATATTTTATCGGTATAGAGGCATTTCGTATTGCCTGTATTTTTCTGTTTGTCTGGAGATATTCACATTCAACTTTATTGGATAAGTTCCGTGCCTCTGTCTTGAAATGGCTTCCATTCATTTTCATTCCTGTCGTATTTTTGATTTGGCGCCTGTTCTTTTTCGAGACGGAACGCAGGGCAACGGATATTGGCGTGCAGGTGGGTCAGTTGTTCAGCTCGCCGTTGGTGGGTTTGTGGTGGTTGGTATATCTGGTTCAGGATTTTTTCAATATCATGCTGGTCGCCTGGGGATTGCCTTTATCATTGTTTGTATTTCCTATGCGATTGCAAAACCAATTGGCCGGGTTGGGACTGGCGTTATTAGCGGCTCTGCTCTTTGTCTTTGCGAATCGTTGGGGTCAGGAAGATGAATCTGAAATGCTGGCAGGTTCAAATCCACGCGGGATGCGGGAGGAGTTATGGGTGGGCTTGATGAGTATCTTCGGGGGGTTGATGCCAGTGATTTTGGTAAACCGTCACATCATCCTGCCTGATTATTCCCGATATTCGTTGATTGCTTCGATAGGCGCGGTCATCCTGTTGGTTGCAATTATTGAAAGACTCTCCACGCATTCGTTGAGAATGGGCGCGGCAGGTGTTTTGGTTATGATTGCAGTGTTGACACATTATGGAAATTCCGTGATAGCCGCTGCGAAAACAGAAGCCACCCGGAATTTTTGGTGGCAGGTAGCCTGGCGCGCGCCTGCTATCAAGCCGGGGGTTACACTGGTTGCCTCTTATCCATTGGCAGCCATTCAGGAGGATTATTTTATTTGGGGACCTGCCAATCTTATTTATTATCCAGAGCCGCAGAATAATATCCCCATTGAAATTAAATTACCCGCCGCGGTACTGACCAATGACGTGATTACTCAAATCGTCTCTAATCAAGGCACAGAATCGCAGTTGCGTCGGGGAAACATGCTGACGCGCGATTTTAGATATATATTGGTAATGTCTCAGGCAAATGAAAATTTTTGTGTGCGTATCCTTGATGGCGGCATGACTGAACTTTCAGAATTAGATGAAGAGCATATTATGCTTATCGCGCCAAACTCAAAAATGGATCATGTTATCGCTCAAGGAGATTCACCAGAGCCGCCAGCGTTGATCTTTGGAAACGAACCGCCGCATGAGTGGTGTTATTACTTCCAGAAAGCCGATCTTGCGCGCCAGCAGGGTGACTGGCAACGCGTGGCAGAATTGGGAAATGAAGCCGAAAAACTTGGTCTGCATCCCAATGATCAGATCGAATTGATGCCTTTCCTGCAAGCCTATGCAATTCTCAGCGATCAAAAACAAGTCAAAGGAATTTCCACCCGCCTCAACACGGAATCTTTCTATCGTCACCAGGCCTGCCAGAATCTTAACGCCTTGGCCGGGCGCGGATATGTTCTCAGCCCTGAAATGCAAAATCAAGTGGCTGAATTGTTTTGTAACTAACCATGAAGTGTTCCATCGTCATCCGCGCCTATAACGAGGAGAAACATATCGGACGTTTACTGGAGGGGATTCGACAGCAAACGCTTAAGGATGTGGAGATCATCCTTGTCGATTCAGGTTCGACCGATGAAACTGTTTCGGTTGCTGAAGCCTTTGGTGCGCGCCTCGTGCGGATCCCGTCAGCTGAGTTTACGTTTGGGCGGTCACTCAACTTCGGGCTTCGATCAGCGACGCGTGAACTGGTCGTCATAGCCAGCGCGCATGTTTATCCCGTCTATCCCGATTGGTTGGAGAGTCTGCTGAGTCCGTTTGCCGCAGGTGAAAAGGTCGCACTGGCTTATGGCAAACAACGCGGACCTGACTCCGCAAAATTTTCAGAGCAACAGATTTTTCATCAGTGGTATTCCGGCGTGAGCAAGCCGAAACAAGGGACTGCCTTTTGCAATAACGCCAATGCCGCCATTCGCAAAAGTTTGTGGGAACAGAATCACTATGATGAAACATTGACCGGGCTGGAAGATCTGACGTGGGCGAAGTGGGCAAGGGATCAAGGGTACGCCATTTCGTATGTTGCTGAAGCCGAGATCATTCACGTACACAATGAAACTCCCAATGGCGTCTTCAATCGTTATCGCCGTGAAGCGATGGCATATAAAAAGATATATCCCGAGTCGCATTTCAACGTGTATGATTTTTTGCGATTGACCACAACAAATATTTTCAGCGACATCTGGCACGCAGCGCGTGAACGCGTATTATGGAAAAACATCGCTTCGATATTCTGGTTCCGATTTATGCAATTTCACGGCACGCGCCTGGGACATCGCGAGACCAGCCTCATTACCCCGCAACTGCGCGAAACATTTTATTATGCAAGGGAAAGAAAGAAGAAAGACGGAGGGAAAAGGAATGTCGAGCCGATTCGGTATAATGAAAAAAAATAACAGGAGGTTGAAAATGATTTCTCAATACATAACTACTTTCGGGTTAGTTTTGGATATCATTGGGGCATATATTTTATTCTTCTATGCATGGCCTCAACCAGGTTTTGACGAAGGCGTTTCATTGGGACTTGAGGATGGCACTATATTAGCGAATGGAAAAACGGTTGCTCACCATAACGACGAAATGCGAATCCAAAAAAAGAATTATATAAATATTTCTAAATCAGCTCTCGCATTGATAATTTTAGGATTTGTCTTTCAGCTTATTGGAACTTGGGTTAAGTAACCTGAACCACATAAGCTCGAAGGTTGTCTATGACCGCTATGTTTTTCAGACCACACTGAAGGCGCATAGACAGAAAGTAGAAGGATGGAAAGGAATGTGCGACCGATTCGGTTTAACGGAAAATAGAAAAGTATAATCATCCCATGCCTACACTAACCCCCATGACCTCGTCTGAATACGATGTATTTCTTGCACGTGTCATACCCGAATTTGCAGCTGTCAATATCCGCGCGGGATATTGGGACGAGTCTGAAGCGCTGGAAAAATCACGCAAACAGACTGAGGCGCTTTTACCGCAAGGCTTGCAGACCAGGGCCCATTATCTTTATACCTTATATGATGGAGATGATGCAGTTGGGATGATTTGGTTAAAAGCCAATGCAGGTAGTTCCATACAAAGCGGTTTTATCTATGACGTGTTTATCGAAGAAAAATTCCGTGGCAAGGGCTATGGCAAACAAGCAATGTTGTTGATCGAAGAAAAAGCGCGTGAGTTGGGGTTGAAATCCATCGGTTTGCATGTCTTTGCCTACAACACTGTGGCGAAGAATTTGTATGAAAGCATTGGGTACGAAATCTCCAGTTTGAATATGACCAAGCAGTTGTAAGTGAATACGGAAAAGATTTAGGTGACAGTCACTTTTGAAGTGACTGTCACCTTTTTGCATGGAACCGATTCGGTATAATTAGTTTCTGGTGCAAAAGTGGCACCGCAGTACATTAACAATTGACAAACGAAAAGCCTCTTTGGTAGAAGGTAGGTGACTAAGCCAAACCCATACCGCGGAGGCACTCCAATGTTAGTTGAACAGTACCCAGCTGACAAGCGTTTCGAGGAACTACTTGGATACATACCAGAACTTTCGCCAGCATTGCGGAAGATCGACGAATATCTGGAAGATGAGAAGCTGTACAAGTTAATCCGGGCAGACCTAGCGAAGCGGTATCCGAAGACCAAGGAGACTGGGCGGAACTCAACACCGGTGGAGGTGGTGCTGCGGATGCTGGTGGTGAAGCGCTTGTACGGGTACAGTTATGAAGAGACAGAACGGGTGGTTCGGGATAGCTTGAGCCTGCGAGCATTCTGCCGGGTATATCTGCAGGATGTGCCGGATGACACGACGTTGATCCGCTGGGCCAAGCTCATCCAGCCGAAAACGCTGGAGACCTTCAATCAGCGGGTTGTGCAACTGGCGGTGGAACACAAGGTGACAAAAGGGCGCAAGCTGCGGACCGATGGTACAGTGGTGGCAGCCAACATTCGTCCACCAAGTGACAGTCGTCTGTTGGCAGACGGTGTTCGGGTCCTGGCACGAACGATCCTGCGCGGGCAAGCAGTCCTGCGCACTGCCGGACAGAAGGTCCAGTCCGGATTTGAAGATGGCACGCAACAGGCAAAGCAACTGGCTCGCCAGATCGGGGAAACGCTGCGCAGCAAAAAGGAAGCTGCCCAGAACGCAGGCAAGCAGGCGTATCAGGAACTTCTGCAGCTCACGGAACAGACCATCACCTGGGCGGAACAAACGCACAAGCAGTTGAAGCAGCGATCTGTGCAGAGGGCCAAACGCCTGGCAGAAACCCTGGCACATTTTGTTCCGTTGACACAGCAGGTCATTCAGCAAGCCACGCGCCGCATCTTGCAGGGCGAACAGGTCCCGGCTTCCGAAAAGATCGTCAGTCTCTTTGAAGAGCACACCGATATTATTCGTCGCGGCAAAGAGGCGCATCCGGTGGAATATGGACACAAGCTTTGGCTGAATGAAGTCGAAGGTGGGTTGGTGAGCCACTACCGCATCCTGGCAGGCAATCCCAGTGATGAGCAGCAGTGGAGACCTAGTTTGAAAGCTCACCTGAAAACGTTCCACCAGCCTCCTGACCAAGCCAGCGGCGACCGCGGTCTCTACTCTGAACCCAATGAACAACTGGCTTACGATCTGGGCGTGAAGCGTGTGATCCTTCCCAAACGTGGCTACCGTTCCAAGACCCGTTTGAAACAAGAACATAAAGCTTGGTTCGTGAAGGGACGTCACTGGCACGCAGGCGTGGAAGGTCGCATCAGTGTCTTGAAACGTGCTCATGGTCTGGGTCGCTGTTTGGCTTATGGTTTCACGGGGTTCCAGACCTGGGTCGGTTGGGGCATCATCGCTGGCAATCTCGCAGTCCTCGGACGAACATAACATTTGGAGCTATTCGTTTGTTAATGTACAAAATACAGAATTTTATCCCGGTGCAAAATCCTCAAGAAAACTCGGCTGTTGACAGCCTTTCATGAGTTTCGCACCACGAACTAATTAAGATTAAGCTAAGTGAATTTACTGGCTGTAGGAGTTTTTATGACATCTGATAGTACAACTACCCTTCAAAGCACTATTCTCAGGCTTTTATTAGATCCAAATGTTGATAAACGACTTGGTAGAGGTGAACATTATTTTACTGAAGCTGTAATCAAGGCATATTCACAGGAGAAAAAACCCGCTTCAGCTGAAATTACTCAAACCTTGTGGTATCTTCTTGGTAGAGGCTTAGTTTACATTTACATGTGGCAACATGCACCAGAAAATTGGGAGTGGCAATTAACAAAGGCAGGTATCGAATCCGCAAAAGACGAACAATTTAACCCAGATGATCTAGATCGTTATTTATTAAGGCTTCGTGCGAATGTGCTTGATGTAAGTGACCTTGTCTTTCTTTATGCTAAATGAAACCAAGAAATAATTGCGGTTTTGGAACAGGTGGAATAGAATGAGACAACTCCTGCTACGGTTCGCGAACGGAGAGTTTGTCCATGCGTCCACCTGTTCAAATCCAAGTACGTGGGCATCAGCTTGCCCGATTACACGCGATGTACGAGGAAACGACATGTCCACGTACACGACTGCGGGTTCAAATGATTTTGCTTTTCCATGATGGGTACTCCGTGGAAGAGATTGCAAAGATCACCCGCAAGAGCGATGATAGCGTGCGCTATTGGCTGCATCGCTTTCAGCAAGTCGGTTGCTCCGGTCTAATTGAAGCACCGCATTCGGGTCGTCCACCACAGATTACGCCGAGCATTGAAGCCTTCCTACATGACTGCATTCCACAATCGCCACGTGCCTTCCAGATGAATCGCCCTGGCTGGACAACGACCCTGTTAGCCAAATTGGTGAAGCGGCGCTGGCAAGTGCAGGTGAGCGATGAATGTATTCGTCAGCATCTTAAGCGGGTCCATGCGGTTTGTCGGCGTCCGACCTGGACCGTCAAATACTTGGCACAACAACAACCTGGTTATGCTCAAAAAAAGGGGCAATTTCACGCTTGCTAAAGCACCCTCCGCGGGGTGTCGATGTCTACGTTCAGGACGAAGCGGAAATGAGTTTGTTTCCGACTTTGACACGGATGTGGATGTTGCGCGGAGAACAACGCAAAATTCGTGCCCCCGGTGTCCATCCGCCCAAGCGCCAGGAGTGTGCCGCAACGGATTGGCGTACGGGTACGATCGTGCGCATCCGTGCCGAGAAACGAAATGCGAAAGCGTTTTGTCGTTTGATCGAAAAATGCATAGTGCGTTCATCTCGTCGTAAACGACGCGTGATCATCGTCGTGGATCGAGCGCGAATTCATACGCCGGAAGGATCCCGGCTTGTTGCGGAGTTGCTCAAAACGTATGGAAGGCGATTGCAATTGCGTTACCTGCCAAGCTATTCGCCCGAGTGTATGCCGATGGAAATTTTCTGGAATGATTGGCGCGACCAAGTGACACATAATCATGACCGTCTAAAAATCAAAGACTTGGAAAAGGACAGCGATTGCTACTTTGCTCGTTGCGCGCGACATCCTGACGATGTCCTGCGAAGAATCGGCAGTCCCTTTGCGAAGCCTGTTCAAAACCGTAAAATTTAATTGTATTCATTTAGCGAAGCAGTTCGGTGTTATTCACATGAGAATTATTTAGCTTCAGCAGTTATGTTGGGCGTTGCTTCGGAAGCTGCATTTTTAGAGATGGCAGATGCAAGTGTGAAATGGCTTGGTGCCTCAGGGCAGAAACTAAAAGATGTTCTAGATTCTAAACAGCCTTATGTGAAAAAGTTTGATGAATTCAGGAAGAGAATTGAACCCCGAAAAATCGATTTGCCTTCTGATTTGGCGGATGGAATAAGTCTGACTTTTGACTCTGTTCTTGATTTGTTGCGCATTAGTAGAAACGATGCAGGGCATCCCACTGGAAAGCCAGTATTGCGTGAAGATCAATATATAGCTCTCCAAATGTTTGCGCGTTACTTGCAAAGACTGTATCAATTACGGGCTTTCTTCTTAAGGCCAAAACTATGAAATTCGTTTTACTGACAAGACTTGCAGATCTTATTCCATCGTTTAGTGATTTCAGGAGTAAACATGAAAACCAAAACCATCGTCCTCATTCACGGTATGTTCATGAATCCTTTATGTTGGGAGAAGTGGCTTCTCTATTACGAATCCAAAGGATACAAAGTAATTGCTCCTGCCTGGCCCGGGCGCGACAAATCCGTTGAAGAACTTCGTAAGGCGCATCCTGATTCTGAATTAGCCAAATTGAAATTAGGCGATATTGTCGAGCATATTGAGAGTGTCATCAAAGGCTTGGATGAAAAACCAGCCATCATCGGTCACTCGATGGGTGGGTTGGTCGTGCAATTGTTACTTCAACGCGATGTGGTCGTTGCAGGTGTGGCGATTGATCCCGCCGCGCCTGCAGGCGTGTTCACCACGGAATGGTCATTTATCAAATCGAATTTCCCGGCGATCAATCCATTCCTTTTGAATAGACCTGTGATGATGACGTTTGAACATTTCCAATATGCATTCGCCAACACCTTGCCGCTTGATGAACAACGCGCGGCGTATGACCGTTATATGGTCCCTGAATCGCGCGGCGTGCCAACCTCGTCCCTTGGTGCGGCGGGCAAGGTGGATTTCACAAGACCGCGTCGCCCACTGTTGATCACGGCCGGGGAGCAGGATCATATTATCCCGGCTTCGTTGAATAGATCAAATTATGAAAAATATAAGGGAACATTTATTACAGATTTCAGAGAGTTTGCCGGTCGTGATCATTTCCTGATTGGTTCCAGAGGTTGGGAGGAAATCGCGGATTATGCGTTGGATTGGCTGAATCAAAAAGTGGATTAGTAATTATCAGGTGACTGTCACTTCGTAATTGACAGTCACCTTTATTTTGACTTGGGCGATTCGGTATAATCGTCCAATATGAAAATGGTTGCCCTCGTCCCCATGCGCCATCACAGCCAGCGTGTACCCGGCAAGAATTATCGTCCTCTGGCGGGCAAGCCGTTGTTTCAGCACATCATCGAAACCCTGTTGGCTGTCCCTGAAATTGCCGAAGTGGTTGTGGATACAGACTCCGAGCCCGTGATGGATGGTTTGCGAAAACATTTCCCACAAGTGAAGGTCATTAACCGACCCGAACACTTGCGCGCGGATGATGTGCCAATGAATCAGGTCCTCATCCACGATACAGATCAGGCGCCAGCCGATTTTTATTTGCAGACGCACAGCACGAATCCCTTGCTCAAGCCGGAAACGGTCGCGCGGGCGATCAATCTTTTTCTTGACAATTACCCGAACCATGACTCTTTGTTCTCCGTGACACGTTGGCAAACACGTTTATATGATAAAGACGGTAAGGCGATCAATCACAATCCCAAAGAACTCATCCAAACGCAGGACCTGCCTCCTGTATATGAAGAAAATTCCTGCATTTATATTTTTACCCGCGCAAACCTGATCGCGAAGCAACACCGTATTAGTGACCATCCAATGCTGTTCGAGATCGACGCGGCCGAAGCCTGGGATATTGACGAAGAGCTGGATTTTGAAATTACGGATTTCCTTTTGAAGAGACAATCGAAGAATGAATAGTTTTCAGTGGTTGAAAAAATCGATGGGTAAGTGGTTTTCCATCCCCTGGTATCCCATTGTGTTTGGTGCGTATCCTGTTTTGTTCCTGCTTGCCGGAAATATCGGAGAGGTGAAAGTCGAAGCAGGCTGGCGTGCCTTGCTGATCTGCATTGGCTTTGCAGGGCTTCTTTTTATTTTAACGAGATTATTTTTGCGGGATTGGCGGCGTGCTGCATTCCTCTCGACCTTGTGGCTGGTGCTGATCTTTTCGTATGGGCATGTGCATATCTGGCTCACGGAAAATCTGAAGGATGTTGACTTTACAAGCTGGATGTTGCTGGCATGCCTTGTACTTGCGATTGTCGCTGTGATTTGGGCTGTGAAAAAAGCTCCGTCGCCTGAATCTTTGAACGTGATCGCGCTTGGGCTGGCGATCATGTCGTTGTGGCAGATCAGTTTCGGGGTCCAGAGAGGCAGCGCCCACCGACTCGGAGCGGAGAATGCTCCAGTGCAGGATCTGGTCCGTCCGCAGAATCCACCCGATGTGTATTATTTCATCCTTGATTCGTATGCCCGCGAAGATTTATTGAAGACGGCCTATGAATATGACAACAGCCCCTTCATTAGAGCTTTGCAGGAACGCGGTTTTTATGTGGCGCAGTGCAGTCAGAGCAATTACACGCGCACCGAAATTTCAGTGGGGTCGTCGTTGAACATGTCCTATTTGCAGGGTCTCGACCCGGCATTTACACCTGAAAGTACGAAGCGTTTAAAGTTGTGGGATACGCTCAAGCACAGCGCTGTGCGCTACAATTTTGAGAGCATGGGCTATAAGACGATTGCCTTTGCCACAGGTTTTGCCTGGAGTGAATTGGACGACGTGGATATGTTTTATACCCCGCCGCCTTTCTCGGCAGGCATGACTGAATTCGAGACTTTATTTCTGCGCACAACCCTCGCACGTCATGCGCAAGACATCGGCTGGTTGAATCCCGATGAGATCATGGGGCAGAATTTTCGTGACCGCACATTGCTTGTGTTCGATAAGCTGGATGACATCGCGCAGATGCCTGAGCCTACATTCGCCTACATCCATGTGATCTCACCGCATCCGCCTTTTGTCTTTGGTCCCAATGGTGAACACACGAACCCCGCAGATTTTTGGAATGAAAAACAGCAATATCCTGCGGGCTTATATGCCGAAGGCTATCAGAATCAGTTGACGTTCCTGAATCAAAAATTACTTGAGGCTGTGGATACGTTGATCGCAGGATCGGATACGCCGCCGCTGATTATTTTGCAGGGCGATCATGGTCCCTGGCTTCAACCGCGTGACAGGCATTTCTGGATCCTGAACGCCTATTACCTGCCAGAGCATGAGGAAAAATTATCCCCGCAGATCTCGCCGGTCAACACCTTCCGTTACATCTTCAACGTTTATTTTGACGGGAAGTATGATATGCTCCCGGACGTTTCTTATTTTTCACCCGTCCCAAAGTTATATGAATTTTCAGAGATCAGGAATAATTGCAAATGAAATATCAGATCCTTTTCACAGCCCCGTACATGATTCCCTTTGTGGATCGCTTCAGACCCGTCTTCGACAAGTATGATATTGAGTTGATAATCCCTGATGTACAGGAACGGATGGAGGAAGCCGATCTGCTGAAATATGCCGGTCAATTTGATGGCACCATTTGCGGGGATGACCGCTACACTTTGCGCGTGATCGAAGCCTGCGCGCCGCGCCTCAAGGTGATCTCCAAATGGGGGACGGGCATCGATTCGATCGACGCCGAAGCCTGCTCCCGTTATTCAATAAAAATTGGACGTACCCTGAACGCGTTCACCACGCCTGTCGCCGATTCGATATTGGGATATATGCTGGCATTCATCCGTCGCCAGCCGTGGCTGGATCGGGAAATGAAATCCGGCAAATGGGAAAAAATTCCCGGCAAGGCGCTCAGTGAATGTACCTTGGGTGTGATCGGCATTGGCAATATTGGCAAAGCTGTTACGCGGCGCGCGCGTGCCTTTGGCATGAAAGTGTATGGAACAGATATTATCGAGGTGGATCATGTCTTTGTTTCCGAAACTGGCATCGAGATGACCAGCCTTGAGAATTTGTTGACGAACTCCGATTTTGTTTCCATCAATTGCGATCTCAATCCAACCTCGCGGCATTTGATGAATGCGGATACATTCGCTTTGATGAAACCCAATGCTGTATTCATCAACACTGCCCGCGGACCCCTTGTCGATGAGAAAAGTTTGATCGAGGCGCTGCAGGCTAAACGTCTCGCAGGAGCCGCATTGGATGTCTTCGAGTACGAGCCACTGCCGTTGGAGAGTCCGCTGATGAAGATGGACAACGTCATGCTCGCTCCGCATAATTCCAATTCCAGCCCGGCCGCGTGGGAACGGGTGCATTGGAAGACGATCAGAAATTTGCTTGAAGGATTGGGATTGGATCCAAAAGATTTGAACGGGTAGCAAACACATGCTAAAGCGCCTGCCCGTATATCCATTGTTGTTTGCCCTTTTTCCGGTACTTTCCATAGCGGCGCATAACATTCAGGAAATCGCTATCGCGGTTGTGTATCGGCCGCTTTTCTTTTCATTGTTATTGAGCCTGGTATTATTTGGTCTGGCGCGGGTTTTGTGGCGAGACTGGCCGCGTGCCGGTTTGGTGACGCTGGTGATCTTG
>Ga0137333_1000274_pt1 | contig 14235 bp, 5 predicted proteins | sample EasRivERMLT231_2_FD_102286 | JGI IMG/M metagenome (GOLD analysis project Ga0137333, IMG submission 102286) | Soil microbial communities from meander-bound floodplain in the East River, Colorado, USA - East River MetaG ERMLT231_2 | ecosystem: Environmental > Terrestrial > Soil > Floodplain ... | reverse complement strand
TGTACAGCCCTTAACCCGCGACCTATGGATCCTGGATGGCTTGTTGATGATTCTACTTGCCATACGTTACGGGGTTAACATGGCGGTGCTTGGTACCAGCTGGATCGGGCTGCTTGCTTATCTATTACCGATAGTCCTGACAGGCAGGCTTGGATTACCGACTGTCAGTTATCGCGATATTTTAACAACCAACTTTAATATTCTTTTCTTATGCGGAGTCACTTTGATCACCGGGCGCGTGATAAGCGACCTGTTCATAGAGATCAATGAGCATAAAAAGGTGGATGAAAACCTGCTTAACGCTGAAGCAAAATATCGGACACTGGTTGAGCAAATCCCTCCCATCATCTATATAGCTGGACTGGACCAGCACTTCGGTGTCACCTATGTCAGCCCACAGATTAAGCTATTAGGTTTTACTTCAGAAGAGTGGGTCGCAGATCCGGAACTATGGTTTAGGCAAATCCACCCTGATGATCAAAAGAAAGTGCTTGGAGATATTGAGCAAAGCAAAATGAGTGGGAAACCTTTTCAGTCGGAATATCGGTTAAGAGCACGCAATGACAATGCCAGGTGGTTCCTTGATGAAGCCATCAATGTGCTGGATGGTGATGGCAAGACCCTTTTTCGGCAGGGGTTCATGCTGGATATTACTGAACGAAAGCTTGCTGAAAAATCACTCTACGCGCGTGAACAATATTTGAAATTGCTGAATGAAATGACTCAAACCGTGCTGCTCTCGAAGGATATCGAATCAACGTTATCTGCGCTGGCAGCAGATATGGCAAAACTAATTGATGCCGACGATTGTTACATAGCCCGCTGGGATGAAGAAAGGCAACTGGTTATTCCCGTTGCAACCACTGTGAAAATTGAAAGGCCCTATCCAGCTTATCGTGATGCGCGTTCGGAAGAGCTAAAGATGGCTTTAGCAGTCCTGAGTGCCCGGCACGTGCTTGTTGCAGATGATGTTTACAATTCCCCGTATGTCAGCGTTGAATTCGTAAAACGATACCCGGCACGTTCTGTGTTGGGTATTCCGCTGATCGCCGGAGAAAATAAATTAGGCGCGGCGATCATCGCCTTTAATACGCCGCACCATTTCACATCCGAGGAAATCGAACAAGCGGAACAAGCCGGGCGCCAGGTCGCGCTCGCGCTCCAGTACCTCCTGCAGGGCATGGAGGTACAACAACGTCTCAAAGAGAGTAATGCCCTGGCTTTAATTGGCAGGGCGCTGGGCGCAACTGAACACACCGGTACAGGCAGTGTATTGCAACTCATTGTCAATTCAGCCCTTGATCTCATTTCACAGGCTGAAAAGAGTGTCATCCACCTTTTAGATCCTGATGAACAGATCCTTATTGCACAAGCTGTATCCGGATTTTCTGATCAAGAGCATCCGGTTTCGAGCGCCCAAATGAAATTGGGGGAAGGTGTTGCGGGACAGGTTATTAACCAGGGCATCACTATTAATATTGGTGATATTGAAAACGATCCCAGATTCATTCGTACATCTGACCGGATAAATTTTAGATCATTGCTGGTTGCACCCGTTCAAAGCGGACATAAACAGATCGGAACGATCAGTGTGCAGAGCGACAAGAAATTCGCGTTTGTCGCACAGGATGCTGAGCTGCTCAACGCGCTGGGGATCCAGGCGGCAATCGCCATAGAAAACACCCATTTGTTCGAAACCACTCAACAACAGCTTAAGGAAGTGGATGCCTTATATAAAATCAGTCAGGGACTGGTGGCATCATTAGATGCCGACCAATTAATAAAAGACGTTGTAATGTTGCTGCATCAAAATTTTGGCTATTACTTTGTTCAAATCTATACCGTCGATTCGACGAACGGTGAACTTGTTCTAAAAATTGGCAGCGGCAGGATAGGCAGCTACTTTTCAGGTCAGGAATTTGTAATATCAAGAGGCGCCGGCATTATTGGCCATGTAGCTGAAACCGCCAAACCCTTTGTAACCAACAATGTGAATGCGGTTGTCTTTCATGACCGCAATCCACTTCTGCCTGATACGCAATCTGAAATGACCGTGCCCATCATAGTGGACGGGGGTGTCGTCGGCGTGTTGGATATTCAACACGCGCCACCCAATCGGTTTACGAATGATGAATTACAGTTAATGATCGCGGTGGCAGGTCAGTTGGCAGTGGCGCTTCAAAAGGCAAATCTTTACAGGGACCTGCATATTTCATTGCAGGAGGAGCAGGCGGTTCGATCTCAATTGATCCAGAATGAACGACTGGCGCTCGTAGGTCGCCTGCTGGCATCTGTGTCGCACGAATTAAATAACCCCCTGCAAGCCATTCAAAATGCATTGTTCCTGCTGAAGGACGAAACGCAATTATCAACACAAGCAAACCAGGATCTGAATATTATCCTTTCAGAGACCGAACGGATGGCGGCCCTGATCGAACGATTAAGGTCCACCTATCAACCGGTCCGCAGACAGGACTTCCAGCCTGTCGATCTGAACAATTTGATCGAAGATGTCCATGCGCTCATTGCCACGCATATGCGTCACAAGGAAATTGCCCTTGAATTCGTCCCGGATATTGACCTGCCGATCATCATGGGATTATCAGGACAAATCCGCCAGGTGGTGCTTAATCTTTTTCTCAATGCGATTGAGGTCATGAAACCGGGAGGCTGCGTCACCGTCCAAACCCATAACCTGCCCCAGCAAAATGAAGTATTTCTGACTGTAGGGGATACAGGTCCGGGCATCGACCCCGAGATTTTGCCGCGCATCTTTGAGCCATTCATAACAAGCAAATATACAGGCACGGGTCTTGGGCTTACCATTACTCACGATATTATCCAGCAACACCGCGGCCGAATTACGGCAGAGAACAACCCGCAGGGCGGTGCCATTTTTAAAATCTGGCTGCCTGTTGATGAGTGAGGTTGAAAATGAATTCTGGTGGTCACATTCTTATTATTGATGATGAAGCTGGTCTGCGCCAGACGATGGCACGCATCCTGCAGCGTGCAGGATATGAAGTTACCACCGCGGCGAATGGAAGTGAGGGGCTCGCGCTTGTTTCCGAGCATTCCTTCGATTTGCTTTATCTGGACATACGCATGCCCGATATCAGCGGCCTAGAACTGCTAAAGACCATCCACACAAAACTTCCTGACCTGCCAATTATTTTGTTTACAGCGCAGCCGGATGTAAATTCTGCGGTTGAGGCATTAAGACGCGGAGCAACAGATTATTTATTGAAACCGCTCAACCCGCAGACAGTGATCGATCGAACCCAAACCATTCTGGAATATCAATCAAATGAAAGACGCAAGCGCGAACTTCAAAGGCAGATCGATAAGTTACAAGCCGAGTTGAATTCGCTTGAAAGCCGGGAGGAAGATAAAGCTGTCTCGTCGTTGCAACAATTACCGGCTTCGAATGACCGTTTCCTGCAACGCGGGCATCTTACCCTTGATCTGCACATCCGGCATGTGATAGTGGATGATCGCGTCGTCAACCTACCCCCGACTTCCTTCGATTATCTATTGGTCCTGGCGCGTCATACCCCCAATATAGTGGATTATCAAACTTTAGTTTCTGAGGCGCAGGGTTATGAAACCAATCTTCGCGAAGCGCAGGAATTGACCAAATGGCACATTCACCATATTCGCCAGGCAATTGAACCGGACTCACGTAATCCGATCCATGTGATCAATGTGCGTGGAACAGGCTACAGGTTGATAACAGGCTAGCCGGGCAAAACCGCGCTTATATCATTGTTTGGGGGTGGTAACTTTTGCCAACTTTATCAAATTTTCGCAATCGTTCCACCGGGTGGAATCGTGCAAAATTGGGGGTATGAATAGACTATCTCTCGCCCCAGGTGATTCACCAGTCAAGATTCTGGTCGTGGATGATCATCCAAATACGGCCATTACGTTGGCGCGCGCCATCGCGCAATTAGGCCCAGAGGTGAATGTGATCTCAGCGACCAGCGGAAGTGAGGCCCTCTTGCAGGTCGAAGATGGCGCCGCGGATATTCTCATAACGGACATGATCATGCCTGAAATGACCGGGCTGGAATTGATCGAGAAGTTATACAACCATCCTTCCGGGCGTCCAACCTTTTCCTTTTTGATGACCGCCTATGATGTGCCGGGTTTGAAAGTGACCGCACGCCGCCTCAAGGTCAAAGATGTGATCGTTAAACCAGTCCAACCTGAGCGAATTTGCCAGATCATCACGCAGGCCATTGACGAGATGAATCAGGTGAATCCTGCTTATAAGGAACGGTCTTCACAGAAATCATTCACAATCCTGATCGCTGATGACCAGGCTGACAACTTAACTCTATTGGCACGTTATTTGGAAAACGAGGGATACGGATATATCAAAGCGCAGGACGGTCTTGAAACTCTGGAAAAAGTACGCAGTGAACTGCCCGATCTGGTCCTGCTCGATATCAATATGCCGAAGAAAAACGGCTTTGCTGTTTTGGAGGAGATCCGCTCAGACCCTGCCACGCAGCACATCCCGGTGATCATTTTGACCGCGGCCCGGCTTGACCCCATCGAGATGCAATCCGGGTTAAACATGGGAGCGGATGATTACATCACAAAGCCATTTGACCGCCGCGAATTGTTTGCACGCATCCGGACAAAACTACGGGTCAAAGAGGCGGAAGATATTATTCGCAACCGAAACCGGGAACTTACGCTGTTGCCTGAAATTGGCAAGGAGCTGAGTGCGCGCCTCAATCTCGATGAATTATCCGATCTGGTTCTGCGACGGACAGTGGAAACATTGGGGGCTATTGTGGGTCATATTATTTTGCTGAATACCAAGAATCCATTGCATAAGGAATATCATGTTTCCACCGCAGACTCTGTCGCGGCTAATATACAACTACCACCTCTAAACAAACTACTCGAACAGATCAAGGAAAATCGCGAAAGCGTTCTGATCGATGATACGCATAAGGACCCGCGCTGGCTATCTTCTCAGGATGACCCAGCCCATTCGGTGATCATTGTTCCCATGTTTGGACGTTTTGCTTTGATCGGTCTGCTGGTACTTTTCCACGAACAACCTGGATACTTCAAAGTTAGCCATCAACTGCTTCTCCAGGCCATTACCAGTCAGGCCGCCATCGCCGTGGAGAATGCAGGTCTGTATACAGATATGGCGCAACAACAGCAAAAGTTGACCGCAGTTCTACAAAGCGCGGCAGATGCCATTATATTGTTTGATGCAGATGGTTCCATATTAATGTTGAATCCGGCGGCGGAGGGCTTATTTACAGATTATGAAACAAAACTAGGCTTACCATTGGTTCGCAATTGCGGATACGACGCCTTGATCGAAACCCTCGAAAAAACCTACACAACTGGCCAGCCTATTTCAGAAGAGGTTTCATGGCCCGATCAGCGAGTCTTCACTACGCGTTGTACGCCAATTGCCGAAGGTGGTTGTGTGGTGGTATTGCATGATGTGACACACTTCAAAAAGCTTGAAAGGGTCAAGAACGAATTTATCGCCACGGCCTCGCATGACTTGAGAAACCCGATCACCTCCATTAGAGGCTACAGTCAGCTGATCGAAAATGCAGGGCCGTTGAACGACAACCAGGTCGACTTTGTAAAACGTATTCAGAGGGCCTCCGCGCACATGACCGAGTTGGTGGAAAATATGCTTGACCTGGCAAAGATGGATCTGGGCGCGGAACCCACGCGCGAAATACTGGATGCGGCCTATTTGCTCTGTCAGATGACGGATGAATTTAAGCCACAGGCCTCAGCCAAGAGGCAGACACTCATGCTCGCGAAAACAGCGGCCAGTTCAGTCGTCAGAGGCAACGCGCTGCAATTGCGTCAGGCGTTACAGAACCTGATCGGGAATGCCATCAAGTACACGCCCGAGGGCGGCACAGTCACGCTTTCTTCTGAACACGAAGCAGGGTTGGTACGCATCCATATCCGGGACACCGGCTATGGGATGCCAGCCGCGGACGTACAGCACGTCTTCGATCGTTTTTATCGTGTGAGAAATAATGGCCATGACGAGATCGAAGGCAATGGCCTGGGCCTGGCGATCGTGAAATCCACCATTCAACAGCACGGCGGAGAGATCAGTGTTGAAAGCGAGCCAGGCCACGGCTCCTGTTTTACCTTTACCCTGCCGCTCGCTGACGAAAATTGAGCATCCAACTTTTCCCAACTTTCCTCCCGTAAGCCAATCGGTCAAAATCGAGATTTCGAGGAAAATATGTCAATAAAATTGTCGAATTCCTAAATCTATGGAGAAAGTAATATGAAGACCTATCGTTTTGTATCCATCCTGATTGTCGCCACGTTTCTGCTGGCGTCTCTTATTTCACCAAAAACGACGAGTCAATCATATTCTCAGGCTCGGGTTTTGTAGTGAGGGCCCCGGATATTGCCAGGAAGTCAGCACACTTGTTAAGTAACATGATGGAGAATGAAAATGCGTTTTTTTAGAAGAACCTTAGTCTTCGGGAGGCCGGAATGAAATCTCAAATGCTCCTGTATTTGTTGCGCCAGACGTGGAGCAACCCTGTCTTCAACGATTCCTATCCTCCAGCCGTTTTCAGCCAGGCGGCAGCGGTGATCCACCAGGTGCAGGCAATCCACGAATGTTTTGTGGCCACGTTGCGGCCGATCCTAGCGACAGGAATGCCGCACGCCTCGGAAGCGGAGGTGGAGAAGGTGATTTCGCAGATCGCGCCGAAAACGACGGCGTTCTGTGTGGCGATCTCGGTTGGCGAGATCACGGACCTGAAGCGGCTGAGCGCGGCAGCGGTGGCTATTGCAATTTCTTACTGGGCGGACCAGAGTATGGATCGCGGCGATGAGGCGATGGTCGTAGCCGTACGCCGGGCTACCGCCAGCGGACACCACGGGTCTCTGCCCGGGACTCGGCCTCTCAGCTGGTCGATCCAGGCGCGCTTCGCGGCGCTGCGCTGTATCGAGCGAGAGGTCCGGCGCCTGACCGAGGATCCAGATGACCTCCCCTACGTGTTGCGCGCGATCTATCGGGACGTGCTGGAGAACCAGGCCCTGATGCGAGATTTGAGCCGGAGCTACGCAGTGCAGACCGACGGCCACGGGTTCTGGGTTGATCAGGCTGAAACTGTCGCGCGCCTCGCCATCGCCGACTCGGGCTTGATGAGCGCTGTCACCGTAATCTATGCCATCTATCGTCATCACCACCCAGACTTGCCCTCGCTGGCGGAGATTTATGACCACCCGGAGATCGCGAGTCTGGTGCAGGGGCCATGCAATGCGGCGGTGCGGGTCTTTGATGATTTTGGGGATCGGCAGATCGACGAAGGCCAGCATCCCCAGTGGGGCATCTTTAACATTAACCTATTTAATCAGTCCAACCCCCAATGGGTGCGCGCCTTCGTGCGCAATTCCGGGATCACGGACGAGGCCGAACACACTGCACTATTGGCGGCCCTGGTGCAGAATGACCTGGTCGGCCAGTCGTATGTCACACAGACGTACGTCAAGCTGTTGCGTAGCCGATTTGCGAGCCTGCCACAGTCGCTATGGGAAGACTATGGTGTTTTCCTGAAGCTGTGCAAACGCACCCTCGAAGCGGGCTTCGTGAACTCGGTGGGCGATATCGCCCTAGCCGATACCGATACCGACGACTCGGCTCAGCCGGGGCCATTGGAGACCATGGTCTTCTATGAGCCACACATACAGAATTGAGGAACTATGAAGACTCCTGCACTTTCTATCCCCCTCCATGCCGTTCAAGTCTCGAACGCGCGGCGCATTAGCCAAATCTTTCTAGGGGCGAACGTCGTTTCGAGCGTGGCTTACCTGTATGTCGCCTGGCAGACGCAGGTCTGGCAGGTGTGGGCGCTGGTCGCCCTCAGCCTTGCGCTGGTCGGCGTCGGCGCGATCAGCGCCTGGATGTCTGGTCGGCAGCGGTCTATCGCCGGCGTCCGCTTGCTGGTGGCCGCCACCATCGTGGCTGGTTTAACCGGATCACTGCTGGTAGCGGGCATCGGCGCGGTGCTTGGCATCGTGATCATGCTGTTGTCGCTGGCCATCGCCGCCCAGGCGTTGCCTCGCACTGAGATCAACCGGGTGCTGATTGTCGGCCTGGTGGCCGGCCTTGGGGCCATCGCCATCGACGTGTTTGGGGCGTCGACCCGCCTGTCGATCCCGGTGTTGCAGAACCTCATCCCTTACCTGGCCGGGGCAGCCGGGGCGGCCATTAGTTTCCTGATCATCCGCCAGTTCTATTCTTATCCCCTGCCCACTAAGCTCCTGGCATCCTTCCTATTGGTGGCACTTATTCCACTTAGTATTGTATTCTTCATCAATAACCGCGCCACGACCCAAAACCTGACGCACAGTTCTGATGCCGCTCTACAAGGTGCTGCGGCACAAACGGCCGCGGCATTGGATACGTTCATTGCGGAGCGTCTCAACGATGTGCGCACGGAAGCTCAACGCCACATCCTGGAAGAATATCTTGCTTTGCCGAAGGCCGACCGTGCCGGGAGTGAGAGCGAAGCAGCGTTGAGTGTTGACTTGCTTGCCATGGCTCGCAGAGACCAAACTTTCATCACCTCCGTCGGCTTACTTGATAAGAATGGATTATCCGTGGCTGATACTGAGCCGACCGAAGTGGGCGTAGATAAATCAAAACGCAATTATTTTATGGAGGCGCGCGATAACCAACTACCTTATGCCTCACCCGTAGAGATTTCTGGCACTACAGGTGCCCTCTCGATGTATTTCAGTGCTCCAGTGCGGGATAGTGATGGCAAATTTATCGGGGTCTTGCGCATACGTTATGACGCGACCGTGATCCAATCCATTGTCAAGAATTCGGCGGAACAAGCGAATCTCAGTGCATTATCTCTCGTAGTGTTTGACGAAAATCACATCCGTCTGGCACATAATCTCGTGCCTGAACTTATTTTCAAATCAGTTGTGCCGCTTCCAGCGGGAACGGTAGCCCAACTGCAAGCTGAAGGCCGCCTACCAGTAAACAAGCCGGCAGAAGAGCTTTCGACGAATTTACAGACCATGGAAGAAGGCTTAAACAATATAGAGCAGCAGCCCTTCTTTGTTGCCGAATTTCACGATGAAGGGGAAGGTAATGAAGAGGGAACAGCCATACACCTTAAAACCCAGCCCTGGCTGATTGCCGCCGGACAAGATCGAGACGTCTTCCTGGCTCCGCTGGCTGAACAAACTCGCACGAATGTAATCCTCGTGCTCATTATCGCAGGCTCTGTCGCATTCATAGCACTATTGGTGGCGCAGACCATCTCCAACCCAGTGGTGCGTCTGACAAATGTCGCTCAGCAAATTGCGGGTGGCGATCTGTCGGCGCGGGCCGGTGTGGAATCTCAGGACGAAATCGGCACACTGGCAATTACCTTCAATAGTATGTCCGCCCAACTTAAAAACACGTTGGATAGCCTGGAACAAACGGTTGCAGATCGTACCCATGCGTTGGAAGTCTCCGGCGAAATTAGCCGCCGCCTCTCAACTATTTTGGATCAAAAACAACTAGTAACTGAAGTGGTGGAACAGGTGCAAACTGCGTTTAATTACTATCACGCTCATATTTATTTGTTGAACGAAGCAGGCGACGAACTGGTCATGGCAGGCGGCACCGGTGAAGCCGGGCAGACCCTGCTGGCGCGCGGTCATGAGATCCCCAAAGGCAAAGGTTTGGTGGGCCGCGCGGCGGAGACCAACGCTCCTGTGGTCGTATCAGATACATCCAAAAGCCCGGAGTGGCTGCCCAACCCATTGCTTCCTGAAACTAAATCAGAAGTCGCTGTTCCGATCTCAATTGGCGATCAGGTGCTGGGCGTCCTGGATGTGCAACATAACATCACAGAAGGCTTGCAGCAGGGAGATGCGAACTTACTGCAATCCATTGCCAGTCAGGTCGCAATTGCCCTCCAGAATATCCGTCAGCATGAAAATACTCAAAAGATCGCGGCAGACATGGGCGTGGTTGCGAACGTGGGCATTGCCACATCCACCATCACTGAGGCGACCCTTATGCTGCAGGAAGTGGTTGACCTCTCCAAGAAATCCTTCAAACTTTACCATGCTCACATTTACCTGCTGAATGAAACAGGCGATGCGCTTGAGTTGACATCCGGCGCGGGCGAGGTGGGCAGGCAAATGGTTTCTGAAAAACGCAGTATCGCGCTGGACAGCGAAAGATCACTGGTAGCGCGCGCCGCCCGTACCCGTGAAGGCGTGGTGGTCAATGATGTGACCGCCACCCCAGATTTTCTGCCCAACCCATTATTGCCCAATACCCGTTCCGAAATGGCAGTACCCATGATCGTGGCAGGCAAGATTATTGGCGTTCTGGATGTGCAGTCTGAAACGGTCAATCGCTTTACAGCTGTTGATGTCACCATCCAAACCACGCTGGCATCCCAGGTCGCGGTCGCCTTGCAAAATGCGCGCTCCTTCTCACAATCACAACGCCAGGCGGAACGCGAAACTGCGGTTAACCTTATTACCCAGAGGATCCAAAGCACAACCAGGATCGAAGACGCGCTTCAAATCGCGGCGCGCGAACTCGGTCACGCGCTTGGCATGAAGCCCACCTTGATTACGCTCGAACCCACCGCGCTCTCCGGCGACGGCAGGGAAAAGAAGGAGAAAGCCTAAATGGACAATTCATTCCGCTCCCCCGAAAATAAAGACCCGCAGGCGCGCAATGCGTTTTGGGTCAGCCTGTTGATGGCGGGGCTGTTAACCGCATCGCTCATCAATACCGCTTTGACCTCCGGCTTTAGTCGAACGACGTGGGCACCGGTGGTGTTGATCGTCATAGGGTTGGTCTCCGCCTCGCTCAGCCGCATCAACCGCCACCAATTGGGCATCTGGTTGTTGATTGTCGGTATGTTTGGCGTCGCCCTGATCCAGCCTTTCACCAGCGCGGGGCAGGGCATTGTGATCGGCATCGCCGTGGCGGTTGTCGTCTATGGCATTGCCTCCGCCACATTGTCTGTGAATCAGGTTGCGCGCGTCGGAATTGCAGCCATTTTGATTGCCCTCGCCATCATCCTGCTGGATGTGTTCGGGCCGGCTGGACGTCCCGCTCCGGCAAACCCGGTGAGCAGCACCATTGTTACGCTCATCTTCATTGTGATTTTTGGCGTGTTGCTGGCGCGCCAGCAAAATTCCCCCCTTGCCCAATTCCTCTCGAACGTTTCCATCGCTTGGAAAATGGGAATAATGGTGATCCTGCTTGTTCTGGGGTTCGGGGGGCTCGCCCTATCCGCCTATACCGGTCTGCAATCCATACAGTATCAACTCTCGAATATGTACGACTTCATGCTGGTCCCTATTGTCGCCATTAACAATGCCGACGTTGCCCTGGCGAATGCGCAACTCCACCTTGAAAATCTCGATGAAGTTACGGTAAAAGAACAGGCGGATGGTATCAAAGCAATTCAGGATTCCAACGCAGTGGTGGATGAAATCATCGCGCGTTATGATACGGAATGGGTAACCACCGTCAGCCCGGAATTCACGCAAGCATTGCGGGATGCCGGCGAACTCGACCTGCAACAACAGGAATTGGCGGCTTTGGCGGAATTTCACACGGCTTACGATACATATAAAGCCGCCGCTAAAAAATACCTGGAGGGCATTCGGTCAGGAAAGCTAGACAAGACTTTGGTCACCGATACATTAGCCGACCTTCAAACCGCTCGTGTTCAACTTCAAATGTTGATTGCGGTCAACGATCAGTACGCCGATTTTTCGAACACGTTGGCGCAAACCGCCGTCCGGCAGGTGACGCTTAATACCGTTCTTGTTCTGGTGATCGGTTTGACCTTGAGCGTCGTGATCAGTTATTTGATCGCAATTTCACTCACAAGCCGCCTGGGCGAGTTAAGCCGCGGCGCGGTCGCCATGCAGGCCGGCCAGCTGGAGCAATCCGTGGCTGTAAGCGGGCGTGATGAACTTTCCCTGCTTGGCGCCGCTTTCAACAAGATGGCATCCCAGTTGCAGGAATTGATTGGCACATTGGAGGCGCGCGTACAAGCCCGCACAAAAGACCTGGCGACAGTGGCCGAAGTGGGTACTGCCACCGCCACCATCCTTGAATCAAAAAGACTGTTACAGGAAGTGGTTGATCTGACCAAGGAACGCTTCAACCTGTACCATTCTCACATCTACCTGCTCGATGAAAAGGGCGAGAATCTGGTATTGACAGCCGGCGCAGGCGAGCCGGGTCGCGTCATGGTGGCGGAAGGACGTTCGATCCCGCTCGACCGCGAGCAATCGTTGGTGGCACGCGCGGCACGCGAACAAAAGGGTATTACCGTCAATGACATAACCCAGGCGCCAGACTTCCTGCCCAACGTCTTATTACCTGATACGCGTTCTGAATTAGCGGTACCGATGATCGTAGGCGGCAAGGTGCTCGGCGTCTTCGATGTGCAATCTGATGTGATTGGGCGCTTCAGCGATTCAGACATCAACATCCAAACCACATTGGCGGCGCAGGTGGCTACGTCCATTCAAAATGTACGTCAGTTTGAACAATCCAAAGCGCAAGCGGATTTTGAATCAACGGTTAATACCATCGGTCAAAAGATCCAGCGCGCCACATCGGTGGAAGATACACTGCAAACCGCCATCCGCGAAATTAGTCTGGCGCTTGGTGCGACGCGTGTACGTGTCAACATTGGCGCCGGGCAACAGGCGAATGGCAATGAATCCAACCGCAATTAGATAAGGAAATTAAGCCATGAATAATTCGTTCTCACAATTCCTCGCACAAATGACTCAACAAGGGCGCAATGCCTTTCGCGTGATCGCACTATTCCTGGGCGCAAGCGTTGTGGTTGGAGGCTTCCTTACTTTCCAAGCCTTACGTAATCCCTCCCTCCAACTCTGGATAGAGATGATTGCAATAGTCATTCTACTTGTATTCAACATCACCGCGCTGATCCTTGTCCGACGGGACCGCCACGAACTTGCAATCTGGCTGACTTTCGTGTCCTGGCTGATCATGCTGATCATCACCTCAGCCATGATCTCCGGCCTGGGTCTTGTGCTTCTGGTCAGCGCGGTGACAATCATCTCGCTTGTTGCTGGTCAGACCTTGCCGCCCCGACAGGCAACCCTGCTAATCATTACCAGTGTCGTAATGGGTATCATCATTTTGTTGGTGGACCTGTTCATCCCAACAGAGCGTATTGTTATCGCAGGATTTCAAACAATCGTTTACATTCTGCTCGCCATCCTCCTGCCGGTCTTTGGCTATACCGTCTTCCGCCAGTTCCGCGATTATTCCCTTCGAACCAAACTGGTTATTGCTTTCACGGCTTTAGCCATCTTATCTGTCTCCGCAGTGACATTCATTACAGACAGTGCGGTGCGCGCAGAGTTGACCCAACAGGTCGGTGATGAACTGAAATCAAGCACGGTGACCCAAGCCCGCGCGGTGAGCAGTTTGTTGAACCAACAACTGGAAGTGCTGAAATCCTTTGCTTTGAGCAAAATTGTGCAGGATGAGGTCGAAGCCGTCAGCAACGCCTACACAGGTAACACAGCCGCGATTCATGCCCAAATCAACATCCTCGACCAACAATGGCGCGCCTCCGATGCAGCGGGTAACGACAACGCGCCGCTTGTCGCTACTGTTTTGAATAGTGAGGTAGCCAGTGAGTTACACGAATTCAGAGAAACTTTTCCGAAGCACCTTGAAGTATTTGTGACCGATAAATACGGCGCCAACTTCGCGTCCACCAATCGCACCTCCGACTACTATCAGGCAGATGAAGACTGGTGGCAGGCGGCCTATAATAATGGGCAAGGGGCGTTGTATATCGGCCAGCCCGAATTCGATGAGAGCGCCCAGGTGCAGGCGGTGATTATCGCAGTGCCGCTTTATGGTCATGGCACGCAAGAGGTGATTGGCATTCTCCGCAGCACCTATCTACTGGATGACATTGTTGGGATTCTCGCCCAATTCGGGTCCCGCGGCGGAGCCGACCTGTTGTTGCCCGACGGTCAGATTCTACGGGAGGAGGGCGACATTATTCCCTTGGATGCGTCCACTTTGGCGCGGCTTAAGCAAAACGTCGCTGCCGACTTTGACCAGTTCGTTTACGATGGGTCCTTGAGTTTGGTAAGCCAATCTCCTGTTGTCTCACCCGACCCTAATGCGGGGGCGGCGATCAATAACCTGGGTTGGGTGATGGT
>Ga0137333_1000273_pt1 | contig 14261 bp, 16 predicted proteins | sample EasRivERMLT231_2_FD_102286 | JGI IMG/M metagenome (GOLD analysis project Ga0137333, IMG submission 102286) | Soil microbial communities from meander-bound floodplain in the East River, Colorado, USA - East River MetaG ERMLT231_2 | ecosystem: Environmental > Terrestrial > Soil > Floodplain ... | reverse complement strand
TGCGCCAACTTTACCGCATCGAGCGGAGAATACACCACGCGCACATCGCCACCTTATGCTTTGATCGAGAACAGGTCACGTGTTGAACCAGGCACACGCAACATATCGCCATACGAACAAAAGATCACATCTGGCTGAGAAGCGATAGTCAGCGCCTTATCAATCAACTCAAGCGGTGTCACACACACGGGACAACCTGGTCCATGTACCAATTCGATCTCGGGGGGAAGCAACTGGTCAATGCCATGTCGCACGATGGCATGCGTCTGACCGCCGCAGATTTCCATCAATACCCACGGACGAGTCACTGTGCGGCGGACCTCTTCGATCACGCCATGCACCAATTCAGCGTCACGATATTCATTCACGTACTTCATGCTTCGTCCTTCCCCAATTCTTCTTCGATGTCCGAGATCTGTTTCAGCAACTCAAGCGACTCCATCGCATCTTGTTCATCCAACAAGCTGATTGCAAAGCCCACGTGCACCACGCAATATTCGCCCACCTGCGCTTCAGGCACATATTCCAAACACGTCTCACGGAAGATGCCGCCATAATCCACCTTCGCCATCTTCAAACCGTCCCGCTCAAAAATATCAACAATCTTTCCTGGTATTGCCAAACACATCTTATCCTCGCAATCTGCTGGCGGCGATGACCGCCTGTCCAAGCGAGAGCCCGCCATCATTCGGCGGCACCTCTCGATGTATGTATACTTCAAAACCGTCCGCTTGTAATAGTGACAATGTTCGTCCTAATAGTGTGATATTCTGCCAAACTCCGCCAGACAAAGCGACCTCACGAATCCCAGAATCTTGACTTATTTTCTGCACAACCATCCGAACACCCTCTGCCAGACCGTTGTGAAAACGAGCCGATATTTTGGATATGGGGATTCCCGCAATCACATCTTTGATCAGCGCTTGAACCACGCCTCTTACTTGGACCTGATCCTGATTCAGTCCGAACGAATATATCTCCTCTTCAGCCGAATCAGCCAAAGACTCAAATTCAATCGCCGCTTGTCCTTCATAATTGACTCTTTGCCGCACACCCGCCAATGCGGCCGCCGCATCGAATAACCGTCCCATGCTGGATGTCAGTGGCGTGTTGATTTTCTTTTCCAGTTGTGTGTGTAACAAGGCACGTTCTGTCTCGCTAAACTCTTTCACTGATTCAAGCCGTTCATCCCAGTCAATGCCTAAGTCCCACAACAATGCCAAAGCCGTGCGCGCAGGCTTCTTGATGGATGCGTCTCCTCCTGGCAACGGAAAATATTCCAAATGAAACGCCCTTTGATAGGATTTGTAATCGGCGATCAAAAACTCTCCGCCCCAAATAGCGCTATCTTCACCATAGCCGGTCCCATCAAACGAAACGCCAATGACAGGACGTGAGCCGTCCAGTCCATGCTCCGCCATGCAAGCCGCGATGTGGGCATGATGATGTTGAATACCAACCGTGGGAATGTTTTCTCTTTCAGCACGCTCCAAAGCGTAACGAGTCGCCAAATAATTCGGGTGCAGGTCATATGCAATCGCTTCGGGCTTTACACGGAAGAGTCTCTCGAAATGCTCCACACCCTGCTCATATGATTTCAGCGTTTCATAATTCTCCATGTCCCCAATATGGTGACTCAAAAAAGCGTAATTCTTGTTCGTAATGCAAAACGTATTCTTCAACTCCGATCCCGCCGCTAATATTTGTGGCACATCGAATGGAAGTTTTACAGGGAAGGGGGAGTATCCACGCGAACGACGTAGTGGATATATAGATTTGCGATTTACGATTTTGGATTGACGATTGTCTTCAAAAATCCTCACAACTGAATCATCACATCGAATATGAATATCACGATTGTGTATGAGGAAAGCATCTGCAAGACTAGATAACCGTTCCCGTGCTTCAGCGTTATTGGTGGCGATGGGTTCTTCGGAGAGATTTCCGCTCGTCATTACTAAAGGATTCTGTAACGCGACATTTATGTCGCCGTTGCCAACTTGCGAGATAAATCTCGCGTTACGGTCTGCGAATAGCAAATGATGCAAAGGCGTGTAGGGCAACATTACGCCAATCCAATCTTGCTTGGGTGCAATCTCGTAAGCAAGATTGGATTCAGGTTTTCGTTTGAGTAAAACAATCGGTCTTGCGGATGAGGTCAACAACTCTCGCTCGGCTTCACTGACGTAGCAATGCCGTTCGATGATTTCCATATCGGGCATCATCAAGGCAAAGGGCTTGTCCACCCGTAACTTGCGCTGACGGAGTTCGCTGACCGATTTGGCATTCGTCGCATCACAAGCGAGATGAAATCCGCCAAGTCCTTTGATCGCAAGGATTTTTCCTTCGGCGAGAAGACGGCAAGTTTCGGCGATGGCATCGTCATTCTGCATTCCACCTTCTGTATTCTGAACTTCAAGCCACACATGCGGTCCACAAGCAGGACATGCTATAGGCTGCGCATAAAACCTTCGATTGAGCGGGTCTTTGTATTCCCGTTCGCAATCGGGGCACATGGCAAAAGGGGCCATCGTTGTTTGGGGGCGGTCGTAAGGAATATCTTTGATGATAGTGAAGCGTGGTCCGCAGTTGGTGCAGTTGATGAAGGGATAACGGTAACGGCGGTCGTTGGGATCCAACATCTCACGCAAGCAATCGTCGCAGATGGCGACATCGGGCGAGATGGGTTGAAATGCGGATGGAATGGATTCAGAGTGGACAATGTCAAAGGCGCTGAATCCGCTTGCGGGTCCGAATGAAGCGGTCAGTTCGTCTATGCGAGAAAGCGGCGGAGCTTCGTCACGGATTGCTTTGAGGAAAGAGTCTAGAATATCCTTATCCCCATCCACTTCAATATCTACACCGGCAGAGGTGTTGCGCACCCAACCTTTCAGGGCAAGGCGAGTCGCAAGTCCATAAACGAACGGACGAAAGCCGACGCCTTGCACAATGCCCGAGATGTGGATACGCAGTCCATGCATTAGCGTTTTGTGTTTTCGATGAGCCAGTTGATCCATGCGTCCATGCCTTCACCCGTACAGCATGAAAGCGGGAAAGTGATAACACCTGGATTGAGGGCTTCGACGCCACGACGGAAATAATCCATATCGAAGTTGACGTAAGGCAGGAGGTCGATCTTGTTGATGATAAGCGCATCCACGCCGCGATACATGCCCGGATATTTATACGGCTTGTCTGCGCCTTCAGGTACGGATGCGATCAACACGGATTTATGTGTGCCGAGGCGGAACTCTGCGGGGCAGACGAGGTTGCCGACATTCTCGACCATGAGGAGATCGAATTGTGGGAGGTCGAGTTGATTGAGCGCGCCATGCAACATGACCGCATCGAGATGACATTCGCCACCGGTGTTAACTTGAATGGATGCTTGTGCGCCTGCCGCAGCGGCACGGTCGGCATCGAGGGAGGTGGCGATGTCACCATCCACAACGGCAATGCGCATTTTATCTTTGAGAAGTGGCAGAGTCTGTTCGATAAGAGATGTCTTGCCTGCACCGGGCGATGCCATCAGGTTGATGGAGAAGACGTGCGCCATATCGATGCGGGCGCGGTTTTCCTCTGCGAGGCGGTCGTTGGCGCTGAGAATATTTTCAACAATAGAAATACGTTCTGTCATAGTTCACCTATTAATCAATATCAATGGCTTCAACATAAAACTCTTCGCCAGCGATGATCTTGGCTCCCACACTGCCGCACATCGGGCAGAGCAGTTCATCATCATTTGGGTGATATTTTTCGAAGCAAGCCATACACTGTAATTCTGCGGGTACGCGGCGAAAGTGAAGCTTTGCGCCTTCTGCTAATGTGTCTTTGGCGATGATATCCCAATAGAATTGAACTGAGTCATCTACGTTGGTGGAGAGTTCACCCATGACAATATGGATATTTTCGATGCGTTTGGCATTTGCTTCGTTGGCATGTTTCAACGCGATCTTCAAAATGGATTGAGTAATGGGGAGTTCGTGCATGAGTTTGTTTTACCTTTAATAAACTTTACTTTGGTAGTATACATCATTGAAGTGATTCGTTATCGGGATGAAAGTCACCGAAATGGTATGAAAAATGAACTTCCAGCCGTTTCTTGATTGAAGGATAATCATTATGAATAGGTTTAGACATGAGACTAAGTGAAGTTATCCAATATGCCAAAGGGGAGGTGTTGAACCCCTCCATATTCAAAGATTATGAGATCGTTGGGGGTTGTGGCGCAGATCTTATGAGCGATGTATTGACAGCAGCAAAACCGGGTGCGGTTCTTCTGACTGGTCTATGCAATCCGCAAGTTGTGCGCACTGCTGAAATGGCGGATGTGCGCGCTGTCATTTTTCTGCGCGGCAAACAGCCTACACCCGAAATGATCGAGCTTGCCACACAGAAGAATATTCCCATCATTTCCAGTCAAAAGGGAATGTTCGAGTTGTGTGGGCAGTTATATAAAGCTGGTTTGTTGGGACTGGAAGCCAGTTGGAGTGATTATCATGAGTGATTCGCTTCAGGAACTATATGGTCGTACGGGGCGAACCATCACCGACCGCGATGCGCAGGATATTACCCGTGTGGAGGAGTTATCGTACGATCTGAAGACATCTGATGTAATGAGTCGTGATGTCCAATGTCTGGCGCCCATGGATACAATGCGCGCTGTTTTTGACCTGTTGCGCAAGCATCATATCTCTGGCGCACCGGTTATTGAAAACGATTCCCTGGTGGGAGTCATCAGTCAGGAAGATCTGATGCGTGCAATGGCAGATGGTGACCAGCATGCGCCCATCCAGAAATACATGACAAAGAAGGTCATTACCGTAAAGTCCTATGAGCCAGTAGTTAAAGCGCTTGAGATCTTTGCCCGCACCAAGATCGGTCGTCTGCCGGTGGTGGATGAGAACGAAAAACTGGCTGGTATGATTACCAAGGGGGATATCACACGGGGTGTCTTGGTAGCCATTCGAAAAGATTATCAAGAAGAAGAGATCCGGCGTTATCGTGCCAGTCATCTATTCGAGGATATTATTTCTGATCGCACCAGTCTGATCCTGCGTTATAAGATCAAGCCGCGTGATTTTACCAATGGCGGGCAGGCTTCCAGTCATATCAAGCGCGCCTTGTTGCGGCTTGGCGCTTCGCCACAGTTGGCGCGGCAGTGCGGCATTGCAGTGTATGAAGCTGAAATGAATCTGATCATTCACTCGAACAATGGGGGGGTGTTGAGAGTTCAAGTTGAACCGCGCCGCATCCTGATGCAAACCTCGGATGATGGACCTGGCATCCCGGATGTGAAACAAGCGCTTCAGCCGGGTTGGTCCACAGCCTCGGAACTGGCGCGCAGTATGGGTTTTGGCGCAGGGATGGGATTAGTCAACATTCAACGCTGTGTGAACAAAATGGATATCGAATCCGCGCCCGGCAAAGGCACCAAGTTATTTATGGAAATCCATCTCCGCTCGGATGAAAAATTCAAAGCGCCTCCCGAATCGCCCGAGGGACCTGGCGTGTGAACAAAGGAGCTTCTATGACCCTTCAGGAACTCATTACCAAACTGGATTTGAAAATACTTACTACATCATTGGATTTCAATACGATCACGCCGCAGGGTGGGTATGCTTCTGATTTATTGAGCTGTGTCATTGCTGGAGCCCAACCGGGCAGTATCTGGGTCACCTTGCAGTCCCACATGAATGTGGTGGCTGTGGCAGCGTTGCGCGATGTCTCGGCTGTCATACTGACTGAGAACGCCCAACCTGAAACTGCTGTGATCGAGAAAGCCAACGAGCAGAACGTAATCCTGCTTGGCACTTCAGAACCACGTTATCAAATCGTGGGGAAACTTTGGGAACTCGGTGTTCGATAGCAATTTTGGAATCAACCAGCTTGCTGGTTGATTTACGGGAGCAAACTCCCTGATTCCAAAAAAACATGCCTACCTATCTAGCCGAACTGCACGTCCATACTGTTCTCTCACCCTGTGCGGGCGTGGAAATGATTCCGCCGGTCATTGTACAGAAGGCTTTGGCGATGGGTATCAACTTGATCGCGATCACCGATCATAATGTCACTGCCAATGTTGGCGCGGTAATGGAGGCGGCGAAAGGCACAGGACTCACCGTGTTGCCCGGTATGGAATTGCAGACGCGTGAAGAGGTCCACATGTTGTGTCTGTTCGATAGACTGGAGCAGGCTGAGGCTTGGCAAAGACGCGTCGATTCCTGTTTTGGCGAGATCCAAAATGATGTCGAGATTTTTGGTGAGCAATTTATTGTGGATGCAACTGGGGATCTGATACGCCGTGAGCCGCGGCTGTTAATCACCAATGTGGATATGTCGCTTGAAGATGCAGTGGCTGGAGTAAACGCATTGGGCGGAATAGTCATCCCGGCGCATGTGGAGCGGCGTGCATATGGCTTGCTGGCGATGTTGGGTTTTGCGCCACCAATGTTCGAAGCGTTGGAGATTTCATCATATGTTACGGCGAAAGATGCTTGTCAACGTTTCCCAGATATTAGCAACTTCCCATTACTACAAAGCGGAGATGTTCATTTCTCGGATGGCTTTATCGGTGTAATGGAATTTGAAATGGCGGCGCCAACGATCTCTGAAATTCGCAAAGCGATCCATGCGGAGGGGAATCGAAAAATGCGGATCATTCCATCCAACTAAATTTTATTTGTTCTGACAATCATCAGCTTGTTACATGACATCTGTATGTTGACGCAACTCTGACGGGGGAGTAAACTCAGTACAATATTGTGAATATTTTCACAATATTGTACTGAAGACCACTGTGGAGAGCCATAATGACTGAGACCCTAACTGCAACCACTGAGATTTGTGAAAGTAAATTGGCTTTATTGGATGAAATCATTGCCGCGCACCGTAACCGTCCCGGCGCATTGATGGTCATCCTGAACGAGATCCAGAAACAGGTGGGTTATGTTTCCGAGCCGATTCAAAAATATGTAGCGAAAAAACTACGCGTGCCTGTTGGGGCTGTGCATGGCGTTGTAACCTTTTATTCTTTTTTCACCACCCAGCCGCGTGGCAAACACACCGTCAAATTTTGTATGGGGACAGCCTGCTATGTGGGCGGCGTTCCGCAATTGATGGAAAAAGCCAAACAGTTAACGGGTAGTGAGATCGGCAAGACCACGCCAGATGGCAAGTTGACGATGGAAGTCTGTCGCTGTGTGGGGGCATGTTCCCAGGCGCCGGTTGTCACGGTGGATGATGAAGTCGTGGGCAAAGTGAAGCCGAACAAGTTCCCACAGTTGATCAAGAAACTACTGGAAGGTTAATTCCTGACGATAAATATTGGAAAGAAAAAGATGAAGGAAATCGCGTTACATCTACTCGATCTTGCGGAAAACAGCATTAGTGCCAAAGCCAAGACAGTGCGCATTGATGTGCGTGAGGATTTTCGCACCAATCAATTGACAGCCGCCGTGGAAGACGATGGGGAAGGTATGAGCGATGAAATGGTTAAGCAGGTGGTAGATCCGTTTTTTACCAGTCGTACCACCCGCAAGGTTGGGCTGGGAATCCCTTTACTCAAGGCGAGTGCTGAAGCCTCTTCGGGTGGGATGAAGATCACGTCAAAGCCGAGTGCTGGTACGCGCATCGAGGCGACCTTCCGGCATTCGCACATTGACCGTATGCCACTGGGTGACCTGCCATGCACCTTTTTGACGTTGACACTTGCTCATCCCGAAATTCATTGGATCTTTACCTATGCTTACACCCCACCCTATAAAGGGCAGATGCGTAAATTTGAATTTGATGACCAGCCCTTGAAAGAAGCCGTTAGCGGACTCCCTCTAACGCATCCAGATGTACTTGCCTACCTGCGTTCCACCTTGCAGGATGGAATTGCCGGGACTCGCGAATAATTTTCCTTGCGCGTAAATTTTGTGCGCAAAGATCTTAGGAGATAAAAATGCCAGCGATCAAATCACTTGAAGAACTGAAAAAGATCCGTGAAGAAGCGTTGCAGAAACGTGATATCAAATCCGCATTTGGGCGCGTTCAGATCGTAGTGGGGATGGGGACGCCCGGCATTGCGGCTGGCGCGCGTGACACGGTGAAGGAATTTCTGAACATCATCGAAGAAAAGCATCTTACCGATGTTGTCGTACGGCAGACTGGAAACTTCGGTTTGGACTCAATGGAACCGGTGGTGAAAGTGGTCGTCGGCGAGGCGCCTGCTGTAACGTATGGAAAAGTAACGCCGTATACTGCCCGTCTGATCATGGAACAACATGTCATTGGCGGCGTAGTTGTGCAGGAAAATGTGATCCCTTCCTGAAGACAAAGAGGCATTCATGAAATTTTTTCGTTCGCATGTATTAGTTTCCGTTGATCCTGAATGTATAGAGCAAGGCGCCTATCAAATTGTTGACGCTTTGAACGACGAGCTCGTGGCGCAGGGCTTGATCGACGAGATTCAAGTTCTCGAAACATCCCGCCTTGGCGACCCAGTCCGCTTCGGTCCTGACCTGGTTGTGTATCCCGAAAATGTGCATTATGCCAACCTGACAGTTGATGACGTTCCCTTCCTCGTCGAAGAACATTTCCTCAAGGGTCGCGTGGTTGAGAAATTCCGCGCTAAAGAGACGGTCATCACAGATGACGAACTCGGTGCGCCAAAGGCGAAAGAAGTCCGTATCGTGCTGCGTAACTGTGGCAAGATCGATCCGCATAACATCGAAGAATATATCGCTGAAGATGGTTATCAAGCCCTCGCCAATGCGTTGACCACTTCCACGCCCGAGCAAGTCATTGATGAAGTCATGCACTCCGGCTTACGCGGACGTGGTGGTGCTGGTTTCCCTGCTGCTCGTAAATGGCAGTTATGCCGACAAGTTCCTGATAATCCAATATATTTAACCTGCAATGCCGATGAAGGCGACCCCGGTGCATTCATGAATCGTCGTGTGCTCGAAAGCGACCCGCACTCTGTGGTCGAAGGCATGATCATCGCCGCATATGCCATCGGCGCCAGCATGGGCTATGTCTACTGCCGCGCGGAATATCCGATCGCAGTCGCGAATCTCAATGTTGCCATCGAACAGGCGCGTGAGTTTGGTTTCCTCGGTAATAACATCTTTGGCACAGACTTCTCCTTCGATCTCGAAGTCCGTATGGGTGCTGGGGCATTCGTCTGCGGTGAAGAGACTGCGCTGATTGCATCCATCGAAGGTCGGCGTGGCGAGCCGCGACCACGTCCGCCATTCCCAGCTGTCAAAGGCGTGTGGGGCAAACCTACCAACAATAACAATGTTGAGACGTATGCTGTCGTCCCACAAATCCTATTGCATGGTGCAGATTGGTATTCAGCAATGGGTACCGAAAAAAGCAAAGGCACCAAGACCTTCGCCATCGCAGGTGATGTGGTCAATACAGGACTCATTGAAGTGCCGTTTGGTCTCAGCCTCCGTGAAGTTATATTTGACGTTGGTGGCGGCATCAAAGACGGCAAGAAATTCAAAGCCATCCAAACCGGCGGACCGATGGGCGGCTGTCTTGTGGAAGAACATCTTGACCTCCCACTCGATTACGAAGCGTTGACCGCCGCTGGTTCCATGATGGGCTCAGGTGGACTCATTATCATGGACGATGAAACCTGCATGGTTGATATCGCCCGCTTCTTCATGGAATTCACACAGGAAGAATCCTGCGGTAAATGCACGCCCTGTCGGGTTGGTACACGCCGCATTCTCGATATCCTTGAAAAAATTTGCGAAGGCAAAGGCACACTGGCTGATATTGACCGCCTCGAACTGCTGTGCGAAGAAGTGATGAAGAATTCACTGTGCGGTCTTGGGCAGGGTGCGCCTAATCCTGTTGTCAGCACACTCAAACATTTTCGTGAAGAATATATCGCGCATGTTATTGAAAAACGTTGTCCTGCCAAGGTCTGTCGTGCGCTTATTAACTATGAGATCAAATCGCCAGCTTGCACAGGTTGTATGGTCTGCGCGCGCAACTGCCCTGTGGCAGCCATTACGGGCGAACGCCGGCAAACGCACGTCATCGACGCCAAGACCTGCATTCGATGTGGTATCTGTGTCCAGGTTTGTAATTTCAACGCTGTTGCGGTCTTATCGTAGAGGCATCATGATCAACTTAACCATTAACGGAAAACAAATCGAAGTCGAAGACGGCACAACGGTCTTGAATGCCGCCCGCCAGAACGATATCAAGATTCCCACACTGTGCGATCATCCCAATCTCACACCATATGGCGGATGCCGCTTATGTGTGGTCGAAGTCAAAGGCATGCGCGTGCCGATCGCATCCTGCACGTTGCCTGCCTCCAATGGCATGGTCATCGAGACCGAAACCGACTCGCTCAAAAAATCCCGCAACGTCATCCTCTCACTTTTATTCAGCGAACGCAATCATTTCTGTCCGTTCTGCCAGGTGAGTGGTGGCGATTGCGAATTGCAAAATGCCTCTTACGATGAACACATGACGCACTGGCCAATGCAACCGCAGTGGACGAACTTCCCTGTCGATACCAGTCATCCGTTCTTCATCCTCGATAACAATCGCTGTATCCTTTGCCGTCGCTGCATCCGCGCCTGCGCTGAGATGTCTGGTAACTTCACGCTCGGTGTTGAAGAGCGCGGCTCAGCCACCATTGTTGTCGCTGATACCAACGTGCCGCTCGGACAAAGCACCTGTGTCTCCTGCGGTTCGTGCGTGCAGGTCTGTCCCACCGGCGCATTGATTGATCGCACGAGCGCATATCTTGGTCACGATAAACAAATGACGGTCACACGCTCCGTTTGTCGTGGCTGTTCGCTCGGTTGTGGAATCCAAATCCACACGCGTGATAATCGCATCGTAAAAATTACAGGCGACTACGAAGCCGAAAACGTTGGGACGTTGTGCAAAACCGGTCGTTTCCTTTCTTTGGATGAAAAACGGACGCGCCTCACATCGCCCATGAAGCGGGTCGCTGGACAACTAACCGCTACAAGCTGGGACGATGCTCTCACTACCCTTGCCCAAAACTTATCTCCACTTAAAGGCAACATCGCTGCTTTAGCATCTACTCGTTTATCAGTCGAATCATTGTCAGCATTCAAATCTCTCTTTGCGGATGGGCTCGGCAGTGACATGGTGACATCCATCGAAGAAGGTCGCCCGACTGCATTACAAGCAAAATATGTTGATCAGAATGGTTCTGCCATTGAAGGCAAACTTGATACGTTGCGCACTGCCGATTGTGTCCTGCTCATCGGTGCAGATCTGACGACCACACACGAAGTTGCTGGTTTCTATATCAAACGCAACATGCCGAAAGGTACTCGTCTCATCATCGTTGACCCGCACGCAAACGGCATGGACGATCTGGCGAATATCAATCTTAAACCCAAAGTTGGAACTGATGAAGCGGTTTTCAATGCGCTCGAAGCTGCTGTCATTAAAGAGGGTCTTGCTCGCACTGCTGAAAAGACCAGCAATGTTTCACTCCCTGATGCTCTCAAGGTTTGTGGACTCTCTGAAGAAGATGTGACCGATGCCGCTCGTATGTTGGCTGAAGCTGTTGCGCCTGTCATCGTCTATGGTAAGGGAATTACTACCTCATCCGAAGCCTCCGTTATGGACGCGATGCTGCGTGTGGCAAAACTCATCGGGGCGAGTGACTCGGAGCGCAGAGGCATCCTCTCGGTCAAGGGCGAAGCGAACAGTCTCGCCGCGGCACAGCTTGGTTTGGATGAGCAGCTTGAAGTGAGGCATGAAGCGGTTTATGTCGCTGTGGGTGATGATTACGTTACGAAACGTCTTGTTGAAAAATTGGAGAAAGTCCCTTATCTGGTTGTCCAAGCCAGTTACGAATCAGCGCTCACTGAACACGCTCACCTGGTCCTACCTGTGAATATTTGGGCAGAAGAAGCGGGACATGCGTTGAATACCGAAGGTCGTTTGCAATTTGCAGAAGCGGCACTCACTGCGCCCGAAGGTGTGCGCTCCAATTTGGATGTATTGAATGAAGTTGCAAAACAATTAGGCGTGACCGTGAATGAAGATTGGCGCACTGCGTTGACAAAGCGCACCAGCGTTGTTGAATTGGAAATGTGAGGACTGAAATGACCAAACCGAAAATTTCATCAGACTGGATGGCGGGTTGCTCTGGCTGTCACATGTCATTACTCGATATTGACGAACGCCTGCTGGAGATCGCTGAACTGGCAGACATCCGTGCGACACCGATCACTGACTTGAAGGAACCCGATGAAAGCGGCGTGGACGTGGGCATTCTCGAAGGCGGCATCAATAATTCATCGAACGAAGAAGTGGCACATCGAATGCGTTCACGTTGCAAGATATTAGTTGCCTTTGGTGATTGCGCTGTGTTCGGTGGTGTGCCGGCTCTGCGTAACATGTGTGGGACTCAGGAAGCACTTCAGCGTGCTTATGTGGATATTGAAAGTAACGACGCCAGCGGCAAAATTCCCAATGACCCTGAGCTCGCTGTGATGAGCAACATGCGTGCCATTCATGAAGTTGTTGATGTTGATTTGCATGTCCCTGGCTGTCCGCCTGACCCGGATGTGATCTATTATGTATTGAAAGAACTCGCCCAAGGACGCATGCCTGAAATCAAGGATGAAAACCTGCACTGGCATTAGGAGTAAACATGACTCAAAAAATTACCATCGAACCCGTTACCCGTATTGAAGGACACGCCAAGGTCACCATCCACATCAAGGATGATGGCTCAGTAGAGCATGCCTACCTGCACATCAATGAATTCCGTGGCTTTGAAAAATTCTGTGAGGGACGACCGTATTTTGAGATGCCGTTCATCACGCCGCGCATCTGTGGGATCTGTCCCGTGAGCCATCACCTCGCTGCTGCCAAAGCCGCGGACGAGTTGCAAGGTAGTCCCGCGCCGCGACCGGCGAGTCTCTTGCGTGAACTCATGCACATGGGACAGGTTATCCAGAGTCATGGAATGCATTTCTTCGAATTATCTGGTCCTGACCTTTTGTTGGGCTTCGATGCTGATCCCGCTATCCGCAACGTGATCGGGCTCGCTCACACTGCACCTGAGATCGCACTTAAGGCTGTTGGTTTGCGTCGCTTTGGTCAGGAGATCATCCGCACCTTAGGCGGACGTCGCATCCACCCGAACTTTGCTGTGGCTGGCGGAGTCAACAAGGCATTGCAAGCCACCGAGCGTGAGACCATCCGTGCGGGTATCGCCTCTGCGCTTGAAGCCGCCCAGTTGGGTGTGAGCATCATGAAGGATTGGGCGTTGCGCAACGCTGAAGACATCAACAAGTTCGCCGTGTTGAAGAGCGGTTACATGAGCATTGTCAACCCCGATGATAGCCTCAATCTATATGATGGCGATATTCGTCTTGTGGATCGCGCTGGCAAACAACTTGAAAAATTCCCGGGCAGTGATTATCTCGAGTACATTGCTGAACATGTCGAGAATTGGTCGTATCTCAAATTCCCGTATTACAAAAAGATGAGTTTCCCCGAAGGCGTTTATCGTGTCGGTCCGCTTGGACGCATGAATGCTGTTGATCGTATCGGTACGCCTCTTGCTAATGAAGAACACAAACTTTTCAAGGCGCTCAATGCTGGCAAGCCTGTAGAGCAGACTCTCTACTTCCACTACGCCCGCATGATCGAAGTGATTTACTGCATCGAACGCGTAAGTCAACTGCTCGATGACCCTGATATCCTCAGCACCGATATTCTCAACACCCGCAAAGATTACAAAGGCGAAGGTATTGGTATTCTCGAAGCACCGCGCGGCACACTCTTCCATCACTACAAAGCGGATGATACCGGCAAGCTTACTGCGGTTAATCTCATCGTTGCCACAGGTCACAACAACTGGGCAATGACCGAAGCCGTGGATAGTGTCGCCAAGACTTATATCGTTGGTGGCGAAATCAAAGAAGGTATGCTCAATCGTGTCGAAGCCGCCGTCCGCGCGCATGACCCATGCTTATCATGTTCCACGCATGCTGTTGGTCAGATGCCGATCCAGATCGAGGTCTTGAATCCCGAGGGCGCCGTTGTAAAAACCATTTCACGTGATTAGGTGATCTATGAATACACTCTTTATCGGATACGGAAATCCAGATCGTCAGGATGACGGTGTTGCCTGGCACGTGCTGACGGGTATTGCAAATCAACTTGGGTTGGAGACATCGCCCTCATGGGAAGATCCGCTTCCTTCCATCCCCGAAGCTGAATTCGCTTTCAATTTACAGCTG
>Ga0137333_1000272_pt1 | contig 14282 bp, 8 predicted proteins | sample EasRivERMLT231_2_FD_102286 | JGI IMG/M metagenome (GOLD analysis project Ga0137333, IMG submission 102286) | Soil microbial communities from meander-bound floodplain in the East River, Colorado, USA - East River MetaG ERMLT231_2 | ecosystem: Environmental > Terrestrial > Soil > Floodplain ... | reverse complement strand
TTATCTCGCGAAATGATCAAGCTCGTAGCACGCGCAGGCATCATCGGTCCTGCGCTTTTTGGTTTCGAGCTAACCACTCTGACGATTCTAAAATTTGATTCTCTTTTGGCATTGGGATGGCATCCACGCTCCGACCCAACCTTCGATTGGCCCAGTGGACTTGCCCTCGGTGCTTATGGATGGATCATGACTCTGACCTTCATCCTCAGTGGACTCATGATGACCATCTTCGCCTCTGGACTACGCTTGAGCTTGCCACGCTCACGAGTGACTTTTTTCTCGACCCTAGGCTTGTCCCTCGCGGGGCTGGCGCTTGCCGGGTTAGCCTTCACCACTGATCCGACAATTCGCTCCACACCCGCCACCTGGCATGGACGTTTACATGATTTGTCATTTGTTTTACTGGGCATTACGCTGATGCCGTCCATGATTTTGCTGGGCTTGGCATTTCGTCACAGTGTGAAATGGCGAAGCCTCTCAGGCTATACGTGGGGAACAGCTTTATTGGCAGTACCAACCTTCAGCTTGAAAGGCAGCGCGCTCTACATCTTCCTGCTGGCGATTCTGATTTGGTGTGAAGTGGCTGCCATCCGCTTGAGATCAATGCAAGAATTAAGTTGACTTTAAAGGCAAATTTTTGTATAGTATTCATAATCAGTTCTGAGAGGAGAAAAAATGGCTGAAAACCAAACGAACCAACAGGCAACACCCTTAAGCAGTGATTTGGAACTTACCAAAGCCAAAGAGTACTTCAAGGATTATGACGCTCTGCTCAATCCCCCGATCTTTCGAGCTGCCTATTCAGACCGCATGGCGTGGATACTCGCGTCCATGTCGCATTTGGCTTATGACAGGTTTGAGGATGATAATTCGAAGGCTCGGGAATTATTGGCTGCCAAACTCAAAGGCGGCGGATTTAGATTGCTTGAGATATTCAACTCGCCTGAAACTGATACGCAAGCATTTCTGGCAGCGAACGGTGATTATGCCATTCTGGCGTTTCGAGGGACCGAGGTCACCAAGCGCAAGGATATCCTGACCGACGCAAGGGCAAAACGTATCGTCGATATTGAGGGTCGGGTGCATGGCGGGTTTCGCGCAGCCTATGATAGTGTCAAGCAGAAAATTGAAAAGAGTATTTTGGGAATGGACAATATCCCCCTATATATCACGGGTCATTCCCTGGGCGCGGCGCTTGCAACGGTTGCCACCCAGGAACTTGAAAATAATACCGGTATCAGAGGTCGGATCGCAGCGTGTTACACATTTGGAAGTCCGCGGGTTGGCAACGTTCTGTACGATAAAAATTTCAAGGCCCCTATTTATCGTATGGTGAACACAACCGATATCGTTACGGTCGTGCCTCTGCTGGTTATGGGATATGTTCATATTGGTGATGTGCGTTTCCTTGGGCGCAAGCCCGGAGATGCCGCCACCCGGCGAGTCCCCATTCTTTTGCGGGCATTACTTTTCTTTGCGGCCATTTTCCGTCTATTTGGTCCATGGGTTGGAGATCATGCCATTACTGAATATAGAAGAAAACTGGCATCTGCTGCTGAAAAACGAAACTCAGTGATACGCTCCCAATAAATAATGCATCAAAGCTCCGAAGTCATCCAGGCTTCGGAGCTTTTAGCAGTACATCTGCCAATTCGCTTGTATTTTTTAAGATCAATCCTGCGCCCATTTTGAGTAACTCGGGCTCTTCCCCGAATCCGCACAACACGCCTGCTGTCTGCGCCCCCGCGGATTTGCCCGCCCGCATATCCACAGTGGTATCTCCGATCATGAGACATTCATCCGGCTTTACGTCCATCTGCTGCGCAGCAAATAGGATCGGGTCAGGATAAGGCTTGGTGTGTTTCGCAGATTGACCCGTGACAACTACATCGAAATATTTTGCCAGATCGAATTGTTGCAGGAAGCGCATAGTCCCTTTTTCATCGCGGGCACTGACCACTGCCATGGGATATTTACCCTTTAGTTGTGCCAGCATCTCATCCACGCCGGGGATGAGCAGAAACTTTTTCGATGACAGTTTGCGGTGACGTGATAACCAGTCAATGAGCGCGACGATCTCATCGTCCAGACCTATGGTGTCAGTGAGTCCCAGCAGGGCGTTGCCGGGGGCTTCTGCCCACATCACAAAGCGGCGGGCGGCGTGATCGGGGTCACGGAATAGGAATTTTGGAAAAAAACGGATAGCTTTCTGGGCGTAAAGATCGTCGGTGTCGCTTAGGGTGCCGTCGACATCAAAGCACAGGGCTTTTATGAGGGAGATATTAAGGGTCATAGTACTTATTTTACCCTGAGTGTATCCAGGGGAGTTGATTGTGCTATACTTTGGATGTTTGTGCGTTGTTGGACTTGAACGTATAACGAAAGCTCCAAAATAAAAAACATGTCACAGAATCAAGAAACTCAGGCAAAAGCCCTACTTGAACTTCTATATCACGTCAGCCGAGAATTAGCCACTGCGCTCGATCTGCGGACGGTGCTTCAACGCGTGTTATATGAGGCGATACAGAACGTGGGCGGAGAGCGTTGTAGTATTGTGGTGCTGGATGATGCCGGTAAAGCCATGGATGCGACCATTGTGTACGGTACGCAGGTTCATGAGCATACCACCCAACAGATGCGCGATACGATGGAACGCGGGTTGGCAGGGTGGGTGATCCGCAACCGCAAGGGTGCACTCATCCTCGATACCAGTAAGGATGAACGCTGGCTGATGCGCCCCGATGATGCGGTGGATAAATCCGGCGTGAAGTCTGCCATTTGTGTGCCGTTGCTTTCGCGTGAAAAATTAGTGGGTGTGCTGACGCTGGTGCATCCTTCTCCCAATGCATTTTTGGAAGAACAATTTGACCTGATGCAGGCCATCGCCGATCAAGCGGGTGTGGCTGTCTTGAACGCGCGTTTGTATACAGAAAGTCAACGACAGGCGCGGGTGATGACGGCACTGGCTGAAGGTGCTGCCGCGATGAATGCGTCCCTGCGCATGGATGATGTATATCAACGCATCTTGATGCAGATGATGCAAGCCCTGCAAGTGGAAACGGTGGCGCTTGCCATGGTCGATGGCGAGCATTTGATCTTCCGGGCCGTGGCAGGGTATAACGCCGAACTCATTCTTGGAAAGAACATTTTAATCGATGATGGAGTGATGGCACATGTGATCCATGAGGGGCGCGGCGTGGTTATAGCAGATGTCAGCCAGGAAAAGAATTTTACAGAGACAGACAGCCTCGGGGGCGTGGAGATCCGGGCAATGCTTGTGGCGCCGATCCAGGCGCAAGGCAAGGTCATCGGTGTGCTCGAAGCGATCAATCCGGTCTCCAGGGTTTTTGATCCTGACGCGTTGCTGGTGATGACGGGTATCGGCGGTTTGGCGGGGACTACGATCCAGAATGCGCAGTTGTTCGAACGTTTGCAAGCCGCGCATAAACGCTATCGTGAGTTGTTTGAAGATAACATCGATCCCATGGTGATCACGGATTGGGATGGGCACATTCTGGAAGCCAATCGTCAGGCGCTGGCGTTAAGCGGTTATTCAAGTGATGAGTTGCATGGTTTGAGCATTGATCAGTTGCATGAAGTGCACTGGGCAAAAACAGGTGAAGAGTTTGAAGTGTTGCGTGATGACCGCACCTGTTCTTATGAATCCTCGATGCATAAAAAAGATGATACCCACAGCCCGATCGAAGTGCATGCGCGGCGTGTGGAATTCGATGAAGCTGATTCGGTGCAATGGATCATGCGCGATGTGACCGAGCGCAAGGAATTGGATGGACTGCGCGAAGATCTCACTTCGATGATCTATCATGACCTGCGTTCACCGCTGGCAAACATTGTTTCAAGCCTGGATGTGATCGCGGACATGATGCCGGAGGGGAATGACCGTGAGACGGTTCTTTCGATCCTCAAGATTGCTGAGAACTCAACTGACCGGATCCAACGCCTGGTCAGTTCCCTGCTCGATGTGAACAAGCTTGAATCTGGTCAGCCGGTGGTGGACCAGAAAGTGGTGGATGGACTGGAGTTGATCAAGAATGCCGTTGAAGATGTGAGACCGACTTCAAATAGCAGACGTCAATCGCTTAAGTCTGAATTGCCGAATGAACTCCCGGTCATTTGGGTGGATGAAGACATGTCACGGCGGGTGCTCATCAATCTGATGGAGAACTCGAGCAAATACACGCCGACTGGCGGCGCATTGGAAGTGGGTGCCTACCCGGAAGATGGCTGGCTGCATATTTGGATCAAAGATAATGGACCAGGGATTCCGCCTGCCGAGCAGGATCGGATCTTCGATAAGTTCACGCGTTTACGCGGTAAAGGTAAACCCGGTGGTTTGGGCATTGGGCTCGCGTTCTGCCGCCTCGCGGTGCAGGGACATGGCGGGCGCATTTGGGTGGAAAGCGATGCGGGCAGTGGTGCAACTTTCCACTTGACCTTCCCAGTTGCTACACAGGAACAGATCGCCCACAGCGATTGATAAATTATCTTCCGCAATGTCATACTGAGCCGCTTTGCGGCGACACTTGCGCCTCGCTGTGCAGGGACATGGCGGGCGCATTTGGGTGGGAAGCGATGCGGGCAGTGGTGCAACCTTCCACTTGACCTTCCCGGTTGCTACACAGGAACAGATCGCACATAGTGATTGATAAATTATCTTCCGCAATGTCATGCTGAGCCGCTTTGCGGTGACACTTGCACCTGGCGCAAGTGCAGGTGAGCATCGCTACCAACGTGATCGAGACCCTTCGGTCACAACAACCGTTCCCTCAGGGTGACACGCATAAAGTTTATAGCAAAAATCAGTGGGGAATTTTACAGCGTATGTCTTTTTCATATCTACGGGGGATATCCGTAATTTGTTACCCGAATCATTCCATGCTATTTTGACCAACATTGGTTATGACAAACATTCTGTGCAGATATGAGATTCGACAGTTGTATTGCCCTCGATATTGATATACCTTGATAGATGATTGTGGGAATCTCTCAAGGTAGTTTGAACGTTATATTGTTTAATCGTTTAAACCAAGATGGGGAACCATAATTAAAAGGAGAAAATATGAACAAGTTGCGCAAATCAAAGAATATATCGGAAATTTTGTTTGTTGTTGGGTTAATCCTAATTATCCCCCTGTTCTTTGCCATGAAAACTGCGGCGAACTCGCAGGTTGCATCAAATGCAACTGTGCTACCAACGGTTGTCAACGCGCCCGAAGACAGCAGCGCGCTAAAACCGAAACAGCCGCCCGCCTGTACCTTCCCCTTGGCGCATACAACGACTGTTGAGGCAGTGCCTGAGGAGTACTCTTTTTCGGAGCCGCAGGTAGTTTATACTCCCGCCGCTAATGATGCCAACGTTGAGATTGTAGAGTGGCTTCCTGATAACCAACGCGTGTTGGTAGTTCAAAATATTAAAGGCGTGAACCAACAAACAATAGAGTTATTCAATCCCGAGACTGGAGAGAGACAGGTATACGCCAAACGCGAATGGACAGAGCAACATCCCTCCTGGAATCAAGAATTGAGAGCGGTAGTGTACCCTGTCAAGCATGTTCTTAAGATAGTTAATAACATTCCCGAGTTTACCCGTCAGGCATGGGTTAGCTATGGCGATCCTCAGTCCGCACAAATGATGGTAGATAATCTATCACAACCTTATATAGTTGTTAAACCAGGTGGCAAAGAGATCATTTATCTGAAAGATAAACAAATATCCAAACGAAATGGTTCATTGAAGGAACTCCCGTCCAAACTCTTTGACCTGGATCAATGGAATTATCGCAAGTTGAAAAGCGGCATATTCCCTTTGATGTATCAAATGGCTTGGCGGCCTGGCACATCACAAGTATTTCTCTATAGCTTTGCGGACGTTAACCCAGGATATACGTTTCTGTTGGATGTTGATACTGGGGAGATTTGCGAATTAGACCTTGGGGGCTGGGCAGTTGTAGCACGTTGGAGTCCAAACGGGCGTTATCTAGCAATTGATAGGTCGCAAGCACCTGATCGCCCAGTTGGGTCAACTGTCCTGGCTGTACTCGACACAGCGACAGGGAATCTGTTTACATCGGAAGTCGTCCCTCAAGAACTGGGGGGGCGACATACTATAGGAAGTATTGCTTGGGCACCAGACAATCACCATCTACTTGTTCTCGGAAGCGTCTTACCTTTTCCGCAATGTGGTCCAGATTGTCGTGATGACACCAGATTGTATTTGGTTGATGTTATTTCCGGGCAGGTTGATTCTGTTCTTCCCGAATATCAATTTATTCCAAACACAGCAGGAACTAGCTTGGCTTGGTCGCCCGATGGCTCAAAGGTTATGGCATTATGCCCAGTGCGATGCCTTATTTCTGTTCAGAGAAGCGGACAATAACAGGTGACACTATGCTATACAAAAAAACGCTCCTGATTGCTTTTTTCCTTTCGTTGTTTATACTTCAACAGACGCAAGTTAGCGCCAAGTTTTCATCAAATGAGGAGATGTCTCAAATTGATTTGATTCAAGCAAGCGCGCTTCCATCGCAACTATATATCACTGTAGCGCACCTAAATGAAAATAGCTATCCAATTTACGCTAACAATGAAATAGTGAAATGTTACTATACCGATCCAGCCTATGGGTGTGGGGAGGGAGGCTCAGGATATCCATATACCCAAAATCCCTTATGGATAGATGTTGAAAATGATTATCTTTTAGATGTTCTCCCCCGCGAAATGAATGTGAAAGAGAATTCCCGCACCCTTGCATCTTTACAGGCTCAGGCGCTTGCTGCACGTTCCTATGCCGATTTTAGATTTCGTAGATACGGTGCAATGGATAATTCTGTAAACTTTCAAATATTTATTCCTAACGCCTATGAACTCTACGACCCCTCAAGTAGTGCAATCATCTATCAGGCAGTAACCTCAACGCAAGGGCAATATCTTTCTTACAATAATGAGTCTGTTGACGCCCAATTTGCTTCCGATTCTGTTGATCGAACGGCTACATGCAAAAATGCAGATGGTAGTACCTGTAGAAATGCAAATAGCAGTTCAGAAATCCCTTATTTGATCGAGGTGCAAGATCCTATTAGTAGCTCTGAATGCGGCGCTAACAATAATGGGCAATCCCAAACTCCAGGTGACGATTTTGGTAAGGTCTGGGGTATGAGCCAAAAAGGCGCTATTCGATGGTCGCTCGGAAATCAATGCGCTGGGAGCGGCAATCAACCTTGGTCAGTCACATGGAGCGATTATCGTCAAATTCTTGTCCATTACTACACTGGGATTGATATTTTGAACGCAAGTGGAGCCGAACTCGCGCCGGATAATCGCTGGAATTTGCTGAACCACAATGCTCCCGGTGCTGTAAATAGTGGACAACCGTTCACTGTTAATTTGAGGGTGCAAAATACATCTATATCGGATTGGTCCATCAACAACCTAATTCTGGGTTATCAGTGGAGGGATTCTCAAAACAATCCTATAGGCTCTTGGACTGATGCAACATACCTTCCAGCAATGGTGAAAGGCAAAGACGAAGCTGTGCCTGTAAATATCCTGCCGCCGCCCACAGGTGGAACATATAACCTGCATTTGGACTTGAAGTATCAAGGCAGCGATTGGTTTTCAAATGCAGGCTGGCCCGATGCAAAAATCACGGTTGATATAGCGGGTCCAACAGCGACATCGACAGTTGCGCCTGGCTCTCGTGGCTTTTATCCAAGTGGAATCCATGTCAAATATTACAATGATGTGGCTCCAGCTCAAATCTTTCTTGATCAACCGATTAACTGGAATACATTTACAACATTGGCGGCTGAAAGTGATGTTCAAATGATCAATTTTGATTGGGGTACAACATCACCTGCCCCCGGTGTAAATGCTGTGTTTTGGAGTGCGAGATATGAAGGTCAATTGCTTGTTCCCCAAGACGGAACTTATACTTTCTACCTAGAACAATTAGATGATGGTGGAAGATTGTATATTGACGATGATGGAAATGGAATCTTCGAAAATGGAGACATGATCATTGATAAATGGCTAGTTCAAGGACCTCATGTTTACTCAGAGAGCGTCTCTTTAACTGCGGGTCAGCATCTAATCAAAATTGAATATGCCCAAGGTCCTGGAAGTGAAGGGAGTCTCTCGGTTGCTTGGGAATTACCAGGCGTATTTACAAAAGATTTGATTGGTCCTGCCTCTGTGGCGACTAACACACCAGGCCCGACCCCCACGCCCATTGGCGGGACTCCTGTTACCCCTCCGCCTACTGCCTTTGTTACACCTAACCCGCCAACACCAATCCCTACTACAGCTACTCCAGATCCCGGATGTCGTTTCGGTAGTTCGCAAAGCGCAGTACGTTTAGCTGGTGTTACATCGACAAATTATTATAGTACTCCAACCTCACCAGCACAATTTATATCCAGTGCAGCAGAAGTTTTCGATATTGCACAACTGCTTTATCAGATTCGTGATGAAATTTTGAGCCAAACTCCTGAAGGTCAGCGATTGACGTTGCTATATTATGCTCACAGTGCAGAAATCGCCACCTTAATGTTATCGGATGAGGTTTTTGATACTCAAGGACTAGATACACTAAACCTTTTCGTACCGGGCTTACAGGCATTGGTGGATGGCAATGGGAATACCGTAACAATTACTGCGGAACAAGTGAATGCGGCTCAAGCATTTCTCGATGAACTTTCTTCCATAGGCAGTCCTGAATTACAACAAGCCATTCAGGCAGAGCGAGAACGCTACCATTTGGAATCCATGATTGGGTTGACCATGGATCAAGCATGGACTTACGTAAACGGCTTCCCATCAACTGCTGTGCTTGATAACTTCAATCGTGCGAATGGCTCAATTGGCAGTAACTGGTTGGGCTATACATCTAAATATCATGTCACATCCAACCAAATGACGGTTGATTACAATGGTTCCAACTCTGATATTTACTGGAATAACTTGTTTGGTGCAGACCAGGAAGCCTATGTCACATTTACGGATATAGATTCGACTGCCAGCGAACAGGATTTACTGCTCAAAGCACAAAGCAACACCACTTGGGGCGATGGCGTCATTGAAGTGCTGTATGACCCAACAGGTCAAACTGTGCAAGTGTGGACGTATGAATGGCCTGACGGCTGGACACAACATGGGGCAGATATTCCAGTCGCATTTGTGGATGGCGATATATTTGGCGCACGTGCGCTTGCGAATGGCACAGTGGAAGTTTACAAGAATGGAACACTGCTGGCATCACGCGATATTACTGCGTGGTTACATTATGCCGATGGCGGCTATATTGGTCTGTGGTTCATCGCGGCAGAAGATGCTGTGCTGGATGACTTTGGTGGTGGCACGATTTCCGGTGGTACAGCGCCGATGAGCATGTTAGGCGGCCCGACGGAAAGTGAAAACCTAATGCCAGCGCAATTGGATGTGAACGTGCAAAATACTGTTATCTTCTGGCAGGGCATACCCATTGGATCGAACCAGCAAGCCGGTATTACATTTACAAATATCCCAGCGAATAAACAAAGTTTATTACTCAAACCACAAAGCAATGGGATGTGGGGTGATGGAGTTGTGGAAGTATTCTATGATGTAGCCGGTCAACGCATCCAAGTGTGGATGTATGACGCACAAACAGGAAATGGTTGGATGCAATACGGCAAGGATATTCCAGTCAAATTCACAGCCGGAGATACCTTTAGTGTACAAGTTCTTGCTGATGGAACTGTTGAAATCCAGTGGAACGGAAAACTGTTGGCAAAACGGGATGTAACACCCTAATCCGTTTATAAATTTCTGAACCATAACGCCCATGTCCACGTGACATGGGCGTTATAATTTGGATAGCGGACAAAAAGGATGTGGTGGTAAGATAGAACCTATATAAATAATCAGGAGCGCTAGTTAATGGATGCAATTGCAAAGAATGTGTATGTGGAAGACCGGTTTCTCGGCGTGACGCTGGGTGTGATCACCCAACAACGCGGGTTAATTCAAATTGACGCGCCGCCCGCGCCGGAAGATGGACGTTCATGGCGCGCTGCATTAATGGGCATGGGCGGCGGACATGAACGGATGTTGATCAATCTTGATTCACATCCTGATCGCACGCTGGGTGTGCGCGGCATGGATTGTACGGTCATTGCGCATGAGAAGACCGCGCAGGCGTTTCATAACCGTCCCAACACGTTCAAGGCACAGGGTGATGAGACCGGCGCTAACTGGGAAGCGATTCCTGGGCTGGGCAGTGTCCGTTGGGCGCCGCCTGAAATTTCCTTTGGACAGCAGCTTACGTTGCATTGGAGTGAGTCACCGGTGGTGTTGGAGAGTCATGCTGGTCCTACCGCTGGCGCGATCTGGGTGATCCTGCCGAATGAAAAAGTTGTTTTTGTGGGCGATGCGGTAATGAAGGGACAACCTCCGTTCCTCGCGCATGCTGACTTGCCTGCGTGGATCGAATCACTGGAAGTTTTACAGAGTCCGGATTACAAGGGCTATACCATCGTCAGCGGACGCGGCGGCATCGTCACGCCCCAAGCGGTTCGCAGTCAGTCTGATTCGTTAAAACATATCCAAGAAAAATTGGAAGCGTTTGGCAAAAAACGCGCTGCCATCACAGTCACCGATAAACTTGCTGAGCAATTGCTCAAAGATTACAAGGCTCCCGCTGCCAAACAGAAACAATACGCGCATCGTTTGAGCTATGGTCTGCGGCATTATTACATCAGCCATTACCAGCCGTCTTCGCGACACGCAGTGGATGAGTAAGCATGACCGTGTACCCTCTTTTTGAAACCACGCGCGGGCGGATCGTCGAATCGATCCATTATGGTTCGATCGCGGTCGTAGATTCAAACGGCAAATTGATTGCATCCTATGGCGACCCGAAAACGGTCGCCTTTTTGCGCTCCAGTGCCAAACCGTTCCAGGCCTTGCCTTTTGTAGAACGTGGTGGTGTGGAGCATTTTAGTTTTACACAACGCGAGCTTTCCTTATCATGTGCTTCGCACAACGGCGGGCTCATGCATGTACAAACTGCCGAAGCAATGCAGAAAAAGATTGGCATCGAAGAGCATTACTTGCAATGTGGCACACACATGCCCGATGATGTGGTTGAACTTAAATCGATGATCGTGAACGATCGTAAGCCGACGCCGAATTACAACAATTGTTCCGGCAAACATACCGCGATGCTGGCCTGTGCCAAAATGCGCGGACTGCCGCTCGAAAATTATCTCGAACTCAACCATCCCATCCAACAGGATATTCTCGCGACGTTCGCTGAGATGTGTCAGATTCCAGTTGCTGAGGTTGAACTCGGCACGGACGGTTGTTCCGCTCCCAATTTTGCAGTGCCGCTTTATAATGCCGCGCTGGGCATGGCACGGCTTTGCGATCCGCATGAATTGGCGGAAGCGCGCGCAACAGCTTGCCGCAAGATCACAGCCGCCATGACGGCGTTCCCAGAAATGGTCAGCGGGTATGGCGAGTTCGATGAGCAATTAATGAAAGTGGGTGAAGGCAAACTTGTCACCAAGCGCGGCGCGGAGGGATTTCAGATCGTAGGTGTGATGCCCGGTGTAATCTCGCCAGATGCGCCTGGGTTGGGAATCGCGTTCAAGGTTTCGGATGGCGATGTCTCACGCATGGCTGACGATCTCACCACCAGCAATCGCGTCCGCCCGGCGGTGGCGATCGAGATCCTGCGTCAGCTTGGAGCGCTTTCATCGAAACAGGAGCAGGCTCTGGCTGGGTTCGGACCCGTGAAGTCCATCAAGAATCATCAGAACATTCTCACTGGTCAATCAAGGCCTGCGTTTAAGTTGTAGAAAAATGATCGAGAATAAGGGCACAACGAATATGAAAACGTTGTGCCCTTATTTTTTTTCTTGTGTGCTCGTATGCAGAAATGTAAAATAGCGATTGGTTACCAAGCCCGCCACAATTCAATCCAATGGGTGTACAATGCGCAAAGACGCGAATTTTTTCAGAATGTGAGTGAACATGCCCAGTGCCGGTGATCGAATTTTACTTGTTGAAAATGATCCTGAAATCAGTGATTTGATCGCCAGGCAGACGTTGCGTTCCGTCGGCTATCGGGTGGAAGTTGTGCCCGACGCCTCTTCAGCGATCAAACTCGCGCTTCAGACTCCCCCAGACCTGATCATTGCAGACTTGAACATTCCTGGCCTTTCAACCAAAGACCTGCTCTACGCGTTGAATTCGCAGGGCGTTCATACGCCGGTAATGGTGATCGCGAATAAAGGTCAAGACCACGATATTATTCAGGCATTTCGCCTCGGCGCATCTGATTACATCGCGTGGCCCTCGCGGGACGCGGAGGTTTTGTCGGCTGTTGAACATGTGTTGCAAAGGGTTCAGGAAGGTCGCGATCGTCAGCGTTTGGGTAAGCAAGTTACTGATATTAATCATGAATTGCAACGTACAGTTCGCGAACTTACTGCTATTATCAATATCGGTAAAGCGGTCATCTCGATCACTGACCAGCGCGTTCTGTTCCAAAAGATCGTGGATGGGGCGGGGCATGTAGCTGAAGCCAATATGGCGTGGCTACTGGTGCGCGATCAGGAATCCCGGGCATTTCTTCTCACTGCCCAACGTGGTCTTCCTGAAGTTTGGGCAAAGAAGCTGAACATGCCCATGGATGATGGCGTCAGTTCGCTGGTGGCGGTTTCTGGTGAAACGCTTGCGATGGCAGGCGACCCGCTTCAACAATTCAGGATCGCGAATCTGGGCAAATCGGTTTGTGTAGTTCCGATCAAGGTGCAGGCTGAAGTAATTGGTTTGTTGATCGTGGTCCGCAGGGAAGCGCGACCATTTAGTAAAACCGAACAGACTTTGCTCGAGGCGGTTTCTGATTATGCCTCGATCTCGCTGGTGAATGCCAGGTTGTTCAAAATATTGAACGATACGGTCCAAGCTGCCAGGGAAAGCGAGAAACGCCAAAATGCTGTGCTTGAGGCGCTGCGCAATTCAGTATCTGAAGAGTTAAAGACCGCCATATATCCTGTGGAAGTTTTACTGGCTGGGAAATCCGGCCCATTAAGTGAAGAACAAAAACAAGCATTGCAAACCACGCGTTCAGCGTTGCAACATTTGGAGCACGCTGCCGGGAAGATTGCACCACCTGTACCCATTACTCTAAAAAAGAAGTAAAATTCTTACATTAACTATATGCCAAAAACAGATCTCATTCTCCTCGCGCTCGAAGCATCTACCACTTCGAAATTAATGGAGCGCGCTCTGCGTGTTAAGTATGAAACCGCCGTTGCGAATGATATTAAGTCGTTAAATCGTCTGTTGCTTGAGTCCACTCCGGCGCTTTTATTGGTTGGGGAAACATTTGATGGGCAGGAAGGTATTCAGATCGCCGAGGAAGTGCTGGAGCGATTCCCCACCCTGCCCTTTTTGATCTATACCGATAAAATCAAACCTGAATTGATCAAAAGCATCTTTCGGCTCGGCATCAACGGTTATCTTGCGCCCCCGCTCAGAACAGATGATATTGTCGATGCAGTCGAGAGCAGTCTCAAACACGCTCACCGTATAGGCGACTGGCTTCGCCGTGAGGTCAAACGTACCACCTCATCGTTGAAGAAACGCGCCCAAATCTCTGAAGCCGAGCGGTCGCGTTTGGAGACGGTCTTCAATGGTATCAATGATGGTGTCATGATTATTGATGATGACAATCTGGTGATGCTCGTGAATCCAGCGATGTGCCGTGCGTTTGGATTGAATGAGTTTGACTCGATCGGTAAACCGGTCTTGGATGTTCTGACCAACCCTGACCTCGTTGAATTGATCAAACAACCACAGGTTCAAAATGTTCTGCGTTACCATGAGGTCAGCTTTCCGGATGGCAGAGTCGGGAATGCCCATTTGACACCGATCGAAGAAGTAGGCTATGCCCTCACCCTGCAGGATATTACCGACCTCAAAGAGATCGATCGTGTCCGCAGTGAGTTTATCCATACAGTTTCGCATGATCTGCGCTCCCCGCTTACATCCGTGATCGGATACACTGAATTGGTCGAGCGCGCAGGCTCGCTCAATGATAGTCAGCGCGAGTTCCTGAAACGCATTCAGGAAAGTGTGCAACACATCACTTCCCTCATCAATGATCTGCTGGAGTTGGGTAGTATCGAAGCCGGGCTGGATATACGGCGCGAGTTTGTACATTTGGACAGTATCCTGAATTACACCCTTGAAATGTTACAGGGACAGATCAAAGC
>Ga0137333_1000271_pt1 | contig 14304 bp, 11 predicted proteins | sample EasRivERMLT231_2_FD_102286 | JGI IMG/M metagenome (GOLD analysis project Ga0137333, IMG submission 102286) | Soil microbial communities from meander-bound floodplain in the East River, Colorado, USA - East River MetaG ERMLT231_2 | ecosystem: Environmental > Terrestrial > Soil > Floodplain ... | reverse complement strand
TGTCGCACAGCGTGTCGCCGGTGCGCGCGTCCTTGAGGCCGATCACCGCGCAAATATCCCCCGCGTAGACGTCCTCGATCTCCTCGCGCTTGTCGGCGTGCAGCTGCATCAACCGGCCGATGCGCTCCTTGCGGCTGGTGGTCGCATTGAGCACCGTCGTTCCGGTCTCGACCTTGCCGCTGTACACGCGGATGTAGGTGAGCTTGCCGACGTGCGGGTCGGTCATGATCTTGAAGACCAGGGCCGAGAAGGGTTCGCTCTCATCGGCTTTGCGCGTCTCGAGTTCGGTGCTGTAGAGGCTGTGTCCGGTGATGGGGGGGATGTCCGCGGGCGAGGGCAGCAGATGCACGACCGCGTCGAGCAGGCGCTGAATACCCTTGTTCTTGAACGCGGCGCCACACATCACGGGCACGAACTTGCTTTCCAGCATCGCCTTCTTCATGGCGCGGCGCAGCGTTTCCTGCGCGCCTTCGCCCGTGTCGAGGAACTGGGTCATCAATTCCTCGTCGAAATCCGAAAGATTCTCGACCAGCATGGCGCGGTACTCCTTGGCCAGCGGGAGCAGGTCGGCGGGGATGTCGTGCTCGTCGTACGTCATTCCCTTGGTGTCCTCGTGATAGAAGAACGCCTTCATGCGGATCAGGTCGACGATGCCGTTGAACAGGTCGCCGGCGCCGATCGGCAGCTGGATGGGGACGGCGTTGGCTCCCAGCCGGTCCTTCATCATCTGCACCACATTGAGGAAGTCGGCGCCCATGCGGTCCATCTTGTTGACGAACGCAATCCGCGGCACGCCGTACTTGTCGGCCTGGCGCCACACCGTTTCCGACTGCGGCTCCACCCCGCCGACGGCGCAGAACACGCCGATCGCTCCGTCGAGCACGCGCAGGCTCCGCTCCACCTCGGCCGTGAAGTCCACGTGGCCGGGCGTATCGATGATGTTGATGCGAACTTCCTGGCCCTTGTTGTTCTTCCACGCGCAGGTGGTCGCAGCGGACGTGATGGTGATGCCGCGCTCACGCTCCTGCACCATCCAGTCCATGATGGTGGTGCCGTCGTGCACCTCGCCCAGGCGGTGCGTCTTTCCGGTATAGAAAAGAATGCGCTCCGTAAGCGTCGTCTTACCGGCATCGATGTGAGCCATGATGCCGATGTTGCGAACCCGATCGAGTGGAATTTTCCTGGCCATATCCCTTACCGACTCCCGCGGCGCGAGCCGACGACGAGCCGAAAGGGCTCGGCCGTCAGGTGGACACCGGCGGGAAAGTGCACCCAGATGCTCTGATGAAAAAGCCTCCGAGTATCGATTATTTGATGCCCGTCAATTCGTAGACTACCGAATCGCGGGGTTAGGGGTTCGCGCGGCAATCGCCGCTTCCAAACCGTCCGTGGGAACTACCAGCGGAAGTGGGCGAACGCCTTGTTGGCATCCGCCATCTTGTGGGTGTCTTCCTTCTTCTTGACGGACGGGCCCTCCGAACGAGCGGCCTGCATCAATTCATTTGCAACACGTTCCGACATCGTGCTCTCCGAGCGCAAACGTGCGTATCCCGAAATCCAGCGCATCGCCAACGCGACCCGGCGCGACGAACGAACCTCGATGGGCACCTGATAGTTGGCGCCACCCACGCGCCGCGACGTCACTTCCAGCGACGGTTTCACGTTGTCGAGCGCCTTCTTGAATATCTCGACGCCGCGCTGGCCGGTCTTCTCTTCGATGATCCCAAACGCGCCGTAGACGATGCCTTCCGCGATCGATTTCTTGCCGCGGCGCATGACGTAATTGATGAACCTGGCGACCATCGGGTCGTTGAACTTCAGGTCGCCGAGGTAAGTCTTCTTTCTCGAACGGTTTCTTCTCGACATCTCTATCCTCGCTGACGAACTCCGCTTACGACTTCGGGCGCTTCGCGCCGTACTTGGACCGACCGTTACGACGGGCGTCGACGCCGGAGGTGTCCAGCACCCCGCGGACGATGTGGTAACGCACACCCGGAAGGTCGTTGCCGCGCCCCCCGCGGATCAGCACGATCGAGTGCTCCTGCAGGTTGTGCCCTTCGCCCGGGATATACGCCGTTACTTCGATCCCGTTGGTCAGTCGCACGCGCGCGACTTTGCGCAGCGCCGAATTCGGCTTCTTGGGCGTTTGCGTGTACACCCGCGTGCATACCCCGCGTTTCTGCGGGCACGAGCCCATCGCCGGGGTCTTCGACCGGTCCAGCTGGGGCACGCGACCATGGCGAATTAATTGATTAATTGTCGGCACTCGTCCTCCGTGCTCGGCGCAAATGAACCCGTCGCATCCAGGCGGTTGTGGATAACTTCCGCGCGGGACAGGCGCCGGGAGCCGTAACTAACTAATTATGTTGTGGTTACCAGAACTTCCGAGTTTCGGGAAGTGATGGAGCCGCGAACCCCGGACTTTATCGGCTTCCGTAACCACTGTCAAGCCCCTTTTGGAGCGAGACTTACTTCTCCCTGCCCTCCCGGCCGCTGGCCGACAGGGGCTCCTCTTCGAGATCCAATGTCTCGTCCAACCCGGCTTCCTCGACCACCCCGACGAACTGGTCGTCGTCGTCCGCCGGAGCCAATTGGATATGGTCGTAGTCCTTGATCCCGGTTCCGGCGGGAATCAGGTGGCCGATGATCACGTTCTCCTTGAGACCCAGCAAACGGTCGCGCTTGCCGCGCACGGCCGCGTCGGTCAGCACCCGGGTCGTCTCCTGGAAGCTCGCTGCGGAGAAGAAACTCTCCGTCGACAGCGACGCCTTGGTGATGCCGAGCAGCATGGGCTTGAAGGTGGCCCGCTTGCCGCCGCTGGCCATGATCCGCTCGTTCTCCTCGCGGAACACCGCCTTGTCGAGCAGGTCTCCCTCGAGGAACATCGTGTCGCCCGGGGCTTCCACCTGAACCTTCTGCAACATCTGACGCACGATCACTTCGATGTGCTTGTCGTTGATGCCGACGCCCTGGAGCCGGTAGACCTCCTGGATGCCGTTCACCAGATACTCCTGGGCGGCGTTCACGCCCCGGATCGACAGGATATCGAACGGATTCACCGGACCTTCCGTCAGGTTGTCGCCGGCCTCGACCCGGTCGCCCTCGTAAACGCGCAAGTGCTTGCCCTGGGGGATGATGTAGGTGCGCTCGTCCAGGTTCTCGTTTTTGATGATGATCTTGCGCATGCCGCGCGTGATCGGGCCGAACTCCACCACGCCGTCGATTTCGGACACGACCGCGGATTCCTTCGGCTTGCGGACTTCGAACAGCTCCGCGACGCGCGGCAGCCCGCCGGTGATGTCGCTGGTCTTCGTGGTCTCACGCGCGATCTTGCAGAGCGTATCGCCCGCGAGAATCTCCTGGCCGTCCTTCACCAGAATCTGCGCGCCGGTCGGGATGATGAAATGACCGATCACGCCGCCGTTGGCGTCGAGCATGTGAATGTGCGGGTGGTGCTTCTTGTCGCGGTCCTCGATCACGACCATCTGCATCTTACCGGTCTTCTCGTCGATCTTCTCCTTGATGGTCACGTCGAGCACCAGGTCGCCGAATCGAACCACGCCCGCCTTGTCGGCGAGGATGACGTCCGAGTACGGGTCCCAGCGATAGATGACGGCCCCGGATTCGACCAGGTCTCCCTCCAGGCAATTCAGCTCGGCGCCGTAGGGCACGCCGAAGCGCGAACGGACGCGATCGCCCTCGTCGAGGAGAAGGAACTCGCTCTTGCGCGAGATGACGATATCCTTGCCGCTGCGGCCCTGCACCGTGCGCAGCCCCTTGAACGTCGCCTTGCCGGGATACTTGACCATCTTCTGGGTTTGTTCCGCGATGCGACCCGCAATACCGCCGACGTGGAAGGTACGCAGCGTCAGCTGGGTGCCGGGTGCGCCGATCGACTGCGCGGCGATGACGCCCACCGCCTCGCCCTTCTCGACCAGGCGGCCGCTGGCCAGGTTGGTCCCGTAGCACAGCGCGCACACCCCGCGTTTCGCCTCGCAGGTGAGCACGCTGCGAATCTTCACGTGCTCGACCCCGCGATCCTCGATCAACGCGGCCAGGTCCCACGTGAGCATCTCGTTCGACTCCACGATGACGTCGCCGGTGATCGGGTCCAGGGCCTCGTCCACCGTCACGCGGCCGCGAATGCGATCGGACAGTGATTCGATGATTTCCTCGCCTTCCTTGAGGGCGGCGATGTCGATGCCCATGATCGTTCCGCAGTCGTGATCGGTCACGATCACGTCCTGCGCGACATCTACCAGGCGGCGCGTGAGATAACCCGCGTCCGCCGTCTTGAGCGCGGTGTCCGCGAGACCCTTGCGCGCGCCGTGGGTCGAAATGAAGTACTGCAGCACCGAGAGGCCCTCGAGGAAATTCGCCACGATCGGCATCTCGATGATTTCACCGATCTGGCCGGTGATCTTCTTCTGCGGCTTCGCCATCAGACCGCGCATACCCGCGAGCTGCCGGACCTGGTCCTTGCTGCCGCGCGAGCCGGAGTCCGACATCATGAAGATGGGGTTGAACCCGTCGCGGTCCCGACGCAGCGACTCCATCATGAGCTCGCCGACTTCGTTGGTCGCACGGGTCCACGTGTCGATCACCTTGTTGTAGCGCTCGCCGTCGGTGATGTCGCCCTCTTCGTACTGTTTCATGATGTGGCCGACGTCACGCGTCGCGCGGGTGATGATCGCCTGTTTCCCCTCGGGGACGATCAAGTCGTCCATACCCACCGTGAGTCCGCTCTTGGTGGCAAAGCCGAACCCCGCGTCCTTGAGGTCGTCGAGGAAGCGGATCGTCTTTTCGAGGCCGATGCGGTCGAAGGCCTCCGAGACGAGGTTCGCGAGGCCCTTCTTGTCCATAACGTCGTTCTTGTAGCGCAACTCCTCGGGGATGATGCGATTGAAGAGGACGCGACCGACGGTGGTCTCGACTAGGCGACCCTCCCACCGGAGGCGAATGCGCGCGTGCAGGTCGATCTGGTCGGCCTCGAGCGCGATGACCACGTCGTCCATGGAGAAGAACGCCTTGCCTTCGCCGCGGGCGCCGCTCTTCGCCATGGTGAGGAAATACGCCCCGATGACCATGTCCTGCGACGCCACCGCGAGCGGCTTGCCGTTCGCGGGCGAGAGAATGTTGTGCGCGGAGAGCATGAGCGTGCGCGCCTCGAGTTGCGCTTCGTACGACAACGGCACGTGCACCGCCATCTGGTCCCCGTCGAAGTCCGCGTTGAACGCGGCGCACACCAGCGGGTGCAACCGGATGGCCTTGCCCTCGACCAGCACGGGCTGGAACGCCTGGATGCCGAGGCGGTGCAGGGTGGGCGCGCGGTTGAGCAGCACCGGGTGCTCTTGAATAATTTCCTCGAGGATGTCCCAGACTTCGGGGCTTTCCTGTTCGACGAGCTTCTTGGCGCTCTTCACCGTCTGGACGTAGTTCTTCTCTTCGAGCTTGCGAATGATGAAGGGCTTGAAGAGTTCGAGCGCCATGCTCTTCGGCAGCCCGCACTCGTAGATCTTGAGCTCCGGCCCGACGACGATCACCGAACGGCCGGAGTAATCGACGCGCTTGCCCAGCAGGTTCTGGCGGAAGCGGCCCTGCTTGCCCTTGAGCATGTCGGAGAGGCTCTTGAGCGGGCGGTTGCCCTGCCCGCGCACGGCGCGCGAACGGCGACCATTGTCAAAGAGCGCGTCGACGGCCTCCTGCAGCATGCGCTTCTCGTTGCGCAGGATCACCTCCGGCGCCTTGATGTCGATGAGCTTCTTCAACCGGTTGTTACGGTTGATCACGCGGCGGTAGAGGTCGTTCAGGTCGGAGGTCGCGAAACGCCCGCCTTCGAGCGGAACCAGCGGACGGAGCTCGGGCGGAAGCACCGGGATCACGTCCATGATCATCCAGTCGGGGCGATTCTCGGAATTGCGGAACGCCTCCACGACCTTGAGCCGCTTGAGCTGGTCCTTCTTGCGCTGGGTGGAGGTCTCGGTCGCGACCTTCGTGCGCAGCAGTTTGGAAAGGTCGTCCAGTTCGATGCGCTTCAAAAGTTCCTTGATCGCCTCGGCGCCCATGCGGGCGACGAACTGGAAACCCTGTTCGTTGAGCTCGAGGTAGCGATCCTCGGACACGAGCTGCTTCTCTTTGACCGGAGCGGTGCCCGGATCGATGATGATGAACGACTCGTAGTAGAGCACGCGCTCCAGGTCGCGGATCGTCATGTCAAGCAGGTGGCCGATCCGGCTCGGCAGCCCCTTGAAGAACCAGATGTGCGACACCGGCACCGCGAGCTCGATGTGACCCAGACGCTCGCGGCGCACGTTGGCGCGCGTGACCTCGACACCGCAGCGGTCGCAGATGACGCCGCGGTAGCGGATGCGCTTGTACTTCCCGCACGAGCACTCCCAGTCCTTCACCGGCCCGAAGATGCGCTCGCAGAACAGACCGTCTTTTTCCGGCTTGAACGAGCGATAGTTGATCGTCTCCGGCTTCGTGACCTCGCCGAAGCTCCACTCGCGGATGCGCTCCGGCGAGGCGAGCATGATGCGGATCGACTTGAAGTCGGTAGGCCGCTTGCGTTCTTTCTCCAGGTTGATGAACACCTGAAACTCCTTCTCCGACGGCGCAGCTCGCGACCGCCAGTTGGACTAGTTCTTCTCCAACTCTATGTCCAGACCCAGGCTCTGGAGTTCCTTGATGAGCACATTGAACGACTCGGGGATTCCCGGCTCGGGCGGGTTCTCGCCCTTGACGATGGCCTCGTAGATCTTGGCGCGTCCCTGGATGTCGTCCGACTTCACGGTCAAGAGCTCCTGCAGGCAGAAGGCCGCCCCGTACGCCTCGAGCGCCCACACTTCCATTTCTCCGAAGCGCTGCCCGCCGAATTGTGCCTTGCCGCCGAGCGGCTGCTGCGACACCAACGAATACGGGCCGATGGAGCGGGCGTGAATCTTGTCGTCGACCAGGTGCGAGAGCTTCATGATATAGATGTAGCCCACCGTGACTTGCTGCTCGAACGGCTCGCCCGTGCGGCCGTCGTAGAGCACCGACTTGCCGGTGGTGGGCAGGCCCTGCTCCTGGAGCGCACGCTTGATCTCTCCGACCGACGCGCCGTCGAACACCGGGCAGGTCACCCGGTAGCCGCCGGCGTGCGCCGCCCAGCCCAGGTGCGTTTCCAGAATCTGGCCGACGTTCATACGACTGGGCACGCCCAGCGGGTTGAGCACCACCTCGACGGCACGGCCGTCGGGCAGGTGCGGCATGTCCTCGACCGGCACCAGGCGCGCGACGACGCCCTTGTTACCGTGCCGCCCCGCCATCTTGTCCCCGACTTGGAGCTTGCGCTTGCGGAACACGTACACCTTGACCAGCCGCGAGACGCCCGGCGGAAGCTCGTCGCCGCGGGTGACGCGCTCGACTTCCTTCTCGTACTGCACGTCGATGCGCTCGATCGCCTTGGCCGCGGTGTCGAGGACGATCTGGACCTGCCGGTCGACCTTGGGATCCTTCACGATCGCCAGGCCCCACTGCAGATTGTCGAGATCGAGCTCCTCGAAGAACTTGTCGGTGATCTTGCGCCCCGCCTTCGCGATGACTTCGCCGGTCTCCGCGTGGACCAGTTTCTCGCTGGTCTCGCCGATCATCAGCCGCTCGAGTTTCTGGCGGCGAATCAGCTTGATGCGCTCCACGTCCTGGTCGCGCAATTTCTTAAGCTTGCCGAGGCGAACCTTGTCCTGGTTGCGCGACTTGTCGTCGCGCTCCTTGCGCGAGAACACTTCGATCCCGACCACGATGCCGTCCATCCCCGGAGGCGCCTTGAGCGACGCGTCGCGGACGTCGCCGGCCTTCTCCCCGAAGATCGCGCGCAGCAGGCGCTCTTCCGGAGAAAGCTCGGTCTCGCCCTTGGGCGTCACCTTGCCGACCAGGATGTCGCCGGCCTTGACGCGGGCGCCGATGCGGACGACACCCTCCTCGTCGAGGTTCTTGAGCGCCTCCTCACCGACGTTCGGAATCTCACGCGTGATCTCCTCCATGCCGGCCTTGGTATCGCGCACCTGGCACTCGAACTCTTGGATGTGGAGGCTCGTGAACTTGTCTTCCTTGAGGAAGGATTCGCTCACGACAATCGCGTCCTCGTAGTTGTAGCCGAGCCACGGCATGAACGCGACCAGCACGTTCATCCCCAGCGCCAGCTCGCCGTCCTCGGTGGCGGGACCGTCGGCGAGCACCTGGCCGGCCTTGATCCTCGCCCCCACTTCGATCAGCGGCTTCTGATTGACGCAGGTATCCTGATTCGACCGCTTGAACTTGAGCAGCGGATACTCGTCCATGCCTTCGTAGTCCGAGTAATCGTCGAGCGTCTCCTTGCGACCACCCGGATCCACGACGATGTGTTCGCCCGAGACGCTGATCACCGTGCCGGCGCGCCGCGCCACCACGAGTACGCCCGAGTCCTTCGCGATCTTGCCTTCCATCCCGGTGCCGACCAGCGGCGACTCCGCGTTCAAGAGCGGTACCGCCTGGCGCTGCATGTTGCAGCCCATGAGCGCACGGTTGGCGTCGTCGTGCTCCAGGAACGGAATCAGCGACGCCGCCGCGCTGACCAGCTGCTTCGGCGAAACATCCATGTACTGGAGTTGCTTCGGCGAAACCACCGGAAAGTCGCTTCGGCATCGCGCCAGCACCGAGTCGGCGAGGAACTCGCCCTTCTCGTTTACCTGCGCGTTCGCCTGCGCGATGATGCAGTCGGCCTCTTCGTCCGCCGAGAGGAAGGCGATTTCCTCCGTGACGCGGCCGTTCTCGACCCTCCGGTACGGAGTCTCGAGGAAACCAAACTGGTTGATGCGCGCGTAGGTCGCGAGCGAGCTGATCAGGCCGATGTTCGGACCCTCGGGCGTCTCGATCGGACACATGCGACCGTAGTGCGTGAAATGGACGTCGCGGACCTCGAAGCCGGCGCGCTCGCGCGTCAGCCCGCCCGGCCCCAGGGCGGAGAGGCGCCGTTTGTGGGTCAACTCGGCCAGCGGGTTGGTCTGGTCCATGAACTGGGAGAGCTGGCTCGAACCAAAGAACGACTGCACCACCGCCGAGACGGTGCGCGCGTTGATCAGGTCGTACGGCGTGATCTGGTCGCTGTCCTGCTGGAGCGTCATGCGCTCCTTCACGATCCTCGCCATGCGCGCCAGTCCAATCGAGAACTGGTTCGCGAGCAGCTCACCCACCGAACGAATGCGGCGGTTGCCGAGGTGGTCGATGTCATCCGGTTCCGCGTCCGCCGCCTTCATGTCGAGCAGGCACGCGATGACCGCGACGAAATCCGCCTGGTCGAGCGTCGCCACGTCCTGCGCCACGCTGAGCTTGAGCCGCCGGTTGATCTTGTAGCGGCCGACCGGCGCCAGGTCGTAACGCTTCGGCGTGAAGAACATCCGCTGCAGGAGCGAGCGCGCGGTCTCGAGGTTCGGGGGGTCGCCGGGACGGATGAGGTTATAGATCTTCTTGAGGGCCGCTTCCTGGTTCGGACAGCTGTCCTTCTTGAGCGTCTTGAGGATCACGTCGTCCTCGGGGCCCTCGTTCTCCGAGTACTTGATGCAGTGGACCGCCGCGATCTTGGCGTCGCGAAGCTTTTCCACGTGCTTCTCTTCGATCATTTGCCCGGCCTCGACGATCACTTCGCCGGAGCCCTTGTCGGTCAAGTCCTGGATCGACACGCGCCCGACGATTTCCTCGTCCTTCTTGCTCGTGCGCTGCCCGAGCTTGACGACTTCCTCCTGGTGGAAGAGCCGGAGGATCGACTGGTTGGTGTCGAACCCCATCGCCTTGAGCAACACCGAAACCGGGATCTTCCGCCGGCGGTCGATGTTCACGAACATGACGTCGTTGATATCGACGGTGAACTCAACCCAGGAGCCGCGGTACGGGATGATGCGCGCGTTGAACAGGCGCTTGCCGTTGGGGTGGATCTCGTCGCCGAAGAACACACCGGGCGAACGGTGCAACTGGCTCACGATCACGCGCTCGGCACCGTTGATGATGAAGGTTCCCTTCTTGGTGAGAATCGGAATCTCGCCCAGGTACACTTCGCTCTGGATGATGTCCTTGAGGCGTCGCTCGCCGCTCTCTTCGTCTTCCTCGTTGATGACCAGACGCAGGCGGGCCTTGAGCGGAGCCGCGTAGGTCAGGTCACGCTGCTTGCACTCTTCTTCGGAGTACTTGGGCTCGCTGATGATGTAGCCGTGGTACTCCAGCTTGTACTTCCCCTTGGGAGATTCGATGGGAAAGACCGAGTTGAACACGGACTCGAGCCCCTGATCCTTGCGCTTGTCGATCAGGACCTCTCTCTGCAGGAACTCGGCGTAGCTCTCCAGCTGGATCGCCAGGAGGTTGGGAATGTCCATGACCTCCGGGATCTTCGCGAAGTTGATCCGCCCGTATTCGTCCCTCGTGTATTCGGTGATCGGCTTGTCGAGCTTCTTGATCATCGCATCCTCAGCGTGACGGGGTCGTTGCAGTGAGCGTCCGCGCGTTCTTGAAACCGCCTACGACGCGTGCGGGCGCAGGGCACGAAGGCCGCTGCGCCTGGGGCGCTTGCGCGCGAAAACACCCCGGCAGACGCCGGTCGCGCGTGCACGACCCGGGCGTCCATCGGCGTACTTCGCGCGCTACTTGATGTCGACGCTTGCGCCGACGTCGGTGAGCTTCTTCTTGAACTCTTCCGCTTCGGCCTTGTTGACGCCCTCTTTGACGGGCTTCGGGGCCCCTTCGACGAGGTCCTTGGCTTCCTTCAGGCCGAGGGCCGTGATCTCGCGCACGACCTTGATGACTTTGATCTTCTCGGCGCCGGCGCCCGTGAGAATGACGTCGAATTCCGTCTTCTCCTCAACCACGGCCGCACCCGCACCCGGGACGCCCGCAAACGCCATCGGCGTCGCGGCGGTAACGCCGAAACGGTCCTCGAGTGCCTTGACGAGCTCCGCCATCTCGATGAGCGTCAGCCGCTCGATGGCCTCCATCGCCGACTGCGCGTTCGAACTGGAAAGCTTGACTGCTTCAGACATGGTCCTTACTCCTTCTTCACCGATGGGTTGACAGCTACAAGAAAACGAGGCAGCGCCTCACCTACGACTGCTTTTCAGAAGCCTGTTTCAACACGCTCGCGAGACTGCGCAGCGGCCCCTGCATGACCGACACGAGGTTGCGCGCCGGCCCTTCGATCCCGCCCAGGAGCTGTGCCAGGAGCTCGTTCCGGGTCGGGAGCTTCGAGAGCGCGATCACGGTTTTCGCATCCAGCACGGTGCCGTCGACGAACCCGGCCTTGAACTTCGGGAGCGCGTGCTCCTCCGCGAACTTGGCGAGCACCTTCGCCGCCGTGTTCTCGGTCTCACGGCTCACGACGATCGCCGTCGGGCCCTCGAAATAGCGGGCGAGCCCTGCCGCCGGGGTCTTTTCCACCCCGAGCTTGGCGAGCGTGTTCTTGACGACCTTGAGCTCGACGCCCTGCTGACGGCAGCGGCGGCGCAGCTCCGTCACCTTGGCGACGTTGAGCCCGGTCAGGTCCGCAAGCACAACGGACCGGGCGCCGTTGATAGCCGCCGTGATGGACTCGACCTGCGCAGTTTTTTCCGGACGGGCCATTAGCCTACCTCCATTTGCCGCCGCTATTGCAGCGCGCTGACGACTGCCTGGCTGTCGATCTTCACCGACGGGCCCATCGTCGACGAAATCGACATGCTCTTGATGTAGCGTCCCTTGCTCGAGGCCGGCTTCGCGCGCACGATTTCGTGCACCAGCGTCTTCAGGTTCTCGAGCAGCTTCTCGTGCTCGAACGACCTCTTCCCGATGGGGATGTGGAGATTCGCGCTCTTGTCGACGCGATACTCGACCTTACCCGCCTTGACGTCGCGCACCGCCTTGGCGACGTCGAACGTCACCGTGCCGCTCTTGGGATTGGGCATCAGGCCGCGGGGTCCGAGCGTGCGACCCAGCTTGCCGACTTCGCCCATGAGGTCGGGGGTCGCGATGATGACGTCCACGTCGGTCCAACCCTGCTGGAGCTTGGGCAGAAACTCCTGGGCGCCGACGAAGTCCGCGCCGGCGTCCATCGCCTCTTTTTCCTTCTCGCCGCGCGCGAGCACCAGCACGCGCACGGCGCGGCCGGTGCCGTAGGGCAGCACGATGGTCCCGCGGACCTGCTGGTCGGCGTGGCGCGGGTCGACGCCGAGCAGCGCGGACAACTCGATAGTCTCGTCGAATTTCGCGGTCGCGGTCTCCTTGACCAGGCGGACCGCGGTCTCGAGGTCGTAGTGCGCCGCGTGGTCAATTTTCGCCGCGGCGGCGGTGTAGCGTTTACCCTGCTTCATTCCTTATTCCTCCACCACGATGCCCATGCTGCGCGCCGTGCCCGCGACCATCCTCGCGGCCGCATCCACGTCGACGGCATTCAGGTCGGGCATCTTCGTTTCCGCGATCTTGCGCACCTGGCTCATCGTGACCTTGCCCACCTTGTTGCGGTTGGGCTCACCGGACCCCTTCGCGAGGCCGGCCGCCTGTTTGAGCAGCACGGACGCCGGCGGCGTCTTGGTGATGAAGTCGAACGAACGATCCGAGTACACGGTCAGCAGCACGGGGATGATGATCCCGGCCTGCGGCTGCGTGCGCGCGTTGAACTGCTTGCAGAACTCCATGATGTTGACGCCGTGCTGCCCGAGCGCCGGACCGACCGGCGGCGCGGGCGTGGCGTTCCCACCCGGGATCTGCAACTTGACGGTCGTTACGACCTTCTTGCTCTTGCCGCCTTTGGTCGCGGCCGGTTTCTGCGGAGCAGCCATTACCAGTCTCCAGTACCTTTAAATGTTTTCGACCTGTAGAAAATCCAACTCGACCGGCGTTTCGCGGCCGAAAATACTCACCAGCACCCGCATCTTCCCGCGCTCGGCGTTGATCTCGTCCACCACGCCGGTAAAATCGCTGAAGGGGCCGTCCTTGATGCGGATGTGCTCGCCCAGCGTGAAGGGAATCTCCGGGATGATCGTCTGCTTTTCCTTGTCCATCCGCCCCAGGATTCGCTCGACTTCCGGCTTCGTGAGCGGTTGCGCTCCCGACGTCGTGCCGACGAAACCGGTCACGCCGGGAAGGTCGCTGACCAGGTGAAACGATTCGTCCGACATCTTCATCTCGATCAGGATGTAGCTCGGAAAGAACTTCCGGGTCGTGATCGTCTTCTTCCCCTTCTTCATCTCGGCCACTTCCTCGGTCGGAACGACGATCTGGCCGAAATGATCCTTGATCGAAGACGCGTTGATCATCTTCTGGATGTTCTCGCGGACCTTGTTCTCGTGCCCCGAGTACGTATGCACGACGTACCAGCGCTTGGGGATCGCCGACGCTTCGGCGACGACGTCCACGTTCCCCGCCGCCGACGGCGCTTCGCGCGCGGCGACGATGTCAGGCGTCGTCTCTTCGCGCATTTCCCGGTCACCCGCCATGTCGACTTGCTTTCCGTTTCGCACCGGTTGGTGCTCCTAACCGAATACCAGTTTGATGATCCGGCTCAGAATCTGATCCACCACGCCGATGAATATCGTGACGATCAACGTCGACACGATCACGACCTGCGTGGATTCCCTCAACTCCTGGCGCGACGGCCAGGTCACTTTCCTGAGCTCACTTCGCGTGTCGGTCAGGTATGCCTTGATTCGTTCGATCATGATGTTTCTTTGAACTGGCAGGCCCGGCAGGAATCGAACCCGCAACCCCCGCTTTTGGAGAGCGGTGCTCTACCAATTGAGCTACGGACCTGCCTGATCCGGTGTTCTTCTACCGTCCGCTCTACTCCGCCGCGGATCCTGTCGGCCAACAGCCCACGGCGGGCTCTTGCTTCGAACTCCGCTGCGGGTCCTGTCGTCTCGTCACCCCGCGGGCTTCGCCTCGCGGGGGGCCCCGTCTCGACGCCACCCGCCGCTCTTGCTCTGGATACTACACGCCCGTTGGCCGCCACCCGCGGCCCGGGCTTCACTCAAATACCCTCTTAGCGCGTTTCCTTGTGCTCGGTGTGCCCGTTGCACCACTTGCAAAACTTCTTATGCGTAATGCGGTCCTGGTGCTTCTTCTTGTTCTTCGTCGTCGAATAATTGCGGCGTTTGCACTTCGCACACGCCAGCGTCACGATGTCACGCATGATCGATCACCGCGCTCACTTGATAATTTCGGTAACGACGCCGGCGCCGACGGTACGGCCGCCCTCGCGGATGGCGAAGCGCAGCTCCAGGTCCATCGCGATCGGCGTGATCAATTCGATCTCCAACTCCACGTTGTCAC